>Ga0123333_10000457_pt1 | contig 45828 bp, 44 predicted proteins | sample BioC12SIPDNA_3_FD_89957 | JGI IMG/M metagenome (GOLD analysis project Ga0123333, IMG submission 89957) | Anaerobic biogas reactor microbial communites from Washington, USA - Biogas_R2_B C12 SIP DNA | ecosystem: Engineered > Bioreactor > Anaerobic > Unclassified | place: Washington, USA...
GCCTCGTCCTCGCCGATGCCGCAGAGGATCCCGGTCGTGTAGGGGATCGCCAGCTCACCGGCCGCCTCGAGGGTGGCCAGGCGCCTCGCCGGCACCTTGTCGGGCGCACCACGGTGCGCGTCGAGATCGGCACGCAACGTCTCGATCATCATCCCCTGGCTGGGGCTCACCGCCCGGAGGCGGGCCAGCTCCGGAGCCGACAGGGCCCCCGGGTTGGCGTGGGGGAGCAGGCCGGTGTCCTCGAGCACCGCCGCGCAGGCGGCGACGAGGTAGTCGACCGTGCTCGCGTAGCCGTGCCCGTCGAGCCACTCGCGGGCGGCGGGGTAGCGGTCCTCCGGGGCCTCGCCGAGGGTGAAGAGCGCCTCGTGGCACCCGGCGGCCGCGCCCCGGCGCGCCAGGACGAGCACGTCGTCGAGCTCCATGAACGGCGACTCCACGCGGCCCGGTGGCTGGGCGAAGGTGCAGTAGCCGCAGCGATCGCGGCACAGCTTGGTGAGGGGGATGAACACCTTCGGCGAGAAGGTCACCCGCGTGCCGTGGGCGGCGTCGCGGCGGGCCGCGGCGAGCGCCATCAGCTCCTCGGTCGGCCGTCGGGCCAGGTCGGCGTGCACGGCGGCAGGCTATCGGCGCGACCGGGATCCCCTCACGGACCCCGTGCCCGGGACCCCGGAGGGCCCGGTTACAGTCCTCCGCGACCGGACGGACGCAGGGCGATCGTGTGACGGACAGCGGAGACCTCGGGCCCGACCCGGCCCGCGACAGGAAGGGTGCGGTGCCGCTGCCGCCCGGGTACGTCGCCGTCGGGCGCCTGGGGGTCGGTGGCTTCGCGACGGTCTGGCTCGCCGAGCAGGGCCGCCTGGGACGTCGGGTGGCGGTAAAGGTGCTCGGGTCCTCGGTGTCCGATCCCGAGACCGAGCGCCGGTTCCTCGCCGAGTGCCGGGCGATCGGCACGCTCTCGGGACATCCCTCGGTCGTCACCGTGCACGACGCGGGCACGACCGACGAGGGGCGCCCCTACCTGGTGATGGAGCACCTGCCTGGCGGCTCGGTGCAGGACCGGCTCGCCGCGTCGGGGGCCCTCGCCTGGCCCGAGGCGGTGGAGGTGGCGATCGCGGTCGCCGACGCGCTCGCCGCCGCCCACGACGCGGGCATCCTGCACCGCGACGTCAAGCCCGCCAACGTGCTGATCGACGGGCACGGTCGACCGAAGCTGGGCGACTTCGGCATCGCCCGCCTGGCCGAGGGCGCGCACACGGCCACCGGCTCCCTGGTCGGCACGATCCCGTACACACCGCCCGAGGTCCTGTCGGGACAGAAGGCGGGCGCGACCGCCGACGTCTGGGCGCTGGGCGCGACCCTGCACACGCTTCTCACCGGCTCCGGGCCCTTCAGCGGCGACCGCGACGAGTCACCGGCCGCGACGATCGCCCGGGTGCTCGGCGGCGAGGTCCCGCCGCTGCCACCGTCGGTGCCCACCGAGGTCGCCACGCTCGTGCGGGCCTGCCTCGCCGCCGATCCCGCCACCCGGCCCCAGTCGGCGGCGGCGGTGGTCGCCGCCCTACAGGGCATCCAGGCCGGGCGCGGCCTTCCCGTCACCGCCGCCGTCGCCACCCGGTCCTCGACCCCCTCCTCCGCCGCGCCCGACGCGCCGACGGTCGTCGAGGACGGGGTCGATCCCCCGACGATCCGGTCGACGGGACCCACGGAGGTGGCCGGCCCGGCGCCCTACCCACCCGCCTCGTCGCCCCCGACACCGCCGGCGGCCCGGCTCGGCACGCCGGCGCCTGCGCCCCCGTCACCGGGGGCGGGCCGGGCGCCGCGTCGACGGCGGGGCCGGCTGGTCGCGATGCTCGGGGGGCTGGTAGTGCTGGCCCTCGTCGCCGGGGCGGTCGTCCTGCTGTCGCGCGGCGACGACGATTCGGCGGCTCCGACCACCGACGGCGAAGTCCCGGCGGGAGAGGACGACAGGCTCGTCCTCGCGGGCATCGACGGGCTCCCGTTGCCCGTACCGGATCCACCGGCCGCGACCCCCACGGAGCGATGGGCGGTCCCGGTCGACTGCGCCGCGGGGTGCGTCGCCGCCGGCACCTCGGAACGGGCCGTCGTCGTGCAGGCCGACGGCCGGGTGGTGGCCCTCGACGCGCGGGCGGACGACGCCGGCGCCGCGACCCTGTGGACCACTTCGGTCGAGCCCCTCCTGGGCTCGCCCCGGATCGAAGTCCTCGACCACGTGATCCTCGTCGGCTTCGTGACCGAGGGCGACGAGCACGCCTACACGGCGCTCGACCCCGACACGGGTGCGGTCCGCTGGGAGGTGGCGATCCCGGATCTGGCCGCCGTCGGACCCGTCCACGACGCCGTGGCCGACACGATCGTGTTCCGCGGCGCCGATCCGGACGACACCGAGCCCGACGGCCTCGATGTCGGCTCGACCCACGTCGTCGACGGTTCGACCGGCGAGATCGCCTGGTGGGTCCGGGGCCACGTCGTCGGCGTCACCGACGAACTGGTCGTCGTCGCCGACGGGCAGTCGATCCGAGCTCGCGAACGGGGCACCGGGGCGGTGCGCTGGGACGAGCCGGTCGCGTCGGGCCCCATGGTCGCGACCCAGGGCCTGCCGCGGGCCGCGCTCCTCGAGGACGTGCTCGTCGCCGTGGCGGACTCCGAGGTGGTCGGTCTGGCGCTCGACGACGGAACCGAGCGCTGGCGCCGGGACCTGCCGTTCACGTCCCGACCCGGTGACGGGAGCGGGGCGGTGGTCGCGGTGCCGGGCGACGACGACGGGGCCCCGGTGGTGGTCGTCAGCGGTGACCGGGGCCACTCGGGTTACGACGTCGACGGCACCGAACGCTGGACCGAGGTCGGCCTTGCTCTGCTCGGGGACGCAGAGGTCCCGTTCTGGGTCGGAGGGTCGGGTCGGTTCCTGGTCGCCGGGGAGGACGGGCAGGTCAGCCTGTTCGCCCCCGACGGCACGCTCGACGAGGAGGTCGACCTCGGCACGGTTCCCGGTGGTCGCTCGTGGGGCGTCAACGACGGCCAGCTCGTCGCGGTGACCGACGAGGGCGTCGTCGGTCTGGGCCTCGCGGCGCTGGCCCAGGAGTGGTCGATCTCCGTCGACGCCACCCTCGCCGTGCCGGTGCGGGAGGGCGTGCTGATCGTCAGCTCCGACGCCGCGACCCTCCACCGGAGCCCGGCCTAGTGCGGCGCTCCGGCGACGGCTTCGTCCGCGGCGCCGACGGCCACGTCCGGTGGGGACGCTTCGGCGCCGCCGGGATCGTGTTCGTGACCGGCGGCCCGTCCGACCGGCGGGTGCTGTTGCAGCTCCGTTCGGCCTTCGCCCACGAGGGCGGAACCTGGTCGATCCCCGGCGGCGCGCTCGACGAGGGCGAGACGCCGCTGGAGGGCGGCCTCCGGGAGGCGTCCGAGGAGGTCGGAGCGCTGCCGGCGGACATCGAGGTGCTCGGCGAGCACCGCTTCGCCCCGGATCCGGGGTGGAGCTACACCACGATCGTCGTCTCGGTGCCCGAGCCGTTCGGCGAGGCGGCCAACTTCGAGTCCGACGCGGTCGAGTGGGTGGGCCTCGACGCGGTCGATGACCGTCCGCTCCACGCCGGGTTCGCGGCGGCCTGGCCGCACCTCCGCCTCCTCGCCGAGCCCTGACCCGCGTTCAGGTGAGACGGGATGCAGCGGCCTCGTCGGCGAGCCACACGACCCGGTCGCCCGCGATGTGCGCGGCGGGCACGTCGTCGCCCCGCTCGACCGCGGCGAGCGCGTCGGCCTTCTCCTCGCCCTCGACGGTGACCAGCACGAGCCGGGCCCGGGCGATGCCCGCGAGGGTCAGGGTCATCCGGGTGTGCTCGTGGCGACCGGCCGGATCGTCGTTCAGCGCGACCAGGCGGCCGGGGTCGGCGGCGAGCGCCTCGGAGCCCGAGAAGAGCGAGGCGGTGTGGCCGTCGGCGCCGAGCCCGAGGTGGACCACGTCGAAGCGGCCCAGGTCGCCGATGCGGAGCTGGTAGGCGTCGACCTCCGCGCACCGCATCAGGTGGGTTGCGTTGGCGGCGCCGACCCGATCGAGCAGGGCCTCCCGGGCGAGGCGGTAGTTGGAGTCCTCGTGGTCGTGGGGGACGCAGCGCTCGTCGCCCCAGTAGACGTCGACCTTCCACCAGTCGATGCGGGTGGCGGCGTCGTCGGCCAGGCGCTCGTAGCAGCGGCGGGCGGTGTCGCCGCCCGACAGCGCGATCGAGAACGTGTCCTCGGCCCGGGCGCCGAACGCGTCGATCACGCGCTCGGCGAACGCGCCGGGCACGTCGCCGACGACGGAGAGGCCCTCGATCGTCACGAGCCGCCCAGCTCCCGGGCCTTGGCCGCGAGCGTGTCGAGGAGGTCGTCGTAGGACGCGGTGAACGCCGCGACCCCCTCCTTCTCCAGGAGGGCGGTGACGTCGTCGAGATCGATGCCGACGTCGGCCAGCCGATCGAGGACGGCGGAGGCGTCGTCGAGGTCCGCGTCGACGGTGCGGGCGACGGTGCCGTGGTCGAGGAACGCGTCGAGCGTCGCGTCGGGGAGGGTGTTGACCGTGTCGGGTCCGATCAGCGTGTCGACGTAGAGGGTGTCGGGGTAGGCGGGGTCCTTGGTGGACGTCGACGCCCACAGCGGCCGCTGCACCCGGGCGCCGGCGGCGGCCAGCGCCTCCCAACGGGGGCCGGCGTAGCGCTCACGGAAGAGCGCGTAGGCCCGTTGGGCGTTGGCGACGGCCGCCCGGCCCTTGAGCGAGGCGGCCTGATCGCCGCCGATGGCGTCGAGCCGACGATCGACCTCGGAGTCGACCCGGCTGACGAAGAACGAGGCGACCGACGAGACCCGACCGACCCGTTCCGGCGACGCACCCGACGCGACCAGCTCCTCGAGCCCGGCCTGGTGCGCCTCGATCACCTCGGCGTAGCGGTCGAGGCTGAACAGGAGGGTGACGTTGACGCTGCCACCGTGCGCGATCGTGCGCCGGATCGCCGGCAGACCCTCGGCGGTGCCCGGGATCTTGACGTAGAGGTTCGGCTCGTCGATCCGCGAGTGCAGCTCGCGGGCGGCGGCGACGGTGCCCTCGGTGTCGTGGGCGAGGTCGGGGGCCACCTCGACCGAGACGTACCCGTCGAGCCCGTCGCTGGCGTCGTACACCGGGCGGAGCACCGCGAGGGCGCCCTCGATGTCGGTGACGACCAGATCCCAGTAGATCTCCTCGATCGAGTCGCCGCGGGCGAGCCCCGCCGCGAACTGCTCGTCGTAGTCGGTCGATCCGGCGATCGCCTTCTGGAAGATCGAGGGGTTCGACGTGACGCCCCGGACGCCCCGCGACACCCACTCGGCGAGATCACCGTCGCGGACCCACGCCCGGCGCAGGTTGTCGAGCCAGGGGCTCTGGCCCTGCTGGTCGTACAGGTCGTGGAGGCGGGTCATCGGAGGCTCCGGGGTCGGGGGCGGGCGCCGGGTCAGGCGTCCCCGTCGAGGTCGGCGATCAGTTCACGGGCACGTTCGGCGACGTTCTCCCCGGTGTACCCCATCCGCTCGAGGACTTCGCGGCCGGGCGCCGAGGCGCCGAAGCGGTCGATGCTGACGCTGGCGTCGGCCCAGCGGTCCCAGCCGAGCGACACCCCGGCCTCGACGGCGAGGGTCGGGACGCCCGCGGGGAGGACGGACTCCTGGTAGTCGAACGTCTCGGCCCCGAAGAGGTCCCAGGACGGCATCGACACGACCCGCACCGACCGGCCCTCGGATCGGAGGATCTCGGCCGCCTCGACGCACACCGAGACCTCGCTGCCGGTGCCGAGCAGGACCACCGCCGGCTCGCCGGGGTCGTCGGAGAGCACGTACGCGCCCCTCGCCACGCCGTCGGCGTCGGTGCCGTCGAGCACGGGAAGGTCCTGCCGGGTGAGGGCGAGCAGCGTCGGTCCGTCGCCTTCGATGGCTACCCGCCACGCCGCCGCGGTCTCGTTGGCGTCGGCGGGCCGTATCAGGCGCAGGCCGGGGATCGTGCGCAGCGCCATCAGGTGCTCGACCGGCTGGTGCGTCGGACCGTCCTCGCCGAGGCCGACCGAGTCGTGGGTGAAGGAGTAGATGACCTTGGCCCGGCTCAGCGCGGCCAGCCGGATCGACGGGCGGCAGTAGTCGGCGAACTGGAGGAACGTGCCCCCGACCGGCAGCGTGCCGCCGTGCAGGGCCATGCCGTTCATCACGGCGGCCATGGCGTGCTCGCGGATGCCGAAGTGGAACTGACGGCCACCGGGGTCGTCGACCGCCTGCACGCCCACGCCCTTCACCAGCGTGCCGGTGTTGCCCGACAGGTCGGCGCCGCCGCCGAGCAGGCCCGGGACGTGGTCGAGGAGCGCCTGGAAGCACGCGCCGCTCGACTTCCGGGTGGCCTGCTTCCCACCGGGGTCGGGGTGGGGGAGGGCGTCGGCCCAGCCGTCGAGGCCGGTCGCGGCCCAGGCCGCGTCCCACGCGTTCCGGTCGCCGTCCCACGCGGCGAGGCGCGCCTCCCACGCCTCCCGGGCCGACCGGCCGCGGGATCCGGCCTCGCGGTACAGGGCGAGCACGTCGTCGGGCACGTGGAAGGTCTCGTCGGGCGGGAGCCCCATGACCTCCTTGGTGGCGACGACCTCGTCCTCGCCGAGGGGGTTGCCGTGCGCGAAGTCGGTGTCGGTGTAGCGGGGCGACGGGTAGCCGATGTGGCTGCGCAGGACGACCAGGGACGGGCGGGTCTCGTCGTCGCGCGCCTGGCGCAGCGCCGCCTCGATGGCATCGAGGTCGTTGACGACGTCACCGGCCTCGATCACCTCCCACCCGTAGGACCGGAACCGGGCGGGCGTGTCGTCGGTGAACGACAGCTCGGTCGGACCGTCGATCGAGATGTGGTTGTCGTCCCACACGGCGATCAGGCGGCCGAGGCCGAGGTGCCCGGCGAGCGAGGCCGCCTCGTGGCTGATCCCCTCCTGGAGGTCGCCGTCGGAGCAGATGACCCACGTGTGGTGGTCGACCACGTCGGCGCCGAACGTGGCCCGCAGCCAGCGCTCGGCGATCGCCATGCCCACCGCGTTGCCCACGCCCTGGCCGAGGGGGCCGGTGGTGACCTCGACGCCCGGCGTGTGGTGCACCTCGGGGTGGCCCGGGGTCCTGGACCCCCACTGGCGGAACGCCTTCAGGTCGTCGAGCGTGAGCCCGTACCCGGTGAGGTGGAGCATGGCGTACTGGAGCACCGACGCGTGGCCGCAGGACAGGACGAAGCGGTCGCGATCCGCCCACTGCGGATCGGACGCGTCGTAGGTCATGATCCGGGTCCACAGCACGTGGGCCAGGGGGGCGAGGGCCATCGCCGTGCCGGGATGGCCGCTGTTCGCCGCCTGGGGCATGTCCATCGACAGGCCTCGGATGACGTTGATGGCGCGCTGCTCGAGCTCGGCGTCGGTCACCCGCCGCACACTACCGACCGTCCCGAGCCCCTCTCGAAGGCGCCCCCTCACCTGGGGGTCGGCCCGCTGTCTCGCCGCGTCACCGGCCGCCACCGACGCCACCTCGGTGCGCCCCCGGTGGGCGACGGCCGGGCGTAGGGTGCGGCCATGGCCGACACCGAGACCGTCTGGGGCGAGATCGACGGGCGGGTCATCACCTTCCCGATGCGGGTCGAGGAGATGAACGCGGCGACGCTGCTCTTCACCGTCCCCGCCGACGAGGCGGCCGCGCTGCTCCCCGGCGAGGCGTTCGAGGTCGTCGAGGTCGCCCCGGGTCGGGCCCAGATGGTGATCGCCCTGTGCGACTACGTGCGCAACCCGTGGGGCGACTACGACGAGGTCAACCTCGGTTTCCTCGCACGTCCCGCCGGCGCGTCCGAGGACGTGATCGGCTCGTTCGTGTACCGGATGCCGGTCAACCAGGAGTTCACCCGCGAGGCCGGGAACCGGGTCATGGGCTTCCCCAAGACCGTCGAACGGATCGACGTCGACTACTCCGACTCGACCGTCGCGTTCCGGCTCGCGTTCGACGGCCGACCCACGCTGGGGGTCACGTTGCCCCGGGCGGCCGCCACCGGCGCCCCCGAGTCGATCGACGCCGTCAGCTACTCGTACCTCGACGGCGTCCCGTACGGCACCACCCTCTCGATGGAGATGGGCACCGGCTTCCCCGATCCCACGGAGGTCGTCATCGAGGTCGGCGACGGGCCCGTCGCCGACGAGCTGCGCCGCCTCGGCCTCCCCGCCGTACCCGACATGGTCACCTGGGGCGAGGGCCTCGCCGCCACCTTCCACCTCGGCCACCCGGTCTGAAGCCGCCCCCGCCCCGCCGAACCCCGATTCTCGCAACCCTCCTCCACGCCTGCGTGGGACCAGGGTTGCCAGAACGGCTCCCGCGGGTGTGGATGTGGGCTCGTGGGAGGCGCCGGGCGCGGCCTATGGTGTCCGTCCCCACGGGCTGTGGCGCAGCTTGGTTAGCGCGCTTGACTGGGGGTCAAGAGGTCGGGAGTTCGAATCTCCCCAGCCCGACCACCGAAACCGCAGGTCGGAGCCACCCCTCGGGGTGGCTCTCCTGCTCCCGGGGGTCAGTCTTCGTACACCGCCCAGGCGTCGGAGAGGGCGGCGAGGTCGTTCAGGGCGATCGACAGGTCGCTGATCTGTTCGGTGCAGTTCTCGGTGCAGTCGAGCAGGGTCGCCGCGGTCCAGGCGACCGCGTCGATGCGCGGCTGGGTCGCGGTGAGGGAGGGCGGTAGGTCGAGGCCCTCGATGCGAGGGGTGATCGACCGGGCCCGATCGTCGGCGGCGTGGAGCCCGGCGACGGCCATCGAACACGCTTCGCTCCACGGGTCGGCCCCGCACTGGGCTCCGGCGATCTCGACCGCCTCGGAGATCGCGGCCAGGTCGGCGACGACGTCCGAGGCCAGGTCGGGGTCGATCTCGCTGTCGGACGCCTCGGAGCCGTCGGTGGCCGCCGCGTCGACGGCATCGGCGGCGTCGGCGGCCGCACCGTCGTCGCCGCCACCCCCACCGCCACACGCGGCGAGGCCGATCAGCAAGGCCAGGATCACACCCCGTCGACGCATCCCTCGTCCCTCCGGCGAGCCACGCCGCGACCCCCGCGGCGTTGGGTGGGTGGTCCGAGCCCCGGAGGGAAGGTGGATGGGGCCCGGACCCCCCGGGCCGGAGGTCTAGCGCACTTTCCGACGTGGCGCCCGCGCGCCCCGCGCGCGCTCTGCGGGCCTCGGGGTGGTCGAGATGCCCGGGCCCACCGGTGGGGGAGTCCGGGCGCCGCCGTAGGGTGGCGCCTCGAAGTCGCCCGAACCGCCGAGGAGCCGACCCGTGACCGACGCCGTCATCGACAACCCCACCGAGGGTCGCTTCGAGGTCCACGTCGACGGCGAGGTCGCCGCCTTCACCGAGTACCGCCTCGACGGCGACGTCGCCGACTTCCCCCACACCGAGACGCGCTCCGGCTTCGAGGGCAGGGGCCTGGCTCGCACGGTGGTAACCGGAGCCCTCGCCGAGGCGCGTCGCCGGGGTTGGAAGGTGCGCCCGGTCTGCCCCTACGTCCTCAAGGTCGTCGGTGAGGACCCGACCCTCCACGACCTGGTGCCGGCGGCCGAGCGCGAGCGCTTCGGGCTCCCCCCGGCGTAGCGCGGGCCAGGCGAGGCCCGGCTCGGGCGCCCGCGATCAGGCCGAACGGCCCACCGGCGACGGTTCAAGACCATTCCCTCCCGGCCGATGGTGGACGATCCGTACGACCAGCCGGGGAACGCCGTGACGTCAACTGGGGATTTCGAGCACCGCATCGGGAGGCGCCATCGGGTCGACCCGATCCCGATCGGCTGGCGGGTGAACCCGAAGCCGTCGCTCCTGTCGCGCCGGACGCCTCCGAAGCGGGCCGAGGTCGTGGACGTGTCGCTCAGCGGCGCGGCGATCCGTGCCTCCTTCGCCGAGGACCTCGAGCTCGACCAGCTCCTGTTCATCGAGGTCGACGGCACCATCGGCCAGGTGTTCCTGCGTCGGATCGAACGGGAGGGTGACACGGCCGTGGCCGTCTACGGCGTCGAGTTCGCCCACCCGAACGGACGCATGGCCCAGCGGTTGACCAGCAAGGTGATCGTGGCGCCGGTGGTCGCCGCCGTCGACGGCTGGTCGGAGGGCCTCGGCAACCTCTGATCCGTTCCGCCGGCGCGCCGGCCGGTGACCGGTAGCGTTCCGGACCGTGTGCGGAAGGTTCGTCTCGTCGAGTTCGCCGGCCGATCTCGCCGCGTACTTCGCCGCCGAGGCACCCGCCGATGCCGACGTCGAGCCCCGGTACAACGTCGCACCGACCAACGACGTGTTCGTCGTGCACGCCGACGGCGGGGTGCGGTGCCTCGACCGGTTCCACTGGGGCCTGGTACCGAGTTGGGCCAAGGACCCGAAGGTCGGCAACCGGATGATCAACGCCCGCTCCGAGACGCTCGCGGGCAAGGGTGCGTTCAAGCCCGCGTTCAGGAAGCGGCGGGCGATCGTCCCTGCCGACGGCTTCTACGAGTGGAAGGCGACCTCCGGCAGCCGTCGCAAGCAGCCCTACTTCATCCACCGGCCCGACGACGAGCCCTTCGCCTTCGCCGGGCTGTGGGAGGTCTGGCGCGGCCCCGACCGAGACGGCAGCGAGACGCTCCGCTCGACGACGATCATCACCACCGCCGCCAACGAGTCGATGGCCGCGGTCCACGACCGCATGCCCGTGATCCTCCCGGCCTCCGCGTGGGACGAGTGGCTCGACCCGACCAACGACGACATCGAGACGCTGGGCCGCCTGCTCGTGCCCGCCCCCGCCCACCTGACGGTCATGCACCCGGTCGGCCTGGACGTCGGCAACGTCCGCAACCAGGGTCCTCAGCTCATCGAGCGGGTCGACCCGGAGCCGGGCGGGTCGGCGACGACCGGGGAGACGGCGGGCGCGGAGCCGTGAGCGCCCGCGGTCGAGGATTCGATCTCCGGCGGCGGCTCGATGCGGCCGCGCTCCGGTGGCAGGCGCGGCTCGACACCCCCCTGGTCGACCGCACGGTGCCGTGGATCCTCGGTGGCGCGCTGACCGTGATCCTCACGGCGATCGGCCTGGCCGTCCAGCGCCAGCTCGACGGCGGCTCGAACCTGGCGGTCTGGACCCAGGCGGCCTGGAACCTCGAACAGGGCCGTGGCTCGCAGTCGAGCTACGGCGGCGGTGACGTCGTCCTCGACCAGTGGGCGTTCACGTCGCTGCCGGTCCTCCACCTCGGCCGTTGGATCCCGATCGGCATCGTCCTCGCGGTCGCCCAGCCGCTCCTGCTCGGTCTGGCGGTCGTCCCGATCTGGCGGCTCGCCCGCACCGTGGGCCGCCTGCGTCCCGGTGTCACCCTCGCCCTGTGCCTCGCGTACGCGGCCGCGCCGATCCTGTACACGTCGAACCTGACCGGCTGGTCCGCGGTCGTACCGGCCGTTCCGGCGCTGGCGTGGATGGGCTGGTTCGGCCAGCGGCGCCAGTGGGTCGCCTACGGGCTGTGCCTGGGGTTCGCGCTGCTGTCGCGCGCCGACGTCGGGCTCGTCGTCGTGGCGATGGGCGTCCTCGGCATCACGTCCGGCGACCGTCGTCCCGGCCTGGCGAGCATCGCCGTCGGCAGCCTCTGGACCGTCGCCTACGTGGTGGTCGAGTCCCCGACGCTCAGCGACGGTCAGATGACGTCCGGCGAGGCGATCCTCGCCCGGGGCCAGGCGCCGCTCGCCGTCCTGGGCGAACCGGTCCGGCTGGCGACCGACCTCCTCCTCCAGCCGAACGTCGGGGCGCTGGTGGTGCTGGTCGGCCCGCTGCTCTTCCTGCCGCTCACGGTGCCCCGGTTCATGCTCCCCGCGGTGCCGCCGCTGGTGCTCGGGCTCGTCGGCGAGGAGGCGGTGCGCCAGGCGGAGGGGCCCGGCGCCCCGGGCGGCGACCGCCTGCCGTCCGTGCTGCTGCTGGCGGTGATCCCGATCGTCACCGCCGCGACCGTGGCCCTCGCCCGGCTCGGGAAGCCGAGCGTCAACCGCATCCGGGTCGACCACCGGATCGTCGCCGCGATCATGCTCGCCACCGCCACGATCTTCGTGCAGGTCGCCCCGGCGTCGCCCTTCAACGAGCCGTGGAGCTGGGGGAGCCAGGATCAGGTCGACGGTGCCCGCCTGGAGGCGGTCGAGGTGCTCGACGAGGTGTACGGCGACGGGCCGCTCGCGACCTCTCCCCAGATCGCGCCGCTGGTCGCCGAGCGCGAGGAGCTGTCCGAGCTCGCGGTGGCCCCACCCGGCGACCACTGGTACCCCGACGAGCCCGCGGTCGTCCTCGACACGACGGCGGTCGACGAGGACGGCGTGGCCCTCTGGACCGACCAGGAGCGGGTGGCGCTGGTACAGCGGCTGGTCGCGGCCAGCTACGACGTCGAGTACCGGGCCGAGGGGATCGTGGTGCTCGTGCTGCCGCCCGACGAGCGCTGAGCGGACCGACGGCGGCCCGCGGCGGTCGTGGTCAGTCCGACACGTGGGCGGCCCCGGCCGCTCGCAGTCCCTCGCGGATCGCCGCCGCGGCCGCGTCGAGCGCCGCGGGATCGGGGTCGTGGTCGGCCCGGGCCAGGTCGAGCTGGTCGAGGCGGTGGAACGGGACGAGGTGCACGTGGACGTGGGGAACCTCCTCGCCGACCACGAGCACGCCGACCTTCACCGGACGGAACACGTCCTGCTGCACCCGACCGATCGTGCGGGCGACCTCCATCAGGTGGGCGAGCAGGTCGGGCTCGAGGTCGATCCAGTGGTCGATCTCCTCGATCGGCACGACCAGGAGGTGCCCCGGCGCGAGGGGGGCGATGGTGAGGAACGCGACGCACCGGTCGTCGCGCCACACGAACCGCCCCGGCAGCTCGCCCTCGATGATCCGGGTGAACAACGTCGCCATACGGTCCGCACCATAGGCTCGCCCCGTGACCGAGGTGGCCGGCGTGCAGCGCGAGGCGGGCGACGGCCCGGCCGATCCCGAGGACCGCCTGCTGACGGTGCCGAACGTCATCACGGTCGTCCGGCTGCTGTGCCTACCGGTGTTCCTCTGGCTCCTGTTCGGCCGCGAGGACCGAGTCATGGCGGCGATCGTGCTCGGCGCGCTCGGGGCGACCGACTGGGTCGACGGCTACATCGCCCGCCACTGGAACCAGGTCTCGAAGGCGGGGAAGGTCCTCGACCCGGTGGCCGACCGGCTGCTGTTCTTCGTCGGGGGCATCGGGATCATCGTCGACGGATCGATCCCCACGTGGGTCGCCGTGGCCGTCCTGGTCCGTGAGGTCGCGGTGTCGGTGGCGACCATCGCCCTCGCCCTCGCCGGTGCGGCGCGCATCGACGTGACCTGGTGGGGCAAGGCCGGGACGTTCTGCATCATGTTCGCGCTGCCGCTGTTCCTCGCCTCGGAGGGCAACCTGTTCTGGGCCGACCAGGCCCGGATCCTCGCCTGGTCGTTCACCGGGCCGGGTCTGGTGTTCGGCTACATCGCCCTCGCCCTCTACTGGCCGCTGGCGGTGCGCGCCCTCCACGACGGGCGCCGAGGTCGGGCCACGGCCGCCGGCGGGTAGCGCCGAGCCCCGTCGAGGTCGGGCCGGGCCGGTAGGTTCGGGGCGGTGAAGGCCGTGATCATGGCGGGTGGCGAGGGCTCCCGACTCCGCCCGCTCACCTCCCACACCCCCAAGCCCATGCTCCCGCTGGTCAACCGGCCGATGATGGAGCACATCGTCGGACTGCTGCGCAGCCACGGGTTCGACGAGATCGTGGTGACGGTCGCGTTCCTCGCCAACCAGATCCGCGCCTACTTCGGCGACGGGTCCGAGTTCGGCGTGTCGATCACCTACGCCACCGAGGAGCAGCCCCTCGGCACGGCCGGCTCGGTGCGCAACGCCAAGGACGTGCTCGACGAGCGCTTCCTCGTGATCTCCGGCGACGTCCTCACCGACATCGACCTGACCGCGATCGTCAAGCGCCACGAGGAGGCGTCGGCCCTGGCCACCATCGGCCTGGTCGCGGTCGACGATCCGGTCGAGTTCGGCATCGTGATCACCCGGGAGGACGGCTCGATCGAGCGATTCCTCGAGAAGCCGACGTGGGGGCAGGTCTTCAGCGACACGATCAACACGGGCATCTTCGTGCTCGAACCCGACATCTTCGACCTGATCGCCCCCGACCGGCCCGTCGACTTCTCCGAGGAGGTCTTCCCGCAGGCGCTCGCCGAGGGACGCACCCTCATCGGCGCGGTCGCCGAGGGCTACTGGGAGGACGTCGGCACGCTCGACGCGTACGTGCGGGCGCACCACGACGTGCTCGACGGCACCGTCGTCGTCGACGTGCCCGGGTTCCGGCTGCGTGACGGGGTCTGGCTCGGTGACGGCGCCGAGGTCCACCCCGAGGCGGAGATCCGGGGCAGCGCGGTCATCGGGGCCGGCTGCCGGGTCGAGGCCGGGGCCCGGCTCGGCCCGTACGCGGTCCTCGGCCGCAACACGCGGGTGCGTCGCGACGCGCTCGTCGAGCGCTCGGTGGTGCACGAGAACGTCTACGTGGGGGAGAGCGCCCGGGTCCGCGGCGCGGTCATCGGCCGGTCGAGCGAGCTGCGGCGCGCGTCGCGCTGCGACGAGGGTTCGGTGCTCGGCCACGAGTGCTTCGTCGGCGACGAGGCGGTCGTCGGCGCCGGCGTGAAGGTGTATCCGTTCAAGACGATCGAGGCGGGGGCCACGGTCAACTCGTCGATCATCCTGGAGTCGCGCGGCGCCCGGAGCCTGTTCGGGCGGTCCGGCGTCTCCGGCCTCGCCAACGTCGACATGACGCCGGAGCTGGCGACGCGGATCGCGATGGCGTGGGCGACCTCGTTGCCGCGTGGCACCACCGTCGTCACGTCCCGCGACTCGAGCCGCGCCGCCCGGATGCTGAAGCGCGCCCTGATGTCGGGGCTCAACGCGGGTGGCGTCGACGTGCTCGACCTCGAGGTGGCGTCGGTGCCGGTCACGCGCTTCGCGGTCCGCCAGCCACAGGCGACCGGCGGGCTCACCGTCCGCCTCGACCGCGCCGATCCCGACAGCGTCGGGGTGCGGTTCCTCGACCGGGCCGGCCTCGACATCTCCGAGGCGGCCCAGCGCAAGATCGAGCGCCAGTTCACCCGCGAGGACTTCCGCCGGGTGCCCGCCGAGGAGATCGGCGACATCGGGTTCCCGCCACGCGTCCTCGAGCACTACACGACCGCGCTCGGCCAGACGGTCGATCTCGACGTGGTGCGGTCGGCGTCGTTCAAGATCGTCGTCGACTACGCCTACGGCTCGACGTCGTTCACGATGCCGACCGTGCTCGGCCAGCTCGGCGCCGACGTCCTGGCGGTCAACCCCTACGCCTCGACCCAGGGGGCGATCGGCTTCACCCACCGCGACGGCGCGTCGGCCGCCAGCCCGCTCGTCACGGCATCGGGCGCGCACCTCGGCGCCGTGCTCGACCCCGACGGCGAGCGCCTGGCGGTGATCGACGACGAGGGCCACGTCCTCTCCGACACCGAGCTGCTCCTCGCCTTCGTGCACCTGGTCGCCCCCCACATCGACGGCGATCGCATCGCGGTCCCGGTCAACGCCACCGGGCGGGTCGCCGACATGATCGAGGGCGCGGCCGTGCGCCTCGTCGAGGCCAAGACATCTCCCGCCGCGCTGATGGCGACCGCCGCCGAGGACGGGATCGGCTTCGCGGCCGACACCGAGGGCGGGTTCATCCTCCCGGGCTTCATGCCCGCCTTCGATGCCGCGGCCGCCCTGGTGAAGCTGCTCGAGCTGCTCGCCCGCCACGACGTCAAGCTGTCCTCGGTCGTCGCCGGCCTGCCCCGCAGCCACGTCGCCCACGAGACGGTCGTGACGCCGTGGGAGCAGAAGGGCCTGATCATGCGATCCCTCGTCGAGACCACGAGCCCCGACCGTCTGGTGCTCGTCGACGGGGTGAAGGTGCTCCACGACGACGGCTGGGCGCTCGCCCTGCCCGACGCCACCGAGCCGGTCACCCACGTGTGGGCCGAGGCCGCCACCGACGCGGAGGCCCGGGCCCGGGCCCTCGAGTACGGACGCCGGGTCCGCCAGCTCATGCGATGACGCGGCGAGCCGCCGGGCGTGATCGGGCCCGGGCCCGGGCTCCCCAACCCTCCCGCAGAGGTCGAGGCTTGTCTGAGGTAGGTTGCCGGGCATGAACCTGCCCGAGGAGCTCAGGTACACCAAGGACCACGAGTGGGTGCGGATCGACGGTTCGATCGCGCGCATCGGCATCACCGACTACGCCCAGGACGCGCTCGGCGACGTGGTGTTCGTGCAGGTCCCCGACGTCGGCACGGCCGTCGCCGCCGGTGACACCGTCAGCGAGGTGGAGTCCACCAAGTCCGTGTCGGAGATCTACGCGCCGCTCGCCGGCACCGTCGTCGCGGTCAACGCGGACCTCGCCGACGCCCCGCAGCGGCTCAACGAGGACCCCTACGGCGAGGGTTGGATCTGCGACATCGAGGTCGGCGACGCGGACCTCGACGGCCTGCTCGACGCCCCCGGATACCAGGCGCTCGTCGAGGACTAGCCCATGGCCGAGATAGAGTGTGCGCGCTGCGGCCACCGCAACGGTGAGGAGGCCAACTTCTGCTCCTCGTGCGGTGCCCCGATCGAACGTGACGACCACGAGGACCGGCCCACGATCCAGCTCCAGCTCGACGGGCCCGGGGGTCAGCCCGACGAGATCAGCATCGACCTCGACGACGTACCCGGCGCCGGGCTCCTCGTCGTCCGGGCCGGGCCCAACGCCGGCGCCACGTTCGCCGTCGACAAGGACCTCGTCACCGCGGGCCGCCACCCCGACAGCGACATCTTCCTCGACGACATCACCGTGTCACGCCGTCACGCCGAGGTGCGACGCGACGGCGACGTCCTCGTCGTGACCGACGCCGGGTCGCTCAACGGCACGTACCTCAACCGCGAGCGCATCGAGAGCGCGCCGCTCCACGACGGCGACGTCATCCAGGTCGGCAAGTTCAAGCTCGTGTACGTGACGGGCGGCGAGGCCGGTGCCGGGGGAGCTACGTGACGGGGGCGACGAGGTGACCGACATGGCGAACCGAACCCACCTGTCGATCGGCGAGGTGCTCAGCCTGCTCCAGGACGAGTTCCCCGACGTCACCATCTCGAAGATCCGGTTCCTCGAGAGCCAGGGGCTCCTCGACCCCGAGCGCACGCCGTCGGGCTACCGGAAGTTCTACGAGCCCGACGTGCGCCGCCTGCGGTGGATCCTCACCCAGCAGCGCGACCACTTCCTGCCGCTGAAGGTGATCAAGGATCGTCTCGACGCCGGGGAGGACGCCGAGCTGGCGGCGCCCGACCGGGCCGGCAACGGAGCCACCGCGGCGGTGCCGCCCGCGGCCGGGCCCGATGGCTCGCCCTCTCCCGCTCCCGTACCGGGCGGGGGCGCGGGTTCGGATGACGGCGCGGCGGGCGGTTCGAGTTCCGCGGCCGGGTCGACGGGGGCGGCTCCGCGTTCCGGTGCCGTTCCCGCGGGCGCCACCGCGCCCGCCACGGGTTCGCCCGGCGCCGGGGACGCGGCGGCGCCCGACCCGGCCACCGATGGTTCCGCGGCCGCCGGCGCCGCCGCGCCAGCCACCCCGTCGATGCCGATCTGGATGGCCGACGCGGCGCGGGCCAAGGCCGACCGGGTGCGCAGCGGTCACGACGTCGGCGAGGGCCCCGCCCCGCTCGACGCGGACGTGACCTCGGTGAGCCTCACCCCCGACGAGCTGATCGCGGCGAGCGGCCTCACCCGTGGCCAGCTCGGCTCCCTCGAGGAGTACGGCCTGGTGAGCGGCCAGGTCGTCGGCGACGAGCGCTACTACGGCGGCGAGGACCTCATCGTCGCCCAGAAGGCCGCGGGCTTCTTCGGCCGGGGCCTCGAAGCCCGGCATCTGCGCATGTTCAAGACCGCGGCCGACCGCGAGGCGGCGATGCTCGAGCAGCTCGTGCTGCCCCTGGTGCGCCAACGCAGTCCCGAGGGCCGGGCCGAGATGCAGGCCACCATCGCCGAGCTGGCGGGGCTCGGCCAGGGCCTCCGGGCTGCACTGCTCCGCTCGGCCCTCGCCGACCACCTCGCCCCCTGACGCGCCCCCCGGTCGGGGACGGCCGGCCCACCGCCGGGTGCAACGGCTGGAGCGGAACGGCGCGCTGGGCGGGACGCGGGTGTCCCGGTCGGCGCGTGGAACGGTGGAGGACCGCGGGCGGCACGAGCCGGGGCGGGAGATCCGGGGTGGAACCGCGGAGCTAGGGCACGCCACCACCGGTAGGGTGATGCCGATGGTCGAGATGGATCTCGTCGGCGTCAGGGTCGAGTTCCCCTCCAACACGCCGATCGCCCTGCTCCGCGAGCGGGAGGGCGCGCGCCGGGTGCTGCCGATCTTCATCGGTGGTCCCGAGGCCACGGCCATCGCCTTCGCACTGGAGGAGGTCGTCACGCCCCGGCCGATGACCCACGACCTCATGCGCGACCTGCTCGACGACCTCGGGGTCAGCGTCGAGTCGGTGGTGGTCACCGAGCTCCGCGACCGCACGTTCTACGCCGAGATCGAGCTGCACGCCGCCGACGGCGTCCACCGCGTGTCGAGCCGACCGTCCGACGCGATCGCCCTGGCCGTCCGGGCCGGCACCCCGATCTACGCCGAGGAGGCCGTGCTCGACCAGGCCGGCTTCGAGGCGGAGCCCGACGAGGACGATCGGGAGGAGGAGGCCGAGGTCGTGGAGCAGTTCCGCGAGTTCATCGACAGCGTCAGCCCCGAGGACTTCGCCGGCTAGTCCCCCTCCGCCCCGCGCCCGGGAAGCGCTTCTGCGCTGGGCGGGACACGGGTGTCCCGGTGAGCGCGCAGAACCGGACGGGGAGGGCGCCCGACACGCACCGGGTGGAGCCGGCGACGGGCGCGGGTCGGGGATCCAAACCCGAGCGGGGCCGTTGACCGCATCGCGGGGGAGGCGTATGGTCCGAGGTTCACAGTTGCGTAACTACGCCGATGTCACTCGGCCGGACGCTCGTCCGGCGGCCCCGTCCGCCGGCGGGTGACGGTTCCGGAGGACGGTGGGAGGCCGACATGGAAGAGGGCTACAGCGGCAAGGCGGCGGCGGAGATCGTCGGCATCACGTACCGACAGCTCGACTACTGGGCCCGCACCGACCTGGTGCGGCCGTCGCTGGCCGACGCGCGTGGGAGCGGCTCCCGCCGGCGCTACTCCTACCGGGACCTCCTCGAGCTCAAGCTGATCAAGACGATGCTCGACTCCGGCATCAAGCTCGAGTCGGTCCGTGACGCGTTCGACTACCTCCGCACCAACCTCGGAGAGGACATCTCCTCGGCCCGCCTGGTGATCGCCGGTTCCTCCGCCATGCTCGTGCGCCACGACCGCGAGATGATCGACGTCGTCAACCGGTACCACGGCCAGGGTGTCCTCAACCTCAACCTGGTGACGCTCGACGGCCTGAAGGGAGAGCTCGACGCGGCGGTGCACGAGCTGGCCCCGACGAGCGACGACGTCGACGCGTCCGGCGGGTCCACGGCCGGCACCGACCGCCCGGCCAACACCGACGCCGCCCACGGCTGAACGGCGGCACGGCTGAACGGCGGCTGGCGGCCGTTGCCCGACGGCTACCGGCGACCCGCTGACCGGCGACCGGCTGATCGGCGACACAGGGGCGGGCGTTACGCTCGCCCCTCGTGACCGACCGCACCTCTCCGCTCGACGCCGTCCACCGCGCCCTCGACGCTCGCATCGTCCCCTTCGGGGGGTGGGAGATGCCGCTCAACTACGCCGACGGGAGCCTCGCCGAGCACCGGGCCTGCCGCACCGACGCCGTCGTGTTCGACGTGAGCCACCTGGGCACCGTCCGGGTGACCGGTTCCGACGCCCACGAGCGCCTCCAGCGGGCGTTCACCAACGACCTCGACCGGGTCGCTCCCGGCCGCGCCCAGTACACCCACCTGCTCGACCCCGACGACGCCTCGGTGCTCGACGACATCATCGTCTGGTGGGTCGACGGCGACCGCTTCGACGTCATGCCGAACGCGTCGAACACCGACCGGGTGACCGGCGCGCTCGGCGACGGGGCGATCGACGTGACCGCCGAGCGGGCGGTCCTCGCCCTCCAGGGGCCGCGAGCCCGCGAGCGCCTCGCGCCGGTGTTCCCCGAGGCGGCGGAGGTCGCCCGCTTCGGGGTCGGAACCGCCGAGTGGGCCGGCGTGCGGTGCACGTTCGCCGGCACCGGCTACACCGGCGAGGACGGCGTCGAGGTCGCGGTGCCCGCCGACTCGGCCGCCGCGCTCTGGGAGGCGGTCACAGTGGCCGGCTTCGTACCCGCCGGGTTGGGCGCCCGCGACACGCTGCGCCTCGAGGCGGGCCTCCCGCTGCACGGCCACGAGCTCGGACCCGGCATCAACCCGCTGGAGGCCGGCCTGGGCTGGGTGGTGCGCTGGGACAAGGGGGACTTCATCGGGCGTGACGCGCTGCTGGCGATCAAGGAGGCAGGAGTGGGCCGGCGCCTCCGCGGCCTGACGGTCGAGGGCCGCCGACCGCCGCGCGACGGCTACCCGATCCTCCGCGACGGCGAGGCGGTGGCGGCGGTGAGCAGCGGCAACTTCTCTCCGACGCTCGGCCACGGCATCGCCCTGGCGCTGCTACCGGTCGACGTCGCCGAGGGCGACCGGCTGGCGATCGACGTCCGCGGCACCGAGGTCCCGGCCACGGTGGTGCCGCTGCCCTTCGTCGGTCGCTGACCGCCCGCGGTGCGAGGGGGACGGCGGGCTAGCGGTACTCGTCGATCGGAGGGCAGGCGCAGACCAGGTTGCGGTCGCCGTAGCCGCCGTCGATGCGGCGCACCGGTGGCCAGTACTTGTCGGCGGCGACGACCGATCCGGGGAAGGCCGCCTGCTCCCGGGTGAAGGGGTGGTCCCACTTCTCGCCCAGCACCGAGGCCGAGGTCCACGGCGCCTCGCGGAGCAGATCGGGGTGCTCGTCGGCCTCGGCGCGGATGGCGATCATGGCGTCGCAGAACCGGTCGATCTCGGCCCGGTCCTCGCTCTCGGTGGGCTCGACCATGAACGTGCCGGCGACAGGGAAGCTCATCGTCGGCGCGTGGAAGCCGTGGTCGATCAGGCGCTTGGCGACGTCGTCGACCGTGATGCCCGTGGCCTTGGTGAGCGGCCGCAGGTCGATGATGCACTCGTGGGCGACGAGCCCCTTGGCCCCGGCGTAGAGGACGGGGTAGTGGCCCTCGAGCCGCTTGGCGACGTAGTTGGCGCTCAGGATGGCGGCCTCGGTGGCCCGCCGCAGACCGTCGGAGCCCATCATCCGCACGTACGCCCACGGGATGGGGAGGATGCCCGCCGAGCCCCACGGCGCGGCGGACACGGGGCCGGGACCGGTGTCGGCCGGACCGCACTCCGGCACGAGCGGGTGGGTGGGCAGGTGGGGCGCGAGGTGGGCACCGACCGCGACCGGCCCGACCCCGGGACCGCCACCACCGTGGGGGATGCAGAACGTCTTGTGGAGGTTGAGGTGGCTGACGTCGGCGCCGAACCGGCCGGGCCGGGCGAGGCCGACCATGGCGTTGAGGTTGGCCCCGTCGAGGTACACCTGTCCGCCGGCGTCGTGGACGACCTCGCAGATCTCGGTGATGCCCTCCTCGAACACCCCGTGGGTCGAGGGATAGGTGACCATGACCGCGGCCAACTCGGAGGCGTGGGCGTTGACCTTGGCCCGCAGGTCGTCGAGGTCGACGTTCCCCAGGTCGTCGCACTCGACGACGACCACCCGCATGCCGGCCATAACCGCGCTGGCGGCGTTGGTGCCGTGGGCGGAGGAGGGGATGAGGCAGACGTCCCGGGACGCCTCGCCACGGGAGCGGTGGTACCCACGGATGGCGAGGAGCCCGGCCAGCTCGCCCTGGCTCCCCGCGTTGGGCTGGAGCGACACCGCCGCGTAGCCGGTGACCGCCGCCAGCCACCGCTCCAGATCGGCGATGAGGGAGCGGAAGCCCTCGGACTGGTCGAGCGGGGCGAAGGGGTGGAGGCCCGCGAACCCGGGCCAGGTGATCGGCTCCATCTCGGCCGCCGCGTTGAGCTTCATCGTGCACGAGCCGAGCGGGATCATCGCCCGGTCGAGGGCGATGTCGCGGTCGGAGAGGCGCCGCAGGTAGCGCAACATCGCCGTCTCGGAGCGGTGCGACGAGAACACCGGGTGGGTGCAGAACCCGCTGGTGCGGACGAGCGGGGCGGGCACGGCGGGGGAGTCGTCCACGGCGGCGTCGATGTCGGCGGCCGTGGTGGCGGCGCCGAACGCGTCGAGGACGGCGTCGAGGTCGGCGAGCGTCGTCGTCTCGTCGCAGGCGACCGACACGTGGTCGGCGTCGATCCGGCGGAGGTTCACCCCGGATGCCAGCGCGGCGGCGACGACCCCGTCGGCACTCCCCGGCACGCGGGCGGTGACCGTGTCGAAGTAGGTGTCGTGGACCAGCTCGACGCCGGCGTCGGCCAGCCCGCGGGCGAGCACGCGGGCCGCACGGTGGATGCGCGCCGCGATCGCACGGAGGCCGTCGGGCCCGTGGTACACCGCGTAGGAGGAGGCGATCACCGCGAGGAGCACCTGGGCGGTGCAGATGTTGCTGGTGGCCTTCTCGCGACGGATGTGCTGCTCGCGGGTCTGGAGGGCGAGGCGCAGGGCGGGGGCGCCGTCGGCGTCGACCGACACACCGACGAGGCGGCCCGGCAGCGACCGCTGGAGCCCCTCGCGCACCGCCATGTAGCCCGCGTGCGGGCCGCCGAAGCCCATCGGGACGCCGAACCGCTGGGCCGAGCCGACCGCGACGTCGGCGCCGATCTCGCCGGGCGGGCGGAGCAGGCACAGTGCCAGCGGGTCGGCCGCCACCGCGACGATCGCGCCCCGCTCGTGGGCGGCGGCGACGAGATCGCTGTCGTCGCGGACCTGGCCGGTGGTGCCCGGGTACTGGAGGAGCAGGCCGAAGCCGTCGCCCTCGGGCAGGCCGTCGGCGGGGTCGAACGTCACGACGTCGAGGCCCAGCGGTTCGGCCCGCGTGCGCACGACGGCCAGGGTCTGGGGGAGGCAGCCCGAGTCGACCCAGAAGGCGGCGTCGGCCGGGGCCTTCGACGCCCGCCGGGCGAGCGTCATCGCCTCGGCGGCGGCGGTGGCCTCGTCGAGGAGGGATGCGTTGGCGACGGCGAGGCCGGTCAGATCGATGATCAGCGTCTGGAAGTTGAGCAGCGCCTCGAGCCGCCCCTGTGAGATCTCCGGCTGGTACGGGGTGTAGGCGGTGTACCAGGCCGGGTTCTCGAGCACCGAGCGGCGGATCACCGGCGGCGTGACCGTGTCGTGGTAGCCGAGGCCGATCATCGAGCGCACGACCCGGTTGCGGGCCGCCAGGTCGGCCAGCTCGGCCAGGGCCTCGGCCTCGCCGATGGGGGCCGGCAGGTCGAGGGGGGCGAGGTCGCGGATGGCCGCGGGCACGGTGTCGGCGATCAGGTCGGCCATCGAGTCGTAGCCCAACGAGGCGAGCATCGCCGCCTGGTCGTCGGCTCGGATGCCGATGTGCCGCTCGGAGAAGGGCACGCCGCCACCGGTGGTGGCGAGGGGTGAGGGGTCGGTCATCAGGCTGGCTCCGGGGTGCACGGCCACGGCGGGTACGGGCGAACGTCGTTCCCCACCGGCCGCCGGCGTTCCGACGGTGCGGCTCCCACCGGGGGGCTCGACGGCGCCCGCACGATACCAGGAGGCGACCGGTGGTCCGGCCCTCGGAGGCGGCGATCAGCGACCGGACGCGGGCCCGTCGGACGGGCGTCGCGTGCGATGATCACGCCCGGAGGAGGTGCGATGCCGCACAGGTTCGGGAGGTCGATGGCCGTGGTGGCGGTGACGGTGCTGGCGTTGGCGGGCGCGGCGTGCGGGGGCTCCGATGACGAGATCGAGGGCGCACCGCGGGCGTGCGTCACCGCCGAGGAGGGGTGCGAGAACGATCCGATCGACCTGGGGGCGGGCTCGGCCATCGAGCTCCCCGCCGGCTGGCCAACCCGTCTCGGACTGCCGGCGGGCGCGACCGTGCTGTCGGCCTACACGTCCGACGACCCGGGCGGGATGAGCGTCGTGGTCGGGGTCGACTCCGATCCGCGAGAGGTCGCCGACGAGGTGCGCGATCAGCTCGTCGAGGCCGGCTTCGCCGTGGACCCCGACGCGGATGCCGGGGACGACGGCGAGCGGATCGTCGCGAGCGGCGACGACCTCGACGTGGAGGTCACCGTCCACGGGTCGCCCGAGGACGACGGCGAATCGGGCGCGACCGAGGTGTCCTACACGTTCGTGTCCCGCTGACGGGACCCGCCGACCCCCGCGCGTCCCCGCGGACCGGAGCGGACCGGGTCGGGCCGCGGGCCCGGGGGGATCGTCAGTCGACGAGGTCCGGCTCGACCGCCTCGATCCAGTCGAAGAGCGGCTGCGCGCTGAACAGTCCGGCCAGGTGGCTGCCGATCTCGTCACGGGTGGCGACGGCGACGTCGTGGGCGATCTCCCGGGGCTCGCCGGCGGCCCGCGCGGTCAGTTCGACCTCGCACGTGCGCTCCATCGTCACGTACCAGAACAGAGCCTCCTCGACGGTCTGGCCGACGGTCAGCAGCCCGTGGTTGGCGAGGATGGCGGCCTTGTGGCCTCCGAGCGCGACGGCGATGCGCTTGCCCTCGATCGGGTCGTTGACGGTGCCGGTGTAGTCGTCGAACAGCACGTGATCGTCGTGGAAGATGCAGCTGTCCTGGGTGATCGTGGTCAGCCGGCGGCCCAGGGTGGCGAACGCCCGACCCGACTTCGAGTGGGAGTGGGCGGCGGCGACCACGTCGGGCCGGGCGGCGTGGATCGCCGAGTGGATGGCGAAGGCGGCCCGGTTGACCGGCCACGATCCCTCGACGACCTCGCCGGAGTGGTCGACGAGGATCAGATCCGAGGCGCGGATCTGCTTGAAGCTCATGCCGAAGGGGTTCACCCAGAACCGGTCGGCGTGCTCGGGGTCGCGGGCGGTGATGTGGCCGGCGACGCCCTCGTCGAACCCGAAGCGGCCGAACAGGCGCAGGGCACCGGCGAGGCGGCGCTTGCGGTGGGCCCGCTCCTCGTCGGGCGATCGGTTGGCGAAGAGGTCGGCCGGTCGTCGGGTTGTCATCGCAGGCTCCGGGGGTGGCGTTCGGTTGGAGCCTACGGCGTCGGCACCGGCGCGACCCGGGCCACCGAACCGCGGCCCGGGTCACCGAAGTGCTGGAAGTCGGGGCGTTCGGGCCGATGGAGGCGGGTCGTCCAGACCCGGTGAGATCGAAGGGAAGAACGGATGTCCCGAGCCGACACGGTGCAGCTGCTCCTCGACGCGCCCGGCCAGACACCGATCGACCTACCGCACTCGCCCTGGCGGGCGTGGGTGCTCACCGACCGGGGACCGGTGCTGCCGCCGGTGGCCGCCGGCTCGATCCGGCTGTCGCCGGTCGCCGGGCGGGGGGAGCGGGCGCTGGTCGCGGCGGTGGCCGCCGATGATCCCGTCGCCCTCGGCCAGGCGCTCGACGTCGCCGGACCCGCCCAGGACGCGGCGCGGGTGCTGTTCGCCCTCCGCCACGCCGACATCGCCCCGGCGGAGGCGGCGAGCGTGCTCGGCCGGGTGCTTGGATCCGGTGCCAGCAACGACAAGCTGCTGCGCCGCCACTGGAGCGACCTCCACCTGCACGTCCAGCTCGCGCCCGGGGTGCCGGCCCTGGTGTCGCTCGGCCGGATGGGGCTGGGCCTGCTGCTCGTCGAGGTGCTGGTGCAGTCGGGCCGCCCCGCCGACGCGCTCGGCGTGCTGGACAGCCTGCCCGACGTCCCTCCGGTGCGGCTGGCCCAGACGGCGACGCTCCTCGCCCACGGCGACCACCAGCGGGTGATCGACCTCACGGCGCGCTGCGGCAACGTCGACGACGTCTCGGCGCTGGTCCTCGTCGCCCGCAGCGTCGCCGCCCGCAGCCTGACGGACCTGTCGACGGCCCTCGACGCCGCCACCGCCGCCCTGTCCCAGGGAGGCCGCGGTCTCGGTGTCATGTGCGCCGCGCTCGAGGAGCGGGCGCACATCTACACCCTCGCCGGCGACCGGAACGCCGCCCAGGCGGACCTGGCGGTGCTCGCCGCCGTGGCCGACGGCGCGCTGCACCTCCAGATCCCACCGCCGACGCCGCTCCGCCGGGCGCCGGTCGGGGACCCGGTGCAGTACTCCCTCGCCGAGGCCCGGCACCGCATGCGGCGCCGGATCGCGGTCGGGGATCGTCCGGGGACCTTCGGCGGCCGGCACCACTCGACCTACCGGGACGAGATCGCCGTCATGTTCTCGATGGGCCAGACGAAGGCGGCGGAGGAGCTCCTGCTCGGGCTGCTCGACGTCGTCGAGGACGAGGTCGACGAGCTCGGCCTGCCGCTGGACGACACGTTCTTCCTGACCCTCGCCGACCTGTACCAGGACAGCGGCCGGGCCGAGGACCTCAAGGCCCTCAAGGAGCGCTACCAGGACGCTGAGCGGCGCTCGCAGATGCACCAGGCCGCCCAGGCCGCCGCCGGGGACCCGTCGGCGGGGGAGGGGACCGACGCTCCCCCGCCCAGCGCCGAGGAGATCGCCGCGCTGGCGACGGCGCTCGATGCGCCCGGGCCGGACGCGTCGGCATCGGCCGCGGGCACGCCCGTGGCGCCGGTCGGGCCGGTCGGGCCGGACGGTGCCTCGGACGACGCGGCCCCGTCGGAGCCCGAGTCGGCGGATCCCGAGCCCGTGGACGCCGAGTCGGTGGAGCCCGAGTCGGCGGATCCCGAGTCGGATGCGGTCGAGCGGGAGTCGGCCACGCCGGCCACGCCGGCCACGCCCGAGCCGGAGCCCGAGCCCGCCCGGGAGCTGGTGGCCGTGGCCGTCACCGGCGGCAACGACCCCGAGACGACCCCGCGGGGCGAGGCGGGTGACGGCGGTACGGCGGACGACGACGAACCCGACGACGAGCCGCCGACGCCGCCGCGGGAGCTGACGCCCATCGAGCGCATGGTGCGCGGCCCGCGGTTGCGCGGTCTCTGACCTCGGCGGTCGCCTAGATTACGTCACGTGACGAAATCAGGGGAGACCGACGGGAGCGGAGACCGCGGTGCCGCCGCGGGGTCGGTGGGCGATCGCCGATGCCGCTGGTGCGGGCGACGGCTGCCGGAACGCAGTGGGCCGGGGCGGCCCCGGACGTTCTGCCGGGCCGGGTGCCGGCAGCAGGCGCACATGGCCCGCAAGCTGGCCGCCGCCCACGGACTCGGCGACGGCGACGTGATCGTCGCCCGGGAGGCGCTCGACGAGCTCCAGAGCGCGCTGTACTGCCTGCAGGCGGCCATCGAGGACGTCGACGCCGACCTGGCCGACTCCGCCGACGATCCCACCGAGGTGCGTCGGGCGCTGACCTGGCTGCTCGACAACGCCCGTCCGTTGGCGAGCGCCTGGATCGAGCCCCGGACCCTCGACGCCTGATATGCCCGGCCAGTTCCTATAACTTTACAGAACGTACATTATGGGCGTTGGCGGGGCGGGCCGGGACCCTGGCTGGTCGCGGTCCCACCGCGGACGAACCCGTGCCGAGCCCGCGTGCGGGTTTGCTCCGACCTCTCGTACGGGCCGGGCGGGGGTCGCCGATTACGGTGGCGCCCCTATGGCCCGCCGCATCGAGATCGAGCTGACGAGCGCCCGCGACGACGGGCAGTGGACCTGGCGCGCCGCCGGTGCACGCGAGCCCAAGGGCCTGATCGGTACCGAACTGGTCCCCGCCGGATCGGCGGTCGGAACCGTGCTCCGCGTCGAGGTCGAGACCGGCCTCGACGGCACCGAGGTCACCAGCGTCCTGCCCTCGCGGGGCGAGCGGTCAGGTCCGGAGGTCCTCGAGCTGATCGGCCGTCAGCTCCGCGACGACGAGCTGGTCACCAGCAAGCTGGTCGGCAAGCGCGGCCGCCGCGACGACGATGGCGAGGGCCGGCGCGGCCGGCGTGGCCGCGATGGTGGCCCGGGCCGCGAGGGCGGACGGGGCGGTCCCGGGGGTCGGGGGCGCGACGGCGGGCGCGGCCGACCCGACGGCGACCGCGGGCGACGCGGCCCGCGCTCCGACGGCGATGGCCGGGGACCGAGGTCCGACCGGTCCGAGCGGGGCGACCGCACCGAGCGGGCCCGGCGCCGTCCGCCCGCCGACGCCAAGCCGCGCCCGAAGCGGCTCCGCCCCCAGCGCCACCACCGCCGTGCCGTGCTCGACACCCTGGAGGCGCACGAGCGCCCGATCGCCGACGAGGTGCTCCGGGGCGGCATCCCGGCGGTCCGCCAGGCGGTCGAGAAGCAGAACCAGGCCGCCCGGGCCGAGGGCCGTCCCGAGGTCGATCCGGCCCAGCTCGAGGCGCTCGCCGAGCGGCTGCTGCCCAAGCTCCGCGCCGCCGAGTGGCGGGACCGGGCCGATGCCGCCCTCGCCGACCTCGAGGAACTCGACCTCCGCGACCTGCGTACCGTCGTCGTCGCCGCCGACTCCGGAGCCCGCGACGACGAGGCCCGGACCATCGCCGCCCAGCTACGCGAGGGTCTCGAGCGCCGCATCGAGGCCGACCAGGCCGCCTGGCTGGCCGAGCTCGACGAGCTCCTCCGCGACGGCCGTGTCGTGCGGGCGCTCCGGGTCAGCTCGCGCCCGCCCAAGGCCGGGTCGCCGCTCCCGCCCGACTTGCTGAGCCGCCTCGCCGAGGGGGCCACCGGCTCGTTGACCGCCGAGACGGTCACCGACCGCTGGGTCACGGTGCTCGACGCGCTGTCGCTCTCCCCCGTCCACGCGCGGGTCGCCCCCGCCTCGATCCCGGAATCGCCCAGCGACGAGCTCAAGGCGGCGGTCGCCGCCGCCGGCTCCCGGGTACCACTGGTCGCGGCCGCGTTCGGCGTCGAACCGGCTCCGGCGGGCAGGCGAGGGCCCCGCCGGCCCGGTCGCGGCGGTGGACCCGGGCGTCCCGGGGGGCAGGGCGGCGCCGGCGGTCGTCGCGGCGGCCCGGCCCGGTCGCCGGAGCGCGCTCCGGCCGCCGAGACCCCCACCGCTCCGGCATCCGAGCCGCACGCGGAGGACGCCGCTCCCCCGGTCGAGGCGCCCTCGGAGGAGTCGGTCGCGCCCGACCCCGCCACCGCACCGGGGTCCGGCGACGACTCCGGGTCCGGCGACGCCTCTTGACCGATCGGTCAGGTTGGGGCGCCCGCGCTGGCTAGGGTTCGGCCATGGTCGAATACGAGCTCGACGGCCACATCGCCGTCATCACCATCAAGCGCCCCGAGGCCCGCAACGCGGTCAACACCGACGTCGCCCAGGGCATGGAGGCGGCGATCGACAGGCTGGAGGAGGACCCGGAGGCCTGGATCGGCATCGTCACCGGCGGCCGCACCGACAAGGGTTGGATCTTCTGCGCCGGCGCCGACCTGAAGCAGATGGCGGTCGACCCGGGCGGCATGTCCACGCCGCGCGGCGGCTTCGCCGGGTTCGTCCAGCGCGAGCGCACCAAGCCGGTCATCGCCGCCGTCGACGGCCCGGCGCTGGCGGGCGGCACCGAGATCGTCCTGGCCTGCGACATGGTCGTGGCGTCGAAGACCGCGGTGTTCGGCATCCCCGAGGTGAAGCGCAACCTCGTCGCCGCGGCCGGTGGCCTGTTCCGCCTCCCGCGCAAGATCCCCCGCAACATCGCCATGGAGCTGGCCCTCACCGGCCGGCTCGACTTCCCGGCCGAGCAGGCGCACCACCACGGGCTGGTGAACCACCTCGCCGAGGAGGGCGAGGCGCTCGCCCGCGCCAAGGAGCTGGCCGCCCAGGTGTGCGAGGCGGCCCCGCTGGCCGTCGCCGAGAGCCGCAAGATCGTCATCGAGGCCACCGACCAGCCCGACGAGGTCGGCTGGAAGATGTCGGGCGAGGGCATCATGAAGATGTTCGGCACCGAGGACTTCACCGAGGGCCTCACCGCGTTCGCCGAGAAGCGGGCCCCGGTCTGGAAGGGCCGCTGACCGCCGGGCACGCGGCCCGGCACCCCGCTCAGCTGATGGTCGTGATCACGCCGCGCTCGTAGAGCAGCTCGGCGATCCCGTCGGCCAACGCCAGCTCGGCCACGTCCCCGAGCGGCACCCACCGCGCCACCGCCGCGTCGTCGCCCGCGACCGGCTCCGAGCGCGCCAGCAGCGACACGCGATGCACCAGCACCACGTGGTGGTGGTCGTCGCCGATCACCTCGGCGACCCCCAGCAGCTCGCCGCACGCGCCCTCGACACCGGTCTCCTCGGCCAGCTCCCGCACGACCGCCTCCGCCAGCACCTCCCCCGCCTCGACCCGGCCCCCCGGCAGGGACCACAGCCCGGCGAACGGCGACCGCGCCCGCTGCACCAGCAGGAGCTCGTCGGCGTCGACGACGACCGCGCTCACCCCCAGGACAGGTGCCGCGGGGCCGATCACGGGGCCGGGTCCGGGGGTTCGAGATCGCGGTGGACGAGGATCGCCCGGGCGGTCAGGCCGAAGCGCTCGAAGAAGTTCTTGCTGGCGCGCATGCCCGGAAGGACCAGGGAGTCGATGCCCCGGCAGCCGTTCTCGGCGGCCCACTCCATCGCGTGCTCGATCAGGGCGGCCCCGAGGCCGACGTCGCGGAACCCCGGCTCGACGTAGACGTCCCCCAGCACCGCCATGCGACTGCCGTCGGGCAGGTGCTCCAGGTGGGCCACGGCGTAGCCGGCCGGTACCTCGTCGTAGGTGCCGAGCAGCACCACGCCCGCCCCCTCCCCCGCCTCGGTCAGGTCGGCGGCGACGGTGGCGTCGAGCGGGTCCGGTCGGCCGTGCAGGAGACGCCACATCCGCCCGCCCCGCTCGACCGCCAGCTCCGCCCGGGCGAGGTCGGCGAGGCGCTCCAGCTCGGGGACATCGTCGGGACCGGCCCGGCGTACCGCCTCCACGGCTATCCGTCCTGCAGCTGCGCCACCCGGTTGAGGATGGTCTTGCGGCCCCGGTGGGCCAGCTCGTAGCGGCGGACCTGCTCCAGCTCCTCGGGGTCGAGGCCCCGCAGGCGCGGCACGACCTGGCTGGCGGCCAGGCTGTCGTAGTCCGGGATGGCGAGGTCGTCAGCGGGTACCGAGGGCTCGGTCGGGGCGGAGTCGACCTCGGGCTCGGGGTCGGGCACCACCCGCACGGCCGGCTCGGTGGTCGGGCCGGGTTCGGGCCGGGTCGGCGCCGGCCGCGGCACGACACCCAGGTCGACGAGGACGGCCTCGACCTGCTCCTGGAGCGGGCCGAGGCGACGCGCCGCCTCGACCTGGCCCTGCTGGACGGCGAACTGGCCGACCATCCGGGCCATCGTGACCTGGTTGCGGCCCCGCTCGACGAACTTGGGCAGCAGGCCACGCGCCTCCAGCGCGAACCCCAGGGGGGCGTACACCAGGAGGTCGATCGCGGCGTCGACGGACGGCTTCCGATCGGTCACCGGACCATGCTGCCCGGAGGGCCAGGCGGGCCCAAATCCCCGGCGGAGGTCAGACGCAGTCGGCGCAGAGCATGGCGTCGGGATCGGCGAGCTGGCTCGGGAGCTTCACCAGGAAGCACGACTGGCAGGTGAACTCGCCGGGACGCTTGGGCTGCACCCGACCCCCGGGCTCGCCCGAGGAGGCCTCGACGGGCGGCGCGTCCTCGTCGTCCTCGTCCTCGTCGTCGTTCGCCGCGATCCGGTCCTTCAGGATCGTGTCGAGGTCCTCCTCGACGTCGTCGGGGTCGGGCTCGTCCTCGTCCTCGTCGTCCTCGTCGGAACCCGCCCGCGGCCGGGCTGGAGCCGACTCCTCCTTCGCCGCCTCCTCGACGTCGTCCTCGTCCCCGAGATCGTCGTCGTCCACGAGGTCGCCGTCGAGGTCGCCGTCGTCCTCGTCGAGGTCCTCGTCGAGCTCCTCGTCGTCGTCGAAATCCTCGTCGTCGATGTCGTCGACCTCGAGGTCTTCGTCGGTGGGGTCTTCGTCAGCCATTGGATCCTTCGGTGCGTCCCGGACGGCGGTCGCGGCGGATCATAGGCCGCGTTCGCGGCGATGCAACCCCTGGTCGCGATGGTTCGCCCGAGGGGTCAGAAGCGCGACCGGAGGGCGAGGACGTTCGCCACGTAGGTGTCGGTCTCGGCGAACGTACCGGACCGCTCGACCGACGCCGGACCCTGGTAGTAGGCCGCCAGGGCCTGCGCCGGGTCGCCGTCGTAGCGGGCGAGCAACCACCGCAGGTACCGGGCCGACATGCGGATGTTGTCGTCGACCAGGTGGGGATCGAGGTCGCGGCCGATCAGGGCCTCCATGAACTCGACGGTGTCGGGCATGAGCTGACCGATCCCGACCGCGCCGGTGGACGACCTGGTGTGGTTCTGCCAGCCGGACTCCAACCAGGTCATCGCCATCAGCAGGTCGGCCGGGATGCCGTTGGCGGCCGCCCACTGCTCGAAGATCGGGATGTAGGCCTGGCGGGTGGGTGACGCCTGGAGGCGCTCGGGCAGCCCGACGCCCGATCCCGACGACGCGGTCGAGGTGGACGCGGCGGGGATGGTCAGGACGGTGCCGATGCGGATGAGGTCCGGGTCGGCGACGCCGTTCGCACCCACGAGGGCGGAGACCGTGACCCCGTGGGCGACGGCGATTCCGCTCAGGGTCTCCCCCGCCACGACGGTGTGGCGGGCGCCGGTCGCGGCGGCCACCGGTGCGGCCTCGGCGGTCGGGGACGCGGCGGGAACGGCCCGGCGGCCGATCGGGCCGGTGCCGGCCACCGGGCCGGACGGGGCGACGAGGGCCAGCATCGCCAGCACGGGCAGGACCGCCCAGGCGATCGGTCGTCGGTTCCAGGGTCGCTTCGCGCGCTTCACGTGGGCTCCTCCGGTCATCCCCCCGGTGGGGCGGCGCGGCATCGTACCGGTACCGCCGCGTGATGGAAAGCCCCGAGATCCCACCGGGACGCGCCGAACGCGGTCACTCACCGCGCGTGGTCACGCGCGGACAACGTTATCGCTGGTCAGAACGTACGCGCGCCGGTCAGTGGAGCTGCCGCCGGGCCTCGGCACGACGCTCCGCGTCGATGCGCTCGAGGGCCGGTTCGGGTGAGTGGTCGACCCACCGCATCATCTCGGCGACGGCCGGGTGGCCGGCCTCCTCGGCGATCAGGCGGTGCATCCGCTGCGCGATCGACCGGTAGGCGGGGTGGCCCTGGGGCGTGCTGCGCAGCTCGAGCATGTGCATCGCCTCGCGGGCGTTGAGCTGCATCACGAACCGGACCTTGTACGCCAGGCAGACCGCGTAGGGCGCCTGGGCCGGGAAGCGGTCGACCAGCGTGTCGTGCAGGGCGGCCGACCGGTCCATCGCCGCGTCGAACTCCGCCGTGTGACCGGCCTCGTCGACCGCCTCGGGCCGGACGTAGCCGTGCCGGGGCGACAGCGCCTGCCACTCGATGGTCAGCATCCGGTGGCGTTGGAGGTCGCGGAAGGCGCCGTAGTCGGCCAGCACGTCGAACCGGTACGACAGCCGCTCGAGGGCCCGCCCCGGCTTGTGCCTCCGGTTGTGCCGATCGCCGGTGTAGGCCCGCACCACGGCGAGGCGGTCGTCGGCCGACATCTCCCGCACCCGTCGCTCGACCTGCGCCTCGGGCAGGTGGGTCGACGGGTAGAGCATCGCGGTGATCAGCCTGACCTCCGCGTCGGGGTCGAAGCTGGTCAGGGTCACCGTGTCGGCTGGATCGGCCGCCTCGTCGGCGGGGAACAGCCGGGCGGTCAGCTCCTCGGTGGCGGTGCGGGTGGTCGCCAGGTAGGTGCTCCACGCCACGCCCCGGTCGTCGAGGTCGACCCGCTTCAGGAACGACGGGACGACCTTCCGCAACTCGGCCAGCATCAGGTCGGCGTAGCGCCGCGCCTCGGGCAGCGGGTGCGACCGCATCCGCAGGAGGAGCTGCTCGTAGCCCTGGCCGGTGCCGTAGATGCCCACGTTCGACAGCGATCCGGCCGGCAGGATGCCGCGCAGCGCGTCGAACGCCTTGGCGCGGATGGCCTGGCGGTACACGAGGTCGGAGTCGCCGGGCTGCTTGGCATGCCGCGCCCGGTAGAAGTCCTGGAGCCGCGGCACCAGCAGCGCGTACACGTCGAATAGGCGGTCCATGTCGCCGACGTAGCGGGTGCCGAACGGCGAGCCCAGGATGTCGGGGTCGCGCATGTACCGGTAGCGGCCGCCGAGCCGGCTGTCGTAGGCGATGTAGCGGGTCGACTGCTCGAGGTACGACATCAGCCGCCCCCACTCGAGGACCTTGGTGAGCAGGTTCGAGGCCTGCTCGCACGCGAGGTGCACGCCGCCGAGCTGCGCGACCGAGTCGTCGCCGTAGTCGAAGAACACCCGGTCGTAGAGCTCCTCGGCCCGCCGTACGCCGACGGTGGCGTCGACGGTGAGGTCGCCGCTGATGTCGAGCTCGCCGACGAACTCGTCGAGGAACAGTCGGCGAAGGCTCTTCGACGAGCGGGAGTAGCGGGCGAACAGGGCCCCCTTGACCACCTCGGGCAGGTTCACCAGGGCGAACACCGGGCCCTCGAGGTTGGTGAAGTAGCGGCGGAGGATGTCGGCCTCGTCGGGGGTGAACTCCTCGGGGACGTACACCGTCACAGCGGGCGACTCTAGGTTCCGCCCCCGGCGCGGTCGCGGACCGGTCCGCTACGCTGCCCGACCCCCCGGGACGGCCGCGTTCCGGGGTCGTCGCCGTGCCTGCACCTCCCTCCTCCCCCGTCGACCTCGAGTCCGAGCGAGCCGCGCTGGCGCGCGCCCGCGACGCCGTGAGGGCGAAGCTCGCCGCCCTCGACCGCATCGAGGGCGGCGGTGCCGACGCCCTCGCCGACGAGTACATCGCCGCGGTCGTGGCCGGCGCGGTCGAACGGATGCGGCGCGAGCTGGTCGTGTTCGGCCGCATCGACGACGGCGCGGCCTGGCGCATCGGCCTCTACGGCATCGACGACGCGGGCGAACAGCTCGTCGTCGACTGGCGGGCGCCGTTCGCGACGGGCTTCTACCAGGCGTCCTTCGACGATCCACGCGGCCTCGACCGCCGCGTCACCTACGTGGGATCCATCCAGGACCTGTTCGTCGAGGACTTCCTCGACGGCGAGGTCACCGGATCGTCACCGCTGATGACCGAGCTGTCGCGCTCGAAGGGCCCGGCGATGCGCGCCGCGGTGGCGACGCTCCAGTCCGAGCAGGACGCCCTGGTGCGCCTGCCGCCGACCGAACGCCTGGTGCTCCGGGGCGGGCCCGGCACCGGCAAGACCGTCGTCGGGCTCCACCGCGCCGCCTGGCTCGTCTACAACGACGACCGCCTCACCGCGGGGCGGATCCTCGTCGTCGGACCCAGCGACCGGTTCCTCCGCTTCGTCGCCACCGTGCTGCCGACGCTCGGCGAGTCGAGGATCGTGCAGACGACGTTCGACCGGCTGCTCGGGCCGTCGACCGGGGCCGGCAGTGACGAACGCTGGCTCGGCCTGCTCGACGCGCTGGAGGCCGACCTCGTCCGCCCGGACGGGGTGCGGCTCGGGCGGAGGCGGTTCACGGCGGACGCGATCGCGGAGCTGGCCGGGCCAGTGCTGGCGCGTCCGCTGCCCTGGCGCGACCGGCGCAGGGCGTTCGTCGCGTCGGTGGCGCGCGCCGCGGGCTTCGAGGGGACCGCGGCCGAAGCCGGTCGGGCGGTCGCCAAGGTCTGGCCCGCGGTGTCGACCGGCCAGGCGTGGTCGCGGGTGCGGAACCGGGCGACGCTGCTCCGGCTCGGAGCCGACGCCGGCTGGGTCGACGCCTGGCTGGCCGACGATGGCGACGGCGCGCTCCACGACGAGGTGCGGGCCCGGTTCGAGGGCGTGCCGGCCACCTACGGACACGTGATCCTCGACGAGGCCCAGGACGTCTCGCTGCTCCAGCTCCGCGCCGCCCGGCGCCGATCGTCGGGATTGTCGCTGGTCGGCGACGACGCCCAGCGATCGAACCCCCGTGGGCTCGGGCTGCGGCGGGCGGCCACCGAACTGGGTGTCGAGCCGGCCACGATGGACACCGCCTACCGGATGTCCGCCGAGATCGCCGGCTGGCTCAACGGCCACGCCCGGCGGCACGGGATCGACGCGGTCGAGCTGGTCGGCATCCGCCCGACCGGGGTGCCGGTGCGCACCGCGGCCTCGGCCGAGGCGGCGCGGGCCGAACTGGCCGGCCGCTGGGCGGAGGTCGCGGTGATCGACGCCGCCGACGCGTGGACCCACAAGGGCGTCGAGTACGACGCGGTCGTCGTCGACGCCGAGCGCATGGACCCGGCCCAGGTGTACCTGGCCGCCTCCCGGGCCGCGCACGAGCTGGTCCTGGTCGGCGGGCCCTCAGCCTGATCGGGGGCCCGGACCGGCGGTGGGCTCGTTCAGGTGCGGCGGAGGTCGAACTCGGCTCGGATCCGGTCGCGCAGTTCGTCGTCGATCCACACGTCGGCGACGGTGGTGGCCAGCGCCTTGGCCGCGTCGAGCACCGCCCGGTCGCCCGCCTCGGCGCCCGCGAACGACGCGAACGCCTCGGTGTGGATCGGGACGTCCGGCGGCGACACCGCGATCATCGGGTGGATCGACGGGACGCGCTGGCTGACGTTGCCCATGTCGGTCGACCCCACCACGGGGGCGGCGCCGTCGTCGCCGGCCCGGACGGCGCGCCGCCCGGTGCGGGCCAGGTTCGCGGCCCACACGTCGTCGAAGGCGTCGAGCGTCAGCAGCTCGTCGTACGCGGGGTCCTGCCAGTCGAGGTCGATCTCGCAGCCCGCCGCCTCGGCCCCCGCCGCCAGGCAGGCGACCACGCGCTCCTTCAGGGCGGTCAGGCCGGCGCGAGTCGGCGAGCGCACCATCCAGTGGGCCCGGGTGAGGGCGGGCACCACGTTGGCGGCGGTGCCGGCCTCGAGGAAGATCCCGTGGACCCGCTCGTCGGTGGCGATGTGCTGGCGGAGCGCGGCGACGTTGACGTAGCCGAGGACCGCGGCGTCGAGGGCGTTGAGGCCCCGCTCCGGCGCCGCCGACGCGTGGGCGGCGCGCCCCCGGTAGGTGACCTCGACCTGGTGGATGGCAAGGGTGTCCATCGACCGGAGGTCGACGCCGGCCGGGTGGACCATCATCGCCGCGTCGACGCCGTCGAGCGCGCCCCGGTCGATCATGATCTGCTTGCCGCCGCCGCCCTCCTCGGCGGGGGTGCCGAGCACGACGACCCGGCCGCCCAGCTCGTTCGCGACCGCCGCGGCGGCCAGTCCGGCTCCCAGGCCGGCGGCGGCGATCACGTTGTGGCCGCACGCGTGGCCGATTCCGGGCAGGGCGTCGTACTCGCAGCACACCGCGACCGTGGGGCCGTCGCTCCCCGCCCGGGCGACGAAGGCGGTGTCGAGGTCGTACGCGCCCCGCTCGACCGCCAGGCCCTCGGCCTCGAGCACGTTCGTCAGCAGGTCGTGGGCGGTGTGCTCGGCGAAGGCCAGTTCCGGCCGGGCGTGGATCCGGCGGGAGACGTCGAGCAGGACGTCGGCCCGGCGGTCGACCTCCGCCTCGATCCGTTCCTTGATCTCGTCGGTCGCGGGCACGGCCGCAGGGTACCGCCCCTCCCCCGCTCCCATCCGGCGAACTGCGCGCCACTTCGGGGTCTTGGCGTCGCGGGAGGGCGGCTAGGCGTCAGTGGCGGAGCACGAGCTTGCCGTGGTGGTCGCCGGCGCGGAGGCGGGCGAGCGCGTCGGGGTAGGCATCGAGGTCCCACTCACCGTCGACGACGATCGCCAGGCCCTGCTCGACCATGCGGGTCACCTCGGCGAACTCCTCGTAGGACGCCATCGTCGACCCGATGACCTCGATCTGCTTGAACCACAGCCGGGGCAGGTCGAGGTCGACCCGACCGCCCGACGTCGCTCCGCATACGACCAGTCGCCCGGTCGGGGCGAGGGCCCGGACCGACGCGTCCCACGTCGCCGCGCCGACGCTCTCGGCGACCACGTCGGCCTCGACGTCCCATCGGTCGGCGGCGGAGTCGAACGCCTCGCTCGCCCCTACCGCCCGCGCCGCTTCCCGCTTGGCGGCGTCGCGACTGGTGACGACGACCCGCGCCCCGGCGGCGAGGCCGAGCGCGAGGAGGGCGTTGGCGACGCCGCCGCCGATGCCCACGACCAGCAGCGTCTCGCCGGCGCGCAGCCGGGCCCGGCGCAGCATCCGCCACGCCGTCGAGTACGCCACCGGGTAGGCGGCGCACTCGGCCCAGGTCCGCCCGGCGGGCCGGGCGACCAGGTTGCGGGCCGGCACCACGAGGTGTTCGCCGTGGCCGCCCCACCGGTGCTCGCCGACGATAAGCATCCCCCGGGCGGCGGGGGCGTCGACGCCGTACCGGGCGATCGCCTCGACCGAGGTGACGGTCGGGTTGACGACCACCTCGTCGCCGGCCGCCCATCGGTCGACGCCGTCTCCGAGGGCGTCGACCGTGCCCGCCACGTCGCATCCGGGGACGTGGGGGAAGGCCGGCGGCTTCGGTCGCCCTCGGGTCAGCCAGTGGTCCATGTGGTTGAGGCCGCTCGCCACGACCCGCACCCGGACCTCGCCGGGGCCGGGCTCGGGATCGGGCACCGCCCCCCATCGGTACTCGCCGGGGGCATCGTCGAGCAGCCACGCGTCCACGGCGGCGACGGTAGCCCGGGCCGATCGCGACCCGGGTCGGGTCCGGCCCCGACGCGGGTCAGTAGCCGCGGCGCGCCGCGGCGACCGTCCGGTGGCGGGCGCCGGCGCGCCGCCACTGGCGCGCCGTCAGCCACCCGATCGCCACGCACACGACCAGGGCAACCGCCGCGGATCCGCCGAGGACGGCGGCGAAGCGACCGCCGTCGAACTCGGCCTCCTCGCACTCCTCGGCGATGAGGGCGATGGCGTCGTCCGCGGACACCGGGCCGATCTGTCGTCCGTCGAGGTCGAGCACGTAGGAGTCGCGCCCGATGCCGACGTCCAACGCCACCTCCCGGTCGTCGAAGGCGGAGGCGAAGTCGACCTCCAGCACGACCGTGCCGACCTCCGGTGGACGCGCCGGGCCGGTGAGGACCACGAGGAGGTCGGGATGCTCGGATCCGACGACGTACAGGGGCACCTCGTCCAGCCGGGCGGGCGACGCCGCGGTCACCTGACCGCTCGGCACCGGGTCGACGGACGACCGGCCCGGGTTGCGGGTGACGCTCCAGATCGTCTCGGACCCGAAGGAGGCATCGGGGTCGACGACGCGCAGGTCGACGGTGCTGGAGGGTCGGCCACAGCGCGCCGCGCCCACGACGAGGCGGCCCTGGGCGTCGCGGCCGATCACCGTCACGTAGGTGTTCACCGGTGAGCATCCGTCGACGAGGGTCACGATCAGCATCGCGAGCGCCACGGCCCGCATGGCGCGACGACCTCGCCGCCGGCCGCCTCGCACATCGGGAACCAGCTGTCCTCGGTGCACGGACCTCACCCTAGGGAGCGCGGCGACGGGGCCGGGGTCGGCACGGGCCGGCGGACCGCAGGCCTCACACGACGACCTCGATCGCGTCGGGAAGCAGGGTGACCTCGACAGTGCGGAACCGACCGACGGGGCGTCCGTCGAGGCGCACCGGCACGGGCCGCTCCCACGTCCCGGTCCAGTCGGTCGGCCGCGACGCGCGCAGGTCCGGGTGGGGCAGATGGGTGCCGGTGCGGGCTCGCGCGCGGGCCTTCAGGCGGTCGCCGGGACGGAGCCGGCCCTCGACGACGTCGAGCCGCCCGTCGCCGGGGTGGGCGCGCGGCGCGAGGTCGAGGTCGCCGACGTGCTCGGCGTTCATGACGACCGCGAACCGTCCCCGCCACCGCGCGCGGCGGGCGACGAGGTGCGCGACGAACAGGTGGCGCTCGCCGTCGAGGTGGGCGACGCCGAGGTCGACCCTCACGGCGGTGCCGCCGGCGCGCAGGCTGGCCTCGTCGCCCCGGCCACCGAGCACCCGCCGGAGGTCGCCGCCCAGGAGGCCGATCGGCGGGCACGGGCGACCGGCGACCTCGGCCTCGGCGACGACGGCGGCCGCCTCCGCGTCGCCGGCGACGACGACGAGGTCGGGTCGGGCGTCGCCGGGTGCACCCCAGTCCTCGCCCTTGCGGACCGTCACCGCTCGACCGGGGCCTCGGGCGACCGGGCGTCACCGCCCGTCGTGGCGGCGGCCGCCGAGGCGACCACGCCACGGTGCAGGGCCTCCGCCGCCTGTCGCGCGGCGCGGCGGGTGTGCGGGTCGGGGGCGGCCGAGCCGATCTGGCGGAGGAGGTCGGCAAGCTGCCGGACGTTGCGGACGAAGTCACCCCCGCTCAGGTCCGCGCCGGCGAGCACGTCGTCGAGCTGGTCGCCGCGGGCCCAGGCGTGGGCGGCGGGGAGGAACGTCGGATCCGGGGCCCGCGTGACGCTCAGCCCGCCGGCCGCCTCGTCGCCCTGGAGGGCCCGGGCCCGCCGCACGACCTGGTCGAAGCGCTGGCGCAGCCGTCGGTCGGGGAAGCGGGGGGCGGGTGCGGCGAGCTTCGAACGGTGCTCGTAGGTGAAGCACGACACCAGGCCGGCGAGCGACGGCGGGTCGAGGCCGTCGAGGAGGCCCTCGGCGAGGCAGTCCGCCACCAGGAGGTCGCTCTCGTGGAAGATCCGCACCAGCAGCTCGCCGCGGTCGGTGAGCTGCCAGCCGTCGACCATCCGCCGCGTCGCCAGCACGTCGAGCACGGCATCGAGCTCCCGCGCGATCGAGTGCGACGCGAGGCGGATCGACGCCTCGAGGTCGGCGACCTCCCGCCGCACCCGCTCGGCGTGCACCGCGGCGCGGACGTGGGCGTCGGCGTCGGGACACCCGGCGACGGGGTGGTCGTCGGCCGCCGCCCGACGCGCCGGGGGCCGGGGCGGGCGGGGCGTGTCGGCGCGGGCGAGACGGCGGGCGAGCTGGCGTTGCACGGCCCGGTCGTGGGGCGAGTACCGCGCGGGCAGGTCGACCTGGCCGGCCCGGACCCAGATCTCGTCGACGTCGCCGGAGTCGACCGCGTGCGCCCGGCCCTGCTCGTCGAGCAGGTGGACCCGGCCCCGGTCCGGCCCCCTCCACCCCACCGCGAGCACGGCGTGGCGGCGCCCCCCGGTCCACACGACGTCACCGGGTCGGAGCCGGGCGAGCGCGGTCGTGATCGCCTGGCGATCGGGGCGACGGTCCGAGTCGCGCTCGTCGCGTCGTCGTAGCCGCAGGTACTCCCCGACGTCGCCCCGTTCGCAGCGCGCCTCGCCCTCCAGCCGGCCCAGGGTCTCGCGTCGGGCCTCGAGCCGGGCCCGCTGGCGGACCACGCCGCGGTCGGCCTGGTACTGGGCGAACGACCGCTCCAGCAGGCGCTCCGCCTCGTCGGGGGCGTGGCGGCGCACGAGGTTGGCCGCCATGTTGTACGTGGGCCGGAACGCGGATCGCAGTTCGAAGCGGCGGCTGGCCACGAGGGCGGCCACCTCCTGGAACCGGGCGTACGGGCTCCACAGCACGACGGCCCGGCCCAGCTCGTCGATCCCCCGTCGTCCGGCCCGCCCGGTCAGCTGGGTGTACTCCCCGGGCGTCAGGGGCTCGTGCTGCTCGCCGGTGAACTTCGAGAGCGTCTCGATGACGACCGACCGGGCCGGCATGTTGATGCCGAGCGCCAGCGTCTCGGTGGCGAACACCACCTTGACCAGTCCCTCGACGAAGCACTGCTCGACCGCCTCCTTGAACGGCGGCACCATGCCGGCGTGGTGGGCGGCGACGCCGTGCTCCAGGATCTCCCGCCAGCGGTCGAAGCCGAGAGCGTCCAGGTCGTCGTGTCGGAGGGCGCCGGTGTGGCGGTCGACGATGCGGCGGATGCGGTCGCGCTCCCCCGCGTCGGTGAGCCGGACGCCCGCCGCGTGGATCGTCGCCGCCGCCTCGTCGCACCCGTGACGGCTGAAGACGAACACGATCGCCGGGAGGAGGTCCTCCTCCGCGAGCCACTCGACCACGTCGGGCCGACGAGGGGTGGCGTAGCGGCGACGGGCCCGGTCCCGCCCACCCTGGGACCCCTTGGCCCCGGCGCGTCCCCGGACCACCGGATCGTCGAGCCGGTCGCCCGCCGGATTGGGCCGACCGTCGACCAGGACGGGGAGGACGGTGAGGTCGCGGGTCCGCCGGTCGTGGGCGGCGTACAGGCTGTGCAGCTCGACCGGCCGCTCGTGTTCGACGATCGCCACGGTCCGGCCCCGCACCGCGTCGATCCACCCCGCCAGCTCGTCCGCGTTCGAGACGGTCGCCGACAGGGCCACGATCGTCACGCCGTGCGGCAGGTGGATGATGACCTCCTCCCACACGGGCCCCCGGTACCGGTCCTGGAGGTAGTGGACCTCGTCGAGCACCACGACACCGAGGTCGATGAGGCCCCTCGAACCGGCGTAGATCATGTTGCGGAGCACCTCGGTGGTCATCACCACCACGTCCGCGTCGGGTGCGACGGACGTGTCGCCGGTGACCAGGCCGACCCGCTCGGCGCCCAGCCGGGACCGCAGGTCGGCGAACTTCTGGTTCGAGAGCGCCTTGATCGGGGTCGTGTAGAACGCGCGGCGGCCCGCGGCGAGGGCGCGATCGATCGCGTGGTCGGCGACGACGGTCTTCCCCGAACCGGTCGGGGCGGCGACCAGCACCGACGACCCTTCGTCGAGCGCGGCGATCGCCGCCACCTGGAACGGGTCGAGCGTGAATCCCCGCTCGGTCCGGCTCACCTCGACGGCTCGGCCTCGGCGGCCTTCCGCCGGCGCCGGTCGCGGAAGCGCCCGATCAGGATCGCCACCTCGTAGAGGAGGCACATCGGCACCGTCAGGGCGATCATGCTGATCGGGTCGCCCGACGGCGTGGCGACGGCCACGAAGATCGTCACGATCACGATCACGTACCGGCGGATGCGGCGGAGCGTGTCGGTGGTGACGACGCCCATCAGGTTGAGGGCGGTGACGATCAGCGGGAACTGGAAGCCGATGCCGAACGCCAGCATCATGTACATGATCAGCCGGAGGTAGCTGCTCGGTGTGTAGAACTGGGTGAAGTTCCCCTCGCCGCCGACGGTCTGGAGGAACTCCAGCGCCTTGGGCATCGTCCAGAACGCGAGGGCGGCGCCGGCGGCGAACAGCAACGTGCCGGTGCCGATGAACACCAGGGCGTAGCGCTTCTCGTTCTCGTAGAGGGCGGGCGCGACGAACCGCCAGACCTGCCACAGGATCACCGGCATGGCCAGCCCGATCCCCGCGTAGGTGGTGATGCGCAGTCGCACCTGGAACGGCTCGAGCGGCGTGGTGGTGATCAGGTCCTGCTGGAGCTCCTCGGTGGGCGCGGTCGCGCTGAGCGGCTCGAGCAGCAGATCGAGGATCGGCTGGTACAGGAACCAGGCGACCAGGCTCGCCAGCGCGAACGCCAGCACCGATCGGATCAGGCGCGTGCGCAGCTCCGCGATGTGCTCGATCAGGGTCATGTGACCCGACGGGGCGGGCTGCCGGTCGACGGCCTCGGTGGTCACGTCGCGACGGCTCCGCCGCGACCCCGCGGGATCATCCGGCGGCCCGGTCCTCGGGGTCCGTCACCGCTCGGAGGCGGGGGGCCCGTCCGTCGACGTGCACCTCGGCGGCCGGGTCGCCGGCGTCGTTCCCCGGGGTCGGGTCGTCCGCCGCGGGGCCGTCGGCGCGATGCGTACCGTCCGCCGGAGGCGGCGCGTCGGCCGGAGCGAGGGGCGCGTCCGCGCCCTCGTCGGCGGACGTGACCCCGCCGTCGTCGGACGAGCCTCCGGCGTCGTCGGGCAGCGGCCCGGATCCGAGCACCTTCACCTCGTCGACCGGCGGCACCGGGTGCGACTCCTCGCCGGGACGGAACGGTGCGTTGTCGACGTCGATCGCCCGGCGCAGCTCGTCCTGGAAGCCGTTCGAGAGCTGCCGGAGCTGGCCGACGTAGCGGCCGAGCTGGTTCATCGCCTTGGGCAGGCGCTCGGGGCCGAGCACGACGAGGGCGACCAGCAGGATCGCCATCATCTCCCCGGCGCCGACGTTGAACATGGGTCAAACCCTACCGAGCCGACCCCGCCGGGGACCCTCCGCCCGGTGCCCCCGCGGCCGGGGATCAGCGGTCGAGCAGGTCGGTGCGGTCGTGCCGGGCGGCCTGGGTCGCCCGATCGAGCGGCCCGACCGCCGCGGCGACCGCCGCGGCGGCGTCGGTGGCCTCCACCACCGCGAGGCGGGAGGACTCGGCCCGGGAGACCGCCCGTCCCGCCCAGAGGAGGGCGACGAACGTCACGAGCAGGGCGACCACCCAGACGGCCATCACGGCGTCAGCGTAGGTCACGTCCGTGCCCCCGACTCCCGTTCCGTTCGGTGGCTCAGCCCTCGACCATCCGACCGAGCTCCGCCTCCAGGCGGGTCTCGTCGGTCAGCAGCCGGTGGAAGTCGAGCAGGTCGTCGTGGCTGATCGGCTTCCCGACCCGGATCTCGTCCAGCTCGGCGGGCAGGTGCCAGCGGTGGAGCTTCACCCCCGACGCGATGAGCAGCTCGACGACGCGGGGCTCGGCGTCCTTGGCCATCGCCACCCGGCACTCCGGGCACCGGAAGGTGTAGGTGCCCGCCCCGGTGTCGACGCAGACCCGGACGACGACGTCGTCGCTCGTCATCTCCACGTCGCCGCACTCGGCGCAGGTGGCTCGGATCGTGGCCATGCGACTCCTCCGAGGCGACGGGCCCCTCCCGTCCTCCTCCGACGCGTGATCCATCGGCGCGTCCCCGGCGCACTTGAGCCTCCGCGTGCCCCGGTCCAGGTGGGAGGATGTCGACGTGCCCACGCGCCTGCCGTCGCTGCTCGTGCCCCCGATCGGATTCGCCCACCGGGGCGCCCGGGCCCACGCCCGCGAGAACACCATGGAAGCCTTCGAGCTCGCCGTCCGCCTGGGCGCCACCGGCCTGGAGACCGACGCCTGGGTCACCGCGGACGGCGTCTCGATCCTCGACCACGACGGCGTCGTCGGGCGCCGACCCCGGCGCCGGCCGATGTCGGAGGTGGCCCGCGCCGACCTGCCCGCGCACATCCCCGACGCCGCCGACCTGGTGCCGCTCCTGGGGGACACGCTCCACCTCTCGGTCGACGTGAAGGACCCCGCGGCCGCCGGTCCCCTCCTCGACGCCCTCGGCGGCGACGACCCGACCCGCCTCGCCCGGGTCTGGCTGTGCCACGACGACCACGACCTCCTGCTCTCGTGGCGGGAGCGGGCGCCCCAGGTTCGCCTCGTCGACTCGACCCGGCTCCGCCGCCTCGACCGCGGCCCCGAGCGTCACGCCGCCGTCCTGCGCGAGAAGGGCATCGACGCCGTCAACCTCCACCACAGCGACTGGACCGGCGGGCTGGTCGCCCTGTTCCACCGCTTCGACGTGCTGGCGTGGGGTTGGGACGCCCAGCACACGCGCATCATCGACGGGCTGTTCGACATGGGCATCGACGCCGTGTTCAGCGACCACGTCGACCGGCTGGTCGACTCCCTGCGCATCGCCACCGCCTGAGCCGCGGCGCCCGATCGCTCCGGGGCGCCGCCCCGCGTCGGTCAGATCCGGCCGAAGGCGCCCAGGGGCCAGATGCGGAGGATCGCCTTGCCCACGATCGTGTCCTCGTCGAC
>Ga0123333_10000458_pt1 | contig 45824 bp, 34 predicted proteins | sample BioC12SIPDNA_3_FD_89957 | JGI IMG/M metagenome (GOLD analysis project Ga0123333, IMG submission 89957) | Anaerobic biogas reactor microbial communites from Washington, USA - Biogas_R2_B C12 SIP DNA | ecosystem: Engineered > Bioreactor > Anaerobic > Unclassified | place: Washington, USA...
ACTTTTGATGGTCCAGCCTTCGGCGGTGCAGACGATGGCGGAGACGCCGGCTGCGTTGAAGCGGTAGGTGAAGTCATGGGTGGTGAGCAGATGCGTCGCGGGAATGGCGAGCGCGCCGATTTTGCAAAGACCCATCATCGCGTACCAGAACTGATAGTGGCGCTTGAGTACGAGCATCACGCGGTCGCCCTTGCGGATACCGACGGAGCAAAAGACGTTGGCGGCGCGGTTTGACAGCTCTGAGATTTCGCGGAAGGAGAAGGCACGCTCATTTCCGTCCTCATCGCACCAGAGCATGGCGAGGGCATCGGGGGTACGGCGGGCGATCTCGTCGACAACGTCGAAGGCAAAATTGAAGCTGCGGGGATAGTCAAAGGTGATTTTTCGCAGCACACCGGCTGAGTCGAAGGTCTCGTGTATGTATTCTTTATAGATGGCTTCCATGATGAAATTCCTTTCCGATACGGCGCTTCCTTACGCCTTGCGAATAACGACGGCGAGGAACGTGCAGTCCTCACCTTCCGTTGCGATCATCCCATGGCCCCGACGGCTGTCGTAATAGACGGCATCGCCGGGGCGGAGAATCTCGATGTGTTCGCCGTAGACGAATTTCATCGTGCCTTTGATGATATAGTCAAACTCCTGGTAATCGTGGACGGTCATTTGGACGGGCCGATCCTGCTCGTCGGCGCGATAGGGCGCGGTGACCAAATAGGGTTCGGCAAGCTTGTCGCGGAACAGGTAACCGAGGTTCTCGTAGGAGAATCCGGCGCGGCGCTTGATGGGCAGTCCCTCTCCCGCGCGCGTGACGGTGTAGCCGGAAAGCTTCGGCGAATCTCCGGTGAGAAGCTCGGTCAGTTCGACGTTGAACTTCGCCGCGCATTTATAGAGGAACGTAAACGAGAAGTCGACCTGCCCGGCTTCGCACGCGCGGTACTCCTCGGGCGTGACATCGCAGCTTGCCGCCATTTCCTCCACCGTATAGTCACAGATATCCCGCAGGCCTCGTATCCGTTCCGCAATCTGTACAACTTGATTGTCCATGCAGTCTCCTTCCTCCCGCACTCTGAACATCGTGCGGGAATGCATACCGGATGTGGATTCCGGTTAACCTTCGTTTAAAGGTATGCAAATTATTTTACCAGAGCCGCGCGCGTATGTCAAACCTTTTTCGCGCACATTCAGGCGAATTTACACTTTATTAAACGTCTTTTTACGTGCATTTACGCCAATCTCATAGGATTGACGGCAACATCATAAATACTGCACAGGGAAATCCATTCCATTTTGTTCAAAGTGTAGAATGTCGCGGCTTTTCTTTTCCTCCATTGCAAATTGCGCCGTTTTGTGGTACACTATACTGTATAATTAGGATGCTATCATACCTTCTCCCGCGCTGTATGTGCAAACGGGATAACCGACCCAACGTGAAAGGGATTCACATGACACAACAGGACTGCCTTGAAGGACGCCATGCGGTGCTTGAAGCGCTGCGCACGCGCCGTCCGCTCGATAAGCTATATATCCTCCGCAGTTCAAAGGACGCGCAGGAGGACACCGCGCTCGCGTCCATCCGCACACTCGCCAAAGCCGCCCGGGTTCCGATCGTCGAGGTCGACCGCCGCAGGCTCGACGCGATGAGCGTCACACACGCGCACCAGGGCGTCATCGCCCAGATTCCCGCCGCCGACTACGCCACCGTCGAGGACATCCTCCGCGCCGCCGATGCGTCTCCGGATCCCGCGCTCATCGTCCTGTGCGACGGGCTGGAAGATCCTCACAACCTCGGCGCCATTGTCCGCACTGCCGGAGCCGCCGGCGCCAACGGCGTCATCATCCCCAAGCATCGCTCCGTCACGCTCACCGCTTCCTGCGCCAAGGCCGCCGCCGGCGCGCTCGAGCATGTCCCCGTCGCACGCGTCACCAATCTCGCCGATACCGTTGATCTGCTGAAAAAGCGCAATATCTGGGTCTTCGGCACCGCCGGGGAAGCGACAATTTCCCTCTATGAAGCCGACTTCAACCGCGACTGCGCCGTCATCATCGGCAATGAGGGCAGCGGTCTGTCACGCCTTGTCCGCGAACGCTGCGATTACCTCGTCAGCATCCCGATGAAAGGCGCGGTGCCGTCGCTCAACGCGTCCGCTGCGGCAGCCGTCGTGCTGTTCGAGGCCGTGCGCAGGAGGCTCGGGAAGTGACCGCCCTTCTTTCGCGTGCGGAAGCCTATATGCGCACGTGCATGAAAGACGGTGACGCCGCGCACGACCTCTCCCATATCTACCGCGTCACGGCGTACGCCCGCGACATCGCCGAACATACGCCCTGTGACCGTGAGGTCGTGATGATCTCCGCTCTGCTGCACGATATCGGACGTCCCGCGCAGGACCGCAACGAAACCCTCGACCACGCGGATGTCGGTGCGCAGATGGCGTACACGTTCCTGCTGCCGCTTACGGATGAGACGTTTGCCATCCGGGTGCGCGACTGCATCCGCACCCACCGCTTCCGTGCCGGAGACCAGCCCGCAACTGTCGAGGCGCAGATTCTCTACGACGCGGACAAGCTCGACGTCTGCGGCGCCCTGGGCATTGCACGCACGCTTTTATATGACGGCGCGCATGGCATCCCGCTGAGTACCGGAAGCGGATGGAGCTTCCTGCAGGAGTACGAGACAAAGCTCGCGGGACTCTATGACCGTTTCTTCACCGAACGCGCACGGGAGCTGGCCGCACCGAAACGCAGCGCTGCCGAAGCGTTCCATCAGGCGCTTCTCTCCGAATTGCAGACAGTCTCCGACAGTCAACGGCTTTTAGATGAATTATTACGCGAATCCAATGCAAAGGTGGTATGACCATGCGCGATCAGGAAACAGACCGCCGCGTGCCCCCGCCGGTCGACGGCGATGAGCTTGACGATATCCGCAGCCTTCTCGACGACGATACGATTCAGGACGGCGCGGACTTCAGCATCGATGATATCCTGTCCGAGTACAGCGGTATCTCCGACGTCCTCGGGAATACCCCCGAAGATGCCGACCAGGCGCCGGACTTACAGGATATGCCGGATGTACCGGACGTACCCGCATATTCCGACAGCGATACACAGCGCATCGAACGGATCTCCGTCGGCGCACAGAAACCCGTCCAGACCGTTCATACACCCGCCGCGCCCATGCAGGAGAACGAGGAACCGGATGTTCGCCAAACCATCTCCGCCCAGGTCAACGAAGTCATGGAGGAGAAGCAGACCGGTACGCCGAAGTTCAAAAAGTCCAGCCCTCCTTCTAAACCCAGACACCACGCAGTACACGTCACCGACGAGTACGATGGCGCACCGCCCCCCCAGCCCGCGTCCAAATCCAAGCCTGCAGGTCCCGCCCTCAGCGACGACCTGCGCTCCTTCCGCGGATTGGCCCCCGCCGACGCACTCGCGAAAGCCCGCAGTGCCGTCGGGTATTATAAGTGGCGCTGCGTGCTCACGTTCCTGCTGGCGCTGCTCTCAGGCTACATCACCGCCGCACCCTCCTACGGGCTGCCGCTGCCTTCGTTCATCAGCTACATCAAACTGCCGTTCATCTATCTGTTCATCCTCTCCGCGCTGCAGCTGATCGCGATGTTCATCTGCGTGTCGCTGCTGGCCGACGGGCTGCGGATGCTGGCCAGGCGCAGGTTCAAGGCTGAGACGCTCATCTTCCTCGTGTGCCTGGTGAATCTGCTGTATACGATGCAGATCATGGTAAAGCCGGAGCTGGGCGGCTGGCTGCCGTACCATTGCGTAGTAATCCTGACGCTGTTCTTCGGGATGCTGACGCGCGCGCTCAGATATGAGGGCATCGTCCGTGCCTGCTACGCGCTGTCGTTCGCATCGGGCCGCTATACGCCGGTCAACGGCGTACGTTCGTCGAAAGGTAAGGTGAAGATTGTCTACAAGCTTGAGCCGGCGCCGCTGGAGAAGCGGCTGATGGATCGGCTGTGGGAGGAGGATCGCATCGAACACTTCATGTGCCGTTTCTCCCCATTCGTCTTCATCGCCACCGCCGTCTTCGCTTTGATCGCATCGGTCTCCGGAACCGGGAAAATCAGTTTCCTGTGGGCATGGTCGGGGCTGCTGTCGGTGAGCCTGCCCGGAGGGCTGCTCGCCGCTGCCGTGATGCCGTACGCCTCCGTCGCCGGACGGCTTGCGCACTTCGGTACCGTCCTCGCGGGTCCCCGCAGCGCGGAGCTTCTCAGCGAGACCCGTTCTGTCATCCTCCAGGAGCGCGATATCTTCCCCACCAAGATGGTCTCCATCTCGGCGGTCAAGGTATTCTCCGGCTTCACTCCCGAGAAGATCAATCTCTGCACGCTCGCCGTACTCAAAGCTTCCGGCAGCGGGCTGTACCACGCGCTCACGGCGTCATTGTCAAAGGCGCCTGTCAATATGCCGCTCATGGAGAACTTCGAGTTCTACGAGACCGGCGGCATGGGTGCGTTCGTCAACTCCGACCGCGTCCTCGTCGGTACCGCCAACTTCATTCTCCGCTCCGGTGTGCGTATCCCCGAAGGCATCAACCTTAAAAACGGCATCTTCGTCGCCGTCAACATGCAGTTTGCCGGGCTTTATCCGGTCAAATACGACGTCATGCCGTCGGTAAGACGGGCGCTTGTGCATCTGACACGCCGGCACCTGACTCCGGTCCTCGCCGTGCGCGACTTCAACATCACCCCGCAGCTCGTTGAAAGCCGCTTCAAGCTCAACCCCGACTCTTTAGGCTACCCCGATCTCAGCGAGCGCATCAACTATTCCTCCTACCGCGACGGGCTGGAGGATGAGCCGATTGCCGCGCTCGCGGTGGACTCCACCGTCAACTTTGCCGACGCCGTCTCCTCGGGCCGCCGTGTCCATACCGCCGTGCGCATCAACCTGATCCTGGGCTTGATCGCCGCGATCCTCGGTATCGGCCTCAACTTCTTCCTGCTGATCGTCCGCGCGCCGTCTGCCATCACACCGTTCAACGTTGCCTACTACACGTTGCTGTGGTTCATACCTCCGCTGATCGTATCCTTCGGCGCCAACCGCCGGTAGGTTTCGACAAAATATTCCCAAATATGGAGTATTTTCACCGGCAGGGACGTCCCATATCCATATGGACATCTCTGCCGCGTTTTTTATCTCTCAAAGGAGGCTTCTCCATGTTCCCAAGAAGGGCGCTGTGCATCCTGCTCGCCGCCGTGCTGACGCTGACGCTGCTGCCCGCGCTGAGCCGTACCCGCGCCGAAGGGCAAAAGCTCGTCGCGCTGACATTCGACGACGGCCCGTCGAAGTCGACCGGCAAGCTGCTCGATGCGCTGAAGAAGTATAATGCGCACGCCACGTTCTTCGTCGCGGGCTACCGGCTTGCCGAGCACTCTCAGACCTTCCGGCGCATCATCGACGAAGGTCACGAGGTCGCGAACCATACGCAGAACCACAAGATACTCCCGAGGCTCGGCGACACACAGCTCGCCTATGAGATCAACACGACGCTGAAGGCGCTGCAGGAGGCAGCGGGAGATCACACCTATCTGATGCGGCCGCCGGGCGGTGCGTTGAGCGCGAGGGTACAGGCAGCCGCAAACGGGCCGATCATCCTCTGGTCGCTCGATACGTTTGATTGGAAGCACAAGAACGTCTCCTATGTAACCCGCCGGCTGCTGTCGAACGTGCGCGACGGGGACATCGTGCTGCTGCACGACCTGCACGCGACATCGGTCGACGCGGCGTGCGCCTGCATCCCGCAGCTGCAGGCGCGTGGGTTTGAGCTGGTGACGGTCAGCGAACTGTTCCGCCGGCGCGGCATCACACCGGAAAGCGGCGTGGTCTACAACTCCGCGCGCGGCACCGGCTGTGATCTTCCGGCGTATGTGTCCGACACCTCGCTTTCCGTATCATCGGAGGTGCCGGTGACGGCGGAGTACGAGAACGGTGCGCAGGTCACACTCGGCGACGAGGTCTTCACGGCGCTTGGCGCGCAGTATACGAAGGAGGCAGCGCTGAGCATCCCCGACACGCCGGGCGCGCAGAGCTACGCGCTGACGTTCGATGCCGATGCCTTCGCGCGCACGGTGGAGGAGAAGCTGACGTTCACAACGCCGCTGGGATCTTTCCACTTCACCGCGCCGGTCGCCGCGTCACAGACGGTGGAGCTGCGTGTGCAGCGTGAGGACGGCGGAACGGTCTTTGCAGTCTACTCGGACGGGCTGCCGGCGGCGAATCTGCGGGGCTGCACGGCAATGATGCCGACGAAGGCAGCGTCCTCCGGAGTCGTTCTGGAGTGCCGAACGGACGCCGGGTACGTAACGCTTGCCAAATGCACGGCAGTGAGCGGAGGCATCGCGGGTGTGCTGACCGAGAGCACGATGCTGCGGGTGTGGGACCGTACGCCAGCTTTCCGCGACGGGAACTGCTGGGCGTCGGACGCGGTGACGTTCGTGGCAGCGCGTGGACTGTTCAGCGGCGTATCGGACAACAGCTTCGGCGTCTACGAAGGCATGACGCGCGCGATGATCGTAACGGTTCTGTGGCGCGCGGAAGGCAAACCGGTGCGGACGGGTGCAGGATTCTCCGACGTGAAGCCCACGGAATACTACGCGGATGCAGTGGCCTGGGCAGTGGCGGAGGGATTGGTATCGGGCTTCCCCGACGGCACCTTCCGTCCGGATGCGCGTCTGACGCGTGATCAGCTCACGGTGATTCTGTACAACTACGCGCGGCTGCTGGGATATGACACGACGTTCCCGGCCGGTTTGCTGCCGTCCTGCGCAACCTGGGCGGAGACGGCGTACGCGTGGGCATCCGGCGCGGGAATCGTGCGCTCCGATGACGCGGCATGGCAGCTTCCCTCCGGCGCCGTCTCGCGCGCGGAGGCTGCTCTCCTGCTGCAGCGTACCATCCGGTGGATGGCTGCATAATCCGCAAGCCCTGCCCGTGCAATTATATAAGCCGCAGTCTTGAGAAGACTGCGGCTTTCTGTTATGGATATGGTTTTACATTACTGACCGTAGCCCATGTAGTACATGAGGGCTTCGGAGAGGTCGAGGGTATTGAGGGCGTCGTAGACCTCGATCTCCATCTGATCCACCTGCGCTGCGAGTTTTTGCTGATAGAAGTATTTGATTGCCGATTGATAGAACTTTTCGTGGTACTGCTCATAGACTTCGGGGGTGATGGTATTGCGTTTGATGATGTGGTAGCCGTAGACGGTTTTGACAAGCTCTGTGGTAATACCCTCTTCCTCAAGAGCGAAGGCTGCTTTCTCGAACGCTGAAACCATGGTGCCTTCGGGGAAGATATAGCCGGCGTTGTTATCCTGACCGGGGTCTTCGTTGAACTCATCGGCGAGGGCGACGAAGTCCTCTCCGGCGAGAGCACGCTCGAGGACGGCCTGCGCTTTGGACTGGACAGCGTCGAAATCCTCCTGCGACTGGCATTTCTGCGTATTGAAGAGGATATGGGTAGTGCTGATGTAGTACTGTTTGAACAGGTCATAGCAGACTTCTTTGGTGGGGATTTCGGTGCCGGTCTCGGCGTTGAAAAGGTAGTCGGACACCTTGGTGCTGAGGAAGTTGTTATATTGGAGCTTTTTGTATAGGTCGTTGTTGAGCTGGAGCTTTTTAAGATAGGTTTTGTAGTTGGCGTTGCCCTTGAGGGTTTCTTTGATATACTTATTGATGGAGTCGAGGACAACCTTACGCTCGAGGGCAACCAGCTCAATGCCGTACTGCTTGGCGAGTTCTTCGACCGCGTAGTATTCAACCGTCTTCTGCATGGCGTAGTTGGCAAGTTCTTCGTCGGACATGCTGTTCTGGGAATAGCCGACAAGGTAGTAATAGATATAGTAACCGGACGGGACCTTGCTGCCGTTGATGTTGAGAATATAAGTACCCGGCGTACAACCTGACATCAGTGACAGGATGAGGACGGCGGCGAGCAGCAGCGCGAGCGGTTTGACGAGCTTCATAATAACATCCTCCGATTTGTGTATACGTATCTAAAGGGAGTATAGCACGGCAGATTGTCGATTGCATGAACATTTCATAAATTATCGGGGAAAAACGTCCGCGCGGGAAAGTCCGCCTCCAGTGTTGTCTGCGTTGCTTGTCCTGCGGCTGCAAAAACCGACCGGGGAAAGCGGCTGTGCCGACTGCCGGGGAAAGCCTTTCGACGGAAGCATAGGCGCTAACGCTCGATCATCCCGCCGCAGAGCAGTACGCCTGCTTCCGTGTATACCACCGCCGACTGCCCCGGCGCAGGCTGCCGTACAGCTTCCGCAAGCCTCAGCGTAAACCCGTCCGCCGTCCGTGTCACCTCACATGCCGCCGCTTTCATCCCCAGACGCAGCTTGACCATTCCGCTGAACCTCTCCGGCACTTCCCGCAGATACCGCGCGCCCCTGACCTCCACCGTATCCGTCAGCAGCACGTCCCCCCTTGCGAGTACCACCCGGTTATGCACCCGGTCAAGCTCCGCGACATACACCCGTTCACCCGCCGCGACGCCCAGCCCCCGCCGCTGCCCGACCGTGTACCGCTGCAGCCCGCGATGCCGCCCCAGTATCCGTCCGTCCGGGTCTACGATATCGCCCTCCGGCAATGCCATCCCGCGGCGCTCGAGGAATCCGCCGTAGTCGCCGTCCGGGATGAAGCAGATATCCTGCGAGTCCGCCGTGTCCGCCGAGGATAACCCCAGCTTCCGCGCGTGTTCCCGTACGGCTTCTTTGGACACGATGTCTCCGAGCGGCAGCACCAGCCGCGCAATCCACTCCGGCTCGATCGCCCACAGCATATACGACTGGTCTTTTGTCTTCGCCATCGCGAGGGCGGGCGCGTCTTCATATGCGACGATGCGCGCATAGTGACCGGTCGCAACTGTGCGCGCGCCGATCTCGTCTGCAGTATCAAACAGCATCCGCAGCTTCACCCGACGGTTGCACATGACACATGGGTTCGGGGTCAACCCCTCCATGTACGCCCGGCAGAACGGTTCGACAACCTCCTGCTCGAACGCCGCGCGGACATTGCGGATGAGCAGCGGGATGCCGAGGATTCGGGCGGTATCCATCGCGGCGTCGGGAGAGCCGGAGCCGGTGTCAAGATAGACGCCGGTGACATCGTAGCCCGTGCGGAGAAGTTCCGCCGCAAGGGATGAATCGACCCCGCCGGAGAGTCCGAGAATGAGCTTTTCCATATCAATCCGTCTCCAGACCATCCTCGCCGAACTGCGAGGTATACATACGGTAGTAGGTCCCTTGTGCCGCCATAAGCGCATCGTGGCGTCCGCGCTCGACAATCTCGCCATTGTCGACGACAAAGATGCAGTCGGCATCACGGATGGTGCCAAGGCGGTGGGCGATGACGAAGGTGGTGCGGTCGCGCATGAGCTGTGCCATGATGCGCTGGATACGCAGCTCTGTACGTGTATCGACCGACGACGTGGCCTCGTCGAGGATCAGGATGGGCGGGTCGGAGAGCACCGCGCGTGCCAGGGCGAGAAGCTGCCGTTGACCGGCAGAGAGGTTGCCGCCGTTGTCCGCAACCTCGGTGTTATAGCCGTCGCGCAGACGCGTGATAAAGCGGTCGGCACCGGCGACACGTGCGGCCTCTTTGACTTCGTCGTCCGTTGCCTCAAGACGTCCGTAGCGGATGTTGTCCATGATCGTCCCGCCGAACAGGTAGGTCTCCTGCAGGACTACGCCGAAGACAGAGCGGATGCTGTCGCGGGTATAGTCGCGCAGATCGCGTCCGTCGACGGTGATCGAGCCGCCGGTAACGTCGTAGAAGCGTGTCAGGAGATTGATGATCGTCGTCTTTCCAGCGCCGGTCGGCCCGACGAACGCCGCGCGTGACTTCGCCGGGACCGTAAAGCTCACATGCTTCAATACCGGCGTATCGGGACGGTAGCCGAAGCTCACGTCCGTGAATACCACCTCGCCCGACGGATTCGTAAGCGGGATGGACTCCGGACGGTCGGGGATTTCCTCCGCCTCGCTCATTACGTCAAACACGCGCTCCGCTCCGGCAATGGCGGACAGGAAGGTGTTGTACGTATTGGCAATCTCATTGAGCGGCCGCACAAACTGCTTGGTCAGCGACACAAATGCCGCGATCGTGCCGAGCGTCACGTAACCTCTGAGCGCGAGGAGGCCGCCGACCGCCGAGACCAGCACGAAGCCGAAGTTGTTGATGACGTTGAGCAGCGGCATGATCGACGACGACCACACATTCGCCCGTGTTCCGACGTCGCGCAGACGTTCATTCTCCTCATCGAACTGCCGCGCGACCTGTTCCTCCTGACCGTACGCGCGCACCGTCTCGATGCCCGTGATGGTCTCCTCGATGTGGGAGTTGAGCATCCCGAGTGCGAACTGCTGCTTTTTGAACAGCGGTCCGGTGCGCTTTGTGACGACGCGGGTGAGAAGGTAGATCAGCGGCACGGTAAAGAGAACCACACACGCGAGGATGGGGCTTTTGATGAACATCGCCGCGAGCGTACCGGAGACCGTGAGGATACCGGTGATCAGCTGCAGCGCAGCCTGCCCGACCGAGCCGGAGATTGTGTCCATGTCGTTGGTAAGACGGCTCATGATGTCGCCGGATTCGTGGCTGTCGAAGAACCACAGCGGCAGCTTCTGGAGCTTCGCGAACATCTCGCGCCGCAGCCGGTTGACGAACGTCTGGGACAGTCCCGCCATGATGAACTCGCGCAGGAAGATCAGACTGACGTCGGTGAAGTAAACGACCGCGAGGATGATGAGCGTATTGCGCAGGGCGCCGAAGTTAACCTCGCCGGGATTGACGCCCATCGCGTCAATCGCCGCACCGGACAGCAGCGGGATGATGATGCTCGCGCCGGAGATGACAAGCACGATGCCCGAGACCCACAAGAGCCTCCCGCGCAGTCCGGCCATGTACTTCCACAGCATCCCCATTGTCCCTTTGAAGTCGTGGGGTTTCTGCACGGGCATTCCGCGCCTCCGGCCGCCGCCGCGTCCGATCGACGCGTTCGCGTTGGACTGCATCTTATCCATGGACGACCGCCTCCGTTCCGCCCGCTGCGTTCTGCAGCGCGTCCCTGCCGTACTGCGACAGATAGATGTCGCGGTAGACCGCGCAGGTTTTGAGAAGCTCCGCGTGAGTGCCGAAGCCGACGCCCTCGCCGTCGTCGAGCACCAGGATCTTGTCGCAGTCGCGGATCGAGCTGATTTTCTGCGACACGATCAGACACCCGCAATTCTCCGACACGTCTCTGAGATGATCACGGATGCTCGCCTCGGTGAGCGCGTCGACCGCCGATAAGCAGTCGTCTAAGATGAGGATACGCGGGTTTTTGATCAGCGCGCGGGCGATCGCGACACGCTGCCGTTGTCCGCCGGAGAGGTTGACGCCCGAGTGCCCGAGCATCGTGTCATAGCCCTCCTTGAAGCTGCGGATGAAGGTGTCCGCGCAGGCAACGCGCGCGGCCTCCTCGAGCTCCGCGTCGGTGGCGTCCTCACGTCCCCAGCGCAGGTTCTCGCGGATGGTGCCGGTAAAGAGCATCACGCGCTGCGGCACGACCGCGAGGTGTCTGCGCACTTCTTTGGGATCCGACTGCGTGACGTCCGCGCCGAAGATGCGTACCGTTCCCTCGGTCGGCTCGTAGAATTGCAGCACCAGCGAAATGAGCGTCGTCTTGCCGGCACCGGTCGCGCCGATGACGCCGACGCGCTCGCCGACGCCGCAGGTGAAGCTGACGTTTCTGAGTGCCGGACGTCCGGTTGCGTTTTTATACGAGAAACCGACGTTTTCGAACACAATTCCCTGCGTTTCGTCGAGCTTCGGCGCGTTGACGGGCACTCTGAGCGACTCGGCGTTCACAATCTCGGTGAGCCGCTGTGCCGACGCCTTCGAGCGGACAATGCGCTGGAAGATGCTGGAGACCATGTTCAGCGCGTGCAGTATCTGCGTCATATACGACACAAACGCGATGATCTGACCGGTGTACATGATGCCCTCGTTGACGTAGATGCCGCCTTCCCAGTAGAGGATGACAATACCGACGTAGATGACGAACGTGACGGCGGGGTTGAAGATTGCCATGACACGGGAGGCGAAGACAGACTTGCGCTTCAAATCCTCATTCGGGACGTTGAAGCGGTTGACCTCGAATCCGAAGCGGTTGAACGCCTTGACGACGCGGATACCGGAGAGGTACTCGCGGATGACGGTGTTGACGCTGTCGAGTGCGGACTGCACGCGGGAAAAGAGCGGGAAGCCATACTTGATATTGACAGCAATCATGACAAAGATGACGGCGGTGGCGATGATGGGGATGAGCGCAAGGGTCGCGTTGAGCCGCCAGGCCATGATGATGCCGCCGATGCAGAGGATGGGCGCCTTGATGCACACGCGCATCAGCCCCATTGTCATATTCTGAAGCTGGGTGATGTCGTTGGTGACGCGCGTCATCAGTGTTCCCGCACCGAAGCGGTTGAGCTCATCGGGCGTGAGGGACTGAATCTTTTTGTAGAGGTCGGCGCGCATGTAGTAGGCAAACCACTGCGAGCCGCGCGTGGAGAGGACATTGCGTCCGAAAGCTGCGCCGGCGTAGAACAGCACCGCCAGCAGCATCACCGCCGATGTCCGCAGCACATAGATCATGTCTCCGTTCGCGACGCCAACGTCCAGGATCTCGGCCATCAGCGTGGGCTGAATCAGCTCCACCCCCGATTCAACGCACATGCACATAACCGAGAAGATGAAGTAGGGCAGAATCATCCTGATGTATTTTAAATATAGGCGCAAGCGGCATTCCTCCCGTTATTTTTATTCCCATTGTACGTCTCTCTGCGCGATGAGTACGCAGAGTTTTTGGTTATCGGTGTTTTCGGGCAGATGCGCGGTATCGAAGATATCTGCGGCGCGCGAGTACCTGTCCGCGGCGGAAAATGAACAGCTTTATACCCTGCGTTCCTCCGGTATTTCGACAGTTCCGTCGCACAGGTAGATGGGGTTGGTGAGCAGCACGGGGCGGCCGTCGGAACGAATCAGCTCCGCGCGGACGACGGTGCACATGCCCGCGCGGGTGACCTCCAGCGTCTCCGCGAAATCCGCGCCCACCGGACGCTCCGCCGCGCATACGCCGTCGACGATGAACCGCACCGTACCCTCCGCGCCGCCGCTCACCCGGAACGTCACCGTGAGCGCGTCGATACGAACCGCCTGTCCCATGCGCACTGCGATGCCCGCGCAGTCCGCGTCATATTCCGCTGTCCCTTGGAACGCCGCCGGGTCACCAAAGAACATCCGTCCCGCCTTCATCGACGCCGTAAAGCCCGCCTCGGTGCCGTCGCCCCAGATAAAGCCGCAGTAATTGTTGCCGTCGAACCAGTCCGCCCTACATGTATGCGCATCGGAGTCGCCGTAGCCGGTGACGAACACGCCCGCCATGCCGATCGCGTCCCAGATGCGCAGGTGGTCGGCCATCGAGAAGCCCGCGCGTCCTTCGACAAAGCCGACTTCTATCAGATCCGCGCCGTAAACGCGTTCATGCGCCAGACGTTCGGACTCAAAGCGGATCACCTGCTCACGCTGCTCGTCGGTCATTTTGAACGCACCGTAGGACGCCATCGGATGGTTCAGCGAAATCAGTCCGCCGTGCGCACGCACATGCGCGACCGCCTCCGCGCGCGTAACCTTGTAACCGCGCTCCGCGTAGTTGATGATCGGCACCGTCGTCGAGAAGCAGTTCATGTCCCCGCCGATTCCCGAAATCTCTGCCGCGACAAACGGCGTGATATCAAACCGCGCGCCGAGCTCCCGCGCGAGCTTTGCCTGCTCCCGCCGCGCATCATTCCACGCGTAGCGCGCCTCTTTCGATACGTCGTCGATGTACACCTCGACCGGCTCGCCGCAGCTCTCGAGGGTTATCGAAAACCCGCCGAAGACGTTGTCCATGCCGCCCTCCGCGTCTACCGCCGGGTTGATGCACAGTTCCCGCCAGCCGTCTCCGGAGCAGGGCAGCGCAACCTCGCCGGGCTCCGCTCGGCCCATCACATAGCTCACCGCAGCCTCATGCCAGTCCGGCGGACGCTGCGACAACCGTATCCGAAGCGTCAGACGCGCGTGATTGCCAAGCGGTTTCGGGATGCGCACCCACAGCCGCAGCGTCACGACAGACGTCAGCGCCGTCTGGTCGCGCTTGCCGCTCGCCGCCCAGTCCGCCGTAACCTTCCGCCACGCACCGTCCGTACCCGACGCGCTCAGCCGCATGCAGCAGTTCCCCGTATGCGGCGCGTCTTCGGACAACTCGCCCGCGCAGCCGTCATCCGCCGTGATGCGGAAACCGTCCGTCCAGGGCTTGACGTAGCGGCGGGAAATCTGCGCGATCTGCGTCTCATTGAGCTCAAAGCCCGCCTGCTGCGCCACACCGACCGCGTATGCAAGCCTGGACGCAACATCCTCACCCGGACGCTCATCGAGCAGTTTGCATTTCTCGAAGTCATATCCGCACGCCTCGTACTTTTTCGGTCCCATGCGCGTGTCGTGGTCGGTGAACCACATATAGTGGATTCCCAGCCGATGGGCGTTGTACATCTGCCCCTCCATGCTCGCTTCTCTCTCGTGGATGCTGTGGATGTGCATGGGAATCGCATGATAGGCTAAGTTTTCCATACTTCCTCCCGTATGCGATACAGTTCCGGCTGGTCTATATACTTGACCGTGCACTGGGGCAGTGTGATGACATGTGCGGTGAGGCTTGCGTTGAGGTAGAGCCGCTGCGGGGTATTGTCACGGCGGCGGCGTGTCTCGGCGGTATAACCGTGGCCGTAGAGCGTGATGCGCGCAGGGTGGGTATAGCTGCCGGGAACATGCGTCAGGCAGACAGTCACACCCTCGAGCGTGAGGAGTGTATCCGGCGTCACGACTTTTGCCCACGGTGCGCGGCGTGCGATCTCATCGGGAAGGTCATTGTTCCCTGGGCAGATGTAGGTCTCCCGCGCGCCGGAGCGCTCCATCACCGCGAGGATGACAGAAAGCCCCGCGAGGTATTCCTTCCGTACCGGCAGCCGTCCGACCTTCACATCGTCTACCATATCGCCGGTATGGATAAGGATATCCGGACGAACCCGCCGGATGAGCGCGTCGAAATACGGTACCTTCGCGCGCGGCGTGTCGCTGATGTGCAGCAGCGTCGTCATACGGTCACCTCTCTGATCATACGTTTTCGGTACGCAGACGTTCCGCCTGGTCTGCCATGACGAGCGCGTCGATCAGCTCATCGAGGTCGCCGGCGAGAATCTGGTCAAGCTTATAGAGCGTCAGATTGATGCGGTGGTCGGTCACACGGCTCTGTGCGTAATTATAGGTGCGGATGCGCTCGGAACGGTCGCCTGAGCCGACCATCACGCGCCGCTTCTGCGCAATCTCGGCGGTCTGCTTCTCGCGCTCCTGCTCGAGGAGCTTCGAACGCAGAATCTTCATCGCGCGGTCGCGGTTTTTATACTGGCTGCGTTCCTCCTGGCACTCGACGACCAGACCCGTCGGCAGGTGCGTGATGCGGATGGCACTTTCGGTCTTGTTGACGTGCTGACCGCCCGCGCCGGAGCTGCGGTAGGTATCGATCTGCAGCTCGTTCGGTGCGATTTCAAGCTCCACCTCATCGGCCTCCGGCAGCACCGCTACCGACGCCGCCGACGTGTGGATGCGTCCGCCCGCCTCCGTCTCCGGTACGCGCTGTACCCGGTGGACGCCTGACTCAAACTTGAAGCGGGAGTACGCGCCGTCGCCGATCACCATGAAGCAGATCTCCTTGATGCCGTTCATCTCGGTGGCGCTTTCGTTTATCACCTCGATCTTATACCGCTTGCTCTCGGCGTACATTGAGTACATGCGGTAGAGGACGGCTGCGAACAGCGCGGCCTCCTCCCCGCCGACACCGCCGCGGATTTCCACAATGACGTTGCGGTCATCGTTGGGATCACGCGGCAGCAACAGCACCGTCAGTTTCTCCCACAGCACCTCTATATTTTTCTTGGCCTCGTCCAGCTCCTCCTGGGCAAGCTCGCGCATCTCCGCGTCGAGCGGCCCGTTCAGCAGCTCGAGCGCGCCGTCGGCGTCCTGCTTTGCACGCTTCCAGTTGCGGTATGCATCGACCACCGCCGTCAGGTCCTTCTGCTCCTTGGCAAGTTTCGCCATACGCTCGGGGTCGGAGTAGACCTCCGGCTCCGTCAGCGCCTGCGCCAGTTCGTCCCAACGGCTCTCCAGCGCGTTCAGTTTTTCTTCCATATATCGGGTTCTCCTTGTTTATTAACTCATTGGCGTATTACCGGAACGCCTTGCTCAGAATGGGGAATGCGACAAAAAACACCGCAATCCCGGCGGCACTCTGGATGGCGTTCATCAAAAGACCGGCAATCCCGGCCGCGACACCGTAGAGCACCATGTCGGCGATAAAGTAGCCGGCGATGTTGACCGCGCCGGCTGCGACAAACGCGGCTCCGAGTATCAGGATGTCCCGCGCGCGGACACTGTCATGTCCGCCGCGCATGCGTCTGATGAAGCCGTTGCCGCGGCACATCCATGAGACGCAGACGGCCATCAGCGCTTTGATGAGCGCCGTCGCCGGAGCATAGAGCGCGAAGCCCGACAGGACATCTGCGAGTATTCCGCCGACTGCGCCCGCGCAAGCTGCATACAGCGGGGGCAGAATCGCCGCCGCCGTGTAGATGAAGCCGTCGCCGAAGTGGATGTACCCGGCGCCGGACATGATGGGAATCTTCGGGATATAAGTGCCCAGAAAGATCAGCGCCGCGAACAGAGCCGCCTGCGCCATCTGTTTGACCGATGAGGTTTTCATTGCTCTGATGGCTCCTTATGTGTTATTCCGTATGAGCCTCGCTATCCGAACAGCGCGTGATAACAGATTGCCAGGTATTCCCGGATATAAAGGCTCGCCGCGACGCCCGCGTTGGGCAGCGGTGCCGCCAGTGTGCGGACGTTTTCCGCGCCGGACTTCTCGAGCTCCCGGATGCAGCGCGGCAGGTGGAACGCATTGGACACCGCGATCACCTGTGCGTCGGGGACGTTTTCATCGATGAGCGCCATCGCGTAAGCGGCATTCTCGAAGGTATCCGTGGCGTGCGGCTCGATGAGGATGCGTGCGTTGTCGATGCCATAGGATACAAGCGTCCTTCGCATTGCCTCGGCTTCTGTGATGCGTTCACCCGGCCCCATGCCGCCCGTCACCACGCACACCGCGCCCGGATGCTCCGCGAGATAGCCGTACGCCGTTCGGACGCGCAGCGACAGAAGCTGCGATGGAGTCTCGCCGTTCACGCCCGCGCCGAAGACCACCAATACGGGATGGTCTTCCGTCCCGTCCGCAGCCGTCCGCGCCGCCATGACGTGAAAACTGATACTCAGCGCAGAAAAGCTCACAAGCCATACCGCGAACAGGATCCAATATACCCGGACGATTCCTTTCGCCCAGCGCTTTCCCGTATGCTCCAGAAACGCTGCCGTAAAAAAGCACAGCGACAATATGAGCACCGCAGCTGTCCCCAAGTCAAAGCGGCCGATCAGCACGGTCATCAGCGGAACCGATATCAGCAGCAGACTCGCGAAAAGTGCGGAAAAAACTCCGCGCAGCTCCCGCCTGTGAGGCATTCCTTTGTCGGTCATTTCCGCACCTCCATCCGTGTTTTGAATCAGAATCGTTAGAATGCTGATTATTATATCACATCCGTTTGAAGGAATCAAGATTAGAGGCGAGCGGTATGATAAAATAAAGACTTTTTATCTGCTGTCGGACAGGTTGGCGGTATAAGAATTTCAGAAATTTCGAAAAAGTTGTTGCAACCTGCGTAATTGTTTGGTATAATTATAAGAACCATCAACAGCATTTGCGTCACGTATACCCCTCACGTGGCGACATACCGGCTTCGTTACACATTCCGCCATGAGGAGGTCTTAAAAAGCTGTGGATAAGCGATTCATCCGGCTCCTTCAACCCGGCACGATGCCGCTGTTCCTGCTGCTGCTGCTTTTCTGCATCCCGGCCTTCTTCGTGGGTTACGGGATCGGCCCGTGGCTCGGCAGCGCGATGGTCATCGGGACAGGCGTACTGTTCGTCATCTGGCGCCGCGACTCCAAACGCCGCGTACGCGAGTTGATGCGCTATATGGATACCCTCTCTCTCCAGTTCGATACCGCCTCCCAGAACGCCGTCTTTTCCATCCCCCTCCCCATGGCCGTCGCCAGGATGGATACCGGTGAGCTGATCTGGTGCAATCACCAGTTCTCCGCGCTCGATGAAAAGCGCGAGTTCTGGTTCAACGCTAAACTCTCCGATCTTTTTCCGGGCTTCCATACTGAGTGGCTCACCGACGGTAAAACCTTCTACCCCGACCCCGTGCACATCGGGGAGCATGTCTATAAAGTCGCCGGCTGCGTCGTCAAAGCCGAGGATCCATCCGCCCATGAACCCATCTGCTCCCTCTTTTTCCTCGACATCACCCGCGAGGATGCTCTCGCCGCTGCCCTCACCGCCTCGCGCCCCGTCGTTGCCATCATCCAGATCGACAACTACGATGAACTGAACAAAACCGCCTCCGGGAATGACCGTGCCTTCTTCCTCGCGGAGGTCGACACGAAGGTCTCCCAGTGGGCCGAACAGGCTCACGGCGTCTTTGTCAAGTCCGACCGCGAGAAATTCCTGCTCTTGTTTGAACAGAAAGAGCTGGAAAAGCTCTCGAAGTTCGAGGTGTTCACGCTTGTGCGTGAAATCAAAAGCCCCGTCGCATTTCCCGCTACCCTCTCGATCGGTATCGGGAAAGAGGGCTCTACCTTATCCGAAAGCCTCAGATTCGCGCGGCTTGCTCTCGATATGGCCCTCTCACGCGGCGGAGACCAGGCTGTCATCAAAGACCCCTATAACTACAGTTTCTTCGGCGGCCGTTCCCGTGAAATCGAACAGCGTACCAAGGTTCGCACGCGCGTCATGGCCAGTGCCATCCGCGATATCATCCGCACCTCCGAAAACGTCATCATCGTCGGCCATGCCTACTCCGACATGGACGCCATCGGCGCAGCCATCGGTCTCGCGTGTGCCTGCCGGAAGCTCGAGAAGCCCGCGCGGATCGTCATCAACCTCCAGACGACCACCGCGAAGCCTCTCTATAACCGCATCGTTCAGGTTCCCGAATATCGCGACGCGTTTGTCACACCCGACGAAGCCGTCTCCCTCGTTACCCCCGAGACTCTCGTCATCGTCGTCGACGTCAACCGCGCCAGCTTCGTCGACGCGCCCGACCTCCTCACAAAAGCCGTCCACGTCGTCGTCATCGACCATCACCGCCGTGTCGCCGACTACATCGAGAACCCCGCCGTCAGTCTCCAAGAGCCGTACGCGTCCTCCACCTGCGAGCTGGTCGCGGAACTTCTGCAATACATTCTGCAGCCGTCGGACATCCTGCGCGCCGAGGCCGAGGCCATGCTCTCCGGCATCTCGCTCGATACCAAGAACTTCACGATGAAGACCGGCGTGCGCACGTTTGAGGCCGCCGCGTTCCTGCGCCGGGCAGGTGCCGATACCATCGCCGTCAAGCAGCTCTTCGCAAACGATATGGACCAGCACCGGCAGCTCTGCGAAATCATCCGCACGGCGGTCAAGTACCGTGAGATGCTCGCAATCGCATTCTCCACGACCGATATCAGCCGGGAGCTCGGCGGACAGGCGGCGGACGAGCTTCTCAATATCCAGGATATCGAGGCATCGTTCGTCATCTTCCGCCACGCGGGCGAAACGCAGATTTCGGCGCGAAGTCTGGGGAAAATCAACGTGCAGCTGATTATGGAGCGCTTGGGCGGGGGCGGAAGCCTTATGGGAGCCGGCGCGCAGCTGGGAGATAAAAGCGTGTCGGACGTCGCGGACAGTCTGCGCGAGGCGATCGAGAACTACTTCACGCTGGTCTAGCATGCGTTTCCAAACCCCCATACAGGAGATTCCCGAGAAAACAGGCGATCTCCCCAAAGGAAACCTGTCTCCCATAGCCAACTCAGCCGCCTTGTTTTCTACAACATAGAAAGGACGACCGCCATGAAAGTCATCCTCCAGGCCGACATTGCCGGACAGGGCAAAAAAGGCCAGATTATCACCGTCTCAGACGGTTACGCACGCAACTACCTCCTGCCCAGAAAGCTCGCCATCAAAGCCGACGCCGACGCGCTCAACGCGATCAAAAACCGTGACCTCGCGCTGCAGCGAAAAAAAGAGATGGAACGTGAGCAGGCTCGCGTCCTTGCCGGGAAGCTCGCCGGGATGCCCGTACGTGTCAGCAAAAAGGCCGGCGACTCCGGCAAGTTCTTCGGTGCCGTCACCGCCAAAGATATCGGCGACGCGTTCCAGGCACAATATGAAACCACCCTCGACCACCGTAAAATCGTCCTCGACGAGCCGATTAAAACATACGGCAGCTATGAGCTCAAAATCAAGCTGTTCCCCGAAATCGTCGGGACCCTCTATGTCAACGTGACGGAGTAAACTATGGATAATCTCGCGCCGCGCGCCGTCGTGCAGTACGCGGCTGAGGCTGAACAGTCCGTCATCGGCTCCATGCTCATTGCGCCGGACTGTGTGCCTGAGGTCCTCCCCGTACTCAAGGCCGACGACTTCTACTTCCCCCAGAATAAAATCATCTACGAAGCCTTCGTCAATATGTTCATGGGCGGCACCACCATCGACTCGCTCACCGTCCAGGAGTACCTCAAGGGTACCGGCGAGTTCGATGCCGTCGGCGGCACCGCGTATCTGCGGCAGCTCGTCGAGATCACCCCGACCGCCGCCCATGTGCTTGACTATGCCCGCATTGTCCGGGATAAAGCCCTGATGCGCGCGCTCGCAGCCGTTGCCGGCCAAATCACCGATATGGTCGCCGCCGGCGAGGGAAGCGCAGACGATATGCTCGAGAATGCCGAGCGCATGATTTATGAGCTGCGCCGCGGCCGTGAGTCGCGCGATCTGCTGCATATCAAAAACGTCCTGCTGTCCGTCATGTCCAGCCTCGAGGAGATGTATCGCAATAAGGGACAGCTCCCCGGTATCCCCACCGGCATCGACGCACTCGACAATTTCATCTTCGGCCTCAATAATTCCGACTTTATCCTCATGGCCTCCCGCCCCGCAATGGGCAAAACATCCATTGTCCTCAACATCGCCTTCAACGCCGCCAAAATCTCCGGAAAAGCCGTCGCCCTCTTCCAGCTCGAAATGTCCCGCGAGCAAATTGCAACCCGTATGCTCTCCAGTACCGCCTCCGTCTCGCTGCAGAAACTGCGTTCAGGCGATATCGCCGGCGACGAGTGGTCCAAGATCGCTCTCGCCACCAGTCTCCTCTCCCGCCAGGAAATCTATATCGACGACAACCCCAGCATCTCCGTCGCCGCTATGAAGTCCAAGTGCCGCCGTCTCGGAGACCGTCTCGGCCTCGTCGTCATCGATTACCTCCAGCTCATGACCGGCAGCAGAAAGTACGAAAACCGCGTCACCGAAGTCGCCGATATCTCGCGCAGCCTTAAAATTATGGCCAAGGAGCTGAACGTCCCCGTGCTGTGCTGCTCGCAGCTCTCCCGTGCCACCGAGCAGCGCGGCGATAAAAAGCCCATACTCTCCGACCTGCGCGAGTCCGGCTCCATCGAACAGGACGCCGATATCGTCATGTTCCTCTATCGCGAGGACTATTATAATAAAGAAGCCCAGAAGGATACCGCACAGATCATCATCGCCAAAAACCGCCACGGCCCCACCGGTACCGTCGACCTCAAGTGGCAGAGCCAGTTTACCCGCTTCAGCAGCGTCGATACTAAATACGAGCAGCCGCCCTGGAAGTGACGCGTATGAGAGGACTTGACCTTGTTGAACAGGCTGCCCGCGATTTCTTCACCCGCGAGCGTCTGCCCATCCGCGCCGCCGTTCTCGGACTCTCCGGCGGCGCGGACTCCACCGCGCTGTTGTATGTCCTCTGCGCGCTCGATGTCCCCGTCACCGCCGTTCATGTCCACCACGGTATCCGCGGCGACGATGCCGACCGTGACGCCGCCTTCTGCAAAGAGCTGTGCCGTACCCTCGGCGTACCGTTCGTGCTGCGCTATGTCGACGTTCCCGGCGACCCGTCACCGGGAAGCATCGAGGAAAAGGCGCGGCGGCTGCGCTACTGCGCACTGTACCGGGTATGCCGTGAAACCGGTGCGGCGTACCTTGCCGCCGCACATAACGCCAATGACGCGCTCGAGACCGCACTGTGGAACCTCACACGCGGCACCGGCGCGGCAGGCCTCGGCATCGCGCCCGTACGCATTCTGGATGACGTCATCCTCATCCGTCCGCTTCTGGAGGTGCCGCGCGATACAATCGAGCATTATCTCACCGCGCGCGGGCAGGTATGGGTCACCGACGCCACCAACCTTGCACCCGATGTCACGCGCAACCGCATCCGCATGACTGTCATTCCCGCGCTGCTCGGTGAAAACCCGCGTGCGCTTGAGCATACCGCCCGTACCTTCCGCACACTGCGGGAGGACGATGCCGCGCTTCGGGAGTACGCACGCGCGCTCGCCGTTGTTCCCGCGTCTGCAAAGGCTCTGCGCGAGGCTCCCCGTGCCGTCGCCGTCCGCGCCGTGCGGATGCTCTACGGACGCGAAGACCTCACCGCCGCACATATCGACGCCGTGCTGCTGCTGTGCGCGTCGTCCGACGGCTCCGGCTGTGTCGACCTGCCCGGCATGCGCGTCACGCGGACGTATGACGCGCTCACCTTCGATCTGTCGCGTGAGGCTGCGCCGGAACTTCCCGAAAGAGCGGTTCTTATCCCCGGTGTGACCGCTCTTCCCGAGGCTGATTTATGGATACGGGTAAATAAAACGAAAATGTCGGCGCAAAATACGCAGAGTTTTCATAAAATCTATGTTGATTCCTGCGCAATTCATGGTATACTTGTTTGCAGAGCCAGAGAGTCGGGAGACCGCTTCAAAGCGTCCGGTTCATCCTGTACAAAAACGCTTCGGCGCATGTTCATCGACGTCAAGATTCCCGCAGCCCGCAGAGGTCTGATCCCCGTCCTCACGGATGGGAGCGGAAGAATTGCCGCGGTATATGGTTTCGGCGTAGCGGACGGTTTCGCCGCGCAGCCCGGTGACGATGCACTCGAGGTAAGCTTTGAATCCCGATCCCCGCAGCCCCCGTATGGGAATCCACATAAGCTTTAAGGAGAGATCAGCGCAATGCAAATATATTCGGCCGCCGATGCCCTTCAGGAAATCCTGTTTTCGGAGTCGGAACTCCGCGCGCGCGTAACGGAACTGGGTGAACAGATCCGCCGCGGCTACCAGGGTATTGACGGACGTATTCTCGTCGTCGGGATGCTCAAAGGCTCGTTCATCTTCCTCGCCGACCTTGTGCGCGCCATCGACCTGCACTGCGAGATCGACTTCATGGCTGCGTCATCCTATGGCCACAGCACCGAGTCCTCCGGTCAGATCCGCATCACCCGCGACCTGACCAACATCGAGGGTCAGCATGTGCTGCTCGTCGAAGATATCGTCGACTCGGGCTTTACGATGGATTACATACTCCGGCTGCTTAAAAGCCGCGAGCCGGCGTCAATCAAGCTTGTGTCGCTGCTGGATAAACCGTTGCGGCGCAGAGTGCCTGTGAATATCGATTACTGCGGGTTTGAGATCGAGGACAAGTTCGTCGTCGGATACGGGTTGGATTTCGCCGGGATGTACCGCAACCTGCCCTTCATCGGCGTGCTCAAACCGGAGTGCTACCAATAAGCCAATGGACGCCCCCACCGGCGCTCCCTGCAAAAACGAGGTGTTTATTTGAAGAAGTCCAGTTTTCGCGGCATCGGGTTTTACATCGTTGTCATCCTGCTGCTTATCGGCACCATCGCGGTGCTCTACAACTCCAACAAGCCCAAGGAGCTTGCTTATTCCGAGATCATCGCGCTCTTCGAGGGTGAGAAGGTCTCCAGGTTCATCATCGACGACACAGCCATGACGCTTGAGCTGAAGGACGGCTCGACGCTGTCCTACACCGTGCCGAGCTGGGCGCTGTTCTTCGAGGACGTCGGCGACCTGATCACACAGCAGCGCAAGGACGGCACGATCGAGTGGTACGACGTCCGCGCAGCGCAGCCGCTGCCGTGGTGGGTCAGCTTCCTGCCGTACCTGATCATCATCGTTCTGATGGGCGTGTTCTGGTTCTATATGATGAACCGCGCGGAGGGCGGAGGCGGCGCAAGAGGTGCAATGGCCTTCGGGAAAGCCCGTACCCATCTCGCCGACGATAAGAACAAAAAGACTTTTGCCGATGTCGAGGGCGCGGATGAGGAAAAAGCCGAGCTTTCGGAGCTGGTCGACTTTCTCAAAGCCCCCAAACGGTTCTCCGACATGGGTGCGCGCATCCCCAAGGGCGTGCTGCTTGTCGGCCCTCCCGGAACCGGTAAGACCCTCCTGGCCCGTGCGGTTGCGGGAGAAGCGGGCGTGCCGTTTTTCTCGATCTCCGGCTCGGACTTCGTGGAGCTGTACGTCGGCGTCGGCGCAAGCCGTGTGCGCGACCTGTTTGATCAGGCGAAGAAGGCTCAGCCCGCGATCATCTTCATCGACGAGATCGACGCTGTCGGACGGCGGCGCGGTGCGGGTCTCGGCGGCGGACACGATGAGCGTGAACAAACCCTCAACCAGATGCTCGTCGAGATGGACGGCTTCGGTCAGAACGAGGGCGTCATCATCATCGCCGCGACCAACCGTCCCGATATCCTCGACCCGGCGCTGCTGCGTCCCGGACGTTTCGACCGTCAGGTCTTTGTCGGTCTGCCTGATGTCAAGGGGCGTGAGGCGATCCTCAAACTGCATGCGCGCAACAAGAAGTTCATGGAGGGCGTCAGCTTCACCGCCATTGCCAAGACCACCGCCGGTTTCACCGGCGCCGACCTCGAGAACCTTCTGAACGAATCGGCGCTGCTCGCCGTACGCCGTCATCTGCCGGGCATCTCGGAAGCCGAGCTGCAGGAAGCGTTCGTTAAGGTCATCATGGGACCCGAGAAAAAGTCGCGCGTCATATCCGAGAAGGATCGCCGCCTCACCGCGTTCCATGAAGCCGGTCACGCCGTCGTCAACAGCTTCCTCCCCACGCAGGACCCCGTCCATCAGATCTCCATCATTCCGCGCGGCCGTGCCGGCGGCTACAACCTCAACCTCCCGCAGACCGACAAGAGCTACACCTCCCGCAGTGAGATGTTTGAGGACATCGTGGCCTTCCTCGGCGGACGCGTCGCGGAGAAGCTCATGCTCAATGACATCTCCACCGGTGCTTCGGGCGATATCGAAAGAAGCACCGACATCGCGCGTAAGATGGTGACCAAGTACGGCATGAGTGACGTTCTCGGACCGATACAGTACGGCTCGGGTCACGACGAGGTGTTCCTCGGCCGCGACTTCACCTCCCAGCGCAACTACTCCGAGGAGGTCGCCGCAGAGATCGACTCCGAGGTGCGCCGCATCATCGGCGAGGCGTACGACCGCTGCGAGGAAATCCTGAAGGCGCATATGGATCAGCTCACGCGTGTTGCGGAGTTCCTGCTGAAGCATGAGACGATGGACGGCGATACCTTCCGGCGCATCATGGCCGGTGACGACATCGCGAACATCGAGTCCGACCTCGACGCCCACAACCGTGAGGTAGAGGCGTCGCGGCAGAAGGTGCTCGACGCGCTGCAGAAAGCGGAAGCCGAGCGGAAATCCGCCGATACTCCCGCAGGCCCGCCGCCATGGATTCCACCGAGCGATCCGTCCTATGAGGAATACCTCAAAGAACATCCCAACATGAAACCTCCGAAGGACAACACGCCGTCCGGGAACAAGAAAGACTGACACATGCAGACATTACACCTGACCGAACATGACGCCGCGCGTGCCGGAGACATCCTCCGGCACGGCGGTCTTGTCGCATTTCCCACCGAAACCGTCTACGGTCTCGGCGCAAATGCTTTTGACGCCGACGCTGTGAGGCGCATCTTCGAAGCCAAAGGACGCCCCTGCGACAATCCGCTGATTGCCCACATCTGCGACCTTGATACGCTGCCGACGCTCTGGCGCGAGATTCCGGATACCGCACGCACCCTCGCGGCGGCATTCTGGCCCGGGCCGCTGACGATGATCCTCCCGCGCACTGCCGCCGTCCCGGATGCTCTGACCGCAGGGCTGGACACCGTCGCCGTCCGCTTCCCTTCCCATCCGGTGGCGCAGGCGGTCATCCGCGCGGCGGGCGTCCCGATCGCGGCACCGTCGGCGAACCTCTCCGGACATCCGTCGCCCACTACCTATGAGCATGTGCTGCACGACCTCGGCGGACGCGTCGACGCAATCGTCGAGGGCGGCATGTCGAGCGTAGGCCTCGAGAGCACCGTCGTCGCGGTCGAAGAACACCGCGTGACCGTTCTGCGCCCCGGCGGGATCTCACCGGAGATGCTCGCGGTTGTGCTCGACGACGCGGAAGTCATCATCGATCCCGGTGTCACATGTCCCGTGGAAAGCGCGCCCCGGTCTCCCGGGATGAAGTACCGCCACTACGCGCCGCTGGCGCCGATGACCGCGTTCACCGGTGACCCCGACCGTACCGCCGCCGCCATCCGGGAAAAGATCGGTATGCGTACCGACTGCGCCGCGCTTCTCTTCGATGAGTACGACGCGCCGTGCAGCGTCGTCCACTACGGCGGGCGTGCGGATTCTCTTGCACAGGCACATCGGCTCTTTGACGCGCTGCGAAAACTCGACGACTTCGCGCCCACGGAGATATTCGCCCAGTGCCCGGATGAGACGGGCGTGGGGCTTGCCGTCGCAAACCGGATTAAGCGCGCGGCGGGGTTCCATGTCGTAAACGTCCCCTGACATCACGAACGGAGGTATTCCATATGGTCATCGGTCTGACAGGACCCTCCGGCGCGGGAAAAGGTGTTGCGGCGGACGTCTTCGCACACTGCGGCGCGTATGTCATCGACTGCGACGCGCTGTACCACGAGATGCTGCTTACCGACGAGCCGCTGCGAAAGGAACTGCGTGCGGCGTTCCCTGACTGTGCGGACGATTCCGGCGGAGTAGATCGGAGAAGGCTTGCGGGCGTGGTGTTCGCCGACGCAGAGAAGCTGCGGACGCTCAACACCATCGCACACCGTGCGATCAACCGCGCGCTGACCGAGCTGCTCGCGGCGCATCGGGATGAGAACACTGTGCTCGACGCCCCGACGCTTTTTGAGGCCGGCGCGGACGCGTTATGCGATGTGACGATCGCGGTGCTCGCACCTATGGAACTGCGGCGTGAACGGCTGTGTATACGCGACGGGCTCCCACCCGCCGCTATCGATGCGCGCTTTGCCTCGCAGCATGACGACGCGTTTTTCCGCGCGCACTGTACCTACATCCTTGAGAACAACGGCGACCTCGACGCATTCCAAAAAACCGCCAAAAACCTCTATCACGCGATCACCTGAGGCGCGGGGCTGATGTTTCCGCGCTTTTAAATCATTACCCGAATAATGGAGGAGAATCCGATGAAAGAGCAACGTGCGAAACTTTTCTACACCCCGAAGAACGGCTATGACCGTGTGGATGACCAGCAGCGGCGCGGGATCGAGCGCATAGGCGAGGACTACAAGGCGTTCCTGAACCATGGCCGTACCGAACGCTGCGCCGTGCAATACACCGTGCAGCTGGCCGAAAATGCGGGCTTCGTTCCTTACCGCGAAAGTGCGCCGCTCACCGCCGGTGACCGCGTCTATATCGTCAACCGCTCGAAGTCCGTCATCCTCGCGGTGATCGGCAAGAAATCCCTGTCCGAAGGCATCCGCATCGCAGTGGCGCACATCGACTGCCCGCGCCTGGACCTCAAGCCCATGCCGCTCAATGAGGAAACCGGCGAGCTGTGTATGCTGCGTACGCACTACTACGGAGGCGTCAAGAAGTACCAGTGGACGGCGATCCCGCTGGCTTTGTCCGGCGTCGTCGCACTCCGTGACGGCAGCGTCGTGGACATCGAGATCGGCACGCATCCCGGCGACCCGGTGCTGACGATCACCGACCTGCTGCCGCATCTTGGGAAGGATCAGATGGCGAAGACTGCCGCGGAAGCAGTTACCGGAGAGAATCTGCGCGTGCTGTGCGGATCCGTTCCTGCAGGCGACCCGAAGGAGAAGGATCGCGTACGCCTCGCTGTGCTGACGCTCCTGAACGACATGTACGGCATCGTCGAGGAGGACTTCCTCTCCGCCGAGCTGTCGGTGATTCCGGCGTTCCCTGCGTGTGACGTAGGCCTTGACCGCGCGCTCGTCGGCGGCTACGGTCAGGACGACCGCTCCTGCGCATTCGCGGGGCTCGATGCCATCCTCTCGCTGCAGAATCCCGAGAAAACCGCGCTGTGTGTCATGGCCGACAAGGAGGAGATCGGCAGCGTCGGCTCAACCGGAATGCAGTCGGGTTTCTTCGACGCGTTCGTCGACAGCCTCTGCCGCGCACAGAGTGTTCCTTTGACGGTGTGCCTGGGCAACTCCGAGTGCCTGTCCGCCGATGTGAGCGCAGCATACGATCCGCTCTATGCCGACGCGTACGAGAAAGCCAATTCCGCGTTCGTCAACTACGGCATGAGCCTTGTGAAGTACGTCGGCTCGCGCGGGAAATCCGGCTCCAACGACGCGAACGCCGAGTACCTCGGACGGCTGCGCAGGGCTTTCGACGACGCCGGCGTCATCTGGCACGGCTGTGAGCTGGGGAAAGTCGACCAGGGCGGCGGCGGTACCGTCGCGGGCTTCATGGCCAACCGCAACATCGAGACGGTTGACATCGGCGTCCCGGTGCTCTCGATGCACTCGCCGTTCGAAATCGTCTCCAAGCTTGACGTCTATATGACTTCGCGCGCCATCTCAGCATTCTACCGCATGGCCGGCGACGAGAACGAGGATACACTGTAAATACATTTTCAGCAGGTGACGATCCCTCCGTGTGACCGTCACCTGCTGAATCGTTGTCCGAATGCAATGGGTATCCTTCCCAAGATTTTGTCGCAATCACCTCTTATATTCGTTTGATTCATTGTTTACAGCGGAAGAGTTCGCGCGTATAATGAATAACAAGACAATTGCCGCGCGGTTTGTGAATGGCGCGGAGGATGAAGGAGTGTTATCGTGCCGGATTATCGCAGGCTGCTGCGCGAGAAGCGTATTGAAAAGGGGATCAGTCAGTACCAACTGGCGGAGATGTCGGGGATGACACAGTCCCATATCAACAAAATCGAGAACGGCATTGCCAACCCGTCCCTGGATATTTTATTCAAACTATGTGAGATTTTGGAAATCCGTCTGTTCCCGGACGAGGTAAAATCCCGTCCGGTTTATACGCCGCGCGTAACGTCGATGGTGTGCGAAAGCATTCTCGACGCCATCGGCTACACCCCGATGATCCGACTGAGCCGTATGGGTTCGCCGGACGCCGCGCAGGTCATCGTCAAGTACGAGGGCCTGAACGTCGGCGGTTCAATCAAGACGCGCACGGCGTACAACATGATTCTCGAGGGTGAGCGCTCGGGGAAGATCACGCCCGAAACAATCATCGTCGAGCCGACCTCCGGCAACCAGGGCATCGGTCTGGCGCTCATCGGCGCGGTTCGCGGCTACCGGACAGTGATCATCATGCCCGACTCCGTCAGCGAAGAACGGCGGCTGCTCGTCTCACACTACGGCGCTGAGGTCGTGCTCATCCACGACGACGGCGACATCGGCGCGTGTATCGCCCAATGCCTGGCAACCGCCGAACGCATGGCACGCGAGAATCCGCATGTCTATATCCCGCAGCAGTTCACCAATCCCGCGAATCCGATGGTGCACAAACATCACACGGCGCTCGAGATTCTCGAGCAGGTCGCGGGCCCGATCGACGGTTTCTGCTCGGGCGTCGGCACCGGCGGCACGATTTCCGGTATCGGAGAGGTGCTGCGTGCTCTGAACCCGGGAATTGAGATCTGGGCAGTCGAACCAGAGCATGCAGCCATCCTCGCCGGCGGCAACATCGGCACCCATCTCCAGATGGGCATCGGCGACGGCTTGATCCCCGACAACCTCAACCGTACCATTTACTCCGACATCTGCATTGTGACCGACGAGGAAGCCATCGCCACCGCGCGCGACCTGGCCCGAAAAGAGGGACTGATGTGCGGCATCTCCAGCGGTACGAATGTTGCGGCGGCGCTGCGGCTTGCAAGAAAACTCGGGCCCGGCAAGACCGTCGTTACCGTCCTTCCCGACACCGCCGAACGTTACTTCTCTACGCCGCTGTTCGAGGACCCCAAAGCATAAGGTGCCGTCCTTTTTCCGGCGATGTTCTCATCCCGCCGGTATTTTGATTGAATGACATCGGAGGTTTTCTTATGGACTACGCCTTACTCAAACGTCTGGAGCATCCCGAAGAGTCGATCGACGTGGTGCTCGATACCGATACGTACAACGAAATCGACGATCAGTTCGCGCTGGCCTATTTGCTGCGCTCAGGCGAGAAGCTGCGGACGGTGGGTCTGTGCGCGGCACCGTTTTATAACCAGCGCTCCGACGGTCCTGCCGACGGAATGGAAAAGAGCTACAGCGAAATCTTAAAGCTGCTCGACCTCGCCGGATGCCCTGATCTGAAGTCGGTGACTTACCGCGGCTCGGCGGGCTATCTGCCGGACGAGACAACGCCGGTACGTTCCGACGCGGCGGAGGCGATTGTAAAGCTCGCCCGGGAGCATACGCCGGAGAAACCGCTGTACGTCGTGGCGATCGGTGCGATTACGAATGTCGCGTCAGCGATTCTGCTGGACGCGGGAATCATCGACCGCGTGGTGCTGGTATGGCTTGGCGGAAACGCGTGGGAGTGGCAGGACACGCGGGAGTTCAACATGCGTCAGGACATCGCTGCGGCGCGTGTGGTCTTTGGCTGCGGCGCTGCGCTGGTGCAGCTTCCGTGCATGGGTGTCGTATCGGCGTTCCACACGTCCGCACCGGAACTTGACCGCTGGCTGCTGCACAAGAACGCGCTGTGCGACTATCTCGTCGAAAACACCGTCGAGTACATGGGCGGACGGGAGAAGCTGTGGAGCAAGGTCATCTGGGATGTCACGGCGATTGCGTGGCTGCTCGACGAGAACTTTATGATGAGCAAACTCGCCCCTGCGCCGATCCCCACATACGACGGCTCCTATGCCTTCGACTATACCCGTCACATGATGCGTGTCGTCACACACATCAGCCGGGACGCCGTACTGCGCGATCTGTTTGAAAAACTGACGAAACAGAGATAGGAGAGCGTAAGATGTACATGATCAATAAAACCGCCGACCTCTCGCAGATGAACGAAGGCCGCATCGCGCTGACACCGTGGGGTGGCGAGTACAAGCCCGACGCCCGCTTCTACATCGGCTGGCAGGATGACCGCTTCATCGTCTATCTGCGTGCATACGAGACAAACCCCGTCGCCGACGTCACCGAGCGCAACGGGAACGTCTGCCGCGACTCGTGCCTGGAATTCTTCTTCTCCCCGAGCGCCGACTGCTCAAACGGCTACTTCAACTTCGAGATGAACTGCAATCCGACGCTTCTTCTGCACTACGGCCTGACCGCGAACCAAAAAGATCGCGTAATTGTCGACTATCCGCTCGATGCCTTCCGCCTGACCTGTACACATGATACGGACGCCTGCTCGTGCGGCGGCGGCGTGTACTGGCAGACGCGCTTCGAGGTGCCGTTCGCGCTGCTGGAGAAGTACATCCCCGGTGTCACGCTGAAGTCCGGCGACATCATCCGCGCGAACCTCTACAAGTGCGGCTCGACCCGCCAAGTTAGTCACTACCTGACCTGGGCGCCGTTTGACACCGTCAAAGTGCCGCGGCCGAACTTCCACGTTCCGGAGATGTTCGGCCGGATGCAGCTTGCGTAACGTTTTGTACAGAGAAGATTTCGACATGCAACAGCCGCCGATTGTGTGATCGGCGGCTGTTTTGTACAAGATGGGGTATTTTATTCTTCTTCTTCCTGCATGGTGCCCTTTGCATCCTCGATGACCTTGGCCTGCACCATCGGCGGGGCATCCTCGTAGCGTTCGAACTGAAGCTCGAAGCTGCCGCGGCCCTGGGAGATCGAGCGCAGGTCGATCGCGTACGACGCCATCTCGGCCATCGGCACCTCAGCCTCGATCATCTGCAGCCCGTCCTCGGTCGGGTTCATGCCCATCACGCGGCCGCGGCGCTTGTTCAGGTCGGAGATGACATCGCCCATGTTCGCGTCCGGCACGTAGACCTTCAGCGATCCGATCGGCTCCATGATGACCGGGTTCGCGATCGGCATACCGGCCTTGAACGCCAGACGCGCCGCCATCTTGAACGACAGCTCGTTGGAGTCGACCTCGTGGTACGAACCGTCGAACAGCGTCGCCTTCAGGTTGACGACCGGATAGCCCGCCAGCACACCGTGATCCATGCAGTCGCGCAGACCTTTCTCAACCGCCGGGAAAAAGTTCTTCGGTACGCTGCCTCCGAACACGCGCTCTTCAAACACCATCTCCAGCGAGTCGCACGGCTCAAACTCAATCTTGACGTGTCCGTACTGCCCGTGGCCGCCGGACTGCTTCTTGTGCTTCCCTTCAACGGAGACCTTCTTGCGGATCTTCTCGCGGTACGGGACCTTCGGCGCCGACAGCTCCGGATCCACGCCGAACTTGCTCCTCAGCTTCGAGCACAGCACATCCAGGTGCATGTCGCCTGCGCCGGATACGACATACTCATGCGTTTCCGGATCGTTGAACGCGACAAAAGTCTGATCCTCGTCGCGCAGCCTCGCCAGACCGGACGCGATCTTTTCCTCGCCGCCCTTTGTCTTCGGCTTGATCGCCTGCGAGTAGCAGGGTTTCTCAAAGACGATCGGCTGCAGCGTCACAACGTTACCCGGCGTGCACAGCGTGTCGTTGGTCTTGGTGTCGTTGAGCTTCGCCACCGCGCCCAGGTCGCCCAGGCAGATCTCCTCCACCTCGATGTTCTTCTTGCCGCGGATCATATAGATGCGTCCGAGCTTCTCCGTCTCGCCGGTGCGGGAGTTGATCAGTGACATATCGGAGGTGATCTTGCCGTTCATCACACGGAAGTACGAGAAACGGCCGTACTGGTCGGTTACAGTCTTAAAAACGAACGCGGTCGGGGGACCATCGGGGTCGGCGGCCAGCTCCTCGCCGTCGACGGTAAGCTGCGGAGCGGCGTCCAGAGGCGACGGCGCGTAGTCGATGATGGCCTGCAGCAGCGCAAGGGTTCCGTCGCCGGTCGTCGCGGCGCCGCAGAACACCGGGGCAAGCGTACCGGACTTTATGCCCTGCTTCACGCCCTTGATGAACTCATCTTCGGTAAACGGCTCCTCAGCGAAGAACTTCTCCAACAGCTCGTCATCGGTCTCGGCAACGGCTTCGGACAGTTCCATGCGGTAGGTCTCGAGAGTACCGGCGGCTTCGGCGGGCACCGGTACCTCGGTAAGCTTCATGCCGTCGGCCTTGTACGCCTTGTTGCGTACGACGTCGACGATGCAGGTGATATTCGTTCCGTTCATCACGGGGAACTGCAGCGGGCACACGGAATTGCCGAACTCGTCTCTGAGCTGCGCGGCGACTTTAGCGAAGTCGGCATGATCCTCGTCGAGCTTGGAGATGTAGAACATCCTCTCGAGCTTGCGGTCGGTGCAGTATTTCCAGGCTTTTTCGGTACCGACGACGACGCCGGACTTGGCGGTGACGACGATAAGGCCCGACTCGGAGACGCGCAGAGCCTGCATGACCTCGCCGGCGAAGTCGAAGAATCCGGGAGTATCGATGAAGTTGACTTTGAAGCCTTTATACTCGACGGGCGCGAGGGAGGCGCTGATGGAGAATTGACGGCGGATTTCCTCCGGGTCGTAGTCGCAGACGGTATTGCCATCGGAGACCTTGCCGAGCCGGTCAGTGCCTCGCGTGAGGTAAAGAAGGCTCTCGGCGAGAGACGTCTTACCGTCACCGCCGTGGCCGAGGAGGGTGATGTTTCTGATCTTGTCCGGTGTGTACCCCATGTTCATACTCCTTTAAAGGATGTTAGGTTTTGCGTATACGCATTCTAGAATATTATAACCCATCCGCTTAGGAATTGCAAGTACTAAAAAGAAATAAATGTTACTTTTTTAAAACGTTCAAGACATCCTCTCCCATGAGAGATGTCTTTCGGGAACACTGCCCTCTTTTTCACGTCCACTGGGCATCAATACAGCGGGCACGCACGGTTACGCCACATCCCGGACATGGCACGCAGTACCCTGCGAGGGTTGCTTTTTCACATCCTCGCATTTCTGTCTTCGGATATGAAAAAGGGCGGTGGGTGAAACCACCGCCCTTCGTATATGCAATTACTTTCTGGAAACAGCCTTACGGGTCTTCTCGACAATCTCCGCAGCGGTAAGCTTGAAACGCTCGCGCAGCCACGGCTCGGTGCCGACTTCGCCAAAGATGTCGGGGATACCGACGCGCTCGACGGGACAGGGGTTCGTCGAGCAGACGACCTCGCATACCGCACCGCCCAAACCACCGATGATGTTGTGGTTCTCGCAGGTGACAATGGCGCCGGTCTCGGACGCGGCAGCGGCAATGGCGGCGGCGTCGATGGGCTTCCAGGTGAAGCTGTCGAACACGCGGGCGTCGATGCCCTCATTGGCGAGTGTCGCGGCTGCCTTGAGTGCTTCGGCAACCAGAATGCCGGACGCGATGATTGTGACGTCCTTGCCTGGACGCAGCAGTGCGGCCTTACCGATTTCAAATGTAGAACCCTGCTCATAGACGGAGAACGGATTCTTGCGCATCAGACGGATATAGACGGTACCGTAGGTATCGATGATCTGCGGGAGGATGTTCTCAAGCTGTACGGGATCGGACGGCTCGACAAGCGTGATGGTCGGGCAGACGCGCAGGATGCCCATGTCCTCGAAGGGCATATGGGTCCCGCCGTTATACGCAGCCGTGACACCGGGGTCGGAGCCGATGATCTTGACGTTGAGTTTGGAATATGCGCAGGAAAGGAAAACCTGGTCATACACGCGGCGGGACACGAACGGTCCGAAGGAGTGTACAAACGGAATCTTTCCCACGGCACTCATGCCGGCGGCGACGCCGATCATGTTGGCTTCCTGGATACCGCAGTTGATGTAGCGGTCGGGGAAAGCCTTGCGGAAGGGCTTGAAGCCGGAGGAGCCGAGTGTATCGGCGTCCATGGCGACGATGGCGGGATTGGTTTTGCTTTGCTCGACGAGGGCGGCGCACAGGATATTGCGCATCTCGACGGGCGCTTTCTCAAATTCGGTTTTGACAATAGCGGACATTTTGTGCTCCCCCTCTCTTAAAGCTGCGCCATGAGCGCATCATATTCGGACTGCCAGCGGGCAATATCTCCGTCAAGTTGTCCGGCCTTGAACGCGATGTGATGGTTCGGGACGACACCCTCAGCTGCCGAGCAGCCGTAACCCTTGATCGTTTCGAGGATGATGACGGAAGGCTTGTCGGTAACGGCTTTCGCAGCGTCGATGGCGTCGTCGATGGCCTTGACGCAGTGGCCGTTGATGACCTGCACGTTGAAGCCGAACGCCTCAAACTTAGCCTTAAGATCGCCCATGTCGCAGACATCCTTCGTATTGCCGTCGAGCTGCTGCTTATTCCAGTCGACGAACCAGATGAGGTTATCGATCTTCTTGGCGGAGGCGAACATGGCGCCTTCCCAGACCTGACCTTCGTTGAGCTCACCGTCGCCGACCATGAGGTAGACACGGTTGTCTTTCCCGTCCATTTTGAAGGCAGCTGCGACGCCGAGAGCGACGGAGACACCCTGTCCGAGGGAGCCGGTGGTCATGTCAATACCAGGGGTCAGATTGCGGTCGCAGTGGGAAGGAAGACGGGTGCCGCCCTGGTTGAGGGTATTGAGCCAGGACATCGGGAAGAAGCCTTTGAGCGCGAGAGCAGCGTAAGTGGCAGGGCCGGCGTGACCCTTGGACTGGATGTACCAGTCGCGGCGATCCCAGCGGGGATCCTTCGGGTCGTACTTCATCTGCGCGTCGTAGAGAACAGCGAGCGTCTCGACGATGGACATTGCGCCGCCGACGTGGCCGAAGCCGAGGTGGGCAAGCTCTTTGAGCGTCTCGAGACGGATCTGCGCGGCAAACGCCTTAACGCGGATCAGTTCCTTTTCGTTGAGCATACTTGTGGTAACACCCCTTTGAGGATTCAGTATTCTGGTGACGGAAATCAGAAAATGCGGGAGCCGCGGGGGACTCTGCGCTTTCATCATATTATATCATTATGGAGCGCGGATTGCAAGGGCATTGTGAATAAAAAAGCGAAGTAATATCCGCGCGGTATGGGCATGCCCGGGCCCAGAGCTGCAGCTTGCCTCCGGCCGGAGCTGCCGAATGCGCCGGGGCAAAACAGAACGCGGTTATGCGCGCTCCGGGACGCCGAGTGCCTGGAGGTGATGGCCGATGTGGGATTCGACGGCGGTGGCGTACTCATCGGCGTATTTGCGCCAGAACGTGTAGAGTCGGTCATGGAAGCGCGGGGCGGAGAGGATGAGGCCGTAGGTGATATGAATGAGCTGACGGGCGTCGTTCTGGGTGAACAGCGCAGGAAGCTCAGCGTCGGAGAGTGTTGCAAGGTCCGGAATCTTTGTAAGGTCGGTGGTGACGTGGTAGTAGGTACTGGCTTCGGCAAAGGCTTCGAGGGCGTAGGCATGGATCTCACGGTAGAGGGCGGGGTCATGGACTGCGACGACACGCATGGCCTCAAGCCAGTTGGTGCCGGCAGTCTTGACGTGGAAAACGCCGTTGGTATTCCTGCCGACGGACGGAAAGACGCTGAACTTGTCCGAACCGGAGTGGACGCTGATCTTATAACCGAAGTGACGGGCAATGCGGGCATGGTCGTGCATCTCGGCGTCGAACTGCTGAAGGTCGCCGATGTAGTCTACGCCCTTCTGGAACTCTCCACAGAAACGCGGGGCTATCGTCGCGATTTTCACACCGCGGCGGGTCAGCTCATTGGCGACGAAGAAGTGTTGCAGCGGAGTGGTGGGCGTGGCAGTCTCGTCGATGGATATTTCAAAGTCGGCTTTCGCGCCGCCTTCCTTAAAAAAGCGGTCGTAGATGGATACCGCGAAGTCGATGGCTTCTCCATAAATGTAGACGATCTTCGCGAGCTCTTCCTTCGAGAAGGTCAGTTTCAGACCTTCGCCGACGTCGAAGGTTTTACCGAGGTAACGTTCCTCGTACTCCGGGCACTCGACGCTGCTGCCGTCGCCCTTGATATGCTCGGAGCAGTCGAGCGTGATCATCGTGAAGCCGAGACCGAGCGCGTACTCCACGTCCTCGGGCTTTTTGAGGTGGTCGCCGTCAGCGCCGAAGCCTTTTTCGAAGCCCTCGCGATAGACGGCAAAGGTAGCTGCGTCGAGGACGTCCTTGTAGGTGCGATGGGTCAGGTTCAGCTCACGGATGCTCTGCTGCGCGAGCACCGGCAGGGCGTCATACTTCTCGAAGACGCGGAGGTGTCCGGGGCCTGCGATTCCGAGGCGGTCACCGACGCCGACGGTACGCGGATAGGAGAGGACGGGTACGGGCGCGGTGAACGGAAAGTTCGCGCGGAGGAATCCGGCGGTCTTATGGTCGCATTCAGCGACGGTCACACCGCAGCGGGTCTTGCCCTCGAGGGCGGACTTGCCGACGCAGACGAGTACATCGGCGTCGCCGGCGTTGGCCATAAAGACAGTGGAGTCACCCAGGGCACGCACGGACTTGGGGTAGACGCCGTACTTTGCAAACTCCGTACAGCCGCCGGTTACAAAGGGTTTGTAATTCATACGCAATCTCCTCATCGTTATAAGATCGTTTTATTATATCACGAATTACGGAACTTGACAAGCCCCGGCCAGTAAATTGTGTTCGCTTATTGTGTTCGGATGTCAATGATCGGAGAAAAATCACCATGCGGCGGCGAACGCCATGATGACCTCGAGCGGCTTCTTTCACTCTTCCATTGTACCTCAACTTGCTTGACAAACACGGCGGGATATGGTATAGTTAGGATGCTGAGCAACGGATGCCACGGGGGTTTGTTTTGCAGACATACATTCCACGTTAACGGGCAGCCATATCCTCGGTGTTGTGCTAAGAATTCAGCCGCGACCTTGGACCGGGGGCGGCTATTTTCCTATCGTCCCATTATTCTTCATAGTTTCACTCCCTTTTTGACAAGGGAACGTTGCCGCCTGCCGAAACACCCGCACTTACCGTACAAAAAAGCACCTGTATCTGACCAAACCCAACCTTTAATACGCAAAACCGGAGGTCACATTATGGATACCGTAGCCCTCGCCGCGCTCCTGTTCTCACACATAACCGCGTCTCCCGCAGACATGGAGGCACGTTTCCCGCGCCGTACTCTCCCCGACGGCGCGCGCGTCACGCGCATCGCACCCTCTCCCACCGGTTTTTTACACATCGGCGCGCTTTTCAGCGCGCTCACCGACGAACGCCTCGCCCACCTCTCCGGCGGCGTCTTCTATCTGCGCATCGAGGATACCGACCGCAAGCGTGAGGTGCCCGGCGCCGTCGAGGCTTATATCCGCAACTTCGCCCGTTATGGCTTGACCTTCGACGAGGGCGTCACCATTGACGGCGATACCGGTTCCTACGGCCCCTATCGCCAGTCCCAACGTACCGAAATCTACCAGACCTTCGCCAAGTGGCTCGTCGAACAGGGACGTGCCTACCCCTGCTTCTGCACCGAGGATGAGCTGAATGCCATGCGCGAGCAGCAGGAGACTGAGAAAATCACGCCCGGCTATTACGGCACGTGGGCCGTCTGGAGAGATGCCGACGAGACCGCCGTCCGCGAAAAGCTCGCTGCCGGTGTTCCTTATGTCATACGCTTCAAATCCCTCGGCGATCCCGAGAGGCGCATCAAGTTCACCGACCAGATCAAGGGCGCGCTTGAATTCCCCGAGAACGACCAGGATATCGTGCTCCTGAAGTCCGACGGCATCCCCACCTATCACTTTGCCCACGTCGTCGACGATCACCTGATGGGTACTACCCACGTGGTACGCGGCGAGGAGTGGCTCGCGTCTCTGCCCGTACACCTCGAAATTTTCCGCGCGATGGGCTGGAAGCCGCCGAAGTTCTGCCATACCGCCACCATCATGAAGCTTGACGGTTCCTCCAAGCGCAAGATCTCCAAGCGCAAGGACCCCGAGGCCGATCTTGAATGGTACTCCCGCGAGGGCTATCCCCCCGAGAGCGTCCGCGAATACGTCATGACGCTGCTCAACTCCAACTTCGAGGACTGGCGCCGTGACCATGCAGCCGAGGACCTCACCGCGTTCCCGTTCTCATTGAATAAGATGAGCGTCTCCGGCGCACTGTTCGATCTGCAGAAGCTTGCCGACGTCTCGAAGAACGTCGTCTGCCGCATGTCCGCCGCACAGGTCTATCAGAGTGCCGCGGCGTGGGCAGAGGAATATGCCCCCGATTTCCATACGCTTCTGACCCGTGACCCTGCCTACTCCACCGCCATCCTCAACATCGGCCGCGAAGACCCCAAGCCCCGGCGCGACTATGGCGTCTGGTCGGAGTTGCCCGCGTATATGAGCTTCTTCTTCGACGAAACCTTCACCCCCGGCGGCGAATATCCCGCGAACCTCACCGCCGATGACCATCGCATGATACTCACTCGCTTCCTGGAAACCTACTGCGCGGACGACGATGTCAATGCATGGTTTGATAAGCTCAAGACGATTGCCGCGGAACTGGGACTCGCGCCGGATACGAAAACCTTCCGCAAGAATCCCGGCGCCTACCGCGGACATGTCGGCGACGTGAGTATGGTGCTGCGTGTCGCGGTCACCGGCCGGAATAACGCGCCTGACCTTTACAGCGTCATGCGCATCCTCGGCGCCGAACGAACTCGCGCACGCGTGAGAGCGGCGTTATGACGGAACCGACATCCGCGCCGGTATTCACTTTGGAACACGCGGCGTACCGGGCGTGAACGGATATAGGAAAGCCCCTGTGGATAAAGGTTAATAGTGATCAATAACGATCCTGCGATGAGGGCAGAAGACGGCGTGACTTTCGGGTCACGCCGTCTTCTGCGTTTTCAATTATCGGCGTCAGCTCCGATACCTTGATTTACCGTTTTACAAGCGCTAACGCAGTGTGACGTACCCGCAGCGACATAAATCTTTGTAAAACGCCGCAAACTGCTTCCATAACGGTTCCGACATCTCCGTTCCGCATTCCGCCGCCGTGAGCGTGTAGATCTGCCACAGGCTGCGATTCCCGTCCGTCCAGGAGATCGGTTTATCTAAAGTAAACGGGAACGCCTTTCGGTACGTTTCCGCAAGCTCCGGCGCACCGCTGAGAGTGAACCATCCCTTAGTCGTGCGCACGGGAATGATGCCGCTGTCCGACGCCGCGTACGCTGCCGGTTCGGGATACGCAACGCGCTCCGGCTCGAACGTCCCGCCGAGGAAGCGCGCGAGCGACCGTTCGGCGATATTCCGTACCTCCTGCGCGAGCGCTCCTTCCAGGTTCCGCGAGACACGCGCTGTCAGTGTCTGATAATATGGCAAATCGGAGGGCAACGCTTCAGCGAGCTTCAGCAGAAAGGTTCCCAGCAGAATGCAGGAGCGCCGGAGTACGTTCCGGTCAATCGTCTCCGGCGTATCGCCTGAGGTGTGGTAACGCAATGCCGGTGAGATGATGTATCCGACGGTCGGGATGCCGAGAGAGGGTTCACCGATGACGTTGTCGCTTCCGCTCCGGAACGGCATGTCCGACCAGGGAAACGGGTCCTTATCGGCGTACGCGGCAAAGATGTCGCTGATCAGCGTATCCGCAAGTGACGCGTTTCCCAGCGGTGCGTGCCAAAGCTCGCTCTTTGTTCGCTCGGTGATGTCGCAGCCGATCATATCCCCGACGACGCCGAAAACGGTTCTTTCGGCGATCTCCGGGTGACTCTCGAGAAACGCAGCCGAGCCGGTACACTCGTCTCCCATCGCAAAGCGGATCGAGCGCTTCGGACGCGGGAGTGTCCCGGCTTTGATCGCGGCTGTCAGACACGCCGCGATCTCCAGCGAGACGGCGCAGCCAGACGCGTTGTCATTCGCGCCCGGCTCGTAGAGATGCCCATAAATCAGCAGCTCTCCGGCATCCGGGTCCGTCCCCGGGAGAAGTCCGGATACGGTGTACTTGACGCCGTCGTACCGCGTGCAGTCCGTATATGCGTGCAGCGTGACGCTGCCACGCTCGTGGATACGTTCGCGCAGTCTGTCGGCGTTTTCCGGTGAGAGAGAAAAGCCGATCAGTCCCGTGCCATCCCTGTTCACTCCGCCAAGCGTGCTGCCGTCCCAGCGGGAGATTCCGCGCATTTCATCCCGGCTGTCGCGCGTGCCGGGAAACAGCGGGAAGTAGTCCGACAGGATGCCGACCGCGCCGGCGTCCACGGCGAGCCGCGCGACACGTCCCGGTTCCCGCGAGGTCAGCAGAAACTTACCGCGCAGTAACTCCGCATCCGCCTTCTCCGGCTCCTCGACTTCCACAACCTGCGCGGTGATGCCGTCCTTCGGGGTTGCCGCGCTGTACATCATCAGCGAACACGGCGTGCGCTCGTAGTCTGCGTAGAGGAAGCCGTCGGATGTATCGGTCAATAAGCCGCATCTTGCGTCCCAGGCGCGCTGGAGATGAAAGCCCCCATAGGCGCTCTTGCCGTCGGCGCACAGCGGCAGCAGCTCCACCTGCGTCAGCCCCAGCGAACGCATTTGATCCGCACAATACTCCACCGTACGCGCAAACGCGTCGAAGCTGAACAGCCGGTCGTGGTTGTAAATTTTTACCAGATAATCGAAGCGGCGGTCGATATCGACGGCATTCCCGAAAAACGCGAAATATTTCTCAAACATACACGGTTGCGGTCCTTTCAACAGTATCAAATGGCTGGAGATTCCGGAATGCTGTTTTTGTCAATGCGGGACGGAAACTCGTCCGACTCACACATGAATCAACAGCGGCGGTGAGGCCATCCGCCCGTACTCATTCTCACTGTAGAGCTTGAGAAGACACTCTCCTGAATAGCCGGTCGTGAATACCGCAGCTCCGGCAGCTTTCTCCGCGTCGGTCAGCAGTCGCTGTTCAAAGGGGACGAAGTTCGGTGTCTGAAGCGATAAATAGATCGGCTGACAAAACTCACCGCTGCTGAACCGCAGCTCTACACAGCCGGGTCTTACCGTATACTCCGTGATTTCAGCGGGCTTTATCACCTGCCAATACTCCCGCGCGTTCTGTGAACTCGCTCTGTAAAAACCCGGAACAAGTCCGAACAGCTTCTTCACCGTTCCGGCCTCCGCAGTAAACGCCGTCACCTTTTCATAATCCCTGCAGAACCGCTCGACGGTAACCTCGCCCGCGTCCTTCACATAGAGGCTCACGGCCTCCCCGAACCGGTAATTCGCGTCGCAGCCGTACCCGCACATGATCCCGCCCACTCTCCGAGACTCCACACTCTCAGGCGCCGGTACAGAATCGAGCTGCCTGTAACGGTACACCACATAGCTCCCGTTGTTTCCTCTGAGCGTCGCATTGAATTCCTCGGCGGTATACCGTGTGCGCTTGACCACGGGAGGACAGCCTTCCGTGATCTCAACCGTCGTCACCTTTCCGGAGCCGTCGCGCTCAAGGCCGGTGATCAGACGGACATGACCGCCCGTCGCCACTCCGCCGCACGACGGATATCCTTCGCTCCGCGTTGTGACCGGCGCATCGCAGAGTGCAAGTCCGTCCGCGTCCTGAAGCGGTATCGGATAAAACTCCGGCGCGCAGCAAAACTCGTGCGTGGAGCGGTGCATCGGAAGCGCCAACGCGTAGTTTACGAAAGCGCTGCACACGGTGCCGTAATAAAGATAGGTATTCCTAATTTCCGCGTGGTATGCCGCATCCTCCGGGTTCGACGTATCGCGCGTATAGAGGACGCCGCGCGCGTTGTCAAGCGCCGACAAGAAGGTGGTCAGACGGATATCCCGTCCGATAAATTTGTCCTCCACTCTGACCGACGAGTACGGCACGCCCCGGACAGGCTTCGTACTCCCTGTTTCAGGAGCTCTTTGATAATAGCCCTTATTGTTGACTGTAAGCCCGGCTGCCGGCTGCCAGACAAGCTCCGCCAGCTGTGCCGCCCTCGCGAGCGCGTTCTCAAGTCCGCTGTGTTTGTTCATGTGTATATCACCTTCCCTGAATATTTTATCGGCTTATCTGCCGGTTTCCTATGCTGCGGCATCCTTTATATCGCATGTTCCGGCGCAATCGGTGCCGTCAGCCGAAGGATACCGCCAAACTGAGCGGTCAGGCATTCCGGTGCGCCGTGCAGCTCAAATACCTCGAGTGTATTGTCCTTCTCTTTTAAAAGCTCCCCGGGGACATACAGGCTCATCTGCGGCCCCGTGCACCAGTACCGGCCGATGTTAAATCCGTTGACGCGTACAAAGCCCTTGCCCCAGCCGTTCACCTCAAAGCAGGTGTCCACACCGGCCTGCGCGTCGAACATGCCCCGGTAGAATGTCGGACGGTTCTGACGAATCCCGCTCACGGGAGTGTATCGCAGCGGCTTGCGAAAATCCATCGGCAGCGTGCGAATCTCCCAGCCGAATATCCGCCTGCATCCGAGCAAAACGGCTTCGTTGATGCCCTTCCGGTCATACAGTTCTCCGAAAGAAATGCGTCCGAAATTCTCCACCAGGATAGACAGCCGGTCACCTTCGCCAAACTCCGACGTGATCGGAGCACTCTCGCGGTCGCGGAAGTATTTGCCGATGTATTCCCCGTTGCGGTAGATCAGTGCGCGGTCGGCAAGACCCCGGATGTTCACCGTTTCCTGTCCGACACACCGGCCGTGCAGTGTGGCCGTGTAGAGGATGAAGCCGTAGCCCTGCCCGAAGTATTCCATCGGACGCGGAACCGGTGATTCGAAGACGCCGGCGGATACCGTGTCGAGGTTGTCCAGAAGATCGCAGGCTTCCGTCAGACGAACCGACAGCTCCTGCGTAGGATGGGCGGGTCGTACGTGCGGACGCGGCGCTCTCCCGAAGAATGTGTCGAGAAGATCACGTGTAAGGAAATACTTCTCCGACGGAATACCGTCCTCGCTGACCATCGCGTCCACATCATAGCTGGTGACCAGCGGCCGGTAGATTTGACGGTCATCCCCGGGACGCGGGGAAAATGTCTTACCGTAATTTGCACCGCTGGTGAAGCCGAAGTTCGTGCCGCCGCAGAACATGTAGGAGTTCAGGCAGCCGCCCAGCTCGTACGCCCGGACAAACCCCCGCGCAATCTCCTCCGGCGCGCGATGGAAAAAGGTCTCGTCGTAATGCGCCGCACGGCCGTTCCAATATTCCCCCGCGAAGGGAATTTGATCCGGGCGTGCTTCCCTGGACGCGGCAAAAGCAATCTCCGTCTCGATGCGGTAGTTGACTCCCGCCCAGATACCCGGGATGCTTCCGTACTTGCTGTACGCGGCCCCGTAGCCGTCCGTCGTGTAGAGCGGCACATCCACGCCCATCGACCGGTATTTGTCCCGCAGATGCGCAAGATATGCGGCGTCATTGCCGTAGGAGCCGTACTCGTTCTCGACGCAGACCGCGATGATACAGCCGCCGCGCGTGGACAGATGCGGCAGGAACACTCTCCCGACCGCGTCCAGATAGCGATCCACCGCGGCGATGTAGCGGTCGTCCATGCACCTGACTGCCGCCCGCGGATCGCTCAGCAGCCACCACGGCAGCCCGCCGAAATCCATCTCGGAGCAGATGTACGGTCCCGGCCGCAGCATGACCTTCAGCCCGTATTCTTGGCACAGGTTCAGGAACGCGTCAAGATCAAGCCGACCCGTGAAGTCGAAGTGACCCGGCTCCGGCTCGTGCTGGTTCCAGGGCATATAGGTCTGGATCGCCGTGAGGCCAAAATCCACGGCCAGCTCCAGACGTCTGCGCCACCCGCCCGGCAGCGTGCGGAAATAATGAAAATCGCCGCATATCAGCTCGAATCGTTTCCCGTCCAGCTCGAGGTGGTCCCGAAAGACTTTCAGACAGCTCATATTGCTCCTCCGTCATCCTGTTTGAGATAAGTTGATTATACCATCCTTCACGCTTTTTGTAAATGCACAATTCTACGCAGCACACGCATTTGTAGTGACGTCGACTTGATTCTTGTCGGTCAGTACTTGTGAGATATTCGAAACCCATGTCCTGGCCGCGCGGCAATCTCTTTAAGTGTGACCAAAACAATCTCCCGTCTGTAATACTGTTCTTGTAACAAGTAAGGAATAGTTTGTCAATAGGAAACAGGCAGATTTAGTTTCATGTATGCTCTGCTGCGATAAGATGTTTTGTTAATTTATTGTGAAGTAGAGTACAGCGGCTTTACAAACTCGCACAGTCATTATATAATTAGATAGGTTATACTCGATATCTCATGAAAAAGGACAACGATGCTGACCACAGGGGAAATGAGCTTCATTCAGAGGGAACACAATGAAACACATCCATGGAAAAATTTTTCGAAAAATGTTATTGTTTTTTCTGGTGCTTTCTGTCCTGATCATCGGACTGTCCGCCTGTTTTCTACTGCGGATCGTATCACGCAGCGAATACAAGGAGATACGTGC
>Ga0123333_10000460_pt1 | contig 45762 bp, 36 predicted proteins | sample BioC12SIPDNA_3_FD_89957 | JGI IMG/M metagenome (GOLD analysis project Ga0123333, IMG submission 89957) | Anaerobic biogas reactor microbial communites from Washington, USA - Biogas_R2_B C12 SIP DNA | ecosystem: Engineered > Bioreactor > Anaerobic > Unclassified | place: Washington, USA...
AACCTTTTTCACTGCTTGGGTCTCTGGTAAATGCCAAACTCTATTCAGCTACTCCCACTCGATCGTCGCGGGCGGTTTGGTGGTGATGTCATAGACCACGCGGTTGACCTGCTGCACCTCGTTGACGATGCGGCTCGAGATGCGCGCCAGCACCTCATAGGGCAGCCTGGCCCAGTCCGCCGTCATGGCGTCCTGGCTGGTGATAGCCCGCACGGCCACGACGTCGGCATAGGTGCGGCTGTCGCCCATGACCCCCACGCTGCGCAGGGGAGTCAGTACCGCGAAATACTGCCAGATCTCGCGCCCTAACCCGGCCGCGGCGATCTCTTCGCGCACGATCGCGTCCGCCTCGCGCAGCGTTGCCAGGCGCTCGCGGGTAATCTCGCCGATGATCCTGACCGCCAAGCCCGGACCCGGGAAGGGCGTGCGATAGACCATCTCCTCGGGCAGGCCGAGTGCCAGGCCGACCTGGCGCACCTCATCTTTGAACAAAAAACGCAGCGGTTCGATCAGTTTGAGGTGCATGCGTTCGGGCAAGCCGCCCACGTTGTGGTGGCTCTTGATGCGTGCTGCCGACTTGGTCGTCGAGGCGCTCTCGATCACATCAGGATAGAGCGTGCCCTGCGCCAGATAATCGACCCCGCCGATCTGGCGGGCCTGCTCCTCAAACACCTCGATAAACACGCGCCCGATGATCTTGCGCTTTTCTTCGGGATCCGTCACGCCCGCCAGTTCGCGCAAAAAGCGCTCGCTGGCATCTACCGAGATATAACTCTCGCCCAGCATGGCCCTGTAGCGCGCGTTGGTCTCGGCGACTTCGTTCTTGCGCATCAGGCCGTTATCCACAAACACGGCTGTGAGCTGCTTGCCGATGGCGCGGTGTACCAGCGCCGCCACCACACTCGAATCGACCCCGCCCGATACCCCGCAGACCACCTTGCCGTCGCCCACCGTCTGGCGGATATCGGCGACGTGCTCTTCGATGAACGAGCCGGGTCCCCAGTCGCCGCGGCAGCCGCAGATGCGTATAAAGTTCGCCAGGATCTCGCTGCCGCGCGGGGTATGCGCCACCTCGGGGTGGAACTGCAGGCCGTACAGGCGGCGGGTTTCATCCGCCATAGCTGCTATGGGCGTATTGGCTGAATGCGCCAGCACGCCGAACCCATCCGGTAAAGTTTCGATGCGGTCTCCGTGGCTCATCCACACCTGCAGCCGGTCACCCAAACCCTCAAAGAGGGGCGAATTCTGCTCGTTCACCAGCTCTGCCTGGCCATATTCGCGGTTTTGCGCCGCCGCCACCTGCCCCCCTAGAGCTTTAGCCAGAAGCTGCATGCCGTAACAGATCCCCAGCACCGGCACGCCCAGCTCGAGCACCACGCCGGGCAGCGTGGGAGCATCCTCGTCATAGACCGAGCTGGGCCCGCCGGAAAGGATCACGCCGGCCGGCTTTAGGAGGCGCAGCTCTTCGGCGGCAATATCCCAGGGCACCAGCACGCCATAAACGTTTGCCTCGCGCACTCGGCGGGTTATCAGCTGACTGGTCTGCGAGCCGTAATCGATGATCGCAACAACGTCGTGATGGGATGGTTTGGGCTGCGGCATCTCTTAACCTCACGGTTATGGTAAGGGGTGATTTTCGGATTATAATGCCCCGCCCCAGCCGCTGCAAGTTGCCTGCCAAAGCTTCCGCCGCTACAATCGTGGCACGAGTATGAAAATCGGCATCAGCGGCGCCTTTTGGGGATCGATCACTACCGGCAGCGGACAGCATCTGCGCGGACTGCTGCCGGCATTGGTCGCGGCTGCCCCGCAGGACCAGTTTCGCCTCTACCTGCCGGCCTTTGGAGATGCCGATACCGCTCAGGACGATTCCCCAATGCCGACCACCCGCCTGTACACGCCCTTTGATGCCAGCAGTCCGCGTTTGGCCAAGGTGTGGTTTGAGCAGATCAGCCTGCCGCGGGCAGCCGCGCACGACCGGCTGGATGTGCTGCACGTCCCCTACCAGGGCGCGCCCGCGCTGCACCGCGTGCCGGTGGTGGTGACGATCCACGACATGATCCACCAGCTCTTTCCGGATTACCGCCGCAGCCTGGGGATGCGCGCCTATATGCATCTGGCGGATTGGTCGGGTCGGCGCAGCCAGCAGATCATTGCCGTCTCGCACAGTGCCGCGCAGGATATCCGCAGCCATCTGGGCGTGAGATCTGAACGCGTGCAGACGGTTTATAACGCTGTGTCACCCAACCTGGTGCCGCCCTCTGAGCAACAGCTGCAGCAAACCGCCGAAAAACTGGCGCTTCCGCAGCGCTATCTGCTTTATCTGGGTGGATTCGACCGACGCAAGCGTGTCGAGCTCTTGCTGCAGGGATATGCACAGCTGCACGAGCAGCTGGAGGGTATTCCGCTGGTGATCGCCGGGCGCCTGCCGGCGCCTGGCTCGGCCGTCGCCAGCGATCCGCGCGAGATCATTCAGGCGCTTGGCTTGGATGAGCGGGTCCTTTTGCTGGGCGGCATTGCCGAGGAGGACAAGGCCGCCATATATGCGCTCGCTGACGCGCTGGTGTTCCCCTCGATTTATGAGGGCTTTGGACTGCCGGTGCTGGAGGCCATGGCGTGCGGCTGTCCGGTCATCACCACTCTGGCGAGCTCGCTGCCCGAGGTAGGAGGGCAGGCGGCCCGCTATGTACCGCCTGATGATGCCGGCGCACTGGCGGAGGCGATCCTGGAGGTGACCACGCGCCCCGAGCTTCGCGCGGCGATGCGTGCCGCGGGTTTGGAACGTGCCAGGATGTTCTCGTGGCGGCGTTCGGCAGCCGAGACCCTGACTGTCTATCAAAAGGCCCTCATGGGATGACCTTGCCTCGTATTCCATTCCCGCGCGTGTTTTTTCAGGAGAGCTGGCTGCGCGGTGCAGCAGGCGCACTGACTGGGGTGTTCATCGTGCGGCTGGTCTGTGAGTGGTTGCCGAGTGCCTGTGTGCTTCTCTGGGTAATGGTTGCTGCACTGGCAGCGGCGCTCCTGGGAATTTGGGCGCTGAGCAAACTGCCGCATTTGTGCTGGTATCCGCTGCTGAGTGCCGGCGTCTATGTGCTTTGGCCCGGCACGCAGCCCGTGGCAGGCGCCTGGCTGGCAGTGCTCATCGTCGTGTGGATGCTCCTGCTGCATGGGCCGCGCTGGGTATGCCACAAACGGGAGGCATTGCTGGTCTTTGTATCGTTCCTGGTGCTGTACGGCATCACCGCCGCACCGGGTCTCCTGCCGGCTGATAGCGGCGAGTTCCAGATTACCAGCTCCGTGCTGGGCATCCCGCATCCGCCGGGATATCCGTTTTATACCCTTCTGGGTAAGCTGGCGACTCTGGCACCGCTCGGAAGCCCCGCTTGGCGGCTGAACCTGCTGAGTGCCGTCTTCTCGGCCCTCACGTTGGCGCTCCTATACCACACCATCGTCCATGAGGTGCACAGCCGCATCGCCGCCCTGGCAGGCGTGCTGATGCTGGGCCTGGCGCCAACTTTCTGGGTTATCAGCACCACGGCCAATATCCGCAGCCTGGTGGCATTGCTGAGCATGGCTTGTCTTGCCAGCCTGCTGGCGTGGGCGCGTTCGCCCACCAGCCGGCGGTTGGCGATCTTTGGACTATTGTTTGGGCTGGGCATCGGGCATCACGCCTCGATCGCCCTGCTCGGGCTGCCCTTTGCCGTGTTTATTCTGGCGCATGATCCGCGCTTAATCTGCCGGCCGCGACGATGGCTACCGGCTCTGGGCGCCTTCCTGGCGGCATTTCTGGTGCTGCTTTACCTGCCCATCCGCAGTGCCATGCAGCCAGCCTTTGACCCCGCCCCGATTCGCAGCTGGGCGGCCTTATGGGGGCATATCAGTGCCAGCGGCTTTGGCGGAGACATGCTCTACTACCGAACCGCCAGTGAGCTGGCAGCCCGGGCAGGCGTGGCTTGGCAGATCGCGCGGTTACAGTTTGGCACATATCTGCCTTGGCTGTTGCCATTGGCAGCCCTGCTGGCGCTGTGGCTCAAACCCGGGCGCGCCGCGCTGGTGATGGGCGTGCTGCTGGTAAACCTGTTGGCGGCCCTCACCTATCGCGCGCCACAGACTGTCGAGTACCTCCTGCCCAGCTATGTGGCCGCTGCTATACTTCTGGCGATGGGTTTGGCCGCGCTGAAAAGATTGGTGCATGCCTGGCCGTCGACTCTGATCACCGCGCTGGTGCTGCTGGCTACGCTGCAGGTCGGCTGGCAGAGTGCCCAAACTGCGCAGGTGATGCGTCAGGATGATACCACCCGCGTCCAGGCGCTGGCACTCTTGCAGCAAACTCCGCGCGACGGCGTGATCCTCTCAAACTGGCATCAGGCGACCCCATTGTGGTACCTGCAGCTTGTCGAGCGGCAGCGTCCGGATGTGCATGTCGAATATGTTTACCCGCGCGGTGCCAACCCCAACGACCAGACCTGGCTGGAACGCATCGCTGCCTGGCAGGCCGAGGGCCGGCCGGTGGTGGTGACTAATTGGTTCTACGCCTATGAGCGTCTGCCAGAGCGTTTTACGCCGATTGCCGGTGCCTGGCAGGTTGGTCAGGATATTGATGCGGCCAGCCTCTCCGAGCTACAACCACTGGACGCTGAGTTTGAACCGAGTATCCGAATGGTCGGCTACCGGCAGGCGCTACAGATCTATCAAGCCCAGCGGAACCTGCATGTCACCCTGGCCTTTGAGGCACTGAAGCCATCGGAGCAGGACCTGACCCTCTTTATCCAACTGGTAGGGCCGGAGGGGCCGGTCGGACAGGCTGATGTCACCTATCCTGCCAGCCGTCTGCTGCCCGGCAGCGTGCAGCTGGAAGAGGTGATCCTCGCCCTGCTGCCGCACGCGCAGGCCGACAACTATCAGCTGATCTGCGGGTTCTATACCAACAGCGCCGGAGAGATCACGCGCCTGATGGTTAACGGCCAGGACGCGCTGGCTCTGACGATGATCGAGCTGCCAGCCGTCACGGCGCAGCGGCCTGTTGCGAATCACCAGTCGGCCGCCTGGGCCAACGGTCTATTGCTGACCGGGTATGATGTCGACGACTCGTTTGCCCAGCAGCGCCGTCTCTATCTGCATCTGGCGCAAGGCTGGTCAGACGCCGGCACAGATGGGCAAGCTGCGGAGCTGCAGATCGTGACAGATGGGCAGGTGGCAGCCGCCAAGGCGCTGGCGGTCCTGTCGCCTGGGGCACATCAGTTGGTCGCATTCGATCTGCCAGCCGGCAGCCGTGCGCTCAGTGTGCGTGTGTTGGGCGATGATGGCCAGCCTGTGCCGATTTTAGGCGCCTGGCATCTGGCGCAGCCGCGCGACCTGGCGCTGGTCCTGCCCTCCGAGCCGCAGACCTGTATTCCGCTGGCGGGCGGGATTACCCTGGTGGGCAGCCAGGTTGATGCCGGCAAGTCACTGCGGCTGAGCGGGTGGCTGCGCGCCGACCAGCCTATCACGCGCGACCTGTCGCTTTCGTGGGGAGCGGTGTCGCCGGATGGCACGGAGCGCAAAGCTGACAGCACGCCGGCGATGGGGGCGATCCCTGCTCTCAAGTGGGGATGGGGCTGGCTCGTGCAGGATATCCAGCACATCAGCCTGGAGGGGGCGCCTTCGGGCAGCACGCTGGTGACAACCCTGGAGCTGTATGATGCCTTTACCCTCGCGCCGCTTCAGGTACTGGACGAGCGCCGTGTACGTGAGGGTCAGGGGACCCGGCTGCGCCTGGCAGAGCTCACGGCACCCTGACGCTGCCGATGCTCGCGAGCGTGCGCCGATCATAGAGGACTACCTCGATCTGGGTGGGCGTGACGGCATCCGGCGGCAGCGGAATCAGCACCTGGTCGCTCAGTACCTCGCCCGGGCGCCATAGCACCGTCGGCCAGCTGCCAGCCAGCGGCTCCAGGTCGCGATCGGCGATGCGCTGTCCGTTCGAATCCAGCAGACGCAGCGAGAGATAATAGTTGAGCGGTGCCTGGCGCTCGCTACGCCATATCAGCCGCACGAGCGCTATCCCGGCATCCACACTCTCGAGCTCAGCCTGCAGCAACGTGATGACCGGCTCGAGATCCGCCGGGCCAAAGCTGGCCAGCGGCGCGGAGGGCTCCGTCTCGGGCAGCGTGGCCTTGCTTGCCGTCAGCGGTAAAGTTGCCACCAGCCCCAGCTCGACGCCCTGAGCATTGGTGATACTGAGGGCCTCTTCGCCGCGAACGGCTGAGAGGCGCACCACATACATGCCCGGAGGCAGATCGCCTGGTACCGCCAAAACCATGCTGGCGGCTCCGGCTGCCGCTTGGGAGCGTGCCCACACCGGCGCCGGCTCACTGTGGTGAGCACTGATGGCCACCAGTTCTCCGCGCAGCATCACGTCCTCGGCTGCGGCGCTCCAATCCAGCTGCAGTTCGCAAGTGCCCCCGGGCACCAACTCACCGCTGGTAAAACGGTAATCGGTGAGTACCACCGCGTTGCCCAGACGCAAACCGCCGGGCTCGTGATGCAGGTAGGGCGCCCAGACGAAATCCTGCACCAGCGGACCAGGGATCGCCTGCGGTGGCGGCAGGATCTGGCCAACCGCCGCAACGCCAAGCAGCATCAGCAGCACCCCGCCAGCCAGGCACGCTTGCCTGCGTCCCTGACGGCGTGCAGCCGCCCAACCCAGCCAGGCCAGCGAGACGAGCGCAGCTGCCAGCGAGATCCAACCGGTGGTGCGCCGCGTTGGGGTGGGCTCAAAATGGAATGCAACGGTATGTTCGCCAGCCGGAAGACGCAGCGCCAGCCAGCCGAGCCCCTCAAGCGGCTCGACGCCCTGCGCGGCGCCATCCACCAGGGCTTGCCAGCCCGGGTAAAAGCTGGTGGGGAAGGCGAACAAACCGTCCGACTCGACCAGCACGCGCCACTCTTGCGCGTTTGAGCGCATCTGCAGGCGTTCAGCGTGGGCAAGGACGCCTTCCAGCGCGCGTACTTGCGGCGCCGATCCCAGCAACTCGGGCGAGGTATAGGGGCGCGGGATGGTCCAGCGAGGCAGGTATTCGCTTCGAACTGTGCTGCCGAGGTTACCCGAATAGGCCTCGTAAAGCATCAGACGCTCGCGGGTGATGTCACCCTCACCCAGCGGGAGAAAAGTTGGCCGCAAGCCGGCCAGAGCGTAGAGACTCAGGGACAGTGCAAGGATCGGCACCGTGACGCGCGCCGCGCGTTCAGGTAGCCAGTTCACGGCTGGCACGGCCAGCACAGCGATGCACAGCGCCTGCAGCGAAAGCAGCCGCCACGGGAACTGCGCCAGCTGCAGCAAGGGGATGTGCTCCCATATCCAAGCCGAATAGGGTGTTATCAGGTAGGTGGTGCCGAGGGCACCCGCCGCAAAAGCCAGCTGCCAGGCGCAAAGGCGCCGACGTCTGAGGACATCCGCCACGATCACAGCCAATCCCGCCAGCGCAGCGAGAACTTGCCAGGCACTCATCTGGAAGGGGTTGCGCTGGGCATCGATGCTATAGTTAAAGGGCAGCTCAATCTGTACCAGGTCGAACAGGCGAAAGTGGCCGGCATAGCTAAAATAGCCGGTAGTCTGCTCCTGCAGCTGCACCAGAGACTGTTCGTGGATAGCCGGCAGCCAGAACCACGCGCTGAGCGCCAGCCCCAGCGCCAGGGCACCCAGCCCGCGCACTAAAAAGCGGTAGTTGGGGCTCCAACCGCCCTCAAAGGCGCAGATGACCAGCACCAGCAAAACCAGCGGGGTAAAGAGCATCGCCGAGACGTTGTGGCTGAGTACCAGCAAGCTATAGCTGGTCCCTGCCAGAATAAGGTTGGTGGCAGATGCTCGGCTGCGCAGCCTCAGCAGGCTCCACAGCACCCAAGGGAAGTACCCCATGGCAAAGAACTCGCCCAGAGCGTCGCCGCGCACATAGAGGTTGACCAGATGAAAAGGCGCCAGGGTAAAGAGGATGGCAGACAGCGCGGCTCCCCACGGGCGCACCTCTAGCTCGCGCAGCAGCAGCCAGGTGCCGATTGCCCCCAACAGCATGGCGACGGCTTGGGTCAGCTTGATCGCCAGCACCGTGCCATAGCCAGCCAGGCTGAGCAGCCCGGCCAAGTAAAAGGGGAGAGGGGCGTAAAAGTCGTAAAAGGGATAGCCATACCCCAGGGCGCCATCGGGCATCCAGCGCGCCGGAAGGACCCCCTGGCGCAGGTTCTCGGCCATCTGCTGTACACGCTGCAGTAAAAAGGGCGAGTCGCCGCCCGCACGGGTGGCCAACAGGCCGCTATCGATAAAGAGCGGGGCTGCCGCCGCCAGGGCGACCGCGATCACGATGATGAACGCGGCATGGCGCTTGAGCCAGTTGATCTGCCTCATGGCAAGGCCTCAAGGGTAATGGGCAGCTCCAGTGTATCCAGCTCACCCTGGCGCGTAAGCGGCTCCATCTGCGGCCAGCGATACCAGCCGATAACGAGCAACACCTCACCGGCTGGCAGGGGCTGGCCGGCAACCAGCTCGTGGGGATCCACCACCACATCGCCGGCACGCCACAGCTCAGTGCCATAATAGCCCTCAGCCGGCGTTCCGTCATGCTGGGCAATCATCTCGCCGCCCTGCAGGAGGTGCACATAGGCTACCAGCGGTTCGCCGGGAGCCTGCTGTGCGCGCCAGGTAAGCGTCACGCGCAGGCGGTCGGCGGCTGTGCGCTCTACCTGCGTATCCAGCAGGCCAATGCCCTTTTTCCACTGCGCTACCGGCGTTGGGTTAACGGCAGCCGGTTCAACCAGATAACTGATATACAGCAGCCTGGCATCGGCTTCCAGATCGCCGCGTTCCAGCGCGCCAGACTGGGCACTGATGCGCATGCCGGCCGGTAGGAGACTCAGGGTGGTGCGGTTATCCTCATAGGGCCACAGGATGACAAGCGCCCCGGAATCGTTGGGCGCTGCCGCAGCTGGCGGCAGGCTGCCGTCGCTGCCTAACAAAGTTAGCCCGGCGCCCTGCGGAAAATAGTAGTGCAGACTGGGCCAGGTATCCCACAATCTCTGCGCCAGCAGCACCGGAGCTGCCTCATCCGCGGTGGTTTGGTAAGCACGAATCTCCTCCGCCATCTGGCTAACGCCCGCCTCAAAGTTATAGTAGACCGCCTCCGACTGGAGATGCTGCCGATAGGCGATGAACGAGGTGGCTCCGCTTTGCAGCACAGCTGTCAGCACCAGCGCCCGGCCCAGCCAAGGAGCCCCGTGGGGTGCGAGTTTACGGCTCAGCCAGGCCAGCCCCAGTGCCGGCACCAGATAGAGCACCGGCAAAAGACCGACGGCCCGCAGCATATGCGGGGCGCCCTCTGCCAGAATGGTCGGAAGACTTAGCAGTACCAGCCAGATCCCAAGCAGCACGCTACGCTCGCGCTGCTGCGGGCTGTGCGCCAGCACCGCCAGCCCACCCAGTGCCGCCAGGGCGATCAGCGGTTCAAACCAGGGCCGCATGGGCACATTGTGGCGCGGGATAAAATCCCCGCGGTAAAAAGGCGCCAGCAGTGTGCGCCAGGCACTCTCCGCCAGGGCGTGCAGTTGGTAGCTGCCGCTGATCGCTGGGCTGGTTAGCAACACCTGGCTGCTGCGTCCCCAAAAGTCGGTCGGATGCACCGCAAAGTAGACCAGCAGCGGTATAGCCGCCAGCAGGGCTGCTCCCCAAAAGGCCAGCCAGCCGCGCCACCAAAAAGCTCGCCGCTCAGACAACAGTTGATAGAGTGCGTACAGCAGGATCGCCAGCACCATAAAGCGCGCCGGTAAATAGGTGTTAAAGGCTGCCGCCAACAGCACACCGCCGGCCACCATCGGCAGGATCCTTCTCTTTTGTAAGCCGCGCAGGAGCGCCGTCAGCAGCAGCGCGGTAACCAGCGGCAGGATGCTGGCGCGCACCGCAAAACGGCTCAGGCTGAGCGCCCATACTGAGCCCATCGCCAGGCCGGCTGCCGCCACGCCCTCGCGCTCGCTGAACCATTCGCGCCCCAGGGTATAACTGGCCGGGATCAGGGCGATGCCCGCCAGGGTGCCAGGCAAGCGTAATGCCAGGGCAATGTTGCCAAACAAGGCGATAAAGGGCGCCAACAACCAGGCGTACAGTGCTTCGCGGCCGTTATTGGCGGTGAGAAAGAGGGGCATCTCACCTCGCAGGATGCCCTGTGCTGCAATGCCCTCGAAAGCCTCGTCGCGATAGATTCCCGGCGGCAGGTCGGCGAGTGCCCATAGGCGCAGCAACGCGCCTGCAATGGTAAAGCCAACTACTACCAACGCAGCCTTCTGGGAGGCGGAGAGCCGCACCAGGCGTTGTCGCAAAGCCTGTGCTGTCATCTGGCTCATAGCGTCGGCAGCTTGGGCAAGGGCACAGGCACAGCATCGCCCAGGCCATAACGCACTGCCGCCTCTAAACTTTGCCGGCGCAGACGACCAAGCAGCTCGCGCCCCTCGGCAGTGGTGTTGAGCTCCAGATGCGCGGCGTGGCTATCGAACCACACGGCTGCTGCCTCTGCTGGGATCTCCAGGCGCGTGAACAGCCAGGTCAGGATACTGCCGTACAGCCTGGTGTGGTCATACTGGCCAAAAGAAGTTGTTGGCTGACCATCCAGGGTCAGGCGCGGCACCTCGGCCAACAGGGCGCCCGCAAGCAGCGCTTCGACCACTGGCCCCGTCTCGCAGCCAAAATGGTCGTAATCAGATTCGCTGATCGCCCCCAGCTGGCGCGTCTGCTCGCTAAAGAGGTATTCTGCCAGCTGACGGCCATAGACCTTGTAGCCGCTGTTGATATCAGCCTGATTCGGGCTAGTACACAAGCCCAGCGGCAGAGCCCGGCCTTGCTGGGCGAGGCTGTATCGCAGCGCCTCCAGAGTCACCTGATCGAGCAGGTACTCGAGCTCGCCGCGCACCCAGCCCATCGGGCGCGAACGCGAGCGGCGTGCACCGATTACCAGCCAGTTCGTCGAGCCGGTTGCCGTGTGCAGATGCTCTGCGGCGCGCAGCAGGGCCGGCAGGTCGCTGAGGGCATGGTCGGCGTCACAATCGCGGATGGCAAAAGACTGGCTGTCAGTATTCGCCGCCAGCGCGGCACGTATCCCCTGGCCGATCACCCACAGCTTGCCGCGGTTGGTCGGCTCTACCAGCAAATGATAGGCGCCCAACTCATCGCGCAACTCGGCAGCCAGCTCCGCCGAAGACGGGTCGCCATCCACCACCAGCCAGACCTGTTCCCAGGCCATATAGTCCGGGGTATCCTGCAGGGTCATTCTTAGCAGGTTGCGCGCCAGGCTGCGCTCGGTGCCGCGCGAAAAGTACACTGGGATGATCATGGCGCAATCGGCGCACAAACGCCGCTGGCTCGTCAGGCTGGTCATGTAAACTCCTCTGGATAACCCGATCAGCATGGGCGCAAGTGGGCGCGCTGTCAAGCCACGCCTGAACAAGGGCTCGCGAGCACACTATGCTATAATAGCAGACTATAGTGCCGTTTTGGAGCCACATGCACGAACGTTACCTGGAAGAGCTCGAGTTTACCAAAATCATAGCCCAGCTGGCCGAGCATACCTCGTTTTCGGCTGGACGCGAGCTGGCTCTGGCGCTGCGTCCCTCTTCAGAACGTGACGTGGTTGCCCAGATGGTCGCGGAGACTAGCGAGGCCAAGGCGCTGCTGGCGCACCGGCCCGATTTTGGTGTGGGCGCCGCCCACGATGTGCGCGCACAGCTCGAACGCGCCGCTATCGGTAGCTTGCTGGATGTGCAATCGCTCCTGGATGTGCGCGACACCCTGCATGCTACGCGCAACGTGCATCACACCCTTATGCGCGTACAGGCCGAATATCCTCTGCTGGCGGACTGGGCTCAGGGGCTGGACCCGCTGGAGCTCATCTATGAAGAGATCGGGCGCTGCCTGGATGACGACGGCCGCGTGCTGGATACTGCCAGCCCCGAGCTGATGCGGCTGCGCGCCGAAAGCGAATTAGCCCGCAGCCGCCTGATGGAGCGCCTGCGCCGTCTGGTGAATTCTGCCAGCGGAGCGCGTTACCTGCAGGAGCAGATCATCACCGAACGCGGCAGCCGCTATGTCATCCCGCTCAAGGCCGAGTACAAGGGGCGCATTCCTGGCATTATCCACGACCAGTCCTCTTCGGGCGCGACCATCTTTATCGAACCACTCGATACTGTCGAGCTTAACAACAACTGGCAGAGCCTGCAGATCCAGGTGGCCAAAGAGGTCGAGCGTATCCTGTATGCCCTCTCGAGGATGGTCGGCGATGAGGCTGAGACGATCGCGCGCGACGTGGCGCTGCTGGCTGAAATCGACCTGATCACCGCCAAAGCGCGCTACAGCTATGCCCAGCATGCAGCACCCGCCGAGATCAGCCCACCGCGAGCCAGCGATTGGCCGCCGCTGCAGCTGGTGCGCGCCCGCCATCCGCTGCTGCCGCCAGAGACCTGTGTGCCGATCGATGTACAGTTGGGGGGCGCGTTCCGCGTGCTGCTGGTGACGGGCCCCAACACGGGCGGCAAGACGGTGGCGCTCAAGACGGTTGGTTTGCTGGCTGCCATGGCTCAGGCCGGACTGCACATCCCTGCCGCCGAGGGCAGCCGCCTCCCGATCTTTGACGGCATTTATGCAGATATCGGCGACGAGCAGAGTATCGAAGCCAGCCTCTCGACCTTTTCGTCGCATATGACGCGCATCATCGATATCCTGCGCTTGGCCAGCTCGCACTCGCTGGTGCTATTAGATGAGTTGGGCGCCGGCACCGACCCGACCGAGGGCGCTGCCTTGGCGCAGGCCCTGCTGGAGGAGTTGCTCGAGCGCGGCTGCCTGGTGTTTTGTTCGACCCACTATAGCCAGCTCAAGGCCTTTGCGCTCAACCGCGAGGGCGTGCGCAATGCCAGCGTCGAGTTCGATATCGAGACACTCTCGCCTACTTATCAACTGGTGATCGGTTTGCCGGGGCGCAGCAACGCTTTGGCGATCGCTCAGCGTCTTGGCCTGCCGGAGGATATCCTCGCCATGGCGCGCGAAAGGATCTCAGCCGAGGCTGCCGAAACCGATGCCATCCTCGCCCAGGTCAAGGCTGCCAGCCAAGCGGCCGAGGCGGATCGTGCACGTGCCGCGGAACATGCCCGAACAGCTGCCAGGCTTGAGCAGGACCTGATGCGGCGTCTGGCGGCAGTCGAAGCCGAGCGCCTCGAGGTACTCAACGCGGCGCGCTGCGAAAGCCTGGAGGAAATCGAGCGCACGCGTGCCGAGCTGCGCCAGATCCGGGCAACCTGGCAAAACCAGGGGCACACGCCGGCGGCGTCAACTCAGGAGGCCGAACGCGAGCTGGTGCGCATGGCGCGCGCGGTCGCCCCCGAGCGGCCCCGTCCCACGCCAGGTGCGATGCCCGAACGCCCTTTGCAGGTGGGCGACACGGTGTTTGTCAATTCGCTCCAACAGACGGGTGAGCTCCTCAGCCTCAGCCCGCAGGGAGCCGAGGTCAGAGTGGGCGGATTCAGACTGCGTACCGACCCGGCCGGTCTGCGCTTTTATGAGCGCCCCGCCCCCGAGCCGCAGCCGACACGCGTGACGACCAAAGGTGCGGCGGCCTCGCCGGGAATGGAGCTGGATATGCGCGGCTGGCGCGCCGAGGAAGTGGCGCCCGAGCTGGATAAATACCTCAACGATGCCTATCTGGCTGAGCTGCCGTGGGTGCGCATCATCCATGGGCGCGGGATGGGCATCCTGCGCGAGGTGGTGCGCCAGCAGATCGAGCTCCATCCGCTGGTTGCCAGCCATCGCCCGGGCCAGCGTGGTGAGGGCGATGACGGGGTGACAGTCATCACCCTGGCCAAGCGCCACCCGGATAGCTAGAGGCTGCTCAGCAGCCTTTGCGCGACAGCCAGGGTCATGCCCGGCACGCTGGCCAGCTCTTCGGCGCTGGCCTGACGGATGGCCTCCAGCGATCCAAAGCGGGTGAGCAACGCTTTGCGGCGCTGCGGGCCGATCCCCTCGACCTCTTCGAGGATCGAGGCCGTGCCAGCCTTTTCGCGCAGTTTACGATGGTAGCTGACGGCAAAGCGGTGTGCTTCGTCGCGGATGCGCTGCACCAGGTAGAGGGCCTGCGAATCGCGCGGTAGGAGCACCGATTCGGGCTGATTTGGCAAAAAGAGCTCCTCGTTTTGCTTGGCCAGACCAGCCAGAGGGATCTGGATGCCCAGCTCCTCGAAGACTTCCATCGCGGCGGCCAGCTGTCCGCGCCCGCCATCCACAATCACCAGATCGGGCTTGAGCGACCAGCGATTGACCTTGCCGTCCACGGATTTGCCCATCTTTTCGCCGTAGCGTGTAAAGCGTCGCCGCAGCACCTCAGCCATCGAGGCGATATCGTTAGCGCCCTGCACGGTGCGGATGCGAAACCGCCGGTAATCCTGCTTGCTGGGCACCCCCTTGTTAAACACCACCATGCTGCCCACCGACGAGGTGCCCTGAGTGTTGGAGATGTCATAGCATTCGATGCGCACTGGCGCCTCGGGCAGTTGCAGGGCCTGCTTTAACTGGTCGATCGCCTCGGTCTGCTTGGCGACATCGGCTTCCCACTCGGCGCGCAGCTTGGCGAGCGTCTCGACGGCGTTTTCGCGCACCATCTGCATTACCGCCAGTTTTTCGCCGCGTTTGGGCGATTTGAGCACCACGCGCTTGCCGCGTTTGCTGCGCATCCATTGTTCGATGATGGCAAACTCGTCAAGATCGCTCTGCAGCAGCACTTCGGGCGGGATTGAGGCGGCTTCGTCATAGAACTGGGTCAGGAACGAACTGAGGATCTCTTGTTCGGATTCATCCTGCGTGCCCGTCAGCACAAAGTATTCGCGACCGATGAGCTTGCCATTGCGCACAAAGAACACCTGTACGCAGGCCTGGCCATCCTCGCGCGCAAAGGCTATAAAATCGTGATCCTGCAAATGCCCCGAGACGATGCGCTGGCGCTCGACCACACGCGTGATCGCCTCGGCCGAATCGCGCAGTTTAGCGGCGCGCTCATACTCGAGCTCCTCGGCGGCCTGGTCCATCTCGGCGCGCAGCCGGTCGATGATTTCCTCCTGCTTGCCCTCCAGGAACAGGCAGGCGCGCTCAATAGCGGCGCGGTATGTCTCTTTATCGACCGCGCCGATGCACGGCCCCAAGCACAGGTTGATGTGATAATACAAGCAGGGGCTGCGGTCCTTGCCGGTGATCACCCGGTTACAGCTCCGATAGGTAAAGAGCCGTCGAATCAACTCGAGGCTCTGATAGACTACTTGGCTGGAGGTAAACGGGCCATAGTAGCGCGCCCCATCGCGCTGCATCGAGCGCACCATCAGGATACGCGGAAAATCTTCCTGCAGAGTCACCATGATGTAGGGGTAGTGCTTGTCGTCTTTGAGGCGCACGTTGTAGCGCGGCTTGTGGCGTTTGATCAGTTCGCATTCGAGCACCAGCGCCTCGAGCTCGCTGCCGGTGACGATCCATTCCAGGTCGTCGACCTCGGCCACCAGGCGCTGCGTTTTGGGCGGATGCAGGGCGCCATCCTGAAAGTAGGAGCGCACCCGGTGGCGCAGCATGAGGGCCTTGCCGACATAGATAATGCGTCGGTTGGCGTCGCGCATGATATAAACGCCCGGCTTGAGCGGCAGCCCCGCCAGGCGTGCGGTGACCTTTTCGTTACAGTGCATCGCGCTTCCTGATCAAGTCAGTTTAATATTGACCAATCGGCTCCATCTGGCACGAATAGTGCCAGATGCTTATTACTCCTGCGGCAACAAGACTGCCTTGAGTGCGCGGCGTTCTTTCACCGCCTGCAGGGCTTGGGTCGCCTCGTTGAGGGGGAACCGGTGGGTAACCAGCGCGGCCATCGCCTCGGGCTGCTGGCGAATCAGGCTGATCGCCTGGTGGGTATGACGCGTATCGCTCACCCAGCAGCCTTGCACCGTCACGTTTTTGCGCACGATTAGCTCAAAAGGCGGCAGGGTGGCATCTCCAACTGGTTCACCCATCCCAGGCATCAAGAGTGTGCCGCCCGGACGCAGCACCTCAAGGCCTGCCAGCATGGCATCCACGCTGCCGGAGGCTTCCACCGCCAAATCGGCCCCGCGGCCATGGGTGGCCTTGCGTACGGCTGCCGTCAGGTCGGCGGTGCTGAGCTGGTGACGGTCATACAGATGCGTTGCGCCCAGACTGCGGCAAAGCTCGAGCCTGGCATGGTTGCCGCCCACCACCATGATCTGTTCGGCACCGCCAGCCCTGGCAAGGGCAACCGCAAAGGCTCCCAAAGGCCCCGGTCCAAAGATGATGCAGGTGTCACCGGGGCGCTGCAGTGTCATATCAAAGGCGTGTGCGGCGGTGGCACCAGAGCAGCTGGCCATCACCATTACCGCTGGATCGTCGGCTTCATCCAGCGGGAAAAATACTGTGCCGGCATCCAGCACCATGTGGGTGGCATAGGCGCCCACCAGGTAGGGTGGTTGGCTGCGGCTGCGATGGATGCCATACGCCCAGCGCTTTGGGCAGAGGGAAGGCGTATGCAGCACTTGGCAATAGTGGCACATTCCGCAGCTCACGCCGCGTTCCCACAAGACGTGCTGGCCTACCTCGAGCGTACGGCCGTTAATATCCCGGCGAGGGCCATTCAACTGGCAGATGCGACCGGCGCCCTCATGGCCGAGGATGATCGGCAGTGGGGTGCGCGGATCTTGTCCACGCCACATGTGTACATCTGACCCGCAGATGCCGGCTGCCTCGACACGGACCAGCACCTCGCCGTCGCGCAGCTGAGGGATTGAGATGTGCTCCATCACCAGGGGCTGGTTAAAGCGCTGCAGCACTACCGCGCTAGCTTGCATGTTATTATCCTCCTACTTGCAATCGTATGCTGCATGTACTACATTATTCGCTATATCAGGCGATTATGCCAATAATGTGCCTTAGAAGGAGCGCCAGAAATGTGTTTGTTCAAGAAAAAGGTCACGAACCGTTGTCCGGAATGTCGTTATTACCTCATGGTCGAAGGACACGGCTATTGCGCCAAGGCGGTAGACCCATCCACCAACCTTAGGCTGCTTTCGGGTGATGCCATTCGCCGGCAGTGCCCGCCCTGTCCGCGTGAGATGACCTGCCCCGATTGGGCAGCAAAGGAAAACTAGCCACAACAGTATGATCCTGCTCGAGAACCTGGGTTCTCGGGCAGGGTCTGTGTTGCGAGTGCTGTTCAACCTGCGCGATGTACCGGCAAGCAAAGGTCGCTGTTGGCAGCATCATTGAATGCCTTGTCCCAGACTCCCCGCTGTCTGGATTACCTTGAACTGTGGAGCCAGTGCCCCCGCGAGCTCGTCGTATGCCCACGGGTACAGACAGTTTTGCTCAACCTGTTGCTGCCAGCCTCTTGGCTGCGCGGTTGAGGAGCGCCATCTCTAGGCAGCCATCTCGGCCAGCTCGCGTGCAACTACCACGCACACGGAGCCGACAGCGTGCTATAGCTGCTTGGATGGTAGCCAGCGCCAAACCGCCATCGATGGCTGCTGTCAGGTTCACGATCTCGCCCCATAACTGGCTCGCCGCGGGCTTGCTCACGTCTACCCGCCGAGACGCGGGTGATGCGCAACCGCTCGTGCGCTACCCAGTAAAGTGCGCTGGTTCCTCCGGGTCACTATAGCACAGCATGCGATTGACATCGCCGCATGCCTGGCCTATCGTCAGGCTCAGGAGGCTCGTATGGTTTGTCTGATCGGGATCGATATCGGCTCAACCAACACAAAAGTCTGCGCATTTGATGAAGGGGGCAGTCTGTTGGCAAGTGCCACCCAGCCGACCCCCTGGCGCGCTGTTGGTCCGCGCCGAGCACATGCCCATGCCAGTGCCCTGTGGGCAACGGCTGCCGAGTGCCTGCGCACGCTAACAGCGCAGCTCAACCCGAGTGACGTGGCCGGTGTGGCGGTTGCCAGCATCGGGGAAACGGGCGTGGCGCTGGATGCCCGCGGCGAACCGTTGTGTAAGGTGCTGGCGTGGTACGACGAGTGCAGCCTCCCGCAGGCGCAGGCGGTTGAAGCGCTTTTGGGCAGCCGGCGGATCTACCAGGCAACCGGTTTGCCGCCCGGCCACACCTACACAGCGCTCAAACTGCTGTGGCTGCAGCAGGTGCACCCAGACGTGTTGGCACATACCACGCATTGGTTGCCAGTGTGCGACTATGTTGCCGCATGTCTGGGCGCCCAGCCGGCGATGGGCTATTCGCAGGCTTCGCGCAGCATGCTCATGAAGCTGGAGACGCGCTGCTGGTGGCAGGAGGGTCTGCAGGCACTTGGCCTGCCGGGCTCGATATTACCCCAACTGCTGCCCGAAGGCTCGCCGACAGGCCGTGTGACGCCCGCAGCCGCCCAACAGACTGACTTACTGGCCGGCACACCCATCTTCCTAGGCGGACACGACCACGTCTGCGGCGCGCTGGCCGCCGGCGTCTTGAGCCCCGGCGCGGTGCTGGATTCTACCGGCACCACCGAAGCACAATTGACGGCGATCGCCGCAGTGCAGCAGCACCTGGCTGCCGCCAACCAGGCTTTTTGCCTGGGTTGCCATGTGGTGCCCGATACCTATTACGCCACCGGTGCGATCCTCGGCGCTGGCGGTCTGTTGGCGTGGCTGGTCGATCTGCTGGGCCTGACGAATGTCGATGAATTGCTCTCCCTGGCACAAACCAGCTCGCCAGGGGCAGAAGGGCTCTACCTGCTGCCGCATCTGGCAGGGGCTGGCTCGCCGGATCGGGATTCTGGCGCGCGAGGGATACTGGTAGGCCTGACGCTCAGCCACCGCAGGGCTGATCTAGCACGCGCTGCTTTCGAAGGACTGGCATATGAGCTGCGAGTATTGTGGCAAGCCCTCGAAGCCTATAGCGGTGTGCCGATCAAGCATGTGGTAGGTGTGGGCGGGGGTGCCCGCAGCGCAGCGTGGAGCCAGCTCAAGGCGGATGTCACCGGGCATGCTCTGACGGTACCGCAGCAGAGCGAGGCCGTCGCGCAGGGCGCCGCTCTGCTGGCGGGGCTCGGCGCGGGCGTGTATGCCGATGCCGTCAGCGCCGTTGATCGTATCCGGCAAGCAGAGTCGCGCTATCAGCCCGAACCCGAACGCCAGGCGCGCTACGATCAGCTTTATGAGGGCTATATCATCAAGCTGCGGGAGAAGGCTGCCATGCTCGGGAGCCTCTCCGGTCACTGCTATTTGGAGCTAGCTACCAAGAGCATTTGACCAGCCAGCCTCGTTGTAGGATAATGGCGAACGATCTGCTTGTAAGGAGAAGGATACGATGGAGAACGATCAAGCGCCGGCCGTCCAGGAAGAGCCCACTATCCAGCCGGCTGAAAGCGCAGCTCCTGCCGAAGCCCCTGCACGCCAGGCGGCCAAACCGCCCGCAGTAGGCACCACCTTTAAAGGGCGCGTGCGCAGTGTGGTCGAGTTCGGGGCTTTTGTCGATATCGGCGCCGGGCGCGATGGTTTGCTGCATATTTCGGCACTCAAGCGCGGCGGTCTCGATAAGACGATCAAGGTGGGGGATTCGATCGAGGTGGTGGTGCGCCGTATCGCCCCCGAGGATAACCGCATCAGCCTCGTGTTGCCCGGCGGTCAGGTGGAGGATCGCTCATCCAAAACGCCGCTGGCTGCCCTCAAAGTTGGCAGCACCGTAGATGGTACTGTGGTGCGCCTGGCGGATTTCGGTGCCTTTGTGGATATCGGTGCGCAGAGCGATGGCTTACTGCACGTCTCAGAGCTTCCTTGGGGTTATGTCAACAAGCCCAGCGATGTGATGAAAGTGGGCGACCAGGTGCAGGTTCGCATCCTCGAAGTTGATACACGCCGCCAGCGCATCTCACTTTCGATGCGCCAGGTGCAGGAAGAGGCCGAGATGTCCGTCCAAGCCGAAGAGGCCGACAATGAGCCGCTCCCGACCGCTTTTGAACTCGCCTTTAGCCGCGCTCGCCAGCGCAGGCCGTCCAACGCCAACCGCCGTTAAACACGGTCTTTACGCCGCCTGCCGGGCCTGAAGGAGTTAGCGGACATGCTGTTTGGTGCAGCTTTCCGTATTGTCTTTCGCAGTTTGAAAGACGTCTGGGAAGACGCCTTTCAATTGGCGCTAACCAACGTGGTGTGGCTGTTCCTCTCGATTGTCGGGCCAATACTAGCTTACCTGGTGTGGACGTATTATCCCCAGCCAGTGCTGGTATGGGTCTCGACAATCTTGGCGCTGCTTTCGCTGCCGCTGGCTTCGTCGGGCATGATGCACGTGACCAGCCGTACCGCGCATGGCAACGCCGTACACCTCAGCGACCTGTTCGCCGGCATTCGGCGCAGCTTTTGGATCAGCTGGTTGTGGCTGCTCGCCAACCTGGTGGTGCTGGCACTGGTGTACATCAGCTTGGGTTTTTATACCAACCTGGTGCAGGGACCGTTGGAGTTCCTGGTGGGCGGCTTTTGGCTGGCGGTTGCGCTGGTATGGATCATGATGCAGATATATTTTTGGCCGCTTATTGTTTTGCAGACCAAAATAAACATGATCCGCGCCTGGCGCAATGCCTTTATCTTGGTGGTGCAGGAACCCCTCTTTGCCATGATCCTGGCGCTGGCTATCTTTTTGCTGACCGGCTTGTGCATCATCTTTTCGGTGGCGTTCATGGTCGCCTATATGGCGATCATCGGGTTGATCGCCAACAATGCTACCCTCTATCTATTGATTCGTAATGGGGCGATTGAGGCCCCGAGGTTTGAACTAAAGATGTAACCCCACGAGGAGGCAGACAATGACTGATCGCTCTGCATTGCGCCGTCTGACGGTAGACCGCCTGCAAGTAGAGGTCTACCCTTCCCGCTCCGAGATGGGCAATGCCGCTGCCAAGGCGGTGCTGGCTCGACTGCGCCAGTTGCTGCAGGAGCAAAAAACAGTGCGGATGGTATTTGCCGCTGCCCCCTCGCAAAACGAATTCCTCGATGCCCTCACTGCTGGGTGCAATATAGACTGGCAGCGTGTAGAAGCTTTTCATATGGATGAATACATCGGCCTGCCGCCCGATGCCCCGCAGCGCTTTGGCGCCTTTCTGGATGCGCACATCTTTAGCCGGCTGCCCTTTGGGCGCATCGTAAAGATCGATGCCTCTGCGCCGGATGCCCAAGCCGAATGCCAGCGTTATGCCGCGTTGCTGGCCGAGAAACCGCTCGACATCGTGTGTGCCGGCATCGGCGAAAACGGCCATATGGCCTTTAATGACCCGCCCGTGGCGGATTTCAACGATCCTGAGGCCGTCAAGGTGGTGCGCATGGACCTCATCTGCCGTCAGCAGCAGGTCAACGATGGTGCCTTTGCCACCCTGGGCGATGTGCCCGAACAGGCCATCACCCTGACGATGCCCACCCTGCTCTCGGCGCGCTGGCTCTACTGTATGGTACCCGGCGTCACCAAAACGGCAGCGGTGGCGCATACCCTGCACGACCCGATCAGCACGGCTTGCCCGGCAACCGCCCTGCGCAACCATCCCGCTGCGATCCTTTACCTGGATGCCGATTCCGCGGCGCTCATCTAGAGGAGGAACTATGGCAAAGCTTTCGGTCTGTGTAGAAATGTTCTGGCAAAGTTTGAGTATCCCCGAACGCATCGCGCGCTCCGCGGCGCTGGGTTATTCGGCGTTCGAGTTCTGGGGCTGGAAGGGCAAGGATATCGCCGGCATCCGCCGCGCGATGGACGATTCCGGCCTGACCCTGGCTGCGATGTGCATCGAGCCCAACTTTTCGCTGATCCGCCGCGACGCCGCCGATGAGCTGGTGGCGGGCATGCAGGAATCAGTGCACGTGGCCCAACAGCTCGGGTGCCGCACGATGATCGCCACTACCGGCAACACCTATGACGACGAGTCGTTCGAGGCCAGCCGGCGGCGCGTGGTGAGCCATCTCAAGCTGGTAGGTCAGGTCGCGGCTGATCATGGCATCACCCTGGTGTTGGAGCCGCTCAACACCCTGGCCGATCATCACGGCTACTGGCTGACCAAGATGGCGCAGGCGGTTGATATCATTGACGAGGTCGATTCACCGGCCGTGAGAATCCTGATGGATCTGTACCATCAACAGGTCCAGGAGGGCAACCTGATCGCCAACCTGCGCCAATACATCGGGCGCATCGGGCATATGCACTGCGCCGGTGTGCCGGGCCGCCATGAGTTGGTGGGCGGCGAGCTCGACTATCGCGCCATCTTCAAGGCGGTTGATGAGGCTGGCTACCAAAAGTATATCGGGCTGGAATACGCCCCGACGATCGATAGCGACGAGTCGCTGCGCGAGCCGCTTACCCTGGTATAGTGCCCTCAGCACGGCTGAGGTGCTTTAAAGCCAGCTCCAGGGCGGCCTGGACGGTGGCGCGGTTGTTGGCCGCGCGATCGCCATTCCAGCACAGGTGCAGTACCTCGGATGTGCAACCGTCGACATAGGCGATGTATACCGTGCCGACCGGCTTGGTGGGCGTGCCCCCCAGCGGACCGGCGATGCCGGTGGTCGCCAGAGCAACCTGTGCCGCACACATCTGCTGCGCCCTGCGTGCCATCGCCAATGCCGTTTCCTTACTGACGGCCCCTACTGTGGTAAGCACCTCTTCGGGCACGCCCAGCAGCTCGTGCTTGATGCGGTTCGAATAGGAGATCACCCCGCCTTGGTAATATTCCGAGCTGCCCGATACGCTGGTGAGGGTGTGGCCCAGCAGACCCCCCGTGCACGATTCGGCAGTGGCGATCATCCAGCCGCGCTCCACCAGATAACGGCCTATCAGGATCACCAGTTCTGTGGGTGTTTCCATCAAAAAACCTCGCTCAGCCTAGTGCCTGCAAGATAGCACACTCGCCAAAAGTGCGCACCTTTTGGCTGCGCCTCTTTCTTATGGTAATATAACTGTTCAAGGTGTACTCAAGAGCATGTGGCGTTTAGTTGGGCACGATTGGGCGGTGGATATCCTGGCGCGAGCCCTGGCGGCTGAGCGCCTGGCACACGCCTACCTGTTTACCGGCGAAGCGCAGATCGGCAAACGTACCCTGGCGCTAGAATTTGCCGGCGCGCTGAACTGCCAGGCTGAGGATGTGCCCTGCGGTGAATGCCGCGCCTGCCGGGCGACGGCTGAGGGCAACCATCCCGATGTGATCCTGATCGATGGCCAGAACAAGATCAAGATCGAGCAGATCCGTGACCTGCAGCGCCAGCTGGCGCTCTCGCCCTATGAGGGCAAGTTCAAGGTCTGCATCATTACCGATCTGCACCTGGCGAGTACCGAAGCAGCCAACGCGCTTTTAAAGACGCTGGAAGAACCGCCCAGCCGCGTGGTGTTGCTGCTGACGGCCATCTCTACAGAGGCGCTCTTGCCCACAGTGGTCTCGCGCTGCCAGGTGATGGCATTGCGCCCATTGGCGAGTGAGTTGGTGATCAACCACCTCGTTACCCACGAGGGCCAGACGCCCGAGCGGGCTGCCGAGATCAGCCGCTGGGCCAGTGGGCAGATCGGCTGGGCCATACAAGCCGCGCGCGATGCCAGTCTGGTAGATGAAAAGGCGCGCCGGGCCTCGTCACTGGCTGAGTTGCTCAGTATGCCGCGGTATGCTCAGATTCGAGCCGCCGAACAGCTGGCCAAGCGCGACGACCTGCGCCAGACGCTCGAGCTTTGGCAGCTGTGGTGGCGAGATGTGCTGCTGACGGCTACCGGCCACGAGGCGCTGGTGATGAATGTCGGTCAGACGACAGCGCTGCGCCAGAATGCGCGGTTAAGCGGTGAAGCGGGCGCTGCTCAGGCCTATCGGGCGGTGTCGGATGCCCTGATCATGATCGACCAGAATGTGAACCCACGGCTGGCGTTGGAAGCCCTGATGCTGGCCTGGGATTAAGAACCCAGAGGATATCTATGCCCACGGTTACCAGTTGTAAGTTTCTCGGTAGTTTCAAAACCTATTATTTCTCCCCCAGCAACCTTGGCCCGCTGCAGGTCGGCGACCAGGTTGTGGTGGAGACGGCGCGTGGCCGAGAGTTGGCCGAAGTGGTTGTGCCCGAGCAGGAAGTGGTTGATAGCGCCGTGGTGGGCGAGCTCAAGCCGATTGTGCGTCTGGCAACCGCCGATGATCTCAACATTGCCCAGAACCTGCGCAAGCGTGAGCCCGATGCTCTGCTGCACTGCAAAGAGTGTGTGAGGCGCGCCAACCTGCCGATGAAGGTCGTCAGGGCCGAGTATAACTTTGATGGCTCAAACCTGACCTTTTTCTTTACTTCGGAACAGCGCGTCGACTTTCGCGATCTGGTGCGCGAGCTGGCGCACCTGTTTCGCACCCGTATCGAGCTGCGCCAGGTGGGTGTGCGCGATGAGGCCAAGGTAATCGGCGGGATCGGCAAATGCGGCTATGCGCTGTGCTGTGCCACCTGGCTGCCCGAATTTTCGGCGGTCTCGATCCGCATGGCCAAACTGCAGGATCTGCCCCTCTCGCCGATGGAGATCTCGGGATGCTGCGGTAGGCTGTTATGCTGCCTGAGCTATGAAAACGAGCAATATTCCGAGGTCAAGGCACGTTTCCCCAAAGTAGGCAAGACGGTGCAGATCGCCTGTGGTCCCGTCAAGGTGCTCAAGGTGGATGTGCTGACCGAGATGGCCTCGGTGCTGCTCGAAGATGGCACCATCCGCCAGCTTACGGCTGAACAGATCAGCGGGGAGGCCCCCCTGGATTACCCTGTCGAGGAAGATCCAGCGGCAGATGAACCGCATGATGTGCTCGATGGCGTGCTGGCGACCCTGGGTGAAAAGGCACGCCAATCGCTGAGCGACAGCCGTGCTTTTGGCGGTGACCAGCCGGCCTATCAACCCGGCAACCGGCCGCCGGCGCAACGCAGCAGCAACCGCTGTCCGCCGCGCCAGCCAGATGCCCAGCGCCAACCGCGCGCGTCGCAGCCCGCCAATGCTCAGCCGCGTCCCGCCCAAACCAAGGGAGAGGCTACTGAACAACCGCAGGGCGCTAACACAAAGGGGCCACGCCGTCCGCGCCGCCGCGGGGGCCGGCAGCATCGTAAACCGGGAACTCCGCCCCCGACGCAGGAGAGTTAAGGCGCGTTACGGGCGAGCTGGTTCTGCCGCCAGGAATGCTTCGAAGGCGTCCGGAGGCATTGCCACACCGCCCAGCAGGTTATTAGGGGTGCGCTCTAGGCCGTGAAAATCGCTGCCGCACGTCACCAACAAGCCCTGCTGCCTGGCCAGGAGCATTAGAGCGGCGCTCATGTCGCCCGTGTACCCCGAGTAGTAGGCTTCCAGACCGCGCAGCCCCGCCTCGCGCAGGCTGGGTACCAGATGCTGGTCGTACCAGGGGTGCGCCAGTACCGCCAGCCCACCAGCGCGCTCGATCAGTTGAATGGCATCTTCGGGGCTGACCTTGGCGCGCGGCACATAGGCAGCGCCCCCTCGCCCCAGGTAGACGCTGAAAGCTTGCTGGATCGAATCTACATAGCCGGCGCGTTGCATGGCTGCCGCGATGTGCGGGCGCCCCAAAGCCTGTCCGGGCGTCTCCTCCAGCAGGGCTTGCCAATTGAGCGGTAACCCCAGGGCTTTCAGGCGCTCAAGCATTTCCTGAGCGCGTGTCAGACGCGCCTGTTGCAGCCCTGCCAGGGCACCCTGTAAACCCTCATCCAGCGGATTGATAAAGTACCCCAGGATATGCACCTCGCTGCCGAGTGTTTGGGCAGAAAGCTCGATCCCTGAGAGCACGCGCAGCTGGCTGCCGCGCGCGGCATTCTGGGCGGGGATAACGCCATCCAGGGCGTCGTGATCGGTGATGGCTATCACATCCAGATGCTGAGCAATGGCCTGGCTGACCACCTGCTCGGGGGTGAGCAGTCCGTCGGAGCATGTTGTATGGATGTGTAGATCAGCGCGGATGCTGGGCTGACTCGTCATGCCGATCCATTGCTAAAACTAATTGGACCGGCTGATCGCCGGCCCAATATGTAAACCCTATTTGGCGTATTCGACGGCGCGTGTTTCGCGCACCACGGTAATCTTGATCTGGCCGGGGTATTGCAGGCTCTCTTCGACCTTTTTAGCGATGCCGCGCGAGAGTTCGATGGCGCCCATATCGTCAATTTCTTCGGGCTTGACGATGATGCGTACCTCACGCCCCGCCTGGATGGCAAAGGACGAATCGACCCCCTGGAATGAGTTGGCAACCTGCTCCAGCGCCTTGATGCGCTTGATATAGTTCTCGAGCGATTCGCGGCGTGCCCCCGGACGGGCACCCGAGATGGCGTCGGCGGCCTGCACCAGCACAGCCTCCAGGCTGGCCTGCTCCATCTCGGCGTGGTGTGAGCCGACGGCGTTGATCACCCCTTCAGGCATGCCATAACGGCGCAGCACATCCGCGCCGATGATGGCGTGCGGCCCGTCGACCTCGTGGTCGATAGCCTTGCCAATATCGTGCAGCAAGCCGGCTACTTTGGCGAGTTCGACATCGGCGCCCATCTCGGCTGCCATGATGGTGGCCAGGCGGGCGCTCTCGATCGAATGCTGCAGCACGTTCTGGCCATAGCTGGTGCGGTAATAGAGACGCCCGAGCAGTTTGATCAAATCCGGGTGCAAGCCGTGGATGCCCAATTCGTAGGCGGCGCGCTCGCCCTCCTCGCGCATTTTGGCATCCACTTCTTCTTGCGCCTTTTCGACAATCTTTTCGATGCGCGTCGGATGGATGCGCCCGTCCAGGATCAGTTTGGAGAGCGCCAGGCGCGCCACTTCACGGCGTACTGGATCGTAGGAGGAGACCACCACTGCTTCGGGGGTGTCGTCGATCACCAGATCGACACCCGTCATGCTCTCGATGGTGCGGATGTTGCGTCCGCCGCGGCCGATGATGCGGCCTTTCATCTCGTCGCTGGGCAACTCGACGGTCGAGACAGTGGTTTCGGCCACCTGGTCGGAGGCGATGCGCTGTATCGCCAGGGTGACGATCTCACGCGCCTTGCGTTCGCCCTCGATCTTTGCCTCTCCCTCGATCTCGCGGATGATGCGCGCGGCGTCGATACGGGCATTCTGCTCGACTTCCTGCAGGAGCAGCGCCTTGGCTTCCTCCTGGGTCAGGTTGGCGATGCGCTCCAACTCGGCGATCTGTTTTTGCCAGGCCTTGTCCAGTTCCGACTGGCGCTGATCCATGCTGTGGCGGCGTTCATCCTGTTTGCGTTCGCGTGCCTCGAGGGCATCCAGACGATGGTCGAGGTTTTCGCGGCGCTGTACCAGGCGGTTTTCCTGGCGGTTCAATTCCTGGGTCATCTTTTTGGCGTCGGCTTCTGCTTCCTGGCGCAACTGCAGAGCAGCATCCTTGGCAGCCAGCTCAATCTCCATCGCCTGGGTGCGGGCTTCCATCAGGCGCTTTTGGGCTTCTTCCTCAAGCTGGGTATCTCGCCGTGTTACCAGGCGCCCACGCACCACATAGCCGATCGCGAGGCTAACCAGTGCAGCCGCCAGAATCAATGCGATCCAAATCCCTGGAGTCATTGTTCGTCCTTTCGATTTATATAATACGGGTCTTGCCCGTTGTTGCCGTGCAGCTCTTCGTTTTGCCGGGCACTGATCTGCGCCCAAAGCTCGCTGACAACGGTATTTATCACATCAAAGCCAAAGCCGCGACGCTGCAGAAAGGCGTTCAGTTTGGCCCTAAACTCGTACTGCTCCAAATTAGCCAGTTGCCGGGCTTTGTGTTCACCGGCTCTTTTCGCGTTATCCTCTTCGTCGATCTCGGCAAGAGCTCGCTTGGTCACCTCGGCGTCTACACCGGCACGGCGCAACTCGGCGCCGATCGCCCAGCGCCCAAACGGTTTGGAACCGCTGCGATGCTCGACCCAACGGCGGGCAAAATCGTCGTCGTCGACCAGCCCATAGCGTTTGAGCCGCTCGATGACGGCCTCGCTGGCCGCCCCAAGCTGTTTATCCGCCAGGTAACGGGTGATCTCTGCCTGGCTGCGCGGCCGAAACGAAAGATAAAAGAGTGCACGCTCATAAGCACGCTCAACCATGTCCCGTTGGCGCAGCTGTTCCAGATCAGCGGCATCCAGTTCCTGGCCAACGTGCAAACCTGCCGCTACAATCTCGGTCAGTACCAGCTCGCTGCCATCGTCTAATATGACGCGCATGCTGCGGCGCTGGCCGCGCTGGCTTTCGAGATGCGTTACTTGCATGATGTCCTATCAGATAGCACACGGGCTGTAGCCACATCGCTACAGCCCGTGTATGACGCGTTTCGACGGATTCGGCGACTCTGGTGCGAGATATCAGACAGCGTTCTGACATCAGGCTCGCATTATGAGCTTACGATCAGTTAATTAGATCGAATTCCCGACATTATGTCGTTAAGCGAACACACTAAAACAGGTTGCAGCGATACAGCGCTACTCAGCTCTCCGAATCGCCCTGGTCATCGTACTCGCCTGCCGCACTGGTTTTCAGTGCCACACTGGTGCTGCGGATGGCTTGCTCGATCTGCGCAGCGATCTCTGGGTTATCGCGCAGGAACACTTTGACGTTCTCGCGGCCCTGACCAAGGCGCGTCTCACCGAACGAAAAGAAAGAACCACGTTTCTCGATGATGCCAATCTCGACGCCGACATCCAGCAGGCTGCCCTCTTTGGAGATGCCATGGTCAAACATGATGTCGAACTCGGCCACGCGAAACGGCGGCGCGACTTTGTTCTTTTTCACACGCACGCGCACGCGGTTGCCGATCACCTCGCCGCCCTGCTTGATGGCTTCCATCTTGCGCATATCCAGTCGGATGGCGGCATAAAACTTTAGGGCGTTGCCGCCGCTGGTAGTCTCGGGGTTGCCATACAGCACCCCGATCTTCATGCGCAGCTGGTTGGTAAAGACCACCGCGCAGTTCGAACGCTTGATCGCACCGGTTAGCTTGCGCAGTGCCTGCGACATTAGCCTGGCCTGCAGTCCCATGTGCGAATCGCCCATGTCGCCCTCGATCTCAGCCTGCGGCACCAGCGCTGCCACCGAGTCGACGATCACTACGTCAACCGCCCCGCTGCGAACCAGTGCCTCAGTGATCTCGAGTCCCTGCTCGCCGGTATCGGGCTGCGAGATGAACAGCTGGTCGACATCTACCCCGCACTTGGCTGCGTACGACGGGTCGAGCGCGTGCTCGACATCGATGAAGGCGGCTACACCGCCCAGACGCTGGCATTCGGCGATAATGTGCTGGCACAAGGTCGTCTTGCCAGAGGATTCTGGGCCATAGATCTCGATGATGCGTCCGCGCGGGATCCCGCCGATCCCTAGTGCCATATCGAGCGCCAGACAGCCGGTCGGGATCGCTTCAACCGTCATGGTGGTGGAATCGCCGAGCTTCATGATCGAGCCCTCGCCAAAGCGCTTTTTAATCTGCGCGACAGTGGTCTCCAGAGCTCTGACTTTGCCTTCCGCTTCCATGCCGGTTACCCCTTGGTTGGTTGTGCAAGTTTACAATAGATGTACATAAAACGCAAGTGTCTTGGACACTTACCCTGGTTTGGATGCAGCAAGCTCCCGGGCTAGAAAAAAAGCGGCCGAATGGCCGCCTCTTTCGTTACGGGTTAGTTTGTATCGCCGAGGATCTGAGCTCGGATATCGGCAACGCCCTGCTGCAGTTTGCTGAGCGGGACCTGCATGTCCTTTTTCCACCGATCCACAAGGCTGGACACCTGCTCGGGCGGTACCAACCGCCAGGTCAGCTCGCCATCAGAAGGCTTGGAGACCGGGAAAGGCACCTTGCCGGTAAAGCGCCGCACCCACAACACGACGGCGGCGATGAAAAAGATCGGTCCTAACAAGCCCAGTACAAAACCCTTTAACGGTGATTTGTTCATCGCAAGTCTCCTGGAATCTGCTTGACCAACAGCTTGGCCTGAGCCACAGCCTCGTCTACTTCCAGCAACTCACCGCCGGCACGGGTCGGCACTGGGATCTTGCCGGTCGACATCAGCAAGCCCAAGAACACAAGCGGGAGGGCAATGATATTGGCTCCCACCCAGATGCCCATGAGATATCTTAACGATTTAAACATATCGCTTCCTTTACCCATCTCCTGCTAACGCTTGCCCACCATCATATCATGATGGCAGGCTATGGTCAAGAAAAAAACCGAGCCTCCCAACGCGTGGGAGGCTCAGAGCGGGCGACGCGATTTGAACGCGCGACAACCTACTTGGAAGGCAGGAGCTCTGCCAACTGAGCTACGCCCGCACAGTCGGGGTGAGAGGACTTGAACCTCCGACATCAGCGTCCCAAACGCTGCGCGCTACCGGGCTGCGCTACACCCCGCCCTGTTTGCCAGTATAGAGAATCCGGGAGCGGCGTCAAACGTGGACGGCTGTTAAAAGATGCTTTTGATCTTTTCCAGTGCCTGCTGGATAAAGCCGACCAGCTCCGGGCCGACCGCCTGCAGGAGCGCAAAGGTCGCGATCGTCAGGATGATCGTGACGACCACCCATTCTGCAATTGCAGCTCCCGGCCGAGAAGCGCTGCGCCGTGCCATCCACGCGACCTCCAACTAGCTGGTCCAATTCTACCGCAGGGCGCTCGCGTGTCAACTGCCGGCAGATTCCGCCAGGGCGCGCAGGCGCAGGATCACCTGGATCATTGAGCGCACGGTGTGGTAACTAATCTTCCAGGCGTGGCCGAGGTAGTCCCAAATGGGGGTGCCGTCGCGATCGAGCAGGGCATACCACTCGCCGCCCGCCGGCAGGTTGACGAACTTTTCCATCACAAAGTCATACACGTTGCTAAAGGCCTGCCAGTAGCGTTCGTCGTGGGTGAGGGCAAATGCATCCAGCATGCCCACCAGCACCTCGGCGTGCTGCCAGAACTGTTTGTGGGTGTTGCTGGTGGGGGCCTCAGCCGGCCCCTCGATGTACACACCGCCATATTGCCAGTCGATGCCATAACGAAGGCACTGCTCGCAGATCGGCAGTACTATCGGTTCATATTGGTTGCGCAGGATGCCGAGTACATCCACAGCGTGCAGCAAGAGCCAGGCGAACTCAACGTTGTGGCCATACGAGGTGGTATCGAGCGGTTTGGCGCCTGCTTCGGGCGGCTCATTAGAGCCCCACTCGACCGCGAAATCGATCGCCTCGATCGGCGTGAAATCCAGTGCAAACTGCATATAACCGGTTCCGTTGCCGGGCTGCAGCATGCGTGCGCAGATCAGGTCGATCACCTCAAGCAGGCGGCGCCGATGGGTGGCCTCGCCGGTCAACTCATAATAGCGCGTCAGGGCCTCCATGATGTGCATATGTACATCCAGGCTCTTGCGATCACCGCCATAAACGCCAGGGCGCTCGGGCTGCCAGTCAGCCTGCATGATCTCGTAATAGCCGCCGTAGCGCGAATCGGCCATCTTTTCGCAGATCATGCGGTAGGTCGCATCGGCCGCTTGGCGTCCGGCCGGGTCACCGCTCGCAAGGGCATATTCGCTCATGGCATACAGCCCAAAAGCCTGGCCATAGCCCACCTTGCCGTCGTAGGTGATGGCACCGGCGCGGTCGGCGATCCAGTTCCAGCCGCCATGGGCGGCATCCCAGTAATGTGCCATAATAAACTCGGCACCGGCTCTGGCCAGCTCGAGGCTGCGCGCTCCGCCAAAACCGCTGCGAAAGGCGCTCGCCATAGTATAGAGCATGCGGATCTGCATCAAAAAGGTCTTGGCGGTCTTGCCGGTGGGGCGCCCGTGACGGTCAAAATAAGTCAGGAACCCGCCATATTCCGGATCGTGGGAGCGCTCGAGCCAAAACGGCAGCAGGGAATCCTGCAGGTAGCGCTCGGTATGCGCCAGAACTCTCCGGAACTCACTTTGCTTGGGCATCACATGCCTCCAATTGGCCGTTGCACCACGTCAACTCCCCGACCGTAGCCGAGATGCCCATAAAGGTTTGCAGGGCGCGCGCCAGGGCAGAAGGGTTGCCAGTGGCATGATACTGGTTGGGCGTGAATGCAGGGACGTTGGCCAAAAACTCGCGCTCGCTCAGCACGCGCCGCACCTGGCGGGCGATCGCCTGGGAGGGCTCAATCACCTCCAGATGCCCGCCATATAGGCGTTCGATGGTCGGGATGACAAACGGGTAATGCGTGCAGCCCAGCACCAGGCGATCGGCGCCGGCCTCCACCAGCGGATCAATACAGCGGCGCAAAAGCGCCTCGGTGCGGGCTCCTGCCAGCTCGCCAGCCTCGATCAACTCGACCAGCCCCGGGCAGGGGTTGGCCAACACCTGCACATCGGCACCGTACTGGCTGACGACCTCTTCGTACAGGCGGCCATGCAGCGTGCCGGGAGTAGCCAGCACGCCTACTACCCCGCTGTGGGTGCTCAGGATGGCTGGTTTGACGGCTGGCACCATGCCGATAAAGGGCACATCCAACTCATTGCGCAGCGTGCTCAGCGCAGCGGCTGAGGCGGTGTTGCAGGCCACCACAATGGCTTTGGCGCCGCGCTGAATCAGGCAGTGGCTGATGCCCAGCGAGAGTTCGACGATCTCTTCCGGCGGACGCGGGCCGTAGGGGCAGTTGGCGTTATCGGCGATGTAAACCAGACGCTCGTTGGGCAGCTCGGTCATTATAGCATGCACCACCGAAAGCCCACCGACGCCCGAATCAAACACTCCCAGCGGTGCGGCCGACCCGCTCATTGGCGATACTCGCTGCAGGCGGCCGCAAAGCGCTCGAACAAGGCTGCCGCGGCGGCGTCATCGGGCAGCAAGGTCTCAGGGTGCCACTGCACCCCCACGATATAGCGGCCATCGCGCGCCTCGACTGCCTCGATCACCCCATCCGGCGCGCGGGCCGTGACCTCCAGTATCGGGGCGGCTTGTGCAGCTGCCTGATGGTGGCGGCTGTTGACCATCAGTTGCCCCGAGCGGCCGATTACCTCCGCCAACAGGCTGCCGGCTGCGATCTCGACGGTGTGGGCATCCAGCGCTTGGGTAGAGTGCACCAAGGCATTGGGGATTTCGCTTGGGACATCCTGCACGAGCGTACCGCCAGCCGCCACGTTGAGCGTCTGGATGCCGCGGCAGATGCCAAATACCGGCATGCCCAACTCAAGCGCCAGGCGCGTGTACATCAACTCGATGCGGTCGCGCTCAGGAAGCACAAAAGTCAGTTTACCGCCATCCTCAGTCCCATAAGTTTTGGCCGCCAGATCGCCCCCGCCGGTCAGCAGCAACCCCTGGCAGGCTTGCAGCAGGTCACGGGCTGTATCGGCATCCGCCGGCGGCGGCAGCAGGATCGGCAACGCACCGTGCTGCAGCAGGGCGTTCAGGTAACTGGCGGATGCAACTACCCTGGAGTCATCTTCTTTGGGCGGGTACGTTGCTACCGCAATATACGGTCTGGGCATGGCGGGCTCCGGAAGACAAGCTACCCTATTATAGGCGTGTTGCCAGGCGTGCGGCAAGGTCGGTTCGCAGTTTTGCTGTGGGCAGCTTATACTGATGGCGAGGTTAGCGTATGTCCCAGGAAGCCGAACTCACGCCCATTCGCAGCCAGTATTTGCAGATCAAGCAGCGCCACCCCGACGCGATTTTGTTTTTCCGCTTGGGTGACTTTTACGAGACCTTTGATGAAGACGCCGAGATCGCCGCGCGCGAGCTCGATGTGGTGCTGACCTCGCGCTCGGTAGCCAAGGGTCAGCGCATCCCCATGGCGGGCGTACCCTATCACGCCGCCGAAGGCTATATCGCGCGCCTGATCAGCCGCGGATTCAAAGTGGCGATCTGTGAGCAAACCTCGTCCCAGCCCATCAAGGGGCTGATGTCGCGCGAGGTGGTGCGCATCGTCACCCCCGGAACGCTGGTCGAGCCGGCGTTGCTGGATGACAAACGCAACAACTATCTGGCGGCGGCGATCTATGATCGCGATACCGCCGGCATTGCGTATCTCGATATCACCACCGGCGAATTCGCCGCCACCCAGCTGGCGGACGGTGCTGCAGAGGCTGCTGTGCTGCGCGAGCTCGATCGATTATCCCCTGCCGAGGTGCTGCTGAGCGACGGCGGTGAACCTTTTATCGCACACGGCACGCAAGCCCACGAGGAGGCCCAGGCGCGCTACCCCGGCCTTGCAACGGTGCCATCCACACTGACGCTCTATCCCTCCTGGCGCTTTGAGCTGGGCAACGCCCGTCAGGCACTCCTCGAGCAGTTCAAGGCTACTACCCTGGGCGGCTATGGCTGTGAGAATTTGCCGTGGGCGGTGCGCGCCGCGGGCGTGCTGGTGCAATACCTGCGCGAAAACCAGCCCTCCGCCCTGGCGCAGATCAGCTCGCTGGCGACCTATTCCACCGACGCCTTTATGACAATCGACCCAGCCACGCGCCGCAATCTGGAGCTGACCGAGACGATCCGCGAACGCGGCACGCGCGGGTCGCTCCTGGGCGTGCTCGATCATACCCTTACCGCCATGGGCGGGCGGCTTTTGCGGCAATGGATGCAGCAGCCCCTGCTCGATCTGGCACGCCTGCAAGAGCGACAACAAGCTGTTAAGGCGCTGCATGGCTCATTGGCGACGCGCACTGCGCTGCGCAACGAACTACGCCCCATTGGCGACCTGGAGCGCCTCACTAACCGCATCGTGCAGGGCATTGCCCTGCCGCGCGAGCTCGTCGCCATGCAGCACGCCCTCCTGCGTGTGCAGGCTCTGCGCACGCTGACCTCCCGGCTGCGCGAGTGTGATACAGGTTCCGCGGTCTATCCCCTCGGTGAACAGGATTTGCCCGATCTGGAGGAAGTGGCCGAGTTGATCGGCGCCGCGTTGGCTGAGGAACCGCCCGCCACGCTGGCTAAAGGCGGTTATATTCGCGCGGGCTACAGTCCCGAGCTTGACCAGATCGCCGCTTCGGCTGCTGATGCGCGCGAATGGATCGCCGGGCTGGAGCGGCGCGAGCGCGAGCGCACCGGCATCAAGACTATCAAGGTCGGCTATAACAAGGTTTTTGGCTACTATCTCGAGATCAGCGCCTCGAACACCGCCATGGCGCCGGCTGAATACATCCGCAAGCAGACCCTGGTGAACGCTGAGCGTTATATCACCCCGGAACTCAAAGAGCGCGAGACGCTGGTGCTCAACGCTGCCGAACGCTCGCAGGAGTTGGAGGCGGTCCTCTACCGCGCCCTGCTGGGGCAGCTGGCTGAGCATGCCGAGGCACTGCTGGCGCTGTCACATGCGGTCAGCCATCTGGATGTCTACGCCGCCCTGGCAGAAGCCGCTGCCAACTATGGCTATGTCTGCCCGGTGCTGAGCGAGGATAACGAGATCACCATCGAGGGCGGGCGCCACCCGGTGGTGGAGCAGATGCTGCACGGCGAACGCTTTGTGCCCAACGATACCCGCCTGCACCCCTCCGAGGCGATCCATATCATCACCGGCCCCAATATGTCGGGCAAATCGACCTATCTGCGTCAGGTGGCACTGATCGTGCTGATGGCGCAGATCGGCTCGTTTGTGCCAGCCAAGGCCGCCTATCTGGGGCTGGTCGACCGCATCTTTGCACGCGTTGGTGCCCAGGATGAGATCTCGGCTGGACAGAGCACCTTTATGGTCGAGATGGTCGAGATGGCCAACATTCTCAACCACGCTACCAACCGCAGCCTGCTCATTCTGGATGAGATCGGGCGCGGCACCAGCACCTATGACGGCATCTCGATCGCCTGGGCGGTGGTCGAGTATCTGCACAACCACCCCAGGCTGCAGGCCAAGACCCTCTTTGCCACCCATTACCACGAGCTGGTCGACCTCGACCGCTTTTTACCACGGGTGCGCAACTATAATGTTGCCGTCAGCGAGAAGGGCGGACAGGTGGTCTTTACCCGCCAGATCACTCCCGGCGGGGCTGACCGCAGCTATGGCATCCATGTGGCGCAGATGGCAGGACTGCCCAAAGCGGTAGTGCGGCGCGCCAACGAAATTCTGCTTGAGCTGGAGAAATCCTCTCAGAGGGTACCGGTTCAGGCCGGCAAGCAGACCATCCGCATGCAGCAGCTTTCGTTTATGGATTCCCCCAACCCGCTGGCGGAAGAGCTGCGCGCGCTGGATGTGGACGGCATGTCACCGCTGGAGGCGCTCAACAAGCTTGCTGAGCTTAAAAACAAGGTAGGTTGAGATGCGCCGGCGTGCCAGCATCGGCTGGTTGGCTGCGGCGCTTTTGGTACTCGCTGGCTTGTTGCTCGTTAATCCCGCGCGCCGCGAAATCAGAGCTGATCAGCCTCGTTTCGAACAGCCCTCGCTCGTGCTGATGCCCGGCGATGCCGTGCAGCAGAGCTTCCTGGCGGACAAGCCCAACCTGAGTGCGATCGATGTCACCCTGGTGCGCTACGAACGCGACAAGCTCATTCCTGAGGATGCCTCCTTTACCCTGACGCTCAAGCGCATTGAGCCGCCTGGCGTGGTCAGCCAGCGCAGTTGGAGTGTGCAGGAGCTCAAGCACAACGATGTGCTGCGCCTCGAGTTTACCCCTGAGCTCGATTCAGCGGGACAGGCCTACCTGCTGACAGCCAGCAGCAATGCCGACGCCGGCATCGCCCTGTGGCAATCCAGCGGTGACGCCTATTCTGACGGTGAAGGATCCGGCGGCGGCGACCTGCGCTTTAGCACGGAATATCGTTATACCCTGCATAACATGCTCTCTGACCTGGCATCTCAACTGGGGCGGTGGACAACCGCCCTACCGGCACTGCTGGCGACCCTCTTTATACCCGGCCTGGCGGTGATGCCGTGGCTCTTGCCGCGCCGGCGCCTGGCGTGGCCAGAGTGGCTGCTGGGCGCTCTGATGGCAAGCATGGCGCTGATCGCGCTGGCGTTCCTGTGGGCGGCGTTGCTGGGTTTGCCGTTGAATGGCTGGCTGGGAGCTGCTGCGGCGGTTGGCTTGTTCCTCGCGGGGGTGTGGGGATGGCGGAGGCGCGCACGGCTCCTGGCGGGCATCTCGCGCCGGGAGACATCCGCAGCTGAGTGGCTGCTGGTTGTAGTGCTCGTGTTAAGCGTCGCCACGCGCCTGTTACAGGTGCGTGATTTGCTCGTGCCGAACTGGGTGGATGGGGTGCATCACACCATGCTGACCCAACTGCTGATGGAACGGGGCTATGTGCCGGCCAGTTATGAACCCTACATGCCGATTGGCAGCCTGCATTACCATTTTGGCCTGCACACCTCTGCAGCCGTGTGTGCCTGGCTGGGGGTTCTGCGCGCCAACCAGGCGGTGCTCTTGGTAGGGCAGGCAGTCTCGGCATTCGTGCCGCTGGCGATGTATGTACTCGCTGCCGCCCTCACTCATCGAAGAACGGCCGGTCTTGCAGCGGCTGCTATCGCCGGCTGCGGGTATTATATGCCCTCGTATTTCGCATCGTGGGGCCGCTACACCCATTTGCTGGGTCTGCTGCTGTTGTGCGGAGTGGTGGCCCAGTATTGGAGGTTATTCAGCCTGGGCGAGGCCAACCGGCGCGAGATATGCTGGGTAGCCCTGGTCAGCGCCGGACTGGCGCTCTGCCATTACCGCGCCTCGATACTGGCGGCCCTGCTGATCCTCATTTTGTGGCTGATTTCGCGTCTGCGCACACGTCTGGCGTCCGGTTGGACACTGCTGCGCCTGCTTGCACCACCTCTGGTGGCAGCCATCCTGATCGCGCCGTGGATTTACCGTTTCGCGGCTGAGGTGATCCCCCAGGTCGGCAGTGTTTATGGCGGCTGGGAGGTGCTGCCGGGCTATAACGTCTTTCCGGATCGTCTGCTGAGCGATCTCCCCAGCCGCGTACTGATCGCCGCATCGGCTTTGGCGCTGGTGGCCGCGCTGCTGCGCCGGCAGAGGGTGATGCTGGGGGTGGGCATATGGGCGTGCGTGTGCATGCTATTGGCCAACCTGCGCCTGCTGGGCTTGAGCGACTTGTGGATGCTGCCGAACTCGGTGATGGTGATCTCCTGGTGGGTGCCCGCCAGTGTGCTGTGCGGTTGGCTGGCTGCGGAGCTGCTGGAGGCAGCCGAGTACGCTTGTACCTGGCTGCGCGCCCGCAAACCAGCTCCTGTGCGTCGGACTGGACACATCGCCATGCCGGCACTGGTTATTGCGTTCTTGGCGGCGCTGTTGTGGGGCAGCTGGAGGCTGGTAGATACCGTCAACCCGTCGACAGTGCTGGTGAAGCGCGACGACATCGCCGCCATGCGGTGGATTACCGCCAATACGCCTGCCGACGCACTCTTTCTGGTCAATTCCATCGCATGGAGCGGCCAGTTGCATGCCGGCAGTGACGCGGGCTGGTGGATCCCTTACCTGGCAGGGCGGCGCGCCAGCATGCCGCCGCTGTTACATTCACAGGGCGATCAGGTCTACTTTCGCCAAGTGCGCGACCTGGCAGCCGCCGTCGAGGCTCTCAGCTCGCCGGATGCCCCCGAGCTGCTGACGATGCTGCGCGATGCCGGCATTACGCACGTCTACATCGGTGCGGCTGGCGGTCCGCTAAAGGCGGCCGCCCTGGATATCAGCCCGCATTATGAGCTCTTGTATAGCGATGGACCGACACGCGTTTACGCGCTGAAGGCCGAATAAGCGTCAGTCCAGCAGATCCTCCATAAATACCGGGTTGGACCAGGCCACATGCCCGGTGGCGTCTTCGCATTCGACCCTGACAAAGCGCTGCTCAGGAAACACCCCAAGGACTGCCGAGGTGATCAGCCCTCCCTCAGGGGCGTTGATGCGTCGGCCCATAGGCATGGCGGCATACAGGGTGATGGAGCGGCAAGGGCTGCAGCGCACCACCAGGGCGGGCTTACCGTCCTGACGCGTCAGGCGCAGGTCGGTGATGGCCGGCCCGTTGCTGGAATAAAAGTTGCCCTTGCGCAGCGCCTCGATAATGGCGCCCTCTTCGAGCTCAGTGGCGCGCACCATCACCCAGCCGAGTGCCTTGTGGCCTCCGCCGCCGTGGCCGTCGTCGGTGGCCAGGCCATAGAGCTGCTTGCCGGTGCAGAGCGCCTCATCCCATTCGTTGCGCGAATACCCCAGTCCGACCTCCTGGTCGCACACGCCGTTATAGACCTCGATACCCAGAACAGCTGGCGTGGTAACGAGCTTGTCATAGGTCTGGCCCGTCCAATAAGGATGCGCATAAAAGGCCAGCCCGCCCAGGCGCGCTACCTCGGCCGCCAGCACTGCCGGGTCGGCCGCCAGGGCGCGGTCGGGCAAGCCGCTGGTGCCAACCGTCAGCATGTGGTAGCCCTCGCCGTGCAGCTCGGAGCCTGCAATGGTGATCCAGCTGCCATCGGCAGAGCGTGTGCCGGCGGTATAGACCCAGTGGTCTGTGATGGCCATAAAATCATAGCCAACTGAGCGGTAAAAGGCAGTGACTTCCTCAGGTGAGAAGAGGCCGTCTGATTGGGTGGTATGGGCGTGCAAGTTGCCGCGATACCAGGCTCCGGGCAGGCTAAAGGGAGAGGTCCAGGCCATTTCATGCTCCTTGATCAGATGTTTGGATGGTGACAGTGCGGTCGTTCGGCGCCAGATCGTCGTAACCAGATTAGTCAGCGGGGCGAGTATGTCAACTGCCGCCGGCCAGTTGTTTTGGGCATAGTCACACATTTCTCAGCGCGCAGTGTGCTCCCAAATGACAGTTCGCCAACTAACTGATGAGGATGATCCCGCTCACTACGATAAAGGTGCCCACGATCACCGGCCAGGTCGGGCGCTCGTGCATCCAAAAGGTACTGAGAGGCAACGCAAAAATCGGTGGGGTAGAAGCCAGAATGGCGGCACGCGTGGCCCCCAGCAGCGAGACGGCTGCCACAAAAAAGAGGTTGCCAAACCCCCAGCCGATTAAACCGCCTACGATCAGGATCACCCATTCGCGTCGGGTCAGGGCGGCATACTGCCGGTAACTGCGGCGCACCAGCACCACCGCCCACAGCATCAGCGAGAGTGCCGGTGTGCGCACGGCCGAGGCTGCCAGCGCGCCGATGCCCTCCATACCCGGGGCCGTCAGCACCATGCCGGCCGCCCAGAAAAGCGCGGTGATGAGCGCATAGGACAAGCCAGCTTTGAGCTCTCCCTTATCCGCTGCAGTGCCACCGTTTGGCCGGCTCACCAGGACGACACCGATCATCACCAGCACCAGACCGACAGCTAATGTCCAGGTGATGGTTTCGTTGAGAAAGAGCACGGCCAACCCCATGGTGAGCGCCGGATAGGCGTTGGCGATCGGGATAGTGCGGCTGAGGCCCATCTTGCGGATGCTGGTGACGTAAAAGGCATCGCCGATCGCGGCTGTCACGGCGATGCTGATTATCAGATAAAAGAGGTTGCGCGGCGGGATGGTGGCGATCTCGCCCATATGCCCGCTCAGCGCGAGCATTATCAACATCAGCAGTCCGGCTGCCAAGGTGCGCGGTGCGTTCAGGGAAAACGGGTCGAGTTTGTGAGCGATGTTGCGGAACGATACTGAGCCAACCGCCCAGCAAAAGGCACACAGCAAACCAGCCGCTACTCCCCAGGCCAATCTATCTTACCTCGGTACATGAATCAGGGCGTGGCGCTGGGCTTGGGCGTAGCCGAGGCAGTCGCATCCACGGTCACGGTCGGCGTGGCTGTCTCTGTCGCTTCAGGCAGCAGTGTCGGCTCAGTTGGCGTGGCGGTTGCCGTCGCAGTCGGCGCAGGGGCAACATCGTACCCAAACTCGATCGAGGCGGTGCCGCCGAGTTCCAGGAACTCGACCACAACTAGGTGCGGGCCGGCTTCGACAGTCACCAGTGCCTGCTGCAAGCCGGCCGAGGCGACCCAGGCGTTGACCAATAGCACGCCATCTACGCTGATGCGCACCCCGTCATCGGTGTCCGCCCAAAAGCGGTAGGTGCCCTTTTCGAGGGTGACCGTACGGCTCCAGCGCACTGAAAAGTTATCGGCTGGAATCGTAGCTCCCGGCGAGCCGTCTTGCCAGTCAAAGGAGACGACAGGATCATCGCGCACCAGGGCAGGGGTGCCGCTCAGGTTGGTGTTGTTAAAGTACTCGCCCTTCCAGTTGTAAAACTGTTCGATGCGGTCCCAGCCTAGTTTGACGGTGGCAGGGCCGGTGTGCGAGTAATACTCGAGCACCACGTTGTGTGCACCGCGCACCAGGTAGATATAGCCGGTGTAGCTGGTCAGTTCAGCCTGGTGCCACTCGTCGATCAGCAGGTTGCCATCCACGTATAACCTTACGCCGTCGGTAGCGGTGGTGGTAAAGCGGAAGGGCCCCTCGTCAAACACCAGCGAGCGCGACCAGCGCACCGAAAAGTGGTCGACAGGCACCTGCGGAGCGGGCGCTGAGTTGCCCCAGTCGAATAAAAGCACTTGGTCGTTGCGCACCAGCACAGGGCTGCCGGTGAGGTTGGGGTTGGTAAAGTATTCGCCCTTCCATTCGGGGAACTGTCCGCGGAAATCCCACCATACGCGGATTTCGGCCTGGTCGGCAAAATCGGCATATTCCACTCTGAGCTCGTGCTCGCCAGCCTTGAGGTACACATCCGCGGTCGAGAGGGTGGTAGGCTGGGCTTGCCAGGCATCGATGATCAGCACGCCATCCAACCATACCCTTACGGCATCGTCAGCATAGGCGTTGATGCGAAAGCCGCCTTCATCAAAGTCCCAGCGCCCGACCCAGCGCACCCCAAAGCCGGAGGCCGACAAGCCGCTGGCGGGTGGCTGCTCACCCCACAGAAAGTCGATCACAGGGTCGTTGCGCCGCAAAACGGGTTCACCGGCCAGCTCGGTGTTATCATAGTAGGAGGCCGCCCAGATCGCCTTGGGCACCACTGTTGCCTGGGGCGTGGGTGTCTCAGCGGACGCTTCGGGCGTGAGAGAGGGTGTGACCTGGCGGGTTGGCCGTGGTGTGCCGGTGGTGCCGGCTTCACCGACGGTAATGGTGCGCGCGATCAGCCGGTTGAGCGAATCAAGCGTGCCCATCGCGACGATGGAAGCGCCCGATACCAGCCGGTCGCGGCTGGCAGGTTTGCCCTTGGCGTCGACGATCTGGGTTTGCTCGGTGATGATGAGCTGTTCGATGTTGCCGCTTTCAGGGGTGATCACGGCAATCAACGCCCCCGGGGCATACTCGCGGATGCGCCCACGCACCTGCACAGTGGCGACGGCCGTACCGGCTGCGACTGCCGTCTCTGTCGTGGCTGGCACCGTCTGGTCGGCCTCGGGCGGGGTGATGCGCTTGCGGATAAAGCCAAAATAGATCGCCAGGATGATGATGATCGTGAGGGCGGCGATACCTCCCACCACGAGGAGCCCGCGTTTCAGGGGCAAACCATCCGGAGGCGTCCCAGCATCGGGTAGTTCCTGATTCAGCATCTTTTCCTCTAGTTAACCAATATCATCGGCAGTGGTGTAAAGGTAAGAACAAATATGATCAGCATTACGATCGCCAGCCACCGTAACGGTGCCGTCAGAGTGGTGATCTCATCAAGCGGGGCGGGGTAACGGCGGCCAGTCAGGAATAACAGCACTACCCACAGCCACCATCCGCGCCACCAGATGCCCAATACGACCAGTATACCCCAAACCGCCCATGCCAGGTAACGGCTGGTGCGTCCCAGTAAACCGTAGGCGATGTGCCCACCATCCAGCTGCCCAGAAGGCAACAGGTTCATGGCTGTCACAAGCAGACCGGCCCAACCGGCAAATGCCAGCGGATGCAGCATCACATCGCTGCCGGCAGAAGGCAGCCACCTGCCAAACACCAGCAGCTTGGCCAGTGTATACAGCAGTGAGTTACCCTCCAGTATATAGCCAGAGGCCGGCAACGTTTCCACGCTCGAGAGCATCAGGCCTGTCAAGAGCACCGGTATCGCCACTACCAGGCCGGCCAGAGGGCCGGCGACACCGATCAGCACCAACTCACGGCGGTTACGCGGAATGCCCCGCATTCGAATAATCGCCCCTAACGTGCCAAACGGGCTGAGCGGGAACGGGATCAGGTACGGCCAGCTGACGGGCATGCTCAGGCGGCGGGCCATCAGGAAGTGGCCGAACTCGTGTGTCAGCAGAATGCCCAGCAAGCCGCCTGCAAAAGTCAGCGCGTGCGCCAGACTGGGGGCGAGCTGCGTGCCGGCGGCGGGGTACCCCTCCCAAAAGAACAGATACGAAGCCGTCACCGAGAGCACCGTCAGCACACCCAGTAGAATCGGGAGCCACCCCCGTCTGCGCGCTGGCGCCGCGGCTGTCGGTATCAGTTCAAAGCAGGCCTCGTCGCCATCACGTCGCAGGCGCAGGACGCAGCCGTGTTGAGCAGCAAAGGGCTCCAGGCGGCGATAGGCCTCGTGGCTGGGCACCAGCAGTTGCCCACAGATCCTGACCGCTGCCCCAGAGGGCGCGTCCCAGGTGATGGACGTAATCGTCAAGAACCCTTGCACAGCACGGCTCAGTTGGTCAGTATTCAGGTTAGCTGGCAGCATGTGCTCCTTGACCTTCCATCTTAGCACAAGCCATCGTCAATGACAATCACCTGGTGAATAATAGGTTGAAAAGTACCCGAGGACATTAATGGGAGCCTCTGGGGGGTTGACCAAACGCCACTGGCAAGCTATAATGATGTGGCTAGTCAGCACACCGTTTGTCAGGATATGGGCCTCGGCCGGGTTTTCCTGTGGCGGTGTTCGCGCAGTCTCAACGAATTCTAATTTCACTTCACACACAATGCTGAAGAGGTGATTACTTGGAAGAGAAACTGCAAGAGTTGACTGATAGTGATGAGCTCGAAGAAAAGGGTCTTGATTTCGAGGCCGAGATGATCGTCTCTGAGTTGGGCCTGACCGACGAAAACGAGCTACCGCCCGAAGACGAAACCACCCAGATCGATACCCGCAACGACCTCGACGACATTTCTACCGATGATTCTGTCAGTCTCTACCTTAAGCAGATGGGACAAGTGCCCCTGCTGACCGGCGCCGAAGAGGTCAAGCTGGCCCGCCAGATCGAAACGGGCGAGCGCGCCAGCGCCAAACTGCGCGATAAAACGCTCAGCGAAGACGAACGTGAAAAGCTCGAGGACGAGGTAGCTATCGGCGAGAACGCCCGCTCGCACCTGATCGAGGCCAACACCCGCCTGGTAGTGAGCGTGGCCAAAAAGTATATCGGCCAGGGCGTGCCATTCCTGGATCTCATCCAGGAGGGCAATATCGGCCTGATGAAGGCTGTCGAAAAGTTCGACTATCACCGCGGATACAAGTTCAGCACCTATGCCACCTGGTGGATCCGCCAGGGTATTACGCGCGCGTTGGCTCAGCAGAGCCGCCTGATCCGGCTGCCGGTGCACGCGGGCGACCAGATCCGCCGCATATACCGCATCTCCGAGCAGCTTGAGCAGGAGTGCGGCCACCGCCCCACCTCCGAGGATATTGCTCAGCAGACGGGCCTCTCCAGCACCAAGGTGGAGAGGTTGCTGCGCATCTCGCGTTATCCGGTCTCGCTGGAGCGTCCGGTGGGGGATGACGGCGATACCGAATTCGGCGATTTTATCGAAGATGAGGATTCACCGCCGCCCACGGATATCGCCTATCAGAAGCTGCTGCGTGAAGCCCTCGAGAGCGTCATGACGGCGCTCAGCCCGCGTGAGGCGCGTATCCTGGGGATGCGCTTTGGCTTACGCGATGGGCGCGCTCACACCCTCGAAGAGGTGGGCGAAAAGTTTGGCCTGACGCGTGAACGCATCCGCCAAATCGAACATCAGGCGCTTGACCGGCTGCGCAGCCCGCATCGCAGCTGCCAGCTCAAAGACTACCTGCGGTAATCGAGGCTAACCGACGCGCTGGCCACCCCGGCCAGCGCGTTTTTTATAAGGAGCGAGATATGCCTGCGACTCGACGCACATTCAAGCGACTGACCCTGATTGCCGCACTGGTGACGGTGTTGATCCTGGCGGCCTGCGGCAAACCAGCTGCAAATGCCAGCCTGGTGGTGCTGCACACCGGCGATGTTTACGGTTATATCGAACCTTGCGGTTGAGGCATCCAAAAAGGAGGGGTTGCCCGGCGGGCAACCTATCTGAACGAGGTGCGCGAGCACCACGACGTGCTGCTGGTGGATAGCGGCAACACGCTGTTTGGCATCCAATTCGCAAGCGATACCGATGGCAAGGCCTTGCTCGAAGCGATGAATGACATGCATTATGATGCTATGGCGATCGGTGCGCTGGAGCTCTCTGAGGGACTGGAAGCCTTCAAGGGCCTGCAGGAGGCGGCCGAGTTCCCGCTGCTTTCGGCCAACCTGGTGGATGCCAAAGGCGAGCTGTTGACAGAACCCTATACCATCGTGACGAAAAACGGCCTGAGGGTGGCAGTGATCGGCGTGAGTGAGCCCTCGGCGGTATTAAAGATACATGCGCCAATGATTGCTGACCAGGCCGATACGCGTGACGCGGCTGAGGCGGTGCGCAGCGTGATCAACACCATCGGCCCTCAGGCGGATCTCTTTGTGGTGCTTTCACGTCAGGGGCTGCGTGCCGATCGCGATCTGGCGGCGGCGGTGCCCACCATCGACGTGATTATTGGCGGGAGCGACCGCACACTGATGTCCGAGCCAGAGACGGTCGGTAGCACGGTGATCGTGCAGCAGGGCTACCAGGGCGAATGGGTGGGCCACACATGCCTCGAGATCGACCGGCAGCATATCGTGGTGAAAGCCACTACCGAGGCGGTA
>Ga0123333_10000464_pt1 | contig 45538 bp, 42 predicted proteins | sample BioC12SIPDNA_3_FD_89957 | JGI IMG/M metagenome (GOLD analysis project Ga0123333, IMG submission 89957) | Anaerobic biogas reactor microbial communites from Washington, USA - Biogas_R2_B C12 SIP DNA | ecosystem: Engineered > Bioreactor > Anaerobic > Unclassified | place: Washington, USA...
GCGCAACTGGTGGCCTTTATCGAGCAGACCTGCGAGCTGCAACCCGGCATGCGCCTGCTCGACCTGGGCTGCGGCGGCGGCGACCAGGCGGCGTTGTTCGCCGCGAGAGAGTATGACGTCCTGGGCCTCGACATCGCGCCGCCGCTGGTGGCCTATGCCCGTGAGCGCTCTGAGCGTGAGGGGCTGCGTGGTGAGTTCATCTGCGACGACATGCGCGAGATCGCCTTTAACGGCGAGTTCGATGCCGTGCTGGTGCTGTCGGGCTCGTTCGGGTTCTTTGGCGATGAGGGCGACCAGGCGCTGCTATGCAAGATCACACGTGCCCTCAAGCCGGGCGGCAGGGCGTTCATCATGTATCTATGCCCGCCCGCCAGGCCACGGCGCGAGCGCTCCTGGCGACGCGTCAGGCAGGGGTTGCAGCTGACTGAGGACTGGTTCGACTATGAGACCAGCACCAGCTGCGGATGGATTGCCATCATCCAGGACGACGGCACGATGCTACGCCCCTCGTCCGAGCCGGGCTACTATACTGCCGACGAGCGCATCCGCTGCCACACCGTGCCCGAAATGCGCCGCATGTTGTCCACAGCCGGCCTGGAGCCACTGGGCTTTTACGGGCGAGAGATGGCGTTGGAGCCAACCGTCGAAACACCGCGAGACATCGTGGTGGCACGAAGGGTCTAGAGCCCTGTCGTAACCCGGCGCAGCGCGGCGTGTTAGGATATACAGCTCGATAACACGTTAGGCGAGGGAAAACCATGCCCAGGATCGCCGTGATCACCGACACTGACAGCAGCCTGCCCTTTGACGTGGCAGAGCAGCACGGCATCGTGCAGGTGCCTATCAGCATTCGCTTTGGCAACGAGACCTTTCGCGATGGCTACGACATCGACGCTACGACCCTGTTCGCCCGCATCGACCGCGAAGGCAGCCTGCCGCAGACGGCCGCGCCCTCGCCCGGCGAGTTTGCCGCTGCCTTTGAGGCGGCGCTGGCAGGTGGGGCCGACGGTATTCTTTGCCTCAATATCTCATCAGAGGTGAGTGGCACCTGCCAGGCCGCACAACTCGCCGCCAGCGAGTTCAGTGGGCGCAACATCACCGTGGTAGACACGCGGCAGATCTCCATGGGCCAGGGGTTCATGGTGTTGGCTGCTGCCAGGGCAGCCGCGCAGGGCGCCTCGGTTGAACAGGCACTGGCCGCCGCTATGGAGACCAGCGCGCATGCCCATCTGTTCGGAGCCCTTGCCACACTCAAGTATCTGGCCCTGGGGGGGCGCGTGAGTCAGTTCGCCGCCATGGCGGGCACGGTGCTCAACATCCGCCCCATCCTCACGGTGCGCAACGGGAAACTCGATCTCCTCGAAAAGTCGCGCACCCGCAAACGCTCGTGGGCGCGCGTCATCGAGCTGGCCAGCGAGCGGCTCAACGGTGGCTGTCCAGCCCAGATGGCCGTGCTGCATGCCGCCGCCGCTGACGATGCGCGCGAGTTCGAAGCCGAGCTGCGCGCCAGCCTCAACTGCCCCGAGAGCATCCTGATCTGCGAGCTTATGCCAGGCCTTTCGGTGCACACCGGCTCGGGGATGGTGGGTGTCTCGTTCGTTGCGCCAGCCTGAAACGGCCAAAGCGCGGAGGCAACTGGCTGTAGCTGTGCGCCGCAACTTGACGCCCCCTCTGCAATCCGCTAGACTGACCCCATCGGTCATCGTCAACGCCGCGCCACGGTTGCTGACGGTGACCAAGTAGCGCAGTGACAGCGCAAGCCCCACAGGCCACAACCAGCGCCTGTGCGCCGCAAAGCAGCGGTTCGGATGGCGGTCACTGGCTGGATCCTCTGCGTGGCACAGGCCCCATCTGAGGGGCCTGTTCTCTTTGTATCCTTCTGATGGTCATCAGACCACTGCAGACAGGGAGAGATATGCAACCTGCACAATTGATGGCGCGGGCCCAGGCCCTGGCACCCGAGCTGCTTCGGTGGCGACGAGACCTGCATCAGCGGGCAGAGCTGGGGTTTCAGGAACATGAGACAGCCGCCTACCTCGCGAGCACGCTTGAGGCCGTGGGTGTCAGAGTGCGCACTGGTGTGGCCAAGACCGGCTTGGTAGGCGCCTTGGGCACAGGCCGGCCAGCCATTGGCTTGCGGGGCGATATGGACGCGCTCCCCATCTTCGAAGCCAACGACATGCCGCATACCTCGCGGCGCGAGGGAGTGATGCACGCCTGCGGCCATGATGGCAACATGACCGTTGTGCTGGGCGCTGCGCGGCTGCTGGCCGAGCTGACAGACCGCCCTGCCGCCGAGTTTCGCTTTCTGTTGCAGCCCAGCGAAGAGAACCAGGACGCCGACGGAAAGAGCGGCGCCATGCGCATGCTCGAAGAGGGCGCCCTAGAAGGCCTCGACTATGTCATCGGCCAGCACGTCCACAGCGACGTGCCTGTGGGCCAGATTCGCATCTCACCAGGGTACATCATGGCGTCGGCCGACGCCTTTGAGGCGACCATTACAGGCCGCGGCGCCCACGGAGCCTACCCCCATCAGAGCATCGATCCGATTTTTCTGCTGGGGCAGGTGATTCCTGCTGTGCAGGGCATCGTGGCGCGACGCGTCAAACCACAAGAGCCAGCGGTGGTGACCATCGGTGCGGTGCACAGCGGCCTGGCCGGCAATGTCATCCCTGAGAGGGTGACGCTGGCCGGCACGTTGCGCGCCTATAGCCCCGCCGTGCGCGATCTGCTTTGGAGCGAGCTCGACCGTGCTCTGAGCGTGGCGCGCGCGCTGGGCGGCGACTATACACTGCGCATCGACGGCGGTTACCCCGCCACACACAACAATGCCGTTGTTGCCGAGACCATTGTGCAAGTTGCCCGTGAGCTGGCCGGCGAAGGCGCTGTGGGATCGATGGAGCCCTCGATGGGCGCCGAGGATTTCAGCCTGATGGCCGCAGCGGTGCCGGGAGCCATGTTCCAGACAGGTGTGGCTTTGCCAGGACCGTTGCGCCCCCACCACAGTGAAACCTTTGACCTCGACGAACAGGGCCTGGTGCTGGGCGTGGCCGTGATGGCCGCCACAGCGTTACGGCTGGCGGAGCGCGCACAATGAGTGACAACATGCTGCACCTGGGCAAACTCGAACAGGCCTCGGGCATCTTGCGCGAGCTCGGTATCGATGCCTGGCTGATCTATGTCCGCGAGACAGCCCTCAACCCTGACCCTGTCACCGCGCTGCTGTGGGATTTCGCGGTGATCTGGCCGGCGGCATTCGTGATCACCGCTGACGGGCAGCGCATCGCCACGGCTGTGGTTCACGATGTGCCCACTCTAGAGCGATCGGGGCTGTTTACGCAGGTGGTTCCCTTTACCAAGGTGGTCGAGGAGACGCTGCCCGCCATCCTGGAAACGCTCGCCCCCAAGAGCATCGCCCTCAACTATTCGAGCGACAACGTGGCCGCCGATGGCCTGTCTCACGGGTTGTTCTTGAGGCTCGAGGCCATGCTGGCGGGCACACCCTGTGCGACGTGTCTCGTGAGCGCCGAAGGACTCATCGGGCGGTTGCGCCAACGCAAACTGCCCGCCGAGCTGGACCGTTGCCGTGAGGCTTGCCGTCTGGCGCAAGATGTGTTCGACTACTTTGGCGCCCGCTTGAGAGCGGGCCTATCAGAAACCGAGATGGCGGGCGTTTTCCGCGAGCGCATGGCAGAGCTCGGCGTTGGCCCCTCATGGGAGGCGGCCATGTGCCCCAACATGAACGCGGGCCCTCACACGGGCCGAGGCCATGTGGGCCCGCTGCCCGATGTGATCATCCAGCCGGGCGATATCCTCAATGTCGACTTTGGCGTCAAACTCAATGGCTACTCGTCCGATCAGCAGCGCATGTGGTACCTGCTGCGCCCTGGTGAGACGGCGCCGCCTGCTGACGTCATGGAGCCGTTCGAAGCGGTCGTGGGCGCCATACAGGCAGGGTTTAACGCGCTGCGGCCGGGCATCCCTGGCAAAGAGGTAGATGCGGCTGCGCGGCGTTACCTCACCGAGCGGGGCTATCCCGAGTATTTGCACGCGCTGGGTCACAATGTCGGCACCTATGCTCATGATGGTGGCATCGCCATGCTGGCGCCGCCGTGGCCATCGTATGGCCAGCAGGCGCATACGCCGCTAGAGGAGGGGCAGCTGCTCACCCTCGAGCTGGGCATCACTTGTGAGCTGGGCTATTTCGGCCTCGAGGAAGAGGCGCTCATCACCGCCCAGGGCGCCGAATGGTTCTGGCCCCCCCAACGCGAACTCATGCTTGTTCGTCCTGTCGAGAGGGGGTAGCGGCGGCGCACAAGACCGCTATCGCTGCTTGATCTTGAGACCATGCTGTTCAAAGTGGAGGTGAAGGAGCGCATCATTTGCCTGCCCAGACAATGATGTCAATGGCCCGTCGCACAACTCGAGTTGGACAGTGGATAATCAGAGGAGTGAAGACAGAATGTCCAAGAGAGCCGGTCTGATCGTTGCCATGCTCGTGGTGGCAAGCCTGGTGCTCGGCGCCTGCACGACGCCCGAACCACAGGTGATCGAAAAAGAGGTCGAAAAGGTCGTCAAAGAGACGGTCGTCGTCGAAAAAGAGGTCGAAAAGGTCGTTGAGAAGGTGGTCGAGGTCGAAAAGGCCGAGGACACCACCCCCAAGGGAACCGTTGTCGTGGGTGTCTGGCAAGAGCCCAAGGGCTTGATCTGGAACATCTTCTATGATGCCCATGCCAACGACCTCGGTGCATCGATGTACTATACACCGGTGACCACCGATGAGAACGACGAGCTGGTCGCTCAGATGCTCGAAGAGGTGCCCACAGTCGACAACGGTGGCGTCTCTGAGGACGGCAAGACGATCACGCTCAAGTTCAAGCCCGGCTTTGCCTGGCATGACGGCGTGCCCGTAACCGCCGAAGACTACAAGTTCACCTGGGAGTTCATCATGGACCCGGCCACCGTGTCGCAGACGACGGCGGGCTGGAATATGATCGAGAGCGTCGAGGTGATCGATGAGCTCACCGCCGTGGTCACGCTCTCCGAGTCTTATGTGCCGTTCGTGGCCTCGACGCTGGTCTTCCCCATCTTGCCCAAGCACGCCCTCGAGGGTGTGGCAGATCCGGGCAACAGCGAATTTGCGCGTGCCCCGCTGGGCAACGGCCCGTTTGTGTTCCAAGAGTGGATCCCTGGCGACCGTATCGTGGTCAAGGCCAACCCGGATGCCCCGATCCCGCCAAAGGTCGAAGAGATCATCTTCAAGTTCGTGCCAGACATGAACACGCTCCTGGCGCTGCTGCGCACGGGCGACGTGGATGTGGCCTATGATCTGCGCGAGACCCAGATCGCTGACATCGTCAAGATGCAGAACGTCGAGGTCATCGCCCTGCCCGGCTTGAGCATCGAGCGGTACTATTTCAACCTGCGCGATCCTCAGGACCTGACGCAGCCACACCCGATCTTTAACGACATCAATGTTCGCAAGGCGCTCATGATGGGCATGGACCGCTGGTCTGCCGTGTCGGGCATTCTGCAGGGCTATGGCGAGGTGGCCATCACCGAGCTCGACAACCATCCCTGGCAGAACACTGATCTCGAGCCTGTGCCTTACGACCCCGAGGCTGCGGCCGCCCTGCTCGATGAGGCCGGCTGGGTAATGGGTGAGGATGGCATCCGCGTTAAGGATGGCGTGCGCCTGAGCTTCCGGCACTCGACCACCGCGGGCAACCAGGTGCGCGAGAACCTGCAGCTGCTCTTCCAGCAGAACCTCAAGGACATCGGCGTCGAGATGATCATCGACAACTACCAGTCGGCCACCTTCTTTGGCGGCTGCGCCACCGATGGCATCTTTGGCACCAGCAACTTTGACGTGATGGGCTTTACCAACAGCCCGGCCAGCATCGACCTGGCGCAGGAATGGTCTGACTTTTTCCTGACCTCGTCGATCAAGGATTGCGAGACCAACCCCGCCGGCTCTAACGCCTGGGGTTACTCGAACCCGACGCTGGACGAGCAGATGGCTTGCGCCTTGAACGAACTCGACCCCGAAGCGCGTGTCGAGTGCATCAAGGCCGCGCAAGAGACCATCTACAACGACTACTTTACGCTGTATGTGTATGATCGCCTCGACGTGTTCGCCGTTTCTGACCGCGTCACAGGCGTGAACCCCACCGTCTTTGGTGGGCATTCTTACAGCTACGCCGAGTGGCAGGTCGTCGAATAACCTGCGGCTCTCGAGAGGGGGCCGACCAGGCCCCCTCTCACCACCCTTATCAACACGGAGGCATGCATGTTCCGATACATCGTCAAGCGCCTGCTGATCTCTATCCCGGTGCTGCTAGGCGTTTCACTGGTGGCGTTCTTCCTGGTGCAGGCGTCTGGCGACCCGATGGCCATCTATGTCTCCAACCCCAATATCAGCTCTGAAGACCTCATCCGCCTCGAAAAGACGTACGGTTTCGACAAGCCCAAGGCCGTGCAGTACTTTTACTGGCTACGGAACACGCTCAAAGGCGATTGGGGACAGTCGTTCCTGACGCATCAAGACGTCTTTACCATGATCGGCGAGCGCCTGGGCAACACCCTTATTCTGATGTTCACCTCGTTGCTGGTGACGCTGACCATCTCGCTTCTACTCGGCATCTATACCGCCACGCATCAGTATTCATTCAGCGACTATTTCGTGACCGGGTTCTCTTTCTTTGGCTATGCCATGCCCACGTTCTGGTTTGGACTCATGCTCATCATCATCTTTGCGGTCAAAGCGCGAGAAGCGGGATTGCCCTACCTGCCGGCAGCAGGCATGTATCCTATTCGGGGCGACCGCAACTTTGGGCAACTGCTGCTGCATTTGGTCTTGCCGGTCACCGTGTTGTCGTTGAGCTCGGTCGCCAAGTACACACGCTACCTGCGCTCGAGCATGCTCGAGGTCATCTCGCAAGACTATGTGCGTACCGCGCGAGCCAAGGGGCTCAGCGAGCGCGTGGTGTTGTGGCGACACGCCTTCAAGAACGCCATCATCCCTCTGGTTACCCTGGTGATGCTCGACATTCCTTTCCTGTTTAGTGGCGCGCTGATCACCGAGCAGGTGTTTGCCTGGCCCGGCATGGGGCGCATGTACTGGGAACATGCGAACTGGGTGGACTATCCGGTGCTGATGGGCATCATCTTGTTGGTTTCGAGTCTGGTAGTGGTCTGCAACCTGATCGCCGACATATCGTATGCGCTCATCGACCCGCGCATTCGCGTAGACGGCTAGCCGCCCACGACGCAAAGACGCGCCGCGGCGTTTATACGATAACCTTGCAGTCAGGAGCACAGCATGACTGAATCGACAACTGCCCTTGAGCGCCTGAACGGACAACAGAAGAACCCCCCCAGTATTTGGGGGCTGGCGCTACGACGGTTCCTGAGACATCGAGCCGGCGTCATCGCCTCGGCGGTCTTTCTGCTGATCGTACTGATCGTCGCTCTGGGGCCGCTTACCTTTGTGAGCTACGACGCGGCATTCCGGCCCAACCCATTACTGGTCAACAACGCGCCGTCTGCAGAGCATGTTCTGGGCACCGATGAGGTAGGCCGCGATATTCTGGCCCGTCTGATCTATGGCGGGCGCATTTCGCTAACGGTGGGCGTGCTCGCTATGGTCGTTGCCCTGTCAGTTGGCACCATCTTGGGGGCCACGGCCGGCTACTTTGGTGGCGTGGTCGACAGTATCATCATGCGATTCACCGACATCATGCTCAGCATCCCCGGCATCTTTCTCATCATCGCCCTATCGGTGTTCTTTGGCCCGTCGGTCTCGACCATTGTGCTGGCCATCGGCCTGCTCAACTGGATGACGGTGGCGCGCATCGTTCGCTCGATGTTCTTGCAGCTCAAGGAGCAAGAGTTTGTCACCGCAGCGCGTTGCGTGGGCGCCCGCAACGCCCGCATCATGTGGACGCACATCTTGCCTAACGCTATTGCGCCGCTGGCGGTGGCGGCCACGCTGTCTATCGGCTCGGCCATCCTTACCGAGACCTCGGTGAGCTATCTGGGATTGGGCATCCAGCCGCCACTCCCAAGCTGGGGCAATATGCTCAAGAACGCCCAGGACGTGATTTGGTCGGCGCCCTGGGTGGCCACCTTTCCGGGCTTGATGATCTTTTTCAGCACCTTGTGCATCAACTTTATGGGCGACGCACTGCGTGACGCCCTCGATCCACGCATGAAGCTCTGATTTCGCTCGAACTCGCCCCCGCTGTCGGGGGCACCATTCTGTCAAAGGAGAGGACCATGTCTGTCTATCAAGAAAAGGTGCAACAGGTTGCCGGGCTGCTCGACGAGTTTGACCTCGACATGTGGCTGATCTTTGTGCGCGAGACCGCCGAGCACACCGATCCGGTGCTCAAGGTGCTAGGTCACCTGGGTGCCGTCTGGTCGGCGGCTTTTATGTTCCACCGTTCTGGCGAACGCATTGCCATCACCGGCTTGGGCGATGATGAGGCCATTCGCTCGCAAGGCCTGTTCGATGAGGTGATCCCCTACCAGCTCAGCATCAAAGAGCCGTTGCTGCAGGTTCTGGACAAGTGGCAGCCCAAGTCGATCGGCGTCAACTACTCGCAAAGCGACGTCTCAGCCGACGGCCTGACCTATGGCATGCTGCTCAACCTGCAAAGCTACCTGGCCCAAACGCCCTATGCCGACCGACTGGTCTCGGCCGAGGATGTGTGCGAGGCCGTACGCAGCCGCAAGACTCCCGCCGAGATCGAGACCATGCACACTGCAGGGATGAGCGCGCTGAGCATTTTTGAGGGCATGGCCGGCTGGCTGCGCAACGGCATGAGCGAAAAAGAGATCTTTGCCCGGGTGCAGCAACAAGTCAGAGATATGGGGCTCGAGAACTCGTGGGACGACGCTCACTGCCCCGGCCTCAATGCGGGGCCCAACTCGCCCTGGGGGCACTTTGGCGCCAGCGATGAAGTCGTTCGCCCCGGCGTTACACTGAACATGGATTTCGGCGTCAAGCAAGACGGTTTCTGCTCTGACAACCAGCGCGTATGGTACTTTATGCGCGAGGGAGAGACCGACGCGCCCGAAGGCGTCAAGCACGCCTTTACCTCGGTGCGTGATGGCATTCAGGCAGCCTTTGACGCCGTCAAGCCTGGCATGCAGGGCTGGGAAGTGGACGCCGTAGCCCGCAAGTTCATCGTCGATGCGGGCTACCCCGAGTATCCGCATGCTCTGGGCCATCAGGTGGGTCGCTATGCCCACGACGGTGGCGTGGGCTTTTATCCGCGCTGGGAGCGCTATGGCAACAAACCGTTTGGGCGCGTGGCCGCGGGGCAGGTGTTCACGCTCGAGTTTGGCGTGCGCACCGAGTGGGGCTATATCAGCATCGAAGAGATGATCGTGCTGCGCGAGCACGGCGCCGAGTGGCTGGTGCCCCCGCAAAAGGAACTCTGGCTCGTCAGGTTGTAGGCATCGGTACGCTTTACCAAACGCCGTGGCCGCCGGGCCGCGGCGTTTGTGCGTCAGACACATATGGAGGAGTGCACCCTTGGACACGACCTGGCGTAAACTGCTGCGGGTGCTGGCCCGCAAAGACATCCTGTCGCTGTGTTTGATGATCCTGGCTGCAGATACGGTAGCGGGCATCATCGCCCCCAACTTTGCGCTGTACGCCACCGGTATCGGTGCCACCATGGCACTGGTGGGCGTGCTTACGGCCATCGAGGGCTTGAGCCGTATCTTTGTGTCGGTGCCCATTGGCATGCTGTCTGACCGACACGGGCGCAAGCCCGTGCTGGTGGCGGGCATGCTGCTGTTCGGCCTGGCGGCGCTGGGCTATACCATCGTGCCCAACGCCTTCTGGCTGTTGCCGATGAAGGCCCTGGTGGGCGTGGCCATGGTGTCGACGTTCTTCATGGGCATGGCCTACATCGGCGACACAGTTGCCAGCGGCGACAGGGGACTAACCATCGGGCTGTACGCCACCTTCATGGGTTCTGGGTTTGCGTTGGGCAGCGCCATCGGGGGCAGCACTTCGGCCCGTTGGGGCTTTGAGGGCTCTTACTATCTGGCCGCAGGCATCGCAGCGCTGGGCGCGGGCATAGCCGCCTGGGGGCTGCAGAGTAGATCGAGTCGCGCTCAAGCCACAACCCCCGGGCGACAGGCCAGCGGCGATGCCTGGGCCCTACTCACCCACAGCAAGCCCTTGCTGGCAGCCAGCGTGGCCAACCTCTGCAATAACATGTGGTATAGCGGACTGGTTGCCAGCTTTTTCGCAGTCTATGCCGACAGCCTCGGCATCAGCACAGCCGCCATCGGCAGCATGTTTGCTTTGCGCGCCGTCATGTCCACGGCAGCTCGTCTGCCTACCGGGCTGGCATCCGGGCACCTGTCGGCGCGACGCCTGATGGTGATTGCCCTGGCACTGGCAGCGGCGGCCATCATCGGCATCCAAGCTACCAGCGCGGCGCCGTTGCTGACGGCGCTGCTGGCCGTCGAAGGCGTGGCCTATGGCATGTTTCTCACTTCAGGACAAGCGTTCGTCACCCATCAGTTCTCTGACGAGTTGCGCGGCACGGCGGTTGGCGTCTACTCAACGGCCGGTGGCATCGGCTCGACCGGCGGACCATTTCTGCTCGGACTGCTCGCCCAGATATGGGGCCTCAAGCCAGTGTTCTGGGCCATGGCGATCTTGATCATGATCGGCATCGGTGTCATTCTGTCGATCACAGATCCTGCCCCCGCTACCCAGGAGGAGGTTGCGCATGCCAGCTGATCACGAGCGTCAAGGCGCCTTTGAGCTGTATGACATCCGCGTCGAGGTGGTGGGCTGCCAGCCAGGCAAGTCGATGGTATGCAACCATCCCATCGGCAGCTATTTCGAGGTGAGCGGCGAAGAGCTATCGCTGCCGCCGGGGCAGAGCTTTCCCATCTATCCGCTGGCGGCGCTGCTGCCCCTGATCCCCGCCAAACAGCGCGAGACGCACGCCAACGACTGGATGACGACGGATACGCTCATCGCTTGCCCCGACCCCAACTGCGGCGGGCTGTTTGAGATCAAACGCGTGCGCAAACGCACCTTTCATCACGGTGACGTCACCGTGGTGCCCTTGAGAGAGGAGTGATATGGCCCCTGTCGAACGCTTCTGGCTGACCGAGCAGCACGAGATCTCGCGCGTCATCAAGGGGGGCTGGCAGCTGGCCGGCGGGCATGGCACAGTCGACCAGACACAGGCCATTGATGATATGGCCGCCTATGTGCGCGCTGGCATCACTACCTTTGACTGCGCAGACATCTATACAGGTGTCGAGGAGCTGATCGGCGCCTTTTTCGGGCGCTACGGTGCGGCCATTCGGTCTGGAGAGCTGCCCGCCGTGCAGGTGCACACCAAGTATGTGCCTGACCTCGGCGCACTAGCCCACCTCACCTACGCCGATACAGCGGCCATCGTTGAACGCACGCTCACTCGCCTGGGCATAGAGCGTGTCGACCTGGTCCAGTTCCACTGGTGGGACTATGACGTGCCAGGCTATGTCGAAGCGGCGCAACACCTGCAACGGCTACACGAGCTTGGTAAGGTCAAGCATGTGGCGGTGACCAACTTTGACGCCGAGCACCTGCAAGAGATCCTGGCAGCAGGCGTACAGGTACGCTCGTGCCAGGTGCAGTACTCGGTGCTCGACCGGCGGCCTCGCAATGCGCTGGTCGAGCTGTGCAACCAGCACGGCATCTGGCTGCTGTGCTATGGCACCGTAGCGGGCGGCTTTCTGAGCGACCGCTACCTGAACGTGCCCGAACCGCAAGGACCTCTAGAGAACCGCTCTTTGGTCAAGTACAAATTGATCATCGACGACTTTGGCGGCTGGGAGTTGTTCCAGGGACTACTGCGCAGCCTGCGCACCGTGGCAGATCGACATGACGCCAGCATCGCCACAGTAGCGACGCGCTACGTACTGCAGCAAGAGCGTGTGGCTGCGGCCATCGTGGGGGCGCGCCACGCCCGCCACCTGTCTGACACACTCAAACTGTTCCAGTTCGCGCTTGATGCCGATGATCTGGCCATCATCGATGCCGTCATCGCACAGGCCGCCGGGCCCCTTGGCCCCGTTTATGGACTGGAACGCGTCAAGGGCGGCAAGCACGCGGGCATTATGAAGTACAACCTCAACAAAGAGTAGCGGCGATCAACGCAAAGAGAGGGCGTCCGAGGGCGCCCTCTCTTTGCCTAGGGGCTTTACCACGTGAAAAAGCCAGCGTCCTCGGGTGCCAGATACGGCTCTGCAGCCTCGGGAACGAGCTCGACGCCCATACCGGGCCGATCCCACACGGTGATGTGACTATCGACCACGATCGGGTCGGGCAAGCCAGTGACGATCTCATACCACCAGTCGGGCTTGCCAATCGGGTACTCGAAGGCGATATAGTTCTCGGGCAACGTGGCGGCCACCTGCACCAGCGCGGCCAACCCCAGTACGCCATCGTTGGTGCCATGAGGGGCCATCATGATGCCGTGAAGATCGGCATACTCGGCTACCCACTTGAGCTCGGCGATGCCGCCCACATCGCACGGGTCTGGCCCCACGATGCGCACAGCCTGCTTTTCGAACAACTCTTTAAAGTGGTGCCGTAGATAGATCTGCTCACCGGTGTGGATGGGCGTGGTGGTGCTACGCGTCAGCTCGCGATACATGTCGGCCATCACGTAGGGCGTATAATCGCCGGTGAGCATGTCCTCGAGCCAAGCGATGTTGAGCGGCTCCAGAGCGCGCGCCAGGCGGATGGCATCGGGCATCATCCAGCCAGGGCCACAGTCGAGCGCCAGCCCCACCTCGTCGCCCAGCACAGCCTTCATCGCCTCGACACAGGCCACGATATGCTTGAGGCCACGCTCGTTCAGCGGTCCGCGAGCGAAATGCCGTGCCCCCGGGCGCGCGTCAAAACCAAAGAACTCGGGCCGATCTTGCGGCATGCGACTGTGAAACGAGATGCCCTGCTTGATGAGCGAGAACTTTTCGGGGCGCGCTTTCATCTTGGCCATGACGTCGGCAAAATGCTCGGGCTCATAACCCTGCATGTGAAAGCGCACCGAGCCGTTATAGACGCGCACACGATCGCGCACCTTGCCGCCCAGTAGCTTGTACACTGGCACCCCAGCCGCCTTGCCTGCGATATCCCAGAGAGCCATCTCGATGGCGCTCACCGCACTGCCCCAGGGCTTGAAGCTCCCCAGTTTGCGGATGCGCAGCATCACGCTCTCCACATCGGTCGGGTCGAGCCCCAGAATCAGGTCACGATAGAACAGCACATGCGGTTTGAGATACGGTTTCGATGATTCGACCTCACCAAAACCGTCAAGCCCCTCATCGGTCAGCACGCGCACGATCGGATTGTCGCCAATGAGCGCGCATTTGAGATCGGTGATTTCCATGCCACTTCCTCCGGCCAGGCTGGCTGCGATGTTGCGTCAGGGTAGAGCATCCGTCAAGCATAGGAGCAAGCCGCTCATCACGAGACGATGCCAGCGGCGCTCAGTATGAATCACCTTGACGGTCGCTGCGCCCCGCCCTATCATCGCTGATAGACTGACAGCGATAGGCTATCCAAGGAGTCCGCTCATGAGACCTCTACGCAAGAATGTAGCCATCTCAATCGACGGTGGCGGCATCAAGGGAATCGTGGTGACGCGGGCACTGGCCATCGTCGAGTCTTACCTGCGGCAACCCCTGCATCGCGTAGTGGGCCTGGCCACAGGCACCTCAACAGGGGCGATCATCTCGGCGGCACTCGCGATGGGGCTCACTGCGCAGCAGATGTACGAGCTGTACGTGGCCATGGGGTCAGCCGTCTTTCGCAAGAGCTGGCGCACGCGGCTATGGCCGCTGGTGCGGTTCAAGTACCCCCTCGAGCCTCTAGAGGGCGCGCTGCAACGTGTAGTGGGCGATATCACCATGGCCGAGCTGTGGACCAGGAGCAAGGGTATGGACCTGGTCATCACCGCCTTTGACCTGGTCGAGAACCGCACCCGCTTCTTCAAGCCATGGAAGGCCGAGTATGCCCGACTGCCACTACGTACGGCCGTGCTGGCCTCTTGCGCGGTGCCTACCTACTTTCCGGTGGTGGCGGGTCGCTTTGTCGACGGCGGCGTGGGCTCATACGGCAACCCGTGCTACCTCGCCGCATTCGAGCTACAAGAAGTGCTGCACTGGCACCCTGCTGAGACAACGCTCATCAGCGTGGGCACGGGCCGTGCCCCGTCTGCACTGAGTGAAGGCGAGGCAGAGCGGCTGTGGCCATGGGACTGGATCGGCCCGGCGTTGGGGGCTTTTCAGCACTCGGCTGACGATCAGCAGGTGCACCTGGTGGATACTTTCTACGATCAGCTCGACTTTCGCCGGTTCCAGGTGGACCTGCGAGCGCCCATCGACATGGATGATGCCACCCAGGTGCAGCTCCTGACGCAGTATGGCGACGAGCTCGGGCGCAAGATACTCGCCGATGAGGTTGAGCGCCCGGTCGAGTTTCGCTCGTTACCCGGCGGCGTGCGCTACGGCGTGTAGCGCTCCGCCCGAAAGCGCTCGGGGTGGGCGCGCGCGCCTGCCATGATAGCGTCGAGTTCGGCCCGCACTGCGTCGCTGACCTGTAGCGCTGGCGGATAGTGCTCGGCGAGTATCTGCTCGACCTGCTGATGAGCGCGAGCATAGACGTCGTGGGCACCCCGCTCGGCCCAGGCATCGAACCCCTCATGGTTAAAGATGGATGAGCGCCAGTAGGTCTGGCGCATATGGCGCACAGTATGCTCGCTGGCGATATGGCTACCCAGGATGCCAGCGCGATCGATCTCATCGACAGCCAGCGTTGCATCATCGACCGGGACGCCGTGCGAGAGCACATGGTCGAGATAACTGGCCCACTCATTGTCGATGACCAGTTGTTCGAGGCTCGAGCCCTGATCAGCCCCCACAATGCCCTGTGCCCCAAAGCTGGCGCCCGCCAGTAGGGCTGTCAGGGCTGACACACCCTTTTCAAAGCCGCCCTGAAAGTCGGGCACGCAGGCGTCGGTCAATGCCGAGTTCACACTCACGGCAAAGCCATACCATTGCCCCAGTTGCGCTGCGCCCAGGCCCAACAGCAGTTGGTTTGGCGAGCCAAACGAGCACAGCGCCGAGCGCATGTCGGCGGCGTGCGCGCCTCCACCCCACGAGCCAGAGGCGCCCCACAGAAAGGCCACCACGTTGCCGATCCAGTTATAGGCGTTCTGCAGCACCAGGGTGCCGGCCAGGGTCACCGGCGCGTCGAGCCCCGCCATGGCCATGGGGCCGATATGGAAGGAGCCACCCGCCTCGACAAAGCGCAATGCCAGCTCCAGGCTGATGTCGTCGTAAGAGAGAGCGCCGTTAGGCTCGAGCAAGTAGGCCGGTCGGCGCGCCTCGGGTCCATAGCGCGCCGCTGACAACGCCATGATGGCATCAGCCGCGCCGGGCGACATGAGGTAGACGCTAAAGGGCTTGGCCGAATAGAGAGCGCACAGGTAATAGCCGTACACATCGGCCATGGCGGCAGGGCAGTCGCTCGGCGTCACCAGCGGCATGGCACTGCGGACGTGCGATAGCTTATTGCACAGAACCAGGCCTTTGAGCACATCTTCAGTAGTGCCGCGCCGGCGCTCAGCCGCGCCATAGTCAACGATGTTGGCCTCGTTACAGGGGCCGATGGTCAGCCGGCGCCCGCGCAGCACCCCCTGCTCAAAACGCTCCTCGCGAGAGAGCCGCTCTCCTCTCAGCGCGTCCATCGCCTCGACGACCAGTGCCGCCGGCAGATGCACGACTCCTGTGGCCCAATCCACATCGGCGCCCGCTTCGGCCAGACGGGTGAGGATGCGTCGGTGCGGCAGTCTGCAGCCGGTCCGCCATAGAACGTCCAGCGTGGCCTCATGAATGCGCTGCAGATCACGATCGTCCAGCACCTCGATACACGCACGAATGTGGTTCATCGCTGGCCTCCTCCCTGTCTGGCTCGCAGCATAGCCCAGAGCACACCCGCCTGCCAACCATATCGGGCACTAGCGTCTGGGGGCCGTGCCGCGCTATACTGGTTGTATCAGATTGCTCGGCGAGCGGCGCATGCCGTGACCGTGTTCGCTTCTATGGAGGTGTGAGCGATGGTGTATCAGCCAGCAGAAGACCGTTACAGAGACATGCTGTATCGTCGTTGTGGCCAAAGCGGCCTGATGCTGCCGGCCCTTTCGCTGGGCTTGTGGCACAACTTTGGCGGTGTCGATACCCTCGAGAATGCCCGCGCCATGGTGCGGCGCGCCTTTGATCTCGGCATCACCCACTTTGACCTTGCCAACAACTATGGCCCGCCGCCAGGCTCTGCCGAAGAGAGCTTTGGCGTGCTGCTCAAGCAAGATCTCGCGCCTTTTCGCGACGAGCTGATCATCTCGTCCAAGGCGGGCTACCGCATGTGGCCGGGACCATATGGCGAGTGGGGCTCTCGCAAGAATCTGGTGGCGTCTTGCGATCAATCGCTGCGCCGCATGGGGCTAGAGTATGTGGACATCTTTTACTCGCACCGCCCCGACCCAGACACACCGCTGGAAGAGACCATGGGCGCTCTGGACTATATCGTGCGTTCGGGCCGCGCCCTCTATGCAGGCATTTCATCATATACGCCCGAGCAGACGCAACGCGCAGCGGCGATTCTAAGAGACCTGGGTACACCGTGCTTGATTCACCAGCCCTCGTACAACATGTTCAACCGCTGGGTCGAGGATGGCCTGCTAGACGTGCTGGCAGATGAGGGCATCGGTGCGATCGTCTTTTCACCGCTGGCTCAGGGGCTGCTCACCGATCGCTATCTGGACGGCATCCCCGAGGGCTCGCGAGCGGCCAAGCCGTGGGGCTTTCTCAAGGCGCGCAACATCACGCCAGACAAGCTGCAGAAGGTGGCGCTGCTCAACGATCTGGCGAAAGAGCGCGGTCAAACGCTTGCACAGATGGCAGTGGCGTGGATTCTACGACAGCCGGTCGTCACCTCGGTGCTCGTTGGCGCCTCATCGCCAGCCCAGATCGAGGACAATGTGGGAGCACTGACGAATCTGTCGCTGAGCGACGAGGAGCTCAACACCATCGAAGAGATTCTGGCGAGCTGAGCGTGGCAGCAGAGCGAACGGGGCCGTCATGGCGGCCCCGTATCTGTATCACGGCTGAGCGACTAGATGCGCAGGCGTGGGTCCAGGGCATCACGCAGGCCATCGCCCAACAGGTTAAAGCCCAAGACCGTCAACATGATGGCGATGCCCGGAAAGAGCACGATGTGCGGCGCCGTAAAGACGGCATAGCGGCCCTGCCCTAACATGGCGCCCCATTCGGGGTCGGGGGGCTGGGCGCCGAGCCCCAAGAACGAGAGACCAGCGGCATCGAGGATGGCGGTGCCGATGCCCAACGTGCCCTGCACGATCAGCGGCGTGAGACAATTCGGCAAGACATGCTTGAACAGAATACGTAGATTCCGCACCCCCAACATACGTGCGGCCAGAATATAGTCCTGCTGCTTGATGCTGAGCACCGAAGCACGCACGATGCGCGCATAGGCGGGGATGGACACAATACCGATGGCATAGAGCATGTTCATCAGGCCCGGCCCCAGAATGGTGACGATGGCGATGGCCAACAGCAGTGCCGGAAAGGCGAGCATAACGTCCATAAACCGCATCGTGACGGTATCGAGCCAGCCGCCCACAAAGCCTGCTAGCGCCCCGATCAGCATGCCCACGACAATAGCCAATCCCACCGAGAGCACGCCCACCTGCAGTGAGCGGCGTGTACCAAAGATGATACGACTGAGGATATCTCGGCCCAGATCGTCCATGCCCAGAGGATGCGCCAGAGATGGCGGCTGGCGCCGTAGGGTAAGCGTCTGCGCGATAGGATCATAGGGGGCGAGCAGCGGTGCAAAAACGGCCGCAAGAACAAAGACGCCCATAATCACCAGGCCTGCCACGGCCACTTTATCACGAATGAGGCGCTGTATGGCGTCGAGGAACAGGCTACTGCGGTAGGGTTTATCAACACCAGCCCGCTGTCGCTTGCTTGGATTCGCTGTCATCATGACTCTAGCACTCGTCTCAGTTTACTCATAGTGAATACGCGGGTCCATATAGGCATAAGAGACATCGACGATCAGATTGACCAGCACAAAAACAAAGGCGATAAAGATCACGCTCCCTTGAACAGCGGGATAGTCGCGTGCCAGAATGCGGTTGACCACCAGCCGCCCCAGCCCAGGCCACGAAAAGATCGTTTCGGTGAGAATGGCTCCACCCAGCAAAAAGCCGAGCTGCAGCCCCATGACGGTGGTAATCGGCAGTAGAGCGTTGCGCAGTGCATGCCTCCACAGCACCATCCGCTCTTTGAGGCCCTTGGCGCGCGCCGTCCGTATATAGTCCTCGCCCAGCGTGTCCAGCAGGCTGGAGCGTGTCATGCGAGCAATGATGGCCATGGGGATGGACCCCAGAGCAATCGAGGGCAAGATGAGATGCTTGATCGAGCTCCAGAGTGCCTCCCAGTTAGCGGTGAGCACTGCTGACAGGATGTTAAACCCCGAGAAAAACTCGAGCAGATTGCGCCCCACGCGATGTGTCGCGGCCCAGTCGCTCAGGCCCCACGCCTGCGCCAGGGGCAGCAACTCGATGCCCACCTGCAGGCGCCCAGAAGGCGGCAGCCATTGCAGCTTGAAGCCAAAGACATAGGCAAGCATCAGGCCGAGCCAAAAGATCGGCATCGAGACGCCCAACAAGGCCACCAGCATGACGCCCACGTCCAGGGCAGAGTTGTGCCGATAAGCGGCGATGATGCCAAAGGAGACGCCAAACAAGGTGGCAAAGCCCATAGCCCCCAGGGTGAGCTCCAGGGTGGCGGGGAAACGCTGGCGGATCTCCTCAATGACCGGTCGGTTGGTCATGATAGAACGGCCAAGGTCAAAGCGCAGCAGATCCCTCAGGTAGATACCGTATTGAACATAGATGGGCTCGTTGAGCCCCATGCGTTCGCGGAACTCGGCAATACTATCGATGGTGGCGTGTTCACCAAGCATCACTGTCGCAGGGTCGCCTGGTATGAGCCGCAACATGCCAAAAGTCACCACCGATATGCCAAGCAATACGGGAATGATGAGCACTAGTCGTCGGATGATGTAACGTGTCACAGAGGCTCCCCAGATGGCAGATAACGTTACTGGGCACGACCTGCGCGGACCGCACCGCTCAAAACGCGGCTGAGGGGTGGGCATGCCCCACCCCTCAGCGATCGCTCAGAACCTACTCGGCGACCTCACCCTTAAAGCCACCAAAGAAGTAGCTAAAGTACTCAAAGGCGCCCGTATGTCCGGCGCGGCTGGGATGCTCGGTGTCCCAGATGCGGTCAAAGTTGACCAAGACGGCGTCGGCATCAAAGGCGGTGCCGTCATGGAACTCGACGCCCTGGCGCAGCTTGAACGTCCACACCGTGCCATCGCTGTTTGCGGCCCAGCTCTCGGCAAGGGCCGGTTTGACGCGGGTGGTGCCGGGCTCAAAGCTAAGCAGCGAGTCGAACACCTGGCAGCCGATGTAGAAGGACTCGCCATCGGTCTCGTCCGCAACATCCAGACCGGGCGAATCACCGCTGCGGGCGATGATCAGCGTGTCTTTGGTGTAGCTGACCGGGTACCAGTAGTCGAACAACGGCGAAGCCGTATAACCCTCGAGGCCCTGCAGCGAGGCAAACACAGCGCCGTTATGCACCATGGGGATGCCGGGCACCACGTCATGGATGCGCTGGTTGGCCTCTTTGTAGAGGCGTTCGCGCTCGGCAAGATCCATCACGCTATTGGCCTCGTCCAGGATGTCGTACAGTTCCTCATCGGGCACGCCATCGGCCCACTGCAGGGTGTTGCCACTAAAGAAGGTGAACAGATAGTTGTCGGGATCCGGAAAGTCTGGCATCCAGCCCAACATGCACAGAGCGGGTTCGCCAAGGCGGGCCTTCTGCAGGTAGGTGCCCCAGTCGTAGCTCACGATCTTGGCGTCGATGCCAACGGCTTTGAGGTCGGCCTGAATCGCCTCACCCACCTTGGGGGGGTCAGGATAGTAGCCGCGCGAGACGGGCATCACCCAGAGGTCCGTCTCGATCCCGTCAGGATAGCCTGCATCCTCGAGGAGCTCGATAGCCTTATCTGGGTCATAGGCATAGTCCTCAAAGTCCTCATTGTAGCCCCAGAGAGCGGGCGGCATGAAGGATTTGGCGGCGATGCCGGTCCCGGGATAAAGGGCCTCTACGATCGCCTCTTTGTTGATGGCATGGGCGATTGCCTGACGAACCTCAAGCTTGGAGAAAGGCTTCTCGCCAGCCGCATCGACCCAGTCCTGGTTGATGGAGACATAGCCGATGCTCAGAGGCGGCAGCGCGTAGGTCACCAAGTTGGGGTCGGCCTCGGCTGTGGGGATGTCATCGATGTTCAGGTTGTAGGCAAAGTCAACCGTGCCGGCCTGCAGTTCGAGCAAGCGAGCGGTGGGCTCGGTGACCACGCGGTACACCAGCGTATCGATGCTCGGCTTGGTTGCACCCCACCAGTCAGGGTTGGCCTCGAGCGTAATCTTGTCGTCGGGGATCCACTCTTTAAAGACATAGGCCCCCGTGCCGACAGGGTTGTACATATAGTCCTCACCGAGGTCAGCCATGGCCTTGGGGCTGTGCATCGACATCATCGGCGTCGCAAGCTGGGCTGGCAGCGCCGGCTGCGGCGTGTAGAACTCGAACTGCACGGTATAGTCGTCGATCTTGCTGATCGACTTGAGGTTGCCCAGCGGCTTGGCCCCGGCCGCAATCGTATCGGCAATGACCTCTTCAGCCACGACTGTGGCTGCCCCCGCCTCGGGCAGGGCCAGCAGCCAGCCGATTTCGATCAGGTCGGGGTTCTCGATAAAGGCGTACTTGTCGTCATCTTCGTTGAGCTTGTTGGTCAGCTGGACGATCTCCAGGTAGCGATCGCCATCGCCGAGTTCAGCAAGCGCAATCTCAAAGAGGGTGTCTCCCGCCACAACGGTGTAGGTGCCAGCGGGTTCCTCAGCCGCTACAGGCACCACGGCGAGCAAGCTGATAGCCAGCATCGCCATTGCCAAAAGGATACGCACGGATTTCATGGGCCTCTCTCCTTCCTCAGTAACGCATAACCAACGGCACCCTACGGCTACATTCGCTGGCCCCCACAGATTCTAGGGTAGCCCTTGTACCGAGGGGATACATGAAAGCAGTCTATCAGCAGCCCGTAGCTCTGTCAAGGCGAAAAGCACCAGAAGACTAACGATTCCTGACGCTTTGTGCAATCTGCCAGTGTTTGGCCACCGCCTTACGCGCTGGTATAATTCTCTTCATGAGTCATCAACGGTGATGGCGACGTCGTCGCGCTCAGATCAGTGGTAGACCACAAGGAGCAGAGACTATGAGCCACAGGTTGTTGGCGACCCGATACATGCTGCTGGGCTCCGTGTTGGGCCTTGCTCTACTGGTTGCCCTCGTCGGCTGCAGTAAAGGCGCTGACAGCGGCGATACGGGGCAGACACAGAATCAGCCCACAGCCACCAGCACTCTGGCCTTTAAGGTTGAGCTCCCCGTCACCGATACACCGACGCCCGTGGTGGTCAATGGTACGGTCATGCCGACGGAAACGCCCGCGCCCACTGGCACCGCCTTGCCGACGCGCACGCCTTGGCCCACCAAAGCTCCCACTTCTGCGCCGGCGGACGATCCTGCGATGGTATATGTGCCAGGTGGCTCCTTTACATTCGGCAGTATGGACAAGCCAGAGGAGTCGCCACGACAACAGGTGGAGATCGATGGCTTTAACATCGACAAGTATCCTGTGACCAATGCCGACTATCAGGCCTATGTGGACGACACCGGGGCCGAAGCACCGCGTCACTGGGAAGATGGCGCTATCGCCACAGGCAAGGAGAACCATCCTGTGGTGTGGGTAAGCTGGGAGGCTGCCAGCGCCTACTGCGCCTGGGCCGACAAGCGCCTGCCGACGGAGATGGAGTGGGAAAAGGCCGCTCGTGGCGATGATGGCCGCATCTACCCCTGGGGGGATTCCTTTGACAGCGCCAGGGCCAACTCGGCAGAATCGGGCGTGCGCGATACGTCGCCAGTAGATAGTTACCCGTCAGGGGCCAGCCCTTACGGGGCCGAAGACATGGTGGGCAACGTCTGGGAGTGGACTGCAGACTGGTTCGATGCCTATCGCGGCAGCCTCTACTACATGGACCGCTTTGGCGAAACACATAAAGTATACCGCGGTGGCTCGTGGTTCGACGCCGCCGAGAGCGTCACAACCACGGCTCGGGGCTCGGGCGAGCCAACCTTCAAGTTCAGCACGCTGGGCTTTCGCTGCGCCAAGTAAACGCGCCTGTTCAATGAACAACGCCCCGTTTGGTAACGGGGCGTTGTTCATTTCGCGTGATATGGGCTTAGAGCTTGTCGAGCGCGGTGGGCAGATCAATGAGATGCTCGAGCACCAGATCGGCGTCTGGAATGCCATCGCGACGATCAGACACCTCGAGCAGTAGAGCCGTACGACAGCCTGCAGCTCGGCCGCCGCGAATGTCGGTTTCGGGGAGATCGCCCACGTGAAGCATGTCAGCGACGCTGACGCCGAGCGCCTGTGCCGTATGGCGGAAGGGGTACTGCCGCGTCTTGGTGACGCCAATCTCGTCTGAGAAGGTGAGATGATCAAAGTAAGGCAACAGACCAGTCTGTCGCAGCCGCTCTTTTAGCACAGAGCCTGGCGTCACTCCGGTGTCAGAGATCAAGCCCACGCGCAGGCCCCGAGCGCGCACCGCCTCAAGCACCTCGACAACGCCCGGCAACAGGCGCGGCGGCGCATCGAGCATGGCTGCCTGCCAGTAGCCTACCACCTGAGCGTAAGCATCGGGCTCGAGGGCAATGCCCAGCTCGTCGAGCACAAAACTCAGGAATGTGGGTGTGCTGGGGCTGAGGCCGCTGAACAACAGCTTGTGGAAGCGCTCCCAGCTACGATCCCACGCCTGAGCTATTTGCTCGCCGTTGGCGGCGGGCAAATAGCGCCCCAAAAAGCCAAGACGCTCGCCCTTGTTGCTATGATCCGCATCGACCAGGGTGCCCCAGTGATCGAATGAAACCGCGCGTATCACCACACCTCCTCTAGTCCAGCCTAAAGACCCAATATGCATAGGCGCTGACCAGCACGATCAGCCACATCTCAAAGAGATCCAGCCCCAGCACGAAGAGTGTCAGCGCCGTCAAGGTAGCCAGAGCCGCGTACAGCCTAAAGCGCCATTGCTTTGTGTGCCACTGGCCAGCCATATCTGCTCCTGGGTGTTGGCCTAGCCCTCGAGCAACTTCGTGATGTCCACCGCCGCCCCAGTTGCCAGCGACCGGTTGCCAGCAATGCCCACCAGCGCCGAGAGCGCGCCTGCGCGCGCGTCGGCGCGCTGTGCCAGCGGGTCATCGGCTTCAGGGCGGAAGAGATGATTGCGAATGCGCGCGTCAGCGCCGCCGTGCCCAACTTCGTTACGCTGCTCGATGGGCACCTCAAAAGGCCGCCCAAAAAGGGGGCTCACCCGCACTACAGCGGGCGTGTCGAGGGCATACTCATGCAGAGTGCCCTGATCGTCGGGCCCGTGATAACGATCGACCAGGTCGACCTCGAGCCTGCCCTGGGTGCCGTTAAAGCCGATACGCTGCCCCTCGTAAGGGGCAAAAGCGCAGAGGGCATAGGTAACGATGGCCCCGCCCTGGTAGCGGATCACCAGCCCGAGCGTGTCTTCGATATCGATCTCACGAGCAAAGACGCAACGGTCGCGCCAGTAGGCGTCAGCCGACTCTGTCTCGAGATACATGGCGCGCAACTGCTCATTTGCCTCGATGTCGAGGAAGAAGGGGCACTCACCGTAATAGGCGCACGTGCGGCAACGCTCACCGCGCTCCAGGCGCGTAGGCCCATAGAAGCGCAGGCCGCCATCGGCATAGACGCGCACCGGGTCATCGCTCAGCCACCAGTTGAGCTGGTCAAAGTGGTGCGAGGCCTTGTGCACCAGCAACCCACCCGAGTTCTCTTTGCGGCGGTGCCAGCGCCGGAAATAGTCTGCGCCATGTGAAGTGTCCAGGTACTCGACGAACTCGGCCGACAACACCCGACCGATGGCGCCCTGTCGTAGCAGGCGCGCGATGGTCTCGGCGGCCGCGCCATAGCGCGCATTAAAGCTCACCTTGACCTGGCGGCCCGTCTCACGCTCGGCCCTGAGGATGGCTAGCACGCCCTCGGCCGTGGTAGCCATCGGCTTTTCCAAGATCACATCGCAGCCAGCATGCATGGCCTGCACGGCAAGCTCGGCATGCGTACGATCGACTGTGGCCACGACGAGGGCATCGGGCCTAACGGTCGCCAGCATCTCGGTCAGCGAGACAAAGGTGGGCAGCTCGGCGCTCATCAACGGCGCCAGCTCGCGCGCCGCACTGGCCAGGCGCAGAGGGTTCAGGTCACACAGCCCAACGAGATCGGTGCAATCCGCCAGGTCACGGAGCAGTGGCCTCGCAAACATGTTGAGCCCACGCGATCCCGCTCCGATCACCGCATAGCGTCTGCTCACATTGCTCCTTTCAGCCTCGACAGAGCGCTGGCGTTACGCCTGCTAGAAAAGGCGTAGCGCCAGCGTGCTGATGACCGAGCGCAGTAGGCTCACCAACATCATCGCAATCATGGGCGAAAAGTCCAGCCCCATCATCGGTGGGATCACCCGGCGGATGGGCCCAAGCACAGGTTCAGTGATCTCGTACACAAACTGATAGAGTCTACCGCCCTGCATTCCTGTAAAGAAAGGTAGAAAAATCCTCACTAACAGGCAAATATTAAAGGCACTGGCAAGAAACCGAATGAATAGCAGAATAAAACCCTGAGCTGTACCCGGCATGACTATTTGGCTCCTAACTCGATGGCACGGCGCCAGGCCGCCTTGACTGCCGACGCCACCACGCCGCGAAAGGCGCCCTGCTCAAACACAGAGAGCGCCGCCGCGGTGGTGCCACCAGGCGAGGTAACCTGGTTGCGCAGGATAGTGGGATGTTGCCCACTCTGTTCAGCATAGATGGCCGTACCCTTGACGGTCTGCAACGCCAGCCGCGCTGCTAGATCGCGGCTAAAGCCCATCTCGACGCCCACGTCGGCGAGCGCCTCGATGAAAAGCAGCACATAGGCGGGCCCCGAGCCACTCAAGGCCGTAGCTGCATCGAGGTAATGCTCGTGCTCGACATAGATCGCCAGCCCGAGAGCGGCCAGAATCTCGGCCACCATCTCGCGTTGCGCAGCAGAGACGGCCGGAGTAGTCGTCCAGACGATGGCCCCCTCGCCCACCTGCGCAGGTGCGTTGGGCATCACCCTCACCACCGCTGACACACCGAGCCCAAAACACAGCGTCTCGATAGTAGCCCCTGCCACAATAGACAAAACCAGAGCATCTGGCGCGATGAGGCCCTTGAGGCCGCTGAGCACATCGGTCAAAACCTGAGGCTTGACGGCCAGAATGATCAGGTCTGCCCCTGCTACGGCCTGGGCACCATTATCGGTGGTGGCCACTCCGAGCTCGGCCTCGAGCGCTTCGCGGCGCGCTGCCACTGGCTCGCTGACGATCACCTGTGCCGGCTGCGTCAGCCCTCGCTGCAAGAGCCCTGCAGCAATCGCCGTGCCCATCACACCACCGCCCACCAGGGCGAGCCGAGCCTCACCCAACGCCTTTGTGCCCATCGTCGTCCTTTCTACCGGCGCTCACCAAAGATAGCGCGCCCGATCCTTATCATGGTGGCCCCCTCTTCGATGGCCACCTCATAGTCGTTGGTCATGCCCATCGAGAGCTCGCTCCAGGCAGCAAAGGGCAGCCTTTGCTGGATCAGGGCCTGCGCCTGCCGTAGCCGCCGGAACACAGGCCGCGCCTGCTCTGGGTCGGCAACGTATGGAGCCAGGGTCATCAGCCCCAGCACCACCAGGTGCGGCATATGCTCGAGGCCTGCCAGCAGTGAAATAGTCTCATCCAATAGCTCGTCGGACCAGGCAGGCCAGCCCTCTTTGCTGGCCTCGCCCGAGACGTTGAGCTGCACCATCACGGGCAGCTTGCGCTCGCCCTCTTGCGCGAATCGTTGTAGCCGCTGAGCCAACCGCAGCGAGTCGAGCGAGTGCAGCACATCGGCGGCGGCCACCACGCCCGGTACCTTGCGGCCCTGCACATGGCCGATCATATGCCATCGCAGTGGGTCATCGTCATAGGCGCCAGCGAGCGCCTCGATGCGCAGCAGCAGCTCCTCTGGGCGGTTCTCGCCCACGTCACGCAGGCCACAATCATAGGCGGCCCGCACCTGGTCAAGGGTGCAGGTTTTCGTGACGGCGACCAACGTCACCGCTTCGCGGGAGCGGCCACTGCGTTCGCAGGCCGCCACGATACGTTCTTCAACCTGCGCCAGGTTCCTGGCCACCGTGTCACAGATGGATCGCATCCTGCCTCTCCTGGCTAGGGCAATAATCCGAGATAGACCGCAAAGCGGCCCGTTCGCCCGCAATCGCCGCGGTGCGAGAAAAAGGTGTCTCGATGACAATAAGTGCAATAGCGGCTCACCTCGATGGACCGCACGCCCACCGCGCGCAGCTGTGCCGCGTTGGCCTGCCACAAGTCGATGCGCGCGTGGCCATGGCGCGTGGGTGCGCCGATCACCCCCTCGTCGCGAAAAGTCGTGGCAAAGGCCACGACCACCTGTGGCCCCACTTCGTAGCAGCAGGGGCCGATCGAGGGTCCTATGCCGGCCGATATCTCGTGAGGGAGGCAGTCGAACGCCTCCATCATCACGAGGGCCGTCTGAGCAGCTACGCCCTGAACGGTGCCACGCCAGCCAGCGTGGGCGAGACCTACGACGCCCCTCGTAGCGCAATAGAGCAGCACCGGCACGCAATCGGCATAGCGCATCGTCAACACCACATCGGGGTCAGCCGTCACCAAGCCATCGGTGGCAGGCACTACACCACCGCCGTCAGCCGCCGTCACCACCGCTACATGGTTGCCGTGCACCTGCTGGCAGTTGACCACCTGTTCTGGCACACAGTGTAGCACAGCTTGGGCGCGGCGCTGATTTTCATGAACATGCGTAGGGTCGTCAGCCACCATCAGACTCTGGTTCAACGAGGCAAGATGCCCCTGACTCACGCCGCCCAAGCGAGTAAAGACCGCATGCCGCTGACCCTGCCCCAGCCGCGCAAAAGTGAGATAGGGCGGCGGCCCTTGATGCCAGATCATGATACAGCCCCGCACGACGCGTCGAGTGAGATGATGTCCCAGGGCAGCGGCTGCTGGGCAGGCTGCGCCTGCAGATAGCGCTCAGCGTCAACCTCGTGCATGGCCATATCGCGGAGCAGGCGTCGAGGGTTTGGGCGCGTCTGGGCCAGCAGCACCTCACCAACGGCCGCGTCGCCACGGGCTAGCACCGCCTGTACCTGCGCCTGCCAGGCAGCTTCACTGCGAAACTGCAGCCCTGCGGCACGGCAGCGGCTGCGCAGATCTCGCAGGCGGGCCTCGAGCACGGGCAACGGCATCAGAGGCTGGCGCTCAAAGGGCGTGTGAGCCTTGGGGACAAAGGGTGTTACATTGACCACTACCTCACGGCCGAACAGCCGCCGAGCCTCGGCTGAGAGAGAGACGATCTCGGCCACGTCGGCGTCGGTCTCGCCCGGCAGCCCCACCATGTAGTAGAGCTTGAGCGAGGCAAAGCGTCCGGACAGCCGCTCGGCCGCCTGCAGTAGATCATCACGAGTAACACCCTTGGCAATGGCACGCCGCAGCCGATCAGAGCCCGCCTCGGGCGCCAGGGTGACCGAGCGCGCGCCGCTATCCTGCAACGCCTGCAGCAACGCTGGCGAGAGAGGTTTGACGCGTAGCGACGAGGCCGAGACACCCAAGCCCAACGCCCGCAGCCCGTCTAGCAGAGCGTCGATCTCGTCATAGTCAGACACGGCGGCGGCCACCAGACCCACCTTGCGGTGCCAGGTGCGCCCCTCGCGAGCGCGATCGAGGATATGGGCTACAGAACGCTGACGCATCGGCCGATACAGATACCCCGCCAAACAGAACCGACAGCCTCGCATGCACCCCCTGGCGATCTCAACGAGATGCATGTCTCCAAACTCGGCTTGAGGGGCGTACACAGATGAAGCCGTGGGCCAGGCGTCCAGATCGTCGAGGCAGAGGCGTTGCACCGGCGAGCCGTCATGCAGCAGGGGCACATAGAGGCCGCAAATGCCCTGCAAGGCCTCGAGGATCGCCCGGCGGCCATCGGCAGCCGCGTCTCGGAGGGCCGCCGTGAGTGCCGCCAACGCCGGTTCAGCCTCGCCGATAAGCATGGCATCGGCCATGAGAGCCAGTGGAGCCGGATTGGCCGAAACCGCTGGGCCGCCCACAAGCACCACGGGATGGCGATCATCACGCTCGGCAGCTCGCACCGGGATGTTGGCGCGCCGCAGTAGGTCGACCACGTGAAAGTAGTCCATCTCGAACGATACCGAGATTGCCACCAGCGCGGCCTCTGCCAGAGGCCGTTGCGACTCGAGGGTAAGCGGCGGCCCCTCATTGCGAGGCGCGCGGCCGAGCCAGGCAAAGGCTCGCTCACATACCACGCCGGGCTGGGCATTAAAGAAGCGATAGAGACTGTGGATGGCGAGGCTCGACATGCCCACGCCATAACTGTTAGGGTAGACCAGCGCGATGGGCAACTGACCACCCCAGTCTCGGCGTACGACGCCTCGCTCACCAACCAGCAATTCCCTGGCCGTCTCGGCCGCCTGCCAGCTCATGCCTCACTCCTGCGATATCGGCTGATGCTACCGTCAGTGGCACCACAGGTCAAACAACACAGCACAGGTTTGCGCAACGGATGGCACTGGGGCTATGATGGCTGCAGCCATGGCCCCGAGAGGAGGTCGCTGATGCTTCTGACCATCATCCGCATCGCTATCGCCGTCTTTACAGCGCTTGTAGGTCTCTACAGCATGGTCTGGCCAGAACGTATTGAGGGCTTTACCGGCCTCAAGGCCGACAGCCCGCGTGCTGCATCCGAGATTAGGGCAGTGATGGGCGGGGTGTTTGTGGCGCTCGCAGTGGCCCCGCTGATCTTTAGGCGCATGGAGGCGCTGCAGGTACTGGGCCTGACCTATGCCGTCATCGCCATCGTACGGCTGGTGGCCATCTTTGTCGATAACGCCCAGATGCGCTCTAACTGGGTCAGCCTGGGCTCCGAGGTCGTAATGGCGGTGCTGCTCTTGATCGGCTGGTGACAGCGATGTTCAGAGCCGCTTGACAGCAGCCCTCACATCGTGCTATGCTAGCCGCAGTTTCTGCTATGTTAGCCGCAGTTTGATGCTAGAAAGGAGGCGCGTGAGATGAGCCATGCTTGGGTCGTTGCTCTGTGCGTTCGTTTCGTGCGCCTGAGGGCCTAGCGTCGACAAGCATTTCTGCTGCTCGACATGGCCGCGGGTGCATGACGCTCTCGCGGCCGTTTTGTTTACCGAGACCTAAATGGTCTCTCTGCCTGGCCGTGGAGCGTTCCGCGGCCTTTTTTGTTGCCAGACAGAGGAGGTGGCACTGATGAAAGATGCTCAGGTCTGCGTTTGTGGCGGCGCTGGCGTTTGTAGGCGCTGGCTCCGTGAAAAGGGCGAACGATCCTATCAGGCTGTGCACGATGAGGAAGACAACTTTGGACGACGAACTCGATCCCATCGCCTACTATGAACAACGCTACAACATCACGATCGACGATGAGCGCCCTCAGAGCCGGCGTCGCAAGCCCGCTGCGAGCTATCAGGAACAGGTCAGCGCGCTGGCCGAGCCCACGCCCGTAGAGGCCGGTCTGCCGATGACCTACACGCCCAGCCGCTTTGAACGTCCATGGCTCGAGGGTGCGTTGCGCGGCTTTTACGACCGCGAGCTGATCGCCGACGTACTCAGTATGGTCAAGGGCGGCAAAGAGGCCTGCGTCTACCGCTGTGTCTCAGCCGGCCCCATCTCTGAACCTCTGGTGGCGGCCAAGGTCTATCGACCACGCCAGTTCCGTAATCTGCGCAACGACTCGGCCTATCTGGAGGGGCGCGCGCCCCTGACTCTTTCGGGCAAAGCGCTCACAGAGCGCGACCAGCGCGAGATGCGCGCCATCGCCGGGCGAACGCGCTTTGGCGAAACGCTGCGCCATACCTCGTGGCTCATGTACGAGTTCACCGCCATGCAAACACTCTATGCTGCCGGGGCCGACGTGCCGCAGCCCCATGCGGTCGAGGCCAATGCCATCTTGATGGCCTTTGTGGGTGATGAGCACGCGGCCGCACCCACGCTCAACGCCGTGCGCCTGGGGCGCAACAGAGCGCGAGCCCTGTTTGAGCGTGTTCTTAACAATATTGAGATCATGCTGCAGCATGGCATGGTCCATGGCGATCTATCAGCCTACAATATCCTCTATTGGGATGATGCGCCGCAGATCATCGATCTCCCCCAGGTGACGCTCCTCGAAGGCAACCGCAGGTCGCAGGGCATCCTGGCGCGTGACGTGCAGCGGGTGTGCGAGTACTTTGCGCGACAGGGCGTCGACTGCGACGCCAAAGCACTGGCCACTGACCTGTGGCGGCGTTACGGGGCAGATGAATCGTGGGCGGCTCGAGACTATGACTTGAGCCTCTTGGAGAAAGACTAGCGTGTGCTGTGCCTAGGGCGGCGCACGCCGCCCTAGGCGATTGACGTACCTGGGCACCTACTCTACGATATGGGTCAAACACTGTTCGAGTGATCGCCCATGCATTACCGTTTGCATCGCTCTCTACTGGTGGCAATCGCCCTATTGCTGGCGGCGCTCGCTGGCTGTCAGCCTACTCCTGAGGAGTGGTATGGCCGGGGCGTTCTGGCCATAGAGAAGAATGACTGGGCTGGCGCCGCCCGTGCCTTTGCCAAGGCAGGTCGACTAGCCGACGCGCAAGAGCGCGCCGCCGATGCCCTGACGCACATCGAGACCATAGAGCTGCACCTTGATGCAGCCCGCTCTGCCATGCGGCAACGACGCTGGTATGACGCCTATGTGACGCTAGAGCACATCGCGGCCCTAGACCCTGCGCACCGCGCCGTTCAGACCGACCTGCCTCGCGTGATCGCACGCCTCGATGCACGCTATGCTCAGGCTGAGCAAAGTGCTGCTAACGACGACTATGCGCATGCCGCAGAGCTCTATGGCGACCTGGGCGACTATCGCAGCGCAGACGCGTTGCGCTCACAAATGGTCGCTCGGGCGAACGAGCTGGACGCGCTCTACGATGCCATGCAGAGCGCCGCCGACCGTGGCGACTGGGAAACGGCGCTAGACCGGTACAAGCGCCTGTTTTCAACAGCGCCCAACTATCGCGACATCGATCGCCTGGGGCAGCGCTATCTAGAGCGCACCTACCGGGCTGCCGAACAGGCCCTATCCGACGGCCATGATGCCGAGGCTCTCCGGCTGCTCAGTGCGCTGCTGGCCTGTGATGGCGGTTACCGCAGCGCGCAAAGACTCGCCGAGGAGGCGCGCCAGGGCGCCGGGCGACAGTTGGTGGGTGTGCATCCCCTCAACCGCGTCGTAGGGACCGACCGTGGCTGGACATTGCAGCTCGATTCTGTCGAGGTGCGACCAGAGGGCGATTTGCTGGTGCGCGTCACAGTGACAAATAGCACCACGATCCGCAACCATCTGGCATGCCTGCAGAACGATGATGAGCGGCCGCGCTTCTATCTACTGGCGGCCAACGGCCAGCGCCTGCTGCCCACACAATGGGCCTGTCAGCAGTGGCGACAGGAGGCCTGGACCCTAGAGGGCGGCGAGTCGACCTCTTTTTGGTGGCTGTTCCCCGCGCCGCCAGACATCACCGCGCCTTTCACCCTCAGCTTTGCCGACTGGGGCGACCTCGAGGTGTCGATCTACCGACCATAGGCCGCCCGAGAGATCCTTGATGCCGCAGCGCTCTCGAGGCATAATGGCGTCGTAGACTCACTCCCCGGCGTAGCTACCGGCCTGCAGTGTGCCCGGAGGTGGAACATGCCCGCCCACGCCCAGACCATACGCGAACACCTGACCTTTCTGTATGGCGACCGCGGCTCGGCAGTGTACGAGCCGCTACAAGAGCGCCTCGACGCCTTTGCCCGACGGCACCCCGAGCTTTTGGCAAAGCGTTCTGGCGCCGGCGAGCGCCTCACCGAGCGGGATGTGGTGTTGATTACCTACGGCGATCAGGTGCGCGAGCCCGGCATCAAGCCCCTGCGTAGCCTGGGCGAGTTTGCTGCGGAGCGCCTGCAGGGTCTAGTGAGCACCGTACACATCTTGCCCTTTTGCCCCTACTCTTCAGATGACGGCTTTGCGGTTGTCGACTATCTGCAGGTCAATCCGGCATGGGGTACCTGGGATGATATCACCGCCATTGGAGGCTCGTTCCGGCTGATGTTTGACCTCGTGCTGAACCACATGTCGCGTCAGAGCGAGTGGTTCAAGCGCTTTTGCGCAGGAGACGACGAATTCGCCAACCACTTTATCGTCGTCGATCCCGGTGCCGACCTGTCGCAGGTAACGCGACCGCGGACGCTGCCGCTGCTCACCCAGGTTGAGACATCTGCTGGGCCACGGTGGGTATGGACCACCTTCAGTGACGACCAGATCGATCTGAACTTTGCCGAGCCAACCCTGTTGTTACGCATGATCGATGTGCTTCTCTACTATGCCGCGCAGGGCGCCGAGATCATTCGCCTCGATGCCATCGCCTATCTCTGGAAGCGTATCGGCACGTCTTGCATTCATCTCGAAGAGACGCACCGCGTGGTCAAGCTCTTGCGCGCCATCCTGGATCAGGTGGCGCCAGGGGTCATGATCATCACTGAGACGAATGTGCCGCATACCGAGAACATCTCGTACTTTGGCAATGGCATTGATGAAGCACAACTCGTCTATCAGTTCCCGCTACCCCCGCTGACGCTGCATGCCATCGCCAGCGGAGACGCGAGCTACCTCACGCACTGGGCGCAGAGTCTGATGGACCCAGGGCCAGAGGCAACCTTCTACAACTTTCTGGCGTCGCACGATGGGATTGGGGTGCGACCAGTGGAGGGGATTCTGCCCCCCAGCGAGGTGCAGGCGCTGGCCGAACGTGTTCAGCGGCATGGCGGCCATGTCTCGTACCGCAGCAACCCCGATGGCAGCCAGACCGCCTATGAGCTCAACATCTCTTACTTTGACGCTTTATCAGATCCGCGAGCAGACGAGGCACAGGCCCTGCAGGTGGCCCGCTTTATGGCGGCGCACGCTGTGATTCTTTCGCTGCAGGGCGTGCCGGCCATTTACGTACACAGCCTGCTCGGCTCGCGCAACGACCACGAGGGTGTGCGACAGACGGGGCACCCACGCTCCATCAACCGCGAGAAACTGGCTCGCGCCCGTCTTGAGCAAGAGCTCGACCATGCGGGCTCACTGCGCGCCGCTGTGCTCGCCGGCTTTGAGCGGCTCTTGACGACGCGTCGCGCCGAACCTGCCTTTCACCCAACGGCGGGGCAACAGGTTCTCGACCTTGAGCCAGAACTGCTGGCCTTACGCCGGCAACCCTGCAGCGGCGCGCCGGTGCTGTGCCTCATCAACGTCTCTGACCATGAGATGGTCTGTTGGGCGCCGCTCGACCGCAACGCTATCGATGTGCTGTCGGGCCGTGCTTTTGCACCATCACAGGGGCACGTCAAGCTGAAACTTGCGCCCTATGAGGTGCTATGGCTCAAGGAGGTGCAGGCATGAACATCGGGTTCATCTCCACACGACTGGCGGGCACCGATGGCGTCTCGCTAGAGACGGCCAAGATCGCCAGTATCCTGCGCTCTCGTGGCCACCAGGTGTTCTATTGCGCTGGAGAGCTGGATGCCGACGCTCCGCCAGGCATGCTGGTGCCCGAGATGCACTTTGAGTGGCCCGAAGCCCGCCGCATCCACGATGAGGCTTTTGGCCCCGCTGCTCCCAGTGACCTGCGGCCGCGCATCAAGGCAATGGCGCTGCGTCTCCAGGATGCCATCGCAGCCTATGTGCGGCGCTTTAGCATCAACGTGCTCTTCATCCAGAATGCAGTGGCAATCCCCATGCAGATTCCTCTGGGGGTGGCACTGACCGACTATGTCCAGGCGACGGGTATACGCACCATCGCCCACAACCATGATCTCTATTGGGAGCGGCCTCGCTTTGCACAGTGTGCCGTGCAAGACATTCTGGACCGCTGTTTCCCGCCGGCGTTGCCCTCGGTGCGGCATCTGGCGATCAACTCACTGGCAGCGCGTGAGCTGCTGGCGCGCAAGGGTGTACAAGCCGACCTCTTGCCCAACATCTTTGACTATGCCCACCCACCGGCACCCCCTGACAGCTATGTGGCTGATCTGCGCACGACCATCGGCCTGAGACCCGACGATCGCGTGGTGCTGCAGCCCACGCGGGTGGTGCCCCGCAAGAACATCGAGCTATCCATCGAGTTGGTGGCGCGGCTGGGCGACCCACGCATAAAGCTGGTCATCACCCACCATGCGGGCGACGAGGGGCTCGACTATCTGCACCGCCTGGGCACCCTGGCCAAAGAGCGCCAGGTAGACTTGCTCTATGTGGCCGATCGCTTTGCCCCCACCCGTGGCACCGCGCCCAGTGGCAGCAAAGTCTATGCGCTGTGGGACGCCTACCCCCTGGCTGATCTGGTGTCTTACCCCTCGACAATCGAGGGCTTTGGCAACGCCTTTCTCGAGGCCGTCTACTTTCGGCGGCCGATCCTGGTGAACCGTTACGAGGTGTATGCCGCCGACCTGGCAACCAAGGGATTCGACTGCATCGAGGTAGCCAACGGCACGCTGACCGATGAGGCCGTCGCGGCGGTGCGGTCATTGCTGGGCGACCCCGGGCGCGCAGCAGCGACTACCGAGCACAACTATGCCATCGCCGCGCAGCACTATTCGTATGAGGCGGTAGCGCCGCTGTTGGAGCGCTTGATGTCATGACAGCACAACCCCAGGAACCGCGCTGGCTCACATGGGCGCGGCAGCTGCAGGCCATCGCACAAGATGGCCTGACCTACTGTGAGAACGTATTCGACCGCGAGCGGTACGAGATGCTCCGCGCCCTGTCAGCCGAGATTTTCGCGGCCGGCTCCACCACGCCATTGGCAACGATCGAGTCGCTGTTTGACGATCAGGTCGGATATGCCACGCCCAAGGTCGATGTGCGCGGCGCCGTGTTTCGACAGCACAAAGTGTTGCTGGTGCAAGAGCATAGTGATGGGCTATGGACTTTGCCGGGCGGATGGGCTGATCCGGGCCTGACGCCTGCCGAAAACACAGTGCGTGAGGTGCGCGAGGAATCGGGCTATGAGGTAGAGCCCATCAAACTGGCGCTGGTGCACGAGCGCTCGCGCCATGTCGATCGGCCCCATCCATTTAGCATCTACAAGCTCTTCTTTGTGTGCGAACTGGTGGGAGGCGAGGGACAGACGTCCATCGAGACCGATGCAGTGGGCTTTTTCGGCGAGAATGACCTACCACCCCTATCTTTGGGGCGCGTGACACGCGAGCAGTTGTTGCGCATGTTTGCCCACTGGCGTGAGCCCCAACTGCCGACCGAGTTCGACTAGCCCTTTGCGGCAGGCATGATCGGTTGGACCACAGGGCCATATGGCTACCACGGTACCGACTGCATTTGACGGCGGGGCGGCATATCGCCATGATGATGTCCTGACGCAACTCGAGGTGAGCTGACGAGATGTCATGGCAGTTCAATCCCCTGGTACTGATATCATTGTCTGGCTCGGTTGTGGCGAGCTTTATGGTGTACTATGGCTGGCGCAATCGACACCGTTCCAGTGCAGGCATCTTTGTGGCCACGCAGGTGCTCGTGGTTTGCATGGGTATAGCCCACTCGCTACAGCTGTCGAGCACCCAACTCGGTACCGCGTTGATCGGCTTTCGGCTCAGCCTCATGGGCACCGTGGTGGTGCCCGTCATGTTGATTGCCGTGGTGACGCCTGCCACCCTAAGACGCAACAAGTTGGGGCTGATCCCTCTGGTGGTGCTCGCCGTTGTGCCTTTCATCACGCTTTATCTCCTGTTCATCCGCCCAACGCCCAACGGCCTGATCACCTCGGCTGAGATGGTGCAGAACGGCCCCTACCGACAGCTCGATCTGATCCCAGGGGGCTGGTTCTGGGTGCACAGCATCTACAGCTACGGTTTATCGCTGGCAACCCTGGTGTTGCTCGGAGATCGCATCACACGCCTGCCAGCGCCTTACCGCACCTCGCCTCTATTGGCTGTGGGCGGCCTGCTGCTGGTCAACCTGGTGCATGTGGGCATCAACCTCGGCCTATTGCAGGGGCGCTCGTCTGATCTGGCTACCAGCGCCACCGTGGTGGGGTTGTCGGGCGCCATGTGGGTGGCCTTTCGCTACAACGCGTTCGACATTCTGCCACTGGCTCGCACACAGGTGCTGCAGCAGTTGCCGCTGGGCGTGATCACGCTCAACGCCCTGGGCGAGGTGCTGGATGCCAACACCACTGCACTCAAGTATCTGGACGTTCCCTTGAGCAAACTGGTGCACCAGCCTGCCGCGCAGGCGCTGGCTTCGTTCCCGCCGCTGCTCACAGCGCTAGAACACGAGCGCACCCCCGTCGAGCTCGAAAAGGGCGACCAGTCCGAGCCGTACGAGGTGACCTCTATCGATGTCTACAGTGGCGGCATGGTCAGCGGCAAGGCGCTGGTGGTACGCGACCTCACGCCCGAGCTCGAGGCGCGGGCGCGTCTGCGCGAACTTGCGAGTTACATCCCCGTATGCGCCTGGTGTGGCCAGGCGCGCACGCCGGGCGGCTCATGGCAACCGTTGGCCACCTGGCTGCGACACGAGGGGGGCGTCATCGTTTCGCACGTCATCTGCCAGAGCTGCCGTCAGGAATATGAGCAAGACCCAAACTGGACGCCAGCGACCGGCACGCGCAGGCCTCATAGCAGCTAGAACGCTGCTCTGTCGCAGCAACACTTTTCGACAGGCGGTAACCGCATGGATCAACCGGCGCCACTGACTCACTCGCCAGCGCACGTCTCGACAGTGTGGCGCTTGCGCGACGCCATCATCGCCATCGTGCTCTTCTTTCTGGTGCAGATCGTTGTAGCAGTGGCAGCGGTACTGCGAGGCGAAACCTCGCAAGAGCGCCTGGTCATCATGACGCTGGCGCTGTCAGTCTCCTCATCAGTGGGGCTGGTGCTGGTCTGGGCAAGGCTGAGGCGCCTTTCGCTACACGATATCGGCCTTACTCGCCTCTCAAGGGCCTGGGTCTGGCGCTGTGTGGCTGTTGCTGTAGCAGCCCTGGTGTTGCGGCAGCTGCTGGCTCTTGGCATTGTCGCCATTCTGCCACAGCTTCAGGAGGGGGCCGAACTGCTCACCCAAGCCCTGGTGCCTGACGGCTGGGGGGCACGCCTGGCTGTACTGCTTCTGGGAGGTCTCGCGGCGCCAGTAGGTGAGGAGTTGCTCTATCGTGGCATGCTATTTGGCGCCCTGCGCAGACGTTGGGGATTTTGGGGAGCTGCGTCAGTCTCTTCACTGGCGTTTGGGCTGTTCCACATGATCCCGCTGCAGATACTGATGGCGATGCTGCTGGGCGTGGTGCTTTGCTGGGTGTATGAGCGTAGTGGCTCACTCTGGGCGCCCGTCGTGGTGCATCTGGTGAACAATCTGCTGGCACTGGCAGTGGCGATGGCAGGGTTGGCCATCATCGAATAGCGTTGCTGCTGGAGAGAGGGAGTGACGTGCAGACAACCACACGGGTTTTGGGGCGCTCTGGGATGCCAGTAAGTGCCATGGGCTTGGGTTGCTGGGCCATCGGTGGGCCGTTCTGGAGCGGCGATATGCCGTCAGGCTGGGGCCAAGTCGATGACGCGGTCTCGCTGCGCGCCATCCAGGCGGGCCTCGAGGCCGGCATCACCTTCTTTGATACGGCCGATGTCTATGGGGCCGGCCACAGCGAGCGTATCGTCGGCCAGGCCCTCAAGGGACGCCGTGACGACGTGGTAATCGCCACCAAGTGGGGCAATCTGTTCGACGAGCAGTCTCGCCAGATCACCGGCGCCGATCCGTCGCCCGCCTATGTGGCAAAGGCATGTGAGGCCTCGCTGCGCCGCCTGGGCACTGACTATATCGATCTCTACCAATGGCACCTCGGAGGCGCGGCGCTAGAGACGGTGCCCCGCGTTCTCGATGCGCTGGAGACGTTAGTGGCCCGGGGTAAAGTGCGCTCCTATGCCTGGAGCACTGACGACCCGGCGCGAGCCCGAGCCTTCGCTGTCGGCCCGCACTGCCGGGCGGTGCAGCATGGTCTGAACGTGCTGGACGATGCCCCCGAGATGGTTGCTCTGTGCGAAGAACTGGGGCTGGCCAGCATCAACCGTTCGCCGCTGGCCATGGGGCTGCTCTCGGGCAAGTACACGTCCACATCACGGTTGCCAGATAGCGACATCCGCGGCAAGACACCGGCCTGGATGAAGTACTTTGATAATGGCGTGCCCAGCCCCAAATGGCTACAAAGGCTGGCCGCTGTCCGCGAGGTACTCCAGAGCGATGGCCGCACCCTGGCCCAGGGCGCGCTGGCATGGCTATGGGCGCGCAGTCCGAATACTATCCCCATCCCCGGGTTCAAGACAGCCGAGCAAGTGACTGAAAACGCCGGTGCCCTGGCGCGGGGAGCGCTGTCGCCCGAACAACTGCAAGAGGTCGAGCGGCTGCTGGGGCGCGTATGATTTGGCGCTGGCTGGTGCATCTGGTATCCTGTTCTCATGATACCCCCCATAGGTATCTTCTGTCCAGGAGGAGAACTGCCCGTGCGCGTCGTCTCACAGCGTTGCCCCCAGAACCATCTCTGCCCTGCCGTTCGCAGTTGCCCGGTGGGCGCCCTGCTGCAAGACGGCCAGAAAGCGCCCACCATCGATGCCCAACGCTGCACTGATTGCGGCCGTTGCCTACGCGTCTGCCCCACAGGCGCGCTTGCCCGCTAGAATGCAAGGTGGTGTGAGCAGCTGCTGCTAACCGCCTGCTCCGTGAGCCTGCAAACGCCGAGCATGCTATAATCGCTCATGGATGGCTGTGGTGGGAGAGTTGCTCATGTCCAACGGGTTTCATCTAGCGTGGCTCGAGGTTTGGCGCAACCGCGCCCGTTTTCTGCTGTTCAGCCTGGTCATCGCGCTGATCACGTTGCTCATTCTGTTCGTGGCAGCCCTGGGCGAAGGCCTTGGGCTGGGCAACCGCGAGTATCTGCAAAAGCTCGATGCCGACCTGATCGTCTTTCAAGACACTGCCCAACTGCAGATCTCGGCGAGCCAGATCAGCCCCGCGCAACTCAGGGCCATCCGCCGTGTGCGCGGCGTGGACGCGGCCGGCGCCATCGCATTTGCCGGGGCCTCGATTCCCCGAGCGAGCGCAAAGCCGATGGACATCAGCCTGATCGGCGTAGAGCCCGGCCTGCCTGGCGCGCCGCCTGTGTTGTCGGGCAAGACGCTGTACCGCAGCGCCAGCGACGAGGTTGTGCTCGATGCCGTGGTGGCCCAGATGGCCGGCCTGGCCGTGGGCGACCGGGTAACCATTCGCAGCATCCAGGATGATCGGGAGACGCTCTACGATCTCACCGTCATCGGCATCACCGACAGCCGCAAGTACAGCATCCGCTCGGCCGTGTTCGTGCCCATGGACACGTGGGATCGCATCCGCAGCCAGGCCATGGCCGGCGGCTCGAACATGACGGAGCTGCCCCACAACATCGCGGCCGTGCGACTGGCCGACCCAACCCAGGCCGACGAGGTGCGCCAGGCCCTGTTGGAGCAGGTCGATCGCGTTGCGATCGCTGACCGCCAGGCGACGTGGGAAAATGCCCCAGGTTACAGCGAGCAACAGAGCACGCTCAACACACAACGTGGCTTTGCCTTGCTGATCGGCGTGCTGGTTATCGGCGGTTTCTTTCAGATTCAGACACTGCAAAAGGTGGGGCAGATCGGCATGCTCAAGGCGGTGGGCACGCCCAATCGCACCATCGCCGTGGCCTCGCTACTGCAGATCGTGCTGGTGACGGCCATTGGCGTGCTGATCGGCGGCGCAGCCGCTTTGGGGCTGGCGCAGGTCTTTCCGGGGAATGTGCCGATCGTCTTTACCTGGGAGTCGGGGCTGGCCGCAGTGGGCTCGATCATGCTCATGGGCCCGCTGGGCGGGCTGGTGTCTATCCGCTATGCACTGCGCGTCGAGCCGCTCACAGCGCTCGGCCTGTCTGCCTAGGAGGGCGCATGACGCTGGCACTAGAGGCCGTGCAGGTCACCAAGGAATACCCCTCGCCCTCGGGAGATGGCATCATCACTGCCGTCGACCGCATGGAGATGGCGCTTGAACGAGGCGAGTTCGTCGCGCTGGTGGGCCCCAGCGGTTCAGGCAAGACAACCATGCTGGCCATGCTGGCGGGGCTTTTGGCGCCCAACTCGGGCGCCATTCGCATCGCTGGGCAAGACCTGACGCAGATGAGAGAGCGCGAGCGCACCGCGTTTCGTCGGCGCGAGATCGGCTTTACTTTCCAGGATAATAACCTGGTGCCCTATCTGACGGCGCTCGAGAACGTCGAGTACATGCTGCGGCTCAACGGCGAGTACGATCGTCCGGGGCGCGAGCGTGCTCGCGAGCTCCTGGTCCGCCTGGGCCTCGAAGAGCGTCTGAAGTCATTGCCGCGACAGCTTTCTGGCGGACAGCAGCAACGCGTGGCTATCGCGCGGTCGCTCATCAACCAGCCCACACTGGTACTGGCCGACGAGCCCACAGCATCGCTCGATACGGAGCGCGCCTTCCAGGTGGTCGAGACCATGGCACAGCTGGTGCACGCAGAGAATCGCGCTGCCATCATGGTGACGCACGACCTGCGCATGGTCGAGTATTGTGATCGTGTCATACAGATGGTCGATGGGCGGCTGGAGCGGGTTCTCTCTACCCGAGAAGACATTACGTGTTTGGTGAACCCCGCCTTGTGCGAGCGCATCCCCCTGGCCGTACTGGGCTATGAGGAGGATGAGGCGCTCCAAGTCCAGTATGTAGAGCTATGAGTGCACGACCTGAACTGGTGGTGGTGTATACCTCACAGGGCCCCTTGGCCGCCGAAGTGGCACGCAGCAAACTCGAGGCTGAGGGCCTGCAGGTAGTGCTGCGCTACGAGGCGGTGGGGCGCGTCCTTGGCTTGACCGTAGATGGCCTGGGTCGTGTCGAGGTGTGCGTACACCCCAACGACGTGGCGCTGGCGCAGGCCATCCTTGAGACCGATGCCGACGCGCCCATAGAGGGGTGAGGCACGCCTTGCGGCGAGAGAGGAGTCACATGCCGCACATCACCGCTCTGTACGGCCAAGACCCTGATCGTGAGTGGGCGCGGCTGGATCAAGACCCGTTCCACCGCCTCGAGTATGACACTACGCTGCACTTTCTCGCCCCCCTACTGCCCAGGGCAGGCCAGGTGCTCGATGCTGGCGGTGGACCAGGGCGCTATGCCATCGCTCTGGCTCGGCGTGGCCTGCAGATCACCCTGCTTGATCTGACGCCCGAACTGCTGACCATTGCGCGCCGCGAGGCCGCACAAGCTGGCGTCGGCGCGGCACTGACCATCGAGCAGGGCAACATCGTCGACCTATCGCGCTATGCCGACGGCCAGTTCGATGCTAGCCTGTGCCTGGGCGGGCCGCTATCACACGTGCGCACCATCGACGCCCGTCAACGGGCCGTTGACGAGCTGGCGCGTGTAACGCGGCCGGGCGGCCTGGTGGCCATCTCTGTGATGGGGCGCCTGGCAGTGGTCATCGAAGCGCCAGCCAACTGGCCGCAAGAGATCGCCGCGCAGACATCGTGGCGCCGGCTGTGGCGCGACGGTGAGGACGAGCGGTTTGTGGCCAAGTTCTACTGCCACTTTTTTCTGGCCGAGGAGCTGGAGGCGCTGCTCGAGGCCGCCGGGCTCGAGGTGTTGCAGCGTGTGGGCCTTGAGGGCATCGGCTCACATGATTGGGATGCCATCAACCGTCTGGCCACTGAAGAGCCGACGAGCTATAGGCACTGGCTCGAGGCGCACCTGGCGCTGGCGGTCCATCCGGCCATCGTCGCCACCAGCGGGCACATTCTCATGATCGCCCGCAAGGGCCATGTCGATGAGCAGAGCCCTGATTGACTCCGATCTGCTGCGCCCCGAGGCCATCGAGCCCGAGACACGCGCCTTTATGCGATGGCTCGCCCGTGAGGCCGATGGCGAGCCGCGTATGTACGAGCAAGGCATCGTCGCGCTACGCGACGAGTTGGCAGCGGGCGACGGGCTATGGGGCCTTTCGCCGCGGTTTGCACAGGTAGAGGATCGCGTCATCCGCTATGACGGCCTGCAGGTGCCAGTGGCTGTCTATACGCCGCAAGAGGTGCGCGGCATCTGCCTCGATCTCCATGGCGGCGGGTTCTGCCTGGGCTTTCCGCACCAGTCTGACGATGCCCTGGTAGACCTGGCAGATCGTCTCAACCTGGCCATCGTCAGTGTCGACTATCGTCTGGCCCCCGAGCACCCCTTTCCCGCGGCCGTCAACGACTGCGCCACGGTAGCTGCCTGGCTGGTTGAGCACGCAAGTGACGCATTCGGCAGCGACCGACTGATAATGAGCGGAACATCGGCGGGCGCCAACCTCGCCGTGGTAGCGCTAACGCGCCTCAGAGAGAGACACGGCCGCACAGGGTATTGCGCCGTCAGCCTCGAGTATGGCTGTTTTAGCCTGCCGCCCCTGCCCAGCCGTGTACGCCTAGGCGAAGACTGTCCGCTGCTCTCTCCCGGCGAAGTGACCTGGCTGTGGCAGCTGTATGCACCGCATGGCCTCGAGTTGCACCCCGAGGTGTCGCCGCTGTATGCCGATCTGAGCGACCTGCCGCCGGCGCTGTTCACCGTGGGCACCGCTGATCCGCTGCTCGACGATTCGGTGATGATGGCTTATCGTTGGGCACGGGCGGGCAATCGCACTGAGCTGGCGATCTATCCGGGCTGCCCACACGCGTTTCTGGCATTCCCTTTTGCAGCTGCAGACCGCGCCAACGCGAACATCGAGGGGTTCTTGAGGCGCGCCATCAACGCAGGCAACGCGCCTAACCGAGAGGAGGGGCGATGAAACCGACTCGCATCAAGATCTGCTGCATCGCCGACCGCAACGAGGCCCGGCTCGCCGTCGAAGCAGGCGCTGCGGCCATCGGCCTGGTCTCGGCCATGCCATCAGGCCCCGGCGTCATCAGCGAGGAGCGCATCGCGGCCATCACCGCCGATCTGCCACCTGCTGTGGGTTCGTTTTTGCTCACCAGCCGGGCATCGGTCGACGAGATCATTGTGCAACAACGCCGCTGTGGTGCCAATACCCTGCAGCTGGTCGATCGACTGACAGCGGGCACCTATGCCGAGCTACGCGCCGCCCTGCCAGGCATCACCATCGTGCAAGTCATCCACATCACAGGGCCCGAGGCGCTGGATGAGGCCCTGCGCGTGGCCCCACAGGTGCACGGGCTGCTGCTCGACTCGGGCAACCCCAACCTGCCGGTCAAAGAATTGGGTGGCACCGGGCGTACCCATAACTGGGAGATCAGTCGCGAGATCGTGAGGCGTTGTGGCCGACCGGTCTTTCTGGCAGGAGGGCTCTCGGCCGACAATGTCGGTGCGGCGATCCGCATGGTGCAGCCCTACGGCGTAGACGTCTGCTCAGGGGTGCGCACGGCGGGCGCGCTCGACCAGGCCAAGCTGGGGGCATTTGTGTCGGCCGTGCGCACGGCCGACGCCTGAGACAAGCTTGGTCGAGATTCCGACGTATGCTATCATGGTATCGGAGTGAGCCAGGCGGTCGCGTGTCGGCAGGCGAGAGCCCGCAGGCATGAGGAAAGTCCGAACTCTATAGAGCACGGTGCTGGATAACATCCAGGCGGGGCGACCCGACGGAAAGTGCAACAGAGAGCAGACCGCCGCCCACCAGGGCGGTAAGGGTGAAAGGGTGGTGTAAGAGACCACCGGCGGCCCAGGTAACTGGACCGGCCCGGTAAACCCCACCGAGAGCAAGACCAAACAGGAGCGCGGCGCCAGTCTCTGGCGCACAGGGGTTGCTCGCCCCGGTCTCCGGGTAGGTCGCTAGAGGCGATGAGCAATCACCGTCGCAGAGAGATGACCGCCACCCCACGGGGGACAGAATTCGGCTTATCGGCTCGCTCCAACTCATCGTCGTCGACGCGCATGCGCGTCGACGACGGCCCTTTACTGCCCCCAGTGCGGCGCCTGCTCGAGGTCATCGCTCTGCGTAATGTTGGTTCGTTGGCCCGTGTTCAGGTCGAGCGTCATGATGTCCCAACCCTTGTTGCGGTTGGTATAGTAGGCTAGACGATCTCCCCACGGCGACCAGGTAACACCGTGGTCATCGGCATAGACATCCTGACTGAGATTGCGCAGTTCAGAACCATCGATGTTGGCGGCATAGATCTCCATATTCCCATCGCGATAGGACTCCCAGGCAAGCATCGTGCCATCGGGAGCCCACGTCGGCGACTGATCGGTCGCCGAGTGATCGGTAAAGCGACGCAGATCGCCGCCGTCGGTGGCCATGGTCCAGATATCCAGGTTGCCCGAGCGGTCTGACACAAAGGCGATGCGCTTGCCATCGGGCGACCAAACCGGTGCATAGTCGGCCGCCGGCGACCGCGTAAGACGTCGCACGTTGGCGCCATCGGCAGCCATGACATAGATCTCCCAGTTACCGTCGCGAAACGAGGCAAAGGCGATCTGCTGGCCATCGGGCGACCAGGCCGGCGTCCAGTCTTCGGCGGGATCACGCGTCAGGTTGAGCTGGCTGCTCCCATCGGCGCTCATCACGTATACTTCACGGTTGCCATCGCGATCAGAGACAAAGAGGAGTCTACGCCCGTCGGGCGACCAAACCGGCGAGGTATCGTTGGCGCCACGCTCGGTGAGTTGCATTGGGTCACTGCCGTCACTGCGCATCACAAAGATGGCCCAATTGTCGTCAGGTTGCGTCTTGGCCATATAGACGATGCGCCCTGGCGCCACGCCGCGCTCTGGTGTGGGCAAGGCAGGCGTCATGTCCTGCATCTCGCTCTCTCGAGCCACTGGTGTTGGCCGGGCCGTCCAAAACACCTGGCGCTCGCGTGACCGCCAGACGTAAAAGACGCCCAACGCCAGGGCTACGGCGAGGCTCCACAGTAAAATGCTCAGCCAGTCGACCTTGCGTGCGCCCCACCCCGATACGCGCTCGAGTCGACGTTGGTGATAACGGCGACTGACTCGCACCGTGGTAAGTGTGTCGTGCTCCTGCTTGATCCACCGCAAGAAGAGAGCGTTGATGAAGCGATAGGTCCGCCCCCCCAAA
>Ga0123333_10000465_pt1 | contig 45453 bp, 42 predicted proteins | sample BioC12SIPDNA_3_FD_89957 | JGI IMG/M metagenome (GOLD analysis project Ga0123333, IMG submission 89957) | Anaerobic biogas reactor microbial communites from Washington, USA - Biogas_R2_B C12 SIP DNA | ecosystem: Engineered > Bioreactor > Anaerobic > Unclassified | place: Washington, USA...
GGAGGGTGGACTTGCCGGCACCGTTGCGACCGACGATGCAGGTGACCGATCCCTTCGGGACGTCGAAGGACACGTCCCGGATGGCCGGCACGACGCGGTCCTTCTCCGAGCCCCGGTGGAGCAGGTCGAGGAAGCCGCCCCACGCGGTGGTGGCGCCGACGTGGATCCGGTAGGAGGTCGACAGGTGCTCGACCTCGATGGCCGGGAGCTCGAGTGCGGACGCCGTGGCGGTCGTGGTGTCGATGTCGTCGATGGTCATGGGGTTCAGAGGCGGAGGGCGAACGCCCGCTCGTGGGAGACGAAGACCCGGTACCCCGCGACCAGGCACACGGTGCTCCACGCCGAGACGATGAAGAGCGTCGAGATGGGCGGGACGTCGCCGCTGATCATCGCCTGGAACGCCTCGAAGAGCGAGAAGAACGGGTTGATGACCTGGGCGATCGACTTGAGCTTCGGCGGCAGGGTGTCGGCCGGGTAGATCACGGGCGTGGCGAAGAACAGGAGGCGGGAGACGTAGCTGAGGAGCTTCGTCATGTCGGCGATGAACACGGTCAAGGTGGAGAGCAGCAGCGCCGTGCCCACCGTGATGCCGGTCCCGATCACGAAGTAGAGCGGGAACATCAGCAGGCTCAGGCCGACCGGCGTGCCCAGCACCGCGTGGAAGATCATGTAGATCGGGATCGTCGGCAGGAACTCGAGGAAGGAGCGGTAGATCGCCGCGAACGGCAGGATCGCCCTCGGGAACGTCGAGTTCAGCATCAGGTTCTTGCCGCTGAGGATCGATCCGGCGCCGGGGCCGAGACCGCAGGAGAAGAACTGGAACAGGAAGATCGACGACACCATGAGCGAGAGTCGCCGATCGGCTCCGGGGACGTCACCCCCGCGGATCACCGAGATGAGGAACCAGTAGAGGGCCGCCTGGAAGAGGGGGTCGATCAGGCCCCACAGCTCGCCGAGGACGGTGTTGGACCGGGTCCCCCGGATCTGGGACCGGGCCATCTCCCGGATGAACTCCCGCCGGGCCCAGACGTCGCGCAGGTACTCGCGCACCGGCGGCATGGCCGCGCCGCTGGGCTCGAAGACGTGGACGATGTCGCTGTACTCGCGGAGCCCGGACGCGGGGCTGGTGGCGTCGCTCACCCTTCGACCGGCGAGCCCTGCACCTCGCCGCGCTCGGCCGCCTCGGCCTGCTGGACCATGTCGACCAGGTTGTCCTGCATCTCGAGGAGGTGCTTGCGGGCCTTGCGACCGTTGGCGAGGGTGTCCTCGACGGTGCGCGTCGAGCAGACCGCCGGCTTGCGGAGGTCGAACGCCTCCTGGTTGATGGCGCGGATGCTCTCGAACACCTGGCCCGCGGTGATGCCGAGCAGGTCGGCCACCATGTCGACGGTGATCTCCTTCTCGACCGCGTTGCGGCGGGCGGTCAGCGAGAGCACCGCCTTGGTGGTCTCGGAGGAGCCGTGGAACACGGGCTCGAACGTCTCCTTGTCCCACTTCGAGATCGCGTCGCGCGCGGTCAGCCACAGGATGTGCTCCATCACCCGCGGCACCATCTGCTCGGGGACGGGCACCATCACGTAGTTGGGGATCTCCACCGGACCTCCGGAGCCGAAGGGGGAACCGGGTCAACGTAGCAAACGCCCTCGACCGTGGTCATTCGGGGGCGGATCAACCCTCGGGGCCGGTCCGCCCCCGACGACGGTGGTACATCGCCCGCTCCGCTCTCCGGAGGAGGTCGTCGGCGCGCGCTCCGTAGCGGGCGACGGCGCACCCGGCGCTGATCGTGACGGTGCCCACGCCGGGGTGGGGCTCGGGCAGGTCGGCCACCGCCCCGATCAGGCCCTCGACCAGATCCTCGACCTCGGCGACCGAGTCGCGGACGGCGAGCAGCGCGAACTGGTCGCCGCCGAGGCGTGACACCACGTCTCCGGGTGCCGTCTCGGCCAGTCGGCGGGTGATCTGGACCAGCACCGCGTCGCCGACGGGTCGACCGTGGCGCTCGTTGATCGCGCCGAGGTCGTCGACGTCGGCGATGATCAGGCCGACGCGTGCGGTGGTGCCGAGCGACTGCTGGAGGGCGGCTTCGAGGCGCTCGAGCAGCAGCTCGCGGTTGGCGAGGCCGGTGAGCGGGTCGTGCGTGATGCGGTGGGCGAGCTCCTGGCGGGCGGCCACGAGGGGGGCTATCTCGGCTCCGCTGACGACCACCGCCCGGACGTCGCGGTCGTCGAGCAGGTTCACCGCGGTGAGCCAGAACGGCACCGGGTCCCGGCCGTCGGCGGCGATCAGGGCCGCCTCGAAGCCCCGGGTGCCGCCGCGCACGAGGAGGTCCTCGAAGTCCGATCGCACCCGGTCGCGGTCGCCGGGAGCCACCAGGTCGGTCAGGTAGTGGCCGAGCGTCTGATCGAGGGGCCGCCCGAGCGTCGCGGTGAACGCGCGGTTCGCTCCCTCGAGCCGGCCGTGGCTGTCGACGAGGAGCGTGACGCTCGGTGCGTGGGACAGCACCGCGGCGTGGCGGCGGGCGTCGCCGCCGGTCACCGTCCACCCGTCGCGGTCGTCGAGTCGCCGCAGCACGAGCACGACGCCGTCGACGCGGGGATCGTGGAGGCCCGACCACCCCCGGGCCTCGAAGCGGATCCACGATCCGTCGGCGGCGCGGAAGCGCACGTCGATCGAGGAGCCGACGTCCTTGGCCTGGACCGTCTGGAGCGAGGCGAGGGCCGTGACGAGGTCGTCGGGGTGGATGTAGTCGAACCCGCTGGTGCCCCGGACGTCGTCGAGGCGGTGGCCCAGCGTCAGCTCCGCCCGCCGGTTGCCCCACACGAGGCGCCCGTCGCGGTCGACGACGATGACCGGATCGGGGAGGGAGGCCAGGACCGCGGCCGGGTCGGGATCGGCGCGGCCGCCGCGGTCGGGGTCGTCGGGGGAGGTGGTGTCGTGCATGGCCCGTGACGAGTCTCCCACCCCGGCGGGACCGCGCACTAGCGACGGACGCGAACGAGGGGTGGGTCCGACCGGTTCGGCGGTCGGACCCACCCCTCGGAGGTGGTGGCCGGTGGAGCGGCCCGTCGTCAGTCGACGCTGTCGGCGCTGTCCGGGCTGTCGGCGCTGGCGGGGCTGTCGACGCTGGCGGGCGAGGCCGGGCTGGCCGGCGACGCCGGGCTGGCGGGCGACGCCGGGCTGGGGGCCGACGCCGGGCTGGGGGGCGAGGCCGGGCTGGCCGGCGACGGGGCCGAGGCCGCGCTCACGGGGCTGGCCGGGCTGGCCGGCGACGCCGCCGACCGCTGCGACGGGGCCCGGTAGTCGGGGTCGTCGGGGCTGTCGAAGGGCGAGTCCCACGAGTCCTCGACGCTCTCGTTGGGCGAGTCGGCCGACTCGGGCGACGGATCCACGGTCGTGGTCGTCGTGTCCTGCTCGCCGACGTCCTCGGCGGCGGTCAGCTCGATGGCATCGCGCCGGTCGTTCAGCGGGAAGCCGTCGGTCGTGGCGGCGGTGACGCCTCCGGTGACGACGCCGATGATGGCGGCGCCTCCGGCGATCAGCTTCCAGCGGGTGCTCAGGGCGGGCATGGTTTCTGCTCCTCGTGCGATGGGTTCGGGTGGATGCTCAGATGATGCGGGCCCCGCCTGAACGTCGGCCGAAGCCCAGGTGAGAGTTCCCTCATCCGGCGGAATCGTCCGTCAGCCACTCGGCGGCGAGGTCGAGTCGGCGCCGGGTGCGGGCCGACCACCCGGGCTCCAGGACGCGGAACGGGCCGGTCGACAGGCTCAGCACCGCCGCGGCGATGCGGCGGCGGAGCTCGGACCGGTCGTGATCGCGCTCGGCCTCGGCGAGGACCGCGGCGCCGTACCGCTTCACCAGCTTCGAGCGGTCGCTGTCGAGCGCGAGCACCGACAGGTGGGCGCAGAAGTTGGCCAGGTCGTCGATGCGCCGGCCGGCTCCGGCGGTGTCGACGTCGAGCAGGCCCGTGACCCGGCCGGCGTGGCACAGGACCTGGGCCTCGTAGAGGTCGCCGTGCACGGGGACGACGGGGCCGGGATCGCCCCGCTCGGGACGGATCGCGTCGAGGATCTCGTCGACGCGGTCGCTAACCGCGGGCACGGTCGCGGCGATGACGGTCGCGTGGTGCTCGGCGGCCGACACCAGCCCGCGCCGTTCGGGCTGGTCGGCGAGCGATGCCGGCAGGCGATCCAGGAGGGCGACCACCTGGTCGGGGCCCGGCGGAGGAGGCTGGTTGGTGCGCATCGCCTCACGGAGGGTGCGACCCGGGATGGCGGTCAGCACGACCACGCCGTCGTCGGTCCAGCCCAGGCTGTCGGGAACCGGCAGGTGCCGGGCCAGGTCGCGGTGGACGTCGTGCAGCGCCTCGACCTTGGCCGGTCGCAGGACCTTCAGGAAGAGCCGGCCCCGGCTGCCGGTGACCTCGACGACGGCGCGGCGGCCGGGTCGGTAGGCCCGGATGCGCACCGACACGGCACCACCGCCTATGCCGAGGTCGTCGAGCAGCGCCCCGACGCGGGCCGGGTCGATCGCGGCGGGCAGGCCGGGGAGGAAGGGGTCGGCCGGCCACCGCCAGACCGCGGCCCGGGTGGCGCCGTCGTCGAAGATGGCCGCGCCGCCGTCGGGCACCTTCAGGCCGGTGGTGGCCACGAGCGTCTCGGTCGTCGTGGTGCCGTCGGGATGGCGCAGGTCGGCGTCGTACTGCACGACCGTCGACCGTCCGGGCTGGTGGTTGACCTGCCGGGCGTGCCACCGCTCGAGCCGGGAGCCGGCGGCGCCGGCGACGGCGGCGAGGAGCTCGCCCGCGTCGTCGCCGACCAGCAGCTTCAGTTCGTCGGGCCACGTGGGCAGGGCGTGGGCGCGGTCGTCGTCGGTCATGGCCCCAGGATCGCCTCCCGGGATGGTCGCCGCATGAGGGAGCGATGAGAGGATCCTCATCGGGCGTTAATGTCATCCCCGTTCCCGGGCGGCAGGATGCCCCCATGCCCGGTCGCATCGCCCGTGTCGTGGCCGTCGTGGCCATCGCGATCCTCGGCGTCGTCGCGGGCGGGTGGCTGGTGACGGCGACCCGGGATGCCCCGCCCCGCCGGGTGCCCCCGATCGAGCTCCGACCCGCGCCCGAGGCCGACGCGACCACCACCACGTCGCCTCCGCCGTCCTCCGCGCCCGGCACCGAGGCGGAGCCGCCGGCGTCCCTGCCGCCCGCGACGACCGTCGTGCCCCGCCCGCAGGGGCCGGTGGCCGACGATGACGACGACGACCGGGACGACGATGACGACGACCGGGACGACGATGACGACGACGGGGACGATGACGATGACGACGACTGAGCGTCGCCGCCGGGCCACCGTGCGGTCGAGCTTCCGAGTCCGCGTCCTCGGCTCGTTCGTGCTCCTGATGCTCGGGCTCATCGCGACCGGCCTGGTGATCCAGCGGACGGTCCTCCTCCGGGAGATGGACCGCGAGGTCGACCTCGATCTCGAGCGCGTGCGGGCCGAGGTCGAGGCGCTGGCCCAGGGCAACGACCCCGAGACCGGGCGCCCGTTCGGCGGCGACGTCGCGTCGATCTTCGAGACGTTCCTGGACCGGAACATCCCGGCCGAGGACGGGGTCTTCGTCACCTTCGTCCTCGGCGCGCCGCACCGCACCACCCGGTCGCCGATCCGCCTCGACCGCGACCCGGGGCTGGTCGCCCGGTGGGGGATGCTGACCGAGGGCGAGCGGGGCTCCATCGCGACGTCCGCCGGGCCGGTCGAGTACCTGGCGGTGCCCCTCGCCGACGAGGCGGGGCCCCGCGGGGTGTTCGTCGCCGCGATGTTCACCGGGCCCCGGCGGGCCGAGATCGACCGGTCGCTCCGGGTCGAGGCGGTCGTCAGCCTGTCGGTGCTCGTCGTCGCGGCGGGCGTGGCGTGGTTCGTCGCCGGCCGCCTGCTGCGCCCGGTGCGCCACCTGACCGAGACCGCCGAGGCGATCACCGACAGCGACCTGTCCGGACGCATCCCGGTCGCCGGCGACGACGAGATCTCGCGCCTCGCCTGCACGTTCAACGAGATGCTCGACCGCCTCGAGCGCGCCTTCACCGCGCAACGCCGCTTCGTCGACGACGCCGGCCACGAGCTGCGGACCCCGATCACCATCATCCGGGGTCACCTCGAGGTGATGGGCGACGATCCCGACGAGCGACGCGAGACCCTCGACCTGGTGGGCGACGAGCTCGACCGCATGGGGCGCATCGTCGAGGACCTGATGGTCCTCGCCAAGAGCGATCAGCCCGACTTCGTCCAGCCGCAGACCGTCGAGCTGGTCGACCTGACGACGGAGCTGTTCGCCAAGTCGCAGGCGCTCGGCCCGCGGGCCTGGGAGATGGAGGGCGCCGCCGAGGGGACGATCGAGGCCGACGCCCAGCGGCTGACCCAGGCCGTCCTCAACCTGGCCCGCAACGCGGTCGAGCACACCGCCCCGGGAGCCCGGATCGGCATCGGCAGCGCGTGGTCGGGCGACGAGCTGCGCCTGTGGGTCCGCGACTCCGGCCCCGGGATCGACCCCGGTGAGCACGAGCGGATCTTCGACCGGTTCGCCCGCGGTCGATCCGGTCGCCGTAGCTCCGACGGAGCCGGCCTCGGCCTGTCGATCGTCCGCTCGGTCGCGGTCGCCCACGGGGGTCGGGTCGAGCTCGACAGCGTCCCGGGCGAGGGGGCGACCTTCACCGTCGTCCTGCCCGGGGGCTCGCCCGATGAGTCGACCCCCGACCCCGTGGAACTCGACCCCACCGACGACCCGACCCCGGATCCCGTCGACCCCGACCCGCCGGACGACCCGAGCCCGGACGACCCCACCCGGATCGCGTCGAACGACGACCCCACCCAGGAGCTCCCATCGTGGCCCGGATCCTGATCGCCGAGGACGAACCTCGGATCGCGACCTTCGTCGAGAAGGGACTGCGGGCCGAGGGCTACACGACGGTGACCGTCGACGACGGGAACCTCGTCGTGGCCCTGGCCCGCGACCGCGACTTCGACCTGGTGATCCTCGATCTCGGGCTACCGGGAATCGACGGCCTGGAGGCGCTGCGCCAGATCCGGGCGAGGGGGGAGGTCATCCCGGTCGTGATCCTGACCGCGCGGGCCGACGCGACGGTCGAGGGCTTCGAGCTGGGCGCGGACGACTACGTCACCAAGCCCTTCCGCTTCGAGGAGCTGCTGGCCCGGGTTCGCGTACGGCTCAAGCGGCGACCCGGCGAGGAGCTCACCGTGCTGCGGGCCGGCACCCTGACCCTCGACATCCGCACCCGGCGGGCGACGGTCGACGACCGTACGGTCGAGCTGACCGCCCGTGAGTTCGCGCTGCTCGAGACGTTCATGCGCCACGTCGACCAGGTCCTGTCGCGCGAGCAGCTCCTGTCGCTGGTGTGGGGCTACGACTTCGACCCGGGTTCGAACGTGGTCGAGGTGTACGTGCGCGCCCTGCGCAAGAAGCTCGGAGACGGCGTCGTCGAGACGGTGCGCGGCATGGGGTACCGCCTGCCGCGGGGCGACGACGAGGCGACCGACGACGCCGGTCAGCCGTAGCGGACCGGCAGGTCCTTCACCCCGTTCAGCCAGCCCATCCGCAGGCGCCGGGGTGGGCCGAGCGGGGCGATGCGGGGCGCCTGCTCGGCGATCGCCTCGAAGATGAGGTTGATCTCCATGCGGGCGAGGTTGGCGCCGATGCAGTAGTGGGCGCCGCCGCCGCCGAAGCCGACGTGCGGGTTGGGATCGCGGCCGATGTCGAAGCGGTCGGGGTCGGTGAAGACCTCCTCGTCGCGGTTGGCCGACGCGTAGAACAGCCCGACCCGCTGCCCGGCCCGGATCTCCCGACCCCCGACCTGGGTGTCGGCGGTGGCGGTCCGCTGGAAGGCGACGACCGGGGTCGACCAGCGGACGATCTCGTCGGCCGCGGTCGCGGGGCGCTCGGCTACGAAGCGCTCCCACTGGTCGGGGTGGTCGAAGAACGCCTGCATGCCGTGGGTGATCGCGTTGCGGGTCGTCTCGTTTCCGGCGACGGCGAGGATCAGCACGAAGTAACCGAACTCCTCCGACGACAGCGCCCCGTCGGGGGAGTCGGCCTGGACGAGGCGGGTCACGACGTCGTCCATCGGGCAGGCCCGCCGCTCCTCGCCCATGGCGTAGCCGTACGCCATCAGCTCGGTGGCGGCCACGGCCGGGTCGCCCACGAAGTCGGGATCGCTCGCGCCGATCATCTGGTTCGACCAGTCGAAGATCCGCTTCCGGTCCTCCTGCGGGAACCCGACGACGTCGGCCAGCGCCTGGAGCGGCAGCTCGGCCGCCATGTCGGTGACGAAGTTGCCCTCGCGGCGGGCGACCGCCTCGGCGACGATGCGGTGGGCCCGCTCGCGCAGACCGTCCTCGAGCCGCGCGATCGCCCGCGGCGTGAAGCAGCCCTTGGAGATGACGCCGCGCACCTCGGTGTGGTGCGGGGGGTCCATGTTCAGGAGGAGGAGGCGCTGGGCCTCGATCGCCTCGCGCCCGATGTCGCCCTCGAAGGCGACGATCGAGCCGTTCTCCCACGACGACCACCCATCCCGCGCGCAGGAGACCGCCTTCACGTCGGCGTGGCGCGACAGCACCCAGAACCCGCCGTCGTCGAAGCTGTGGCGCTCGGGCGTCTGCGGGTTCCACCACACCGGGGCGGTGCGGCGGAGGAGCGCGAACTCGGCCAGCGGAACGCGCTGGGCGTAGAGGTCGGGATCGGTGAGGTCCATGCCCTCCAGCGGGCGGTCGGTCATCGGAGCCACCCGCTCAGGACGGGGCGACGCGGGGTGCGAGGGGGATGGCGATGCCGACGGCCGCGACCATCGCGAGGGCGGTAACCGCGGCGGCGACCGGTCCGCCGGCGACGGCCGCGGCGCCGACGGCGACCGCGGCCCAGGCGACGGTGACGCCCCAGCGGACCGGGGCCTCGAGCGAGTCGAGCCGGGCGTGCAGGGCTCCGAGGGCGGCGGGGCTGCGGAGCCCGGCCCCGAGCAGTACGACGAGGCCCCGCGCGGTGCCGAACACGACCCCGACGAGCAGCGCAGCGGCCGGCGATCCGGTGAGGGCGGCGAGCAGGGCGGTCAGGGCGACCCCGGCGGTCATGATGTAGGTGGCGAAGCCGACCCCGATCTGCCAGCCGAAGCCGCCCCCGTAGACCCAGGCCCGGTAGGTCGAGAGCCAGGCGTCGTCGACCTGGCGGCGGAAGAAGGGCGGGCGGCGGCCGAACGTCCCGGCGTCGACCGCGGCGGCGGTGCCGGCCAGCACGGCGGCGATGGTGGCGACCGCGGTGGTCGAGAGGCCGAGGGCCCCGACGCCGACGGCGACGAGGGCGGCGACGGCTCCCAGCGTGAGGCCGCCGAGCGCGGCGCCGACGACGAACCAGGTGGCGGTGACGCCGTAGCGGTGCCCGCGGGCCCGTTCGGCCATCGGGGTGATCGTCGAGAGCATCGAGAGCCCGCAGGGGCTCCAGGTCGAGCGGGCGGCGGCGACGACCGCCACGCCGAGGGCGGTGGCGAGGAGGGGGGTCACGCCGGCCCAGGGTAGTGCGACGGTCCGGCCCGCTCGTCGGCGCGTCGTCAGTAGCCGGGGGCGGGTTGGAACAGGTCGAAGCGGAAGCCCTGGTCGTCGACGCACTCGGCGTTGCCGCCCGACGGGTACTCGTGGCGGGCGAGCACCCGGCCCCCGGCGGCCTCGACGCGTTCGGCGTAGACGTCGATGTCGTCGACCCGGAAGTAGAGCGTGACCGGCCCGGACGCCGGCGCGTCGCCCTCCATGAAGCCGAGGGGGAAGCGGGTGTTGGCGACGTGACCTCCGCCGTGCTCGCTCCCGGCCTCGACGTCCCAGTCGAACACCGTGGTGAAGAACGCCCGCGCCCGGGCCAGGTCCCCGGTCGCCATCGTCAGGTACCCCGGTTCGACGGGGCGTCGGCCGGTGATCGAGTAGCGGCGGACGTCGCCGAAGTCGCCCGGATCGGCGTCGGCCGCGGCCTCGGCGCGGGCCGCGTCGATCGGCTGCGAGAGCATCCAGCGGTGGCCCCACGGATCGAGGATCACCGCGTTGCGGTTGCCGTGGAACTGGTCGGTGGGCTCCCGGAGCACCGTGGCGCCCGCGTCGACCGCCCGCCGGTACGTGTGGTCGACGTCGACCACGTCGAGCTGCAGGGCCGTGCTCGATCCCTCCTGTGTCGCGGGGCTGACGACGCCGGCCTCGGGATAGGCGTCGGAGATCATCAGCCGGGAACCGCCGATAGCGATCTCGGCGTGGCCGACGCGACCGCCGTCGGGCTCGACGAAGCGGTTCAGCTCGATGGCGCCGAGCACGTCGCGGTACCAGTCGAGGGCCGCCGCCGCCCCCTCGACCGCGATGTAGGGCACCAGGGCCCCGCCGCCGGCGAACGACGCCGCCGTCGGGTCGGCGGGGTCGGCCGGGTCGGTTCCCCGGAGCGTCACGGTCGGGACGGGGTCGGGCGGCGGACCGAGGGTGTCGACCAGGCGGGTGCGCAGCCGGGTCGCGAAGGCGGGGTCGGGCGCGACCGGAGCCGTCGGGAGGCGGAGGGCGTCGAACGGGTCGGTCATCGCTCCTCCCCGGGGTCGTCGGTGGGCAGGGCGGCCCGGAAGGCCCGGCGGGCCCGCACGAGCAGCGCCTCGGTGGCGTGGACGGTGCGGTCGAGGTGGCGGGCGACCTCCGGGACGCTCAGCCCGTCGACGTAGCGCAGGGTCAGCGCGGCCCGGTGGTGGCCGCCGAGCCCGGCGAGCACCGCCCGGGCGGCCTCGGCGTCGACCTCCGCCTCCCACGGGTCGTCCGCGTCCGGGGTCGGCTCGGCGGCGACCCGCTCGACCCGCCGCCGCTCGCGCTCGGTGCGCCGCCAGTGGTCGACGAGCTTGTGGCGGGCGACGCCGATCAGCCAGGCGACGGTGAGCCGCTCGACCGCCTCCCGCCGGACCGCCTCGACCGCGGCCAGGAACACCTCGGACGTGACGTCCTCGGCGGTCGCCCGGTCGCCGCACCGGGGCAGCAGGTAGCCGTACACCTCGGGCAGGGCCCGGTCGTACAGCGCCAGCAGCGCCGCAGCCTGGTCGGCGGGCACCCCCGCGGGATCCGAGCTCACGTGCCTCCATCGTCGCGTACCCCGCCCCTCCGACGCCCCTGTCCTCCCGCCCTCGGACATCCCGCCTCCCGCCCTCGGACATCCCGCCTCCCGCTCTCCCGCACCCGTCCCCGAACCGGCGCGCGATTCCCGCCCCGGACGGCGGGAATCGCGCGCCGGTACGGGAACCGCGGGGCCGCGTCGGCGGCACGGGGCGGGCCGGCTGGGTACGTTGCGGCCCATGCGCGTCCCCCTCAACGTCCGCGACTTCCTCGACCGGGCCGAGACGGTCTTCCCCGACCGCACGGCGGCGGTCGACGAGCCCGAACAGCCGGCCCCGTCGCTCGGGTCGCTCACCTTCGCCGAGCTCGCGGCCCGGGCCCGGGCCCAGGCCGCCGGGCTCGACCGCCTCGGGATCGGCCCGGGCGAGCGGGTGGCGGTCGCGTCGCAGAACTCGGCCCGGCTGCTGTCGGGGTTCTGGGGCGTGTCGGGCTGGGGTCGGATCTACGTGCCGATCAACTTCCGCCTGGCGCGCGACGAGATCGCCTACATCGTCGACCACTGCGGCGCCTCGGCGCTCCTGTACGACCCGGAGCTGGCCGACGTGGTGGCCGACGTCGACTGCGCCCGCAAGGCCGAGCTGGGCACCCCGGACGAGGAGGCCTTCCTCGCGTGGGACGCCGAGCCCGAGCCTTGGGACACCGACGAGGACGCCACCGCGACGATCAACTACACGTCGGGCACCACCGCCCGGCCCAAGGGCGTGCAGCAGACCCACCGGTCGCTGTGGCTCAACGCGTCGACGTTCGGCTGGCACGCCGGGGTGAGCGACCGCGACGTGTACCTGCACACGCTGCCGATGTTCCACTGCAACGGCTGGGGCATGCCGTACGCGACGGCGGGCATGGGCGTGCCCCAGGTCGTGCTGCGCAAGGTCGACGGGGCCGAGATCCTGCGCCGGGTCGACGCCCACGGCGTGACCCTGATGTGCGGGGCGCCGGCGGTGGTCAACATGGTGCTCGACGCCGCCGCCGACCTCGACGAGGTGCCCGGGCGGGGACGCACGCGCATCATCGTCGCCGGGGCCCCGCCGCCCACCCGCACGATCGAGCGGGTCGAGGCCGAGCTGGGCTGGGAGTTCATCCAGATCTACGGGCTCACCGAGACCGCCCCGCTGCTCACGATGAACCGGGCCCCCGCCGAGTGGGACGCGCTCGAGCCGACCGACCGCGCCCGCCGCCTCGGTCGGGCCGGGGCGCCGACGGTCGGCGTCCGGGTCGGCGCGACCGGGCAGGGCGAGGTGATCGCCCGGGCCAACCAGGTGATGGAGGGCTACTGGGAGCAGCCCGACGCGACGGCCGACGCCATCGTCGACGGCTGGTTCCACACCGGGGACGGGGGCGCGATCGACGACGACGGCTACGTCGTGATCTCCGACCGGAAGAAGGACGTGATCATCACCGGGGGCGAGAACGTGTCGTCGATCGAGGTCGAGGACGCGCTGTTCGGCCACCCGGCGGTGGCCGAGGTGGCGGTGATCGGGGTGCCCGACGAGAAGTGGGGCGAGCTGGTGCTCGGCCTGGTCGTCCTGGCGCCGGGGGCGTCGGCCACCGAGGACGAGCTGCGCGAGCACTGCCGCGGCCGCCTCGCCGGCTACAAGATCCCCAAGCGCATCGAGTTCCGCGACGAGCTGGCCCGCACCGCCACCGGCAAGCTCCAGAAGTTCAAGCTCCGGGCGCCGTACTGGGAGGGCCGCGCCCGTCAGGTGAGCTGACGCCGCGGGCGGCCGGGTTCCGGTCGCTCAGCGCGGCCGACCGCCGTCGAGGCGGGCGAGGATCGCGTCGGCGAGGCGGTCGTCGCAGCCGGGCGCCTCGGCGGGGTAGAGGTCGGGCTCGACCAGCTCCAGCTCCATCAGCATCGGCTCGCCGTCGGGCCCGGCCACCAGGTCGACGCGGGCGTAGAGCGGGACGGCGCCGAAGCGGCCGGCGACGTGGTCGATCACCCGGACGGCGAAGGCGCGTTCGTCCTCTCCGACGGGGGCCGCCCGGACCAGGTCGGGGTCGTACATCGCCTCGGCCGCGCCGAAGCCTCCGCCCCGCACCGGCGCGACGCCCTCGGACCGGAGCACGGCGCCCTTGCGCAGGCCGTGGTGGACCTCGCCGTCGACGACCACCACCGCGGTCTCGCCCCGCTCGTCGACCGACCGCACGTAGGGCTGGACCATCGCGGTGCGTCCGCCGCGGTGGATCGACGCGATGAGCGCCCGGGCGTCGTCGTGGGCCTCGGGCCCGAACCGGCCGGTGTCGCGGGCGCCGGCGGACACGGTCGGCTTCACCACCACCTCGCCCGTCAGGTCGCCGATCGCGTCCCCGGGCTCGACGAACCGGGTGGGCACCACGGCGAGCCCGGCGGCGGCCAGGTCGGCGAGGTAGCGCTTGTCGGCGTTCCACCGCACGATCGCCGGCGGGTTGAGGAGGCGGTCGCCGATCGAGTCGGCCCATGCGACGAACGCGTCGAGGTGGTCGGTGTAGTCCCACGTCGAGCGGACGACCACCACGTCCGGGGCGGACCAGTCGGCGGCGGGCGCGTCCCAGGCGAGCCAGGCGACTTCCGCCCCGCGCGCCGCGAGGGCGGCGATCAGCCCGGCATCGGGATCGGAGTGCAGTCCGTCGTCGGGCTCGGCCGCGGCGCCGTGGTCGGGCGCGACGCCGTCGGCGAGGGCGCGGCACGTCGCCACGACGACGCGGGCCGGGCGGGTGGACATCGACGCGGAGCGTAGGCGGCCGGGCTGGACAGGTTCTAATACAAGTTGTAGACAAGTGCTCGTGGACGTGGGCGCGATGGTCGGGGTGGGGCTCGCCGCCTTCGTCACCTCGGCGCTGACCGCGGTGGTCGGCTTCGGAGGCGGGGTCGTGCTGCTCGCCGTGCTGCTGGTGTCGTTCGAGCCGACCGCGGCGATCCCGCTCCACGCGGCGGTCCAGGTGGTGTCCAACGGGACCCGCACGGTCATCCGCCGGGCCGACGTCGACTGGGGCATCACGGCGCGCTCGGCGCTGTTGCTCCTGCCGGCCGGCGCCCTCGCGATGCCGCTCGTCGTCGCCGCCCCCGAACGCCTGCTCCAGGCGGTGATCGCCGTCGCGGTGCTCGCCGCGACGTGGATCCCGGTCCGGACCGCCCTCGACCTGCCCGAGCCCCCGCGCCGCGCCTGGTTCGGGCTCGGCGCCCTCGCCGGGTTCCTCAACCCCCTCGTCGGGGCGACCGGGCCGCTGTTCGCGCCGTTCTTCCGGGCCGCCACCCGGTCGCGCCTGGCGTTCGTCGGGACGTTCGCCGCATCGCAGGTGTCGGGTCACCTGGCGAAGCTGGTGCTGTTCGGCGTCGCCGGCCTCGCCTCGACCGACCACGCCCCGGAGGCGGCCGCCGGGATCGCCGGCGTGATCGCCGGCACCTGGTTCGGGAGCCGGGTGCTCGACCGCATGAGCGAGGCCCGCTTCCGGACCGTCTACCTCGTCGCCATCACCGTCGTCGCGGTGCACCTCCTCGTCGACGCCCTGGTCGCGTAACACTTGGGGTCGGAGGAAAACCGTTACCGCGGGCCCCTCGGTCCGGCTCCGCGTAACAGGTGGGGTCGGAGGAAAACCGTTACCGCGGCCCCGTCCGCCGGCTCCGGCGGGACTGCGGGTTCAGGTCGACGTCGGGAAGCGGTCGACGAGGTCGAGGAGGTGGCGGTTGAGGGCCGGGATGCCGTCGGACTGCGTGCGCCCGGACCGGAACACGATCAGGTCGCGGGCGGGCACCATCATCAGCCGCTGGCCCTCGAACCCGTGGGCCATGAACGTGCCGTCGGCGCGGTCGGGGCGGGCCCACCAGTGCGCGCCGTGGAGGATGTCCTCGTGGGGCGAGCGCGGCGTGCGGCCGTGGTCGATCCAGGGCGACGGCACCACCTCGACGCCGTCCCACGCGCCGCCCCGCAGCACGAGCAGGCCGACGCGCAGCCAGTCCGGCGTGGTCATGCGGGCGTGGGACGAGGCCACCCAGGTCCCCGCGCCGTCGAGGTCACCGGCGAAGCTGGTGACGCCCACCGGGGACAGGACCCGTTCGCGCAGCCACGCCAGGGCGCCGTCGCCGTCGAGGCCGAGCACCGTCTGGAGGGCGCGCTGGACGATGTTCGTCGTGCCCGACGAGTACGTGAACGCCGCCGGCGTCCCGGGCCGGTGGTACAGCGGCTTGGCGGCGGCGAAGGCGGCCATGTCGGCGGCGCCGTCGCCGTAGAGCATGGCGACCACGTCGGGCAGGCCGTCGGCGTCGAAGCCCTCGTACACCTCGGTCCAGGCGAGGCCGGGCCGCATCGTCAGGAGGTCGTCCCAGGTGATCGCGGCGCGGGGATCGTCGGGATCCTCCCACTCGGGCACCGGCACGGGCGCCGTCGGGTCGACCACGCCCTCGGCGACGGCGACCCCCACCCCCAGGTGGCACAGGCTCTTGGCCATCGACCACGACCCGAGCGGCTCCTCGGGCGTGATCGGACCGGGCTCGACGCCCGCCAGTTCGGTGAGCGGGGTGATCTCGCGCTCGCCGTAGCGCTCGACGACGAGGCGGCCGCGATGGACGACCGCGACCGCGTTGGTGTGGCCGACCGCGGGGTCGGCGTCGGGGCCGAGCAGCCGGGCGACGATCGCCTCGACCTCGGCCGGACGGGCCTCCGAGGGGACCTCGGCGCGGGGCCAGACCTCGGTCGGCCAGGGCACCTCGTCGGGCTGGGCGGGGAAGGGCAGCAGGTCGACCACGGCGGCACGCTACGTCGGCCCCGCCGCCCGGGTGGCGGAACCGCCCGTCGGGAATCGCCGGTCGGCGGACCGCGGCGAACCGCCTTCGGGGATGGGGGGCGGACGTGGCAGCCTCGTCGGGTGCTGACGGTCCGGGGTCTCAAGGTCGAGGTGGGCGGCACCGTCCTGCTCGACGGCGTCGACCTCACCGTGCGCGCCGGCGACAAGGTCGGCCTGGTCGGCCGCAACGGCGCCGGCAAGACGACGATGCTCAAGGTCCTGGGTGGCGCGACCGAGCCGGCCGGAGGGCAGGTCCGGCGCGACGGCGGCCTCGGCTACCTGCCCCAGGACCCCCGCCTCGACGGGGTGCCCGACGAGCGCACCGGCCTCCACCACGTGCTGTCGGGCCGCGGCGTCGACGAGGCGATCGAGCGCATGGAGAAGCTGCGCGTCGCCATGGAGGAGGACCCCTCCGAGCGAGCCGTCGCCCGCTACTCCCGCGCCGAGGAGCGCTTCCGCATCGAGGGCGGCTACCAGGCCGAGAGCGAGGCCCGGCGCCTCGGGGCCGGCCTCGGCCTGGGCGACGACCGCCTCGACCTGCCGCTGGGAGCGCTGTCCGGCGGTGAGCGGCGCCGGGTCGAGCTGGCCCGCATCCTCTTCGCCGGCAGCGACCTGCTGTTCCTCGACGAGCCGACCAACCACCTCGACACCGACGCCAAGGAGTGGCTCCTCGACCACATGCGCCGGTACCGGGGCGGCCTGCTCGTGATCAGCCACGACCTCGACCTGCTCGACGAGGCGATCACCCGCGTGATCCACCTCGACCGCGACGGCCACGACGACACCGGCACGATGCACGAGTACAAGGGCACCTACAGCCAGTACCGCAAGCAGCGCGCCGCCGACGAGGTCCGGCTGCGCAAGGAGGCCGCCGCCCGGGCCAAGGAGGTCGACCGGCTCCAGACGATCGTCGACCGCTTCGGCGCCAAGGCCACCAAGGCGGCGATGGCCCACAGCCTCGAGAAGCGGATCGCCCGCATCGAGGCATCGGGCACCGACGGTCCGAAGGAGCAGCGCGCCGCGCACTACCGCTTCCCCGATCCGCCCCACGCCGGACGCACCGTGCTCGAGGTCGACGGCCTGTCGGTCAGCTACGGGGAGATGGACGTGTTCCGCGACGTCGAGTTCAGCCTCGGCCGGGGCGAGCGCATGGTGATCATGGGGTTCAACGGTGCGGGCAAGACCTCGCTGCTGCGCTGCGTCGCCGGGGTCCAGGAGCCGACCACCGGCGGGGTGACCCTCGGCTACGGCGTGGTCGCCGGCTACTACGCCCAGGAGCACGAGGGGCTCGACCCGTACCGCAACCTGATCGACCAGCTCCGCGACGCCTCGACCGGCCAGAGCGAGAGCGAGCTGCGCGCCCTGCTCGGCATGTTCGGGCTCACCGGCGACAAGGTGTTCCAGGACGCCGGCACGCTGTCGGGCGGCGAGAAGACGAAGCTCGCCCTGGCCCAGCTCGTCGCCGGGCGCAACAACCTGCTGCTCCTCGACGAGCCGACCAACAACCTCGACCCCGGGTCGCGGGATGCGGTGGCCGAGAGCCTGGCCGGGTGGAAGGGATCGATCGTGCTCGTGAGCCACGACACCGACTTCGTGCGGGCCCTCCGCCCCGACCGGGCCCTCCTGATGCCCGACGGCGACGTCGACCACTGGTCCGACGACCTCCTCGACGTCGTCGCCCTGGCCTGACTCACGCGCCCCTTCGGGGACTCCGCCCGGACCTCCCGTAGTGGCGCGCCATCTCCGCCCTGGGCGGCGGGTTCCGCGCGCCGGTTCGGGGATTCCGCGGCACGGACCAACGCGGGCGGGGGTAGCGTCGGCGCGATGGCCAAGGCGGACCACGGCGAGCCGCTCGACCTCGACGCCGACGGCCGCACGGTCACCATCACCAGCCCCGACAAGGTGATGTTCCCCGAGCGCGGCGAGACCAAGGCCGACCTCGCCCGCTACTACCTCGCGGTCGGCGGACCGCTGATGCGGACGGTGCGCGACCGCCCGACGCTGCTCCAGCGCTTCCCCAACGGGGTCACCGGCAAGAGCTTCTTCCAGAAGCGGATCCCCGACTCGGCTCCCGACTGGTTGCGGACGACCACCGTGTCGACGCCGAACGGCACCGAGTCGAGGGCGATCGTGATGGCCGACCTGGCCCACGTGCTCTGGGCGGCCAACCAGGGCTGCCTCGGCTTCCACCCGTGGCCGCACCGGGCCGACGACCCGGGCCGCACCGACGAGCTGCGCATCGACCTCGACCCCTCGCCGGGCGTGACGTTCGAGATGGTGCGGGAGGCGGCCGCCGTCGCCCGTGACCTGCTGGAGGCCGAGGGGCTACGCCCGTTGCCGAAGACGTCGGGCAACCGGGGCCTGCACCTCTACGCGCGGGTCGCGCCGGGCTGGGACTCGATCGACGTCCGGCAGGCGGCGGTGGCGGTCGCCCGCGAGATGGAGCACCGGCGGCCCGACCTGGTCACCGCGGCGTGGTGGAAGGAGGAGCGCGGCCCCCGGGTCTTCGTCGACTTCAACCAGAACGCCCCGCACAAGACCGTGTTCGGCGCGTGGTGCGTGCGCTCCCGCGTCGGCGCCCAGGTGTCGACGCCGTTCGGCTGGGACGAGCTGGCGACGATCGCCCCCGACGAGCTGACGATCGCCACCGTGCCCCATCGGGTCGAGGCCGGTGGCGACCCCTGGGCGGGCATCGACGATGGGGCCGCCTCGATCGAGCCCCTGCTCGAACGCTTCCGGAGCGACCTCGCCGCCGGCGTGCCCGACGCCCCGTGGCCGCCGGTCTACCCGAAGATGCCCGACGAGGCCCCCCGCGTCGCCCCCAGCCGGGCCAAGCGGGACTGATCGCTCACCAGATGCGGACGCGGTCGTCGGGGTCGAGCCACATGCCGTCGTCGGGCTGCACGTCGAACGCGTCGTGGAACTCGTCGAGGTTGCGGACGACGTTGGCCCGGAACTCAGGCGGTGAGTGCGGGTCGGTGGCGAGGCGGCGGATCTGCTCCTCGTCGCGGGTCGCCATCCGCCACACCTGACCCCAGCCGAGGAACAGGCGCTGGCGGCCGGTGAGCCCGTCGATCTCGGGGGCGTCGTCGCCCTCCAGCGACAGGAGGTACGCCTTGTGGGCGATGGTGATGCCGCCGAGGTCGCCGATGTTCTCGCCGACGGTGAGGGCGCCGTTGACGTGGTGTCCCTCCAGTCCCTCCGGCTCGTACGCGTCGTACTGCTCGACCAGCGCCTTCGTCAGCTCGTCGAAACGCTCGCGGTCGTCGTCGGTCCACCAGTCGCGCAGGTTGCCGTCGCCGTCGTAGCGGCTGCCCTGGTCGTCGAAGCCGTGGCCGATCTCGTGGCCGATCACCGCGCCGATGCCCCCGAAGTTCATGGCATCGTCGGCGTCGGGGTCGAAGAACGGCCAGCGCAGGATCGCCGCGGGGAAGACGATCTCGTTCATGCCGGGGTTGTAGTAGGCGTTGACCGTCTGGGGGGTCATGTGCCACTCGTCGCGGTCGATCGGCGCGCCGATCTTGGCCAGGTTGCGGTCGGACTCGAAGGCGGCGGCCCGGCGGACGCTGCCGAGCAGGTCGCCCCGGTCGATCGTGAGCGTCGAGTAGTCGCGCCACGAGTCGGGGTAGCCGACCTTCGGCGTGAAGCGGTCGAGCTTCTCGAGCGCCCGCTCGCGGGTCTCCGGGGACATCCACGCGAGGTCCGTGATGTCGGCCCGGTACGCCTCGACCAGCCAGTGCACGAGGCGGTCCATGCGCTCCTTGTGCTCCGGCGGGAAGTGCCGCTCGACGTAGAGGCGACCGACGCCCTGGCCCATCGCCGCCTCGACCACCTGCACGCCGCGCTTCCACCGCTCGCGCAGCTCGGGCACGCCGGACAGCGTCGTGCCGTAGAAGGCGAAGTTCCGCTCGACGAACCGGCTCGACAGGTACGGCGACGCCGCCCGGACGTGGTGGTAGGCGAGCCACGCCCGCCAGTCCTCGATCGGACGGTCGCGGAGCAGGACGGCGACGCCGGCGACGGCATCGGGCTGGCGCACCACGACCTCGTCGAAGCTGCCGTCGGGTGCGGCCAGGCCGGCGAGCCACGCGTCCCACGCGAAGCCGGGCGCCAACTCATCGAGCTGGGCGCGGGTGCGCTTGTTGTGGGTCTTGACCGCGTCGCGGGACTCGACGGTGCTCCAGTGGGAGTCGGCGAGGGCCGTCTCGAGGTCCATCACCCGCCCGGCCGCGCCCGCGGGATCGGGGTCGCCGATCATCTCGAACACGGCGGCGAGGTGGTCGACGTACGCGGCGCGCACCTCCGCGTAGGCGTCGTCGCGGTAGTACGCCTCGTCGGGCAGGCCCAGGCCGGACTGCACGAGGTTGACGACGTAGCGCGTGGCGTCGTCGCCGTCGTTGTCGACGAAGAAGTCGATCGCACCGGGGGTGCCGTGGCGCTGCATCCGGCCCAGCAGGGCGACGAGGGCGTCGGCGTCGGCGACGGCGCGGATCTCGGCCAGGTCGGCGGCCAGGGGGTCGGCGTCGGCGGCTTCGATCGCGTCGACGTCCATGAACGCCGCCCACAGGTCGCCGACCTTGCGCTCGTCGGTGCCGTCGGGGGCGTCCCCGGCGGCGGCCGCCTCGAGGATCGCCCGCACGTCGAGCTCGCTCTGGTCGTGCAGGACGTGGAACGCGCCGTGGGCGGCCCGGTCCGGCGGGATCTCCACGGTGGCGAGCCACCGGCCGTTGACGTGGCGGAACAGGTCGTCCTGGGGGCGGACGTCGTCGTCGAGCTGGTCGACCTCGATGCCGCTGGGAGGGCGCGTCGTCATGGCGCCGAGCCTACGGGCCGTTCCCCGGCCGCCGTCCCCGCATCCCCCGAAGCGGCGCGCGGTTCCTGCCGCCGGGGGCGGGAACCACGCGCCGGTTCGCCGCGTCAGCCCTTGCCGAGGCGCATCGTCCGGCCGAGGTCGACGGGGCGGTCGACCTCGGCGAAGAAGTCGTTGCCCTTGTCGTCGACGACGACGAACGCGGGGAAGTCCTCGACCTCGATGCGCCAGACCGCCTCCATGCCGAGCTCGGGGTACTCCAGCACCTCGACCTTGCGGATGCAGTCCTGGGCGAGGCGGGCGGCGGGCCCGCCGATCGAGCCGAGGTAGAACCCGCCGTGGCGGCGGCAGGCGTCGGTGACGGGCTGGCTGCGGTTGCCCTTGGCCAGCATGACGAGCGACCCGCCGGCGGCCTGGAAGCGCTCGACGTAGGAGTCCATGCGCCCGGCGGTGGTCGGCCCGAAGCTGCCCGACGCGAACCCCTCGGGCGTCTTGGCCGGGCCGGCGTAGTACACGGGGTGGTCGCGCAGGTATCGGGGCATCTCGCCACCGGCGTCGAGCACCTCGGCGATCTTGGCGTGGGCGATGTCGCGGGCGACGACGACCGTGCCGGTGAGCGACAGGCGGGTCTTGACCGGGTACTTCGACAGCTCGGCGCGGATCTCGTCCATCGGCCGGTTCAGGTCGATCGACACCACGTCGCCGCCGAGGTGGTCGTCGGTGACCTCCGGCAGGTAGCGGGCGGGGTTGCGCTCCATCTCCTCGAGGAACACGCCCTCGGCGGTTATCCGGGCCCGGGCCTGGCGGTCGGCCGAGCACGACACCGCGACGCCGACGGGACACGACGCGCCGTGGCGGGGAAGGCGGATGATGCGCACGTCGTGGCAGAAGTACTTGCCGCCGAACTGCGCGCCGATGCCGAACGCCTGGGTGAGGGCGAGGACCTCCTGCTCCATCTCCAGGTCGCGGAAGCCGTGGCCCAGCTCGGAACCCTCGGTCGGCAGCGCGTCGAGGTAGCGCGCCGAGGCGAGCTTCGCGGTCTCGACCGCCATCTCCGCCGACGTGCCGCCGATGACGACGGCGAGGTGGTACGGCGGGCAGGCCGACGTTCCGAGCAGCCGCAGCTTCTCGTCGAGGAAGGCGAGCAGCCGCTGCGGGTTGAGGAGGGCCTTGGTCTCCTGGAAGAGGAACGACTTGTTGGCCGAGCCGCCGCCCTTGGCCATGAACAGGAACGAGTAGGTCGACCCGGCGGTCGCCCCGATCTTGATCTCGGCGGGGAGGTTGGTCTTGGTGTTGACCTCGTCCCACATCGTCAGCGGGGCCATCTGCGAGTAGCGGAGGTTGTCGCGCTGGTAGGTGTCGAAGATGCCCCGCGCCAGCGCCTCCTCGTCGGCGCCGCCGGTCAGCACCAGCTCGCCCCGCTTGCCCTTGACGATCGCGGTGCCGGTGTCCTGGCACATCGGCAGCACGCCGCCGGCGGAGATGCACGCGTTCTTGAGCAGGTCGGTCGCGACGAAGCGGTCGTTCGCCGACGCCTCGGGATCGTCGAGGATCCGGGCGAGCTGGGCGAGGTGCCCCGGCCGCAGGAAGTGGGCGATGTCGTGCATCGCCTCGGCCGCGAGGGCGGTGAGCACCTCGGGCTCGACGGTGACGAACGTGCGGCCGGCGGCCTCCACGGTGCCGACCTCCAGGTGGTCGAGGCGGCGGTACGAGGTGGGATCCGGACCGGTGGGCAGCAGCTCCGTGAACGCGAACTCGGTCATGGTGAGCACCGTAGATCCCGGGGGGACGCGTTCGGCCGGTCGGGGCGGAGGCTCCTGCCGAACGCGTGGTCACGGCGGGGCCGGCGACCGATAGGGTCCGCCGCCGTGACCGGAGCCGCCCCGCTCGTCGAGGCCCGGGGCCTCGTGAAGCGGTTCGACGACTTCGTCGCCGTCGACGGCATCGACCTGCGCGTCGAGCGCGGTGAGGCGTTCGGCTTCCTCGGCCCGAACGGGGCGGGCAAGACGTCGACGATGCGCATGATCGGCTGCACGTCGCCGATCAGCGAGGGCTCGCTCCGCGTGCTCGGCCTCGACGTCGCCACCGACGGGCCGGCGATCCGTGGGCGGATCGGCGTCGTCGCCCAGGAGGACAACCTCGACACCGAGCTGACCGTCCGCGAGAACATGCTCGTCTACGGCCGGTACTTCGGTCTGCCCCGCGCCACGATCCGCGAGCGCACCGACCGGCTGCTGGAGTTCGTGCAGCTCTCCGATCGGGCGTCGAGCCTCGTCGACCCCCTGTCGGGCGGCATGAAGCGACGCCTGGCGATCGCCCGCGCCCTGATCAGCGAGCCCGAGGTGGTCATCCTCGACGAGCCGACCACCGGCCTCGATCCGCAGGCCCGGCACCTCGTGTGGGACCGGCTCCACCAGCTCAAGCGCCAGGGCGTCGGCTTCCTCCTCACCACGCACTACATGGACGAAGCCGAGCGGCTCTGCGACCGCCTGGTGATCATGGACCGCGGTCGGATCGTCGCCGACGGCTCGCCCCGGGCGCTGATCGCCGAGCACGCCACGCGGGAGGTGGTCGAGGCCACCTTCCTCGACGACGACCGGGTCGCCGGCGCGGCGGCGGCGATGGCGGCGGCGGGGGAGCGGGCCGAGGTCGTCGGCGACCGGGTGCTCGTGTACACCGCCGACGGCGACGAGGCGGTCGCCCGGCTGTCGGCCGACGGACCGGCGCCGGAGGCCACGATGGTGCGCCGGTCGACCCTCGAGGACGTGTTCCTGATCCTCACCGGCCGATCGCTCGAGGAGTAGGGGTGGCCCGGCCGCTCGACGCCCTGACGCTGCGGGTGACCGAGCGGGAGGTCGCGGTCTTCCGCAAGCTGTGGCGGGGCACGCTCGGCTTCGCACTGGTGCAGCCGTTGCTCTACCTCGGCGCGATGGGCTTCGGGCTGGGTGCACTCATCGACGAGAACCAGGGTGACGTCGAGGGCCTGGCCTACCTCGCGTTCATCGCCCCCGGCCTGCTCGCCGCCAGCGCCATGATCGTCGGCGGCTCCGAGGCGCTGTGGCCCCTGACCGGTCGCCTCAAGTGGATCGGGTCGTACCAGGCGATGGTCGCCACGCCGATCACGCCCGGCGCCGCCTACCGCGGGTGGCTGACGTGGATCGCCCTCCGCACCGGCCTGGCGGCGTCCGCCTTCCTCGCGGTCGCCGCGGTGCTGGGCGCGGTCCCGTCCGCGTGGGGCGTGCTGGCGGTGCCGGCCGCCGTGCTGTGCGCCCTGGCGTTCGCCGCGCCGATCGGCGCCTACAACGCCACCCAGGAGACCGACATCACCTTCACCCTGGTGATGCGGCTCGGGGTCATCCCGCTGTTCCTCTTCTCGGGCACGTTCTTCCCCGTCGACCAGCTCCCGTCGGGCGTGCGGCCCTTGGTGTGGCTGTCGCCGCTGTGGCACGGCGTCGAGCTGGCCCGCGCCGCCACGACGGGTGGGACGGCCGGCGCGGACGGCCCCGCGGTGCTGCTCCACGTCGCCGTGCTGGTCGCGGTCGTGACGGTGGCGACGACCGTCGGCACGCGCACCTTCACCCGCCGGCTGACGCCGTGACCGCGCTCCTCCTGCGGCCCGGCGCCGTGCTGCACCGCAACGTCGTCGCCTACCGGCGCATGTGGTACGTGTTCCTCAGCAACTTCGCCGAGCCGCTGCTGTACCTCGGTTCGATCGGCGTCGGCGTGGGCGAGCTGGTCGGCGACGTCGTCGTCCCGGGGGTGGGCCCGGTGCCCTACCGCGAGTTCGTCGCCCCCGCCCTCGTGGCGACCGCGGCGATGAACGGCGCCGTGTTCGACGCCACGTTCGGGTTCTTCTTCAAGCTGAAGTGGGGCGGCACGTTCAACGCGATGCTCGCCACGCCGCTCGGCCCGCGCGACGTCGCGCTCGGCGAGTTGGGCTGGTGCCTGCTGCGGGGGAGCACCTACTCGACGGTCTTCCTGCTGATCATGTGGGCGTTCGGCCTGATCGCCTCGCCGTGGGCGGTGCTCGCCCTGCCGGTGACGCTGCTGATCGGGTTCGCGTTCGGCGCGGTCGGGATGGCCGCGACGAGCTGGATGCGGTCCTTCGTCGACTTCGACAAGATCAACCTGGTCCTGATCCCGCTGTTCCTGCTGTCGGGGACGTTCTTCCCGCTGTCGCGCTATCCCGACGGCGTCGAGCGGCTGGTGCGGGTGTCGCCGCTGTACCAGGGCGTCGACCTGGTGCGGTCCCTGTGCCTCGGCGACGTCGGTCCCCGCCTGCTCGTCAACGTGGCCTACCTGGCCGCCATGGGCGCGGCCGGCCTGTGGGTGGCGTCGCGCCGGCTCGGCCGCCTCCTCCAGCCCTGAGCGCGACCGCCGGTGGCCGTGGCGGTCGGTGCCGGAGCCGGTAGACCGGACCCATGGCCGACGACGAACCCACGGCGGACGCGTACCGCATCGAGCACGACACGATGGGGGAGGTGCGGGTGCCGGCGGCGGCGCGGTGGGCCGCCCAGACCCAGCGGGCGGTCGAGAACTTCCCCGTGTCGGGCCGGCCTCTACCGCCGCGGCTCATCCACGCGCTCGGCGCGATCAAGGCGGCCGCCGCCGAGGAGAACGCCCGGCTCGGCGTGCTCGACGCGGACGTCGCCGGCGCGATCGCGGCGGCGGCGTCGGAGGTGGCCGCGGGGGAGTGGGACGCCGAGTTCCCCGTCGACGTGTTCCAGACCGGGTCGGGCACGTCGTCGAACATGAACGCCAACGAGGTGATCGCCTCGCTGGCCTCGGAGCGCCTCGGCCGCGAGGTCCATCCCAACGACCACGTCAACGCGTCGCAGTCGTCGAACGACGTGTTCCCGTCCGCGATCCACGTGGCCGCCGCGGTCTCGGTTTCCGACGATCTGCTGCCCGCGCTCGACCGTCTCGGCGGTGCGCTGCGCGCCAAGGCGGCCGAGGTCGCCGACGTCGTCAAGGCGGGCCGCACCCACCTGATGGACGCCACGCCGGTCACGCTCGGCCAGGAGCTCGACGGCTACGCGGCGCAGGTCGAGCAGGCCGCCGACCGCCTGCGCGCCGCGCTGCCCCGGGTGGGCGAGCTGCCGCTCGGCGGGACCGCCACCGGCACCGGCCTCAACGCGCCGGAGGGGTTCGCCGCCGGGGTCGTCGCCGCCCTCGTGCTGCGCCTCGGGGTCGTGCTGTCCGAGGCGCCCGACCACTTCGCCGCCCAGGGAGCGCGGGACCACCTCGTCTCGCTGTCCGGCGAGCTGCGCGCCCTCGCCGCCGGCCTGCTGAAGGTCGCCAACGACCTGCGCTGGATGGCGTCGGGTCCCCGCACCGGCCTCGCCGAGATCCGCCTCCCGGACCTCCAGCCGGGTTCGTCGATCATGCCGGGCAAGGTGAACCCGGTGATCCCCGAGGTGGTGAGCCAGGTCGTCGTGCAGGTCTACGGGAACGACGCGGCGGTGGCCTTCGGCGGGAGCCAGGGCAACTTCGAGCTGAACGTGTTCCTGCCGGTGATCGCCCGGAACCTGCTGGAGTCGGTCGCCCTCCTGGCGGCGGCGTCCCGGCTCCTCGCCGACCGGTGCGTCGACGGCATCGAGGCCGACCGCGACCGCTGCCGGGCCTACGCCGAGGCCACGCCCCAGGCGGCCACCGCGCTCAACCCGGTGCTCGGCTACGAGCGGGTGGCCGAGCTGGTCAAGGAGAGCGCCCGCACCGGACGCTCGATCCGTGAGGTCGTCCTCGACGCCGGCCTGCTCGACGAGGCGGCGCTCGACGACGCCCTCGACCTGCTCGACCTCACGAGGGGCGGCCGCCACACCGGCTGAACCACACGAGGTGCCTGGAGGCCGAGCCGACAGGCGAGGCCGACCCAGCAAGTACGGCACCGCAAGTTCCGAGCGCAGCGAGGAATCCGTCTAGCGACGACGCTCGCTTTCCGCTAACGCTCCTGGCACCTCGTGTGGTCTTGCGGTCAGGTGGCGGGGGAGCCCTCGAAGGGGGCGGGCCCGGCGGAGGGGTTCACCTCGACCTTCGACCACGACATCATCTCGCCCAGGGTGGTGAGGGCGGCCTGCCACTCGTCGGGGTCCCACCCCTCGGCGGCGCTGACGACGACGCGGTCCTGGCGGACGTGCACGAAGGCCGGCAGCCGGTTGAGCCCGGCGCCCTTCACGAAGGCACGATCGGGGTCGCAGAAGGTCAGCAGCTCGTCGGCCCACGGTCCGAGGAAGGTGCGGGCGTCGTCCGCATCGGCGGTGACGATCCACGCGACCCGGCAGTCGGCGCCGCGGAACTGCACCAGCAGGTCGCCCGCGGTGTCGAGCAGCCACGAGCTCTCGCTGGTGTACGGGTCGATCACGACGGCGGCGAGCTGGAACGTCGTCAGCCAGTCGTCGAGGCTTCCGGCGTCGCCGGTGATCGCCGTCAGGGCGACGTTCTCGGGGATCTGCTCGGCGACGGCCACGGCGGAGAAGGTAGCAACGCCTCCGGCGGGCCCCGGAATCCGACGGTCCGGTAGGTTCCGGAGCGATCCACGCCCCCGTCCCGGAGAAGCCCCCGTGCTCGCCGCCCTCGGCAACGACACCTTCGTCCACCGCCTGTTCTTCCTCCTGCACATCCTGTCCGCGATCGTCGCCTTCGCCCCGACCTTCGTGTGGCCGTCGGTGCGCGCCGCGGCCCGCAAGGGCTCGCTCGCGCTCGGGCCGCTCGACGCCATCGCCGCCAAGCAGCTGAACGCCGTGCACGGTCCGGCGCTCCTCTTCACCGGCGGGGCGGGCATCGTCATGGTCCTCACGTCCGCCGGTGAGACCTTCGAGTTCTCCCAGCTGTGGATCTCGCTCGCGTTCGTGCTGTGGTTCGCCCTGCTCGGCGTGGTGTACGGCCTGCTCGCCCCGGCGACGAAGAAGGCCGGCGAGGGCGACGAGGCGGCCGCCGCCAAGGTGCCGATGTTCACCGGCATCGTCCACCTCCTCGCCGCCGCCACCCTCGTCGTCATGATCTGGAAGCCGGGGCTCTGACCGCCCGGTCGGCCGGTCGCGCCGGCGGGTAGCGCCGTGCACCCGATCGAGCGCCTGCGCTACGTGGCCCGTAGCGGCGGCGGCGACGACGTCGAGCTGGTCGCCGAGTCGGCACGTGCCCTCGCGTCCTTCGCCGACGACCCCGCCGGCCTCGTCGCCGCCGCCCGGCGGCTGCTGGTGCGCCACCCGACGTCGGGGCCGATGTGGTCGATGGCGGCCCGCCTGGTCACCGCGGCGGACCCGTGGGCCGAGGCGGCGGCGGTCGCCTCGGCGGCCGAGGACGACCCCGTGCCCGCCGCGCTGGCCGCCGCCCTGCCCGACGAGGCGACCGTGGTCGTCGTCGGCTGGCCGGTGTCGGTGCTCGCCGCGCTGGTTCGCCGTGGCGACGCGACCGTCCTCGCCGTCGACGACGGGTCGGGCGTCGACGTCGGCCGGGTGCTGGCCCGCGTCGACGTCGAGGTCGTCGACGTCCCCGCCGAGGGCGTCGGCGCCGCCGCGGCCCACGCCGACGTGGTCGCCCTGGAGGCGGTCGCCCTCGGGCCCGACGCGGCGATCGCCAGCCCCGGCAGCCGGGCCGCCGCCGCGGTCGCACGCCACGCGGGCGGCACCGTGTGGCTCACCGCGCCCGCCGGGTCGGTCGTCCCCGCCGCCGTCTACGCCGCCGGTCCGGCCGCGGCGCTGACCTCCCGCCCGGTCGGCGGGGGAGGCGCGGTCGGCTCGTTCGGCTCGTTCGGCCACGACGAGGTGCCGCTCGACCTGGTCGACCGCGTCGTCGGCCCCGACGGCCCCGTCGAGCCCGCCGAGGCGGCGCGGTGGGCCGGGCCGCTCGCGCCCGAGCTGCTGCGCGGCGGCTCGACCCCGGGCACCCACCGACCCGGGCGGGGGTAGCGTCCCCGCCATGCGCATCGGGATCTTCGGCGGCACGGTCAACGACGGCACGGTCGACGACGTGGTCGCCGACGCCCGGCAGGCCGAGGCCGACGGCTTCGCCGCGTACTGGGCGCCGCAGATCTTCGGCCACGACGCCCTCACCGTCCTCGCCGTCGTCTCCCGCGAGGTGCCCCGGATCGAGCTGGGCACCAGCGTCGTACCCACCTTCCCGCGACACCCGATGGTCATGGCCCAGCAGGCGGGAACGGTCAACGCCGTCAGTGGGGGGCGTCTGTGCCTCGGCATCGGCCTGAGCCACCAGATGGTGATCGAGGGCATGTTCGGCCTCGACTTCTCCAAGCCGGTCCGCCACCTGCGCGAGTACCTCGCGGTGCTCGGTCCGCTCAGTCGCGGCGACGCGGTCGGCCACGACGGCGAGGCCTACCGGGTGCACGGGGCGCTGAGCGCGGCCGGGTCGTCGCCGTACCCGATCGTCGTCGCCGCCCTCGGCCCGCAGATGTTGAGGGCGTCGGCCGAGCTGGCCGACGGCACGCTCACCTGGTGCACCGGGCCCGCCACCCTCGCCGGACACACCGTGCCGACCATCACCGCCGCCGCGGAGGCCGCCGGGCGACCCGCGCCGAGGGTGATCGCGGCGCTGCCGGTGTGCGTCACCGACGACCGGGCCGCGGCCGCCGAGCGGGCGGCGAAGGTGTTCGCCGTCTACGGCCAGCTCCCCAGCTACCGGGCGATGCTCGATCGCGAGGGCGCCGACGGTCCCGCCGACATCGCGATCACCGGCTCGGCCGACGAGGTCGTCGAGCGCATCGGCGCCCTCGCCGACGTGGGCGTCACCGACTTCGCGGCGGTCGAGTTCGGCGGCACGCCCGACGAGCGCGGCGCCACCCGCGCCGCGCTCACGTCTCTCCTGGAGCGTCCATGAGCCGCCGTGACCTGATCCGCATGACCGACGGGGAGATCGACTCCTTCCTCGCCGGCCGCCACACGATGAACCTGGCCACCCACAACCACGACGGAACGATCCACCTCGTGGCCATGTGGTACGGGATCCTCGACGACGGCACGATCGGGTTCGAGACCTTCGCCCGGTCGCAGAAGGTGAAGAACCTCCGGCGCGATCCGCGCGTCACCGCCCTGGTCGAGGACGGCGACACGTACTCCGAACTGCGTGGCGTCGAGCTGGTCGGGACCATGGAGGTCGTCGACGACGCCGAGGTGCTGATGGCGATCGCCCGGTCGGTGCTCGCGCGCTACCACCCCGAGGTCGCCGAGGCCGATCGACAGGCGGTCGCCGAGATGGTCATCAAGAAGCGGGTGGCCCTGCTCCTGCGACCCGAGAAGCGGGTGTCGTGGGACCATCGCAAGCTCGAAGGCGGCTACTGACGCCGACCGGGTGGCCCCCGGGCCGGGGCCCGGCTGCTTCGGTAGGGTCGGCGGCCATGGGTAGCGACGTCGACTTCAGCAACGGCAACGGCGGGGCAGGGGGCTACCTCGCCGTCCCCGACGACGGCCGGGGCACCGGGCCGGGGCTGATCGTCATCCAGGAGTGGTGGGGGTTGGTGCCCCACATCCGCGACGTGTGCGACCGGTTCGCGGCCGAGGGGTTCGTCGCCCTGGCGCCCGACCTGTACCACGGCGAGACCACCACCGAGCCCGACGAGGCCGGGAAGCTGATGATGGCCCTGAACCTCGATCAGGCCGTCGCCGACATGTCCGGCGCCATCGCCTTCCTCCAGGAGCACCCGGCCACCACGTCGGACCGGCTCGGCGTCACCGGGTTCTGCATGGGGGGTGGCCTCGCGCTCGTGCTGGCGGCCGAGCGCCCCGCCGCCTTCGCCGCGTGCGTGCCGTGGTACGGCCTGATCCCCTGGGAGCACGCCCAACCCGAGTGGAGCAACGTGCAGGCGAAGGTGCGCGGCAACTTCGCCGCCGACGACGGCTTCTTCGGGCCCGACCAGGCGGCCGCCCTCCAGCAGACGCTGCGCGACGCCGGCGTCGACGCCGAGCTGAAGGTGTGGCCCGGGGTCGATCACGCCTTCTTCAACGACACCCGGCCCGAGGTCCACGACGCCGCCACGTCGGCGGCCGCGTGGAGCGAGACGGTCGCCTTCCTCCACGCCGAGCTCGACTGACGTGGCGGCGGACGAGGCGGGAGCGGCGGAGCGCTACGTCCGCCTCGGTCTCGCCCTCGGCCGCCACCTCGACGGCCTCGTCGACGCCTACTACGGCCCCGACGCGTGGCGGGTCGAAGCCGAGGCCGGCGCACCGCGCCCCCTGCCCGCGCTGGTCGACGAGGCGGCCCGCCTCGTCGCCGATCTCGACGCCGGCGCCGACCCGTCGGTCACCGGCCGTCGCCGGGCGTGGCTCCGCGGCCAGATCGTCGGGCTCCACACCGTCGCCCGCAAGCTCGGCGGCGAGGACGTGCCCTACCTCGACGAGGTCGAGGCCAGCTACGGCGTGCGTCCCACCGCGGTCACCGAGGACGAGCTGAACGTCGCCCACCGCGCCCTCGATGACGCGCTGCCGGGCGGGGGCGGGCTGCGGGAGCGGATGATCGCCTGGCGCGAGGGCCACACGATCCCGCCCGACCGCCTGGCGGGTGCGGTGCGGACGCTCGCCGACGACTTCGCCGAGCGGACCCGCGCGGCCTTCGGCCTGCCCGACGGCGAGGAGGTCGAGTGGATCCTCGAGACCGACAAGCCGTGGTCGGGGTTCAACTACTACCTGGGCGACCTGCGGAGCCGGGTGGCGATCAACGTCGACCTGCCGGTGCTCACCCTGTCGCTCGGCCACCTCGTCGCCCACGAGGCCTATCCCGGCCACCACACCGAGCACTGCCGCAAGGAGGTCGGCCTGGTCCGGGCCCGCGACCAGATCGAGGAGTCGATCTTCCTGGTCGGCACGCCTCAGTGCCTGCTCGCCGAGGGCCTGGCCGACGTGGCGCTGGAGGCGATCGTCGGCGACGACACCGAGGCGGCCCTCGCCCCGGTCTTCGCCGAGCTCCGCCTGCCGTTCGCGGCCGACGAGGCGGCCCGGGTGCGCGGCGCCCTCGGCCGCCTGAGCGCGGCGCGCGGCAACCTCGCCCTGATGCTCCACGACGAGGGGCGGAGCCACGACGACGTCATCGCCTGGGCCGAGCGTTGGCTGCTCCTGCCCCGTGCCCGCGCCGAGAAGGCGGTGTCGTTCGTCGCCGACCCCACCTGGCGGGCCTACATCTTCTGCTACACCGAGGGCGTCGAGCTGTGCCGCCGCTTCGTCGCCGGCGATCCCGCCCGCTTCGAGCGCCTGCTCACCGAGCAGTTCCTCCCCACCGACCTCGCCGCCTAGCCCGCGCCCGAACGGGTCCGGAGGGAACCCTGACGCGGGTGCGCCGCGACGGTGGTCCCGGGTCAGGCGGGGTGGTCGAGGGCGTTGAAGAGGGTGGTGTTGAGGGCGTAGGCCCGGCGGATCTCGGCGACGACCCGGTCGCGCTCGGCGTCGTCCCACGGCGTGGCGTCGAGGTTGGCGCGGTACTGGTCCTTCAGCGCCTTGGGGCTGGCGACCTCCTCGAAGGTGAAGAAGCGCACGCCCAGGTCGGGGTAGGCCCGGTCGACCGCCCGCCGGATGAACTGCCCCCCGGAGAGGTCGCCGAGGTAGCGGGTGTAGTGGTGGGCGACGTAGCCCGCCGGCCACGCGGCGGTCTCCTCGATGCGATCGGCGTACGCGGTCGTCTCGGCGCGCACCGCGAGGTCGTCGAGCGCGTCGGCCCCGAGGAGCGCGCGCACGTCGTCCTCCAGCGCGGCGACGCGGGTGAGGCCCGGCATCAGGAACGGGGCGATCACCGGATCGCCGGCGAGCCGCTCGCCGACGGACTCGAGCGCCCGGTAGACCACCAGGAGCTGTGCGAGCATCTCGCCCAGCCGCTCGGGGGCGAGCGTGCCCTCGACCAGCTCGCGCATGAGGGCGGAGCCCTCGGCGTCGCGGTGGTCCTGGACGGTCAGCTCGCGGATCGTGGCCGAGAAGCGGTCGGCGGTGTCGGGGGTCTCGAGTGCGGTGCTCACCCCGACAGTGTGGACCCGTCGGGGGACCCGATGCAACGGTTGTCGCGACAAAGTGTCGTGGTTTCACGACGAAACGTCACCGAACGGCACGAGAGGGGTGGGGGTCCGGAACGGCCGTCCCCGGACGGGTGTCCCGGCGGATGGCCCCGGTGACCTGGGATTGGGCCTGCCCGCACCCGACCCGGGTTGCGGACCGGGCCGGTCGTGCACCAACCTGCTGGGGCTGCTGACAAGGATGGTTAACAGCGCATGACCAGCCCCCCACAACGCTCGGGTCGTCGGGCCGCCGCGGCCCTCGCCGTCGCCGCGGCCGTGCTCGCCCTCGCGGTACCCGCCCTGGCCCAGCAGCGGCCGACCGCGCCCGTGGGCGCGGACGGGCTCACCGCCAGCGACGGCACCCGCACCCTCCGCGTGTCCCAGTCGCAGGGCCTCACCTCGTCGGGTCAGGTGGTCGGCGTCTCGGGCAGCGGCTTCGACCCGAACAAGGGCATCTACGTCGCCCTCTGCGTCGTCACGCCCGCCGACCGGCCCCCCTCTCCGTGCGGCGGCGGCATCGACCAGACGGGCGCGACCGGAGCGTCGGCCTGGGTGTCCTCGAACCCGCCGACCTACGGCGACGGCCTGGCCACCCCCTACGGGCCCGGGGGCAGCTTCAGCGTCAACATCACCGTGGCGGCGGTGGTGTCCGACGGCTACGACTGCCGCCGGATCCAGTGCGCCATCGTCTCGCGCAACGACCACACCCGCACGGCCGACCGCGGACAGGACATCTTCATCCCGGTCACCTTCGCCGACGGCCCGAGCGGGCAGCCGACCACCACCGCGCCGCCCGCCTCGACCGCGCCCACCACCACCCCGACGACGATCGCCCCGCCGCCGCCGGCGTCGACCACCGAGCCGAGCCGCGCCCCCGACGTCGAGATCAGCGCCGACGGCCTCACCGGCACCGCCGGGGCCCGTTCGATCGCCCTCTCGGCCGCGTCCGACCTCGACCCGGCCGGCACCGAGGTCACGGTCGACGGCGCCGGGTTCGATCCCGCGGTGCCGGTCCAGGTCACCCTGTGCCGGGCCGCGGCATCGGCCACCGAGGCGCCGGGTCCCTGCCTGGCGGGGTCGAGCCCCGATGCGTCCCGGGTCGTCGCGGTCGATCCGCAGGAGGGTGACGGGTACGTCGCCTTCGCCGACGACGGCAGCTTCACGCTCGACCTCGAGGTGGCCGCCGTGATCGACGGCGACACCGACTGCCGGGAGGTCGAGTGCGCGGTCACCGTACGGCGCTACGCGGTCGGCGACGACGACACCGCGGCCGCCGCCGCCGACCGGACGCTCGACCTGGCCGTCCCGGTCGCGTTCCTCGCCGAGTCGCCCGTCGAACCCGCCGACGAGCCGGACGACGACGAGGAGGCGGCCGCCCCGGCCGTCACCGCGTCGGACACCGACGACGGCGGTGGCTCCTCCCTGCCGTGGCTCCTCGGCGGGCTGACCGTCCTCGCCGCGGCCGGTGGTGGTGCGGCTTGGTTCGTCCGGTCCCGACGGGTGGCTGCGCCGTGACCCGACCCCGCGTGGCGCGGCGGACCATCGTGGTCCTCCTGGCGCTCGCCCTCGGGCTCGGCGCCTGTGCCACCGGCGGACCCGACACGGCCCGGGCCGAGGGGTCCGACCCGTCGGCGGCCGACGACCCCACCCAGACCGTCGGCACCGTCGACCCCGACGCCTCGCCCGTCCTGCCCGCCGAGGTGGTCGACGCCGACGGGCGCACGATCCGCGTCGACGACGTCAGCCGCATCGTCAGCCTCTGGGGCAACATCACCGAGACGGTGTACGCGCTGGGGCTCGGCGACCGCGTCGTCGGCCGCGACGTCGCCTCGACCTTCACCGAGGCCGAGGACGTCCCCGTCGTCACCCGCGCTCACGACGTGTCGGCCGAGGCGGTGCTGTCGCTGCGGCCCACCGTCGTGCTCGTCGACCCGACGATCGGCCCGCCCGAGGCGCTCGACCACATCCGAGGGGCCGGCGTGCCCGTGGTGGTGGTCGACGAGGTCACGACCATCGCCGGCATCGGCGACCGGATCGTCCAGATCGCCACCGCCCTCGGCGTCCCCGAGAACGGCCGGACCCTCGCCGACCAGGCGACCGAGGAGATCGCGGCCGTCACCGCGACGGTGCCCGACGTCGACGATCCGCCCCGGATCGCCTTCCTCTACATGCGTGGCAGCGCGGGCGTGTACCTGCTCGCCGGCCCGGGATCGGGCGCGGACGAGATGATCACCGCCGCCGGTGGGGTCGACGCCGGCACCGAGATGGGCCTCGACGATCCGTTCACCCCGATCACCAGCGAGGCCCTCACCCAGGCCGCGCCCGACGTCATCCTGATGACCACCACCGGGCTCGATTCCGTCGGCGGCGTCGACGGTCTGGTGGAGATCCCCGGCATCGCCCAGACCCCCGCCGGCCGCGACCGGCGGATCGTCACGGTCGAGGACGGGCTGCTGTACAGCTTCGGCGGTCGCACCGCGACCGCCCTCGAGCTGATGATCGACCAGATCTACGAGACCGACTGAACCCCGGAGGAGACACACCATGGACCGCACCCGAACCCGAGGCAGGGCGCTCCGCGCGATCGGCGCCGCCCTGCTCGTCGCCGGGACCGTCACCCTGACGGCTCCCGTCGTCGTCGGCGCGGGCACCGGCGAGGCCACCGGTACCGGTTCGGCCGGGCAGACCCTCGTCGTCACGCCGGCCCACGACCTCGACCCGTCGGGGGAGACGGTGACGGTCACCGGCTCCGGCTTCGACGCGGCGGCGGGCTTCGACATCGCCACCGAGGGCATGTACCTCGCCCTGTGCGTCGACAACGGCCCCGGGCTCCAGCCGACACCGTGCGTCGGCGGCATCGACATGACCGGTGCGACGAGCAGCGCCCGCTGGATCTCCAACAACCCCTACGAGGGGGTGGGCGGGGTCGTACCCGTCGCCGCCGACGGGTCGTTCAGCACCACGCTCTCCCTCGCCGTCGCCGACGAGTTCACCGACTGCCGCGCCCTGACCGGAGGCAAGCAGTGCAAGGTGTTCACGCGCATGGACCACCGCGCCGGCGGCGACCGCACCCAGGACGTCTCGGTCGAGGTCACCTTCGCCGACGCATCGACCACCACCTCGACCACCACGACGACCGAGGGCTCCGAGACCACCGGGAGCACGACCTCCACGACCGAGGCCACCACCACGACCGCCAGCACCACGACGTCGACCACCACGACGACGAGCACCACGACGACCGGCGGCACCGGCGAGGCCACGACCACGACCGAGGGCACCGCCCCCGATCCGAGCGGCCGCCGCACCGGTACCGGGCCGGGAGGTCAGACCCTCACCGCCAGCCCGGTCGACAACCTCGACCCGGCCGGAACGATCGTCGAGGTGCAGGGCCGTGGCTTCGACGCGGCCGCCGGGTTCGACATCGCCACCGGCGGCCTCTACGTCAGCGTCTGTGTCGACAACGGCGTCGGCCAGCAGCCCACGCCATGCGTCGGGGGCGTCGACATGACCGGCGCGAGCAGCAGCGCGCGCTGGGTGACCAACAACCCCTACGAGGGGGTCTCCGGCGTCGTGCCCGTGGCCGCCGACGGGTCGTTCACCACCACCCTCAACGTGGTCTCGAGCGACGAGTTCGTCGACTGCCTCGCCCCGGCCGGCGGCAAGCGGTGCGTGATCGTCAGCCGCGCCGACCACCGCGCCGGCGGCGATCGATCCCAGGACGTGTTCATCCCGATCTGCTTCGCCGGCGAGGTCGAGTGCGCCGTCGACCCGGTCGACCCGAACCAGCCGGCCGACGACGCCTTCACCGGGTTCCCGCTCGACCCCGCCCCGGCGCCCGGCGTCGGCAACACGACCCTCGCCCGCACCGGGCTGGCCGACCGTTCGCTCGTCCCGGTCGGGCTCGTTCTGGTGGGCCTCGGCGCGGCGGTGACGTCGATCGCCGCCCGCCGCCGTCAGCTCGTCGGCTGACCGGCTTCCCGCGTTGAGGGGGACCACCGCCGCTCGCTCCGTCCCCGCCCGCGCGGCGGGGACCGAGCGCGCCCCGGCGGTCTCCTGGGCGCGCTCGGGAACGCTGCTGGTCGTGCTCGCGGTGGCCCTGGTCGCCCTGACGATCGCCGCCGGCGGCACCGGCGCCTTCGCCATCCCGCCCGACCGCGTGCTGTCGTCGATCCTCCACCGCATCGGCATCGAGTGGGGCACCCGTCCCGACGCGCTCGCCGAGGACGTGCTGTGGCAGATCCGCTTCCCGCGGGTCGCCTTGGCGGTGCTCGTCGGCGGCTCGCTCGGGTGCGCGGGGGCGCTGATGCAGGGCACGTTCAGCAATCCGCTCGCCGAGCCCGGCATCATCGGCGTGTCGTCGGGCGCCGCGCTGGGCGCGGTGCTCGTGATCTCCACCGGCCTGGCCCCGTTCGGCACGTGGAGCCTCACCGGGGCCGCCTTCCTCGGCGGGGTCGCCACCGTGTTCCTCGTGTACCTGGCCTCGCGCAGCAACGGCCGCACCGAGGTGATCACCATGGTCCTGACCGGCATCGCGCTCAACGCGTTCACCGGCGCGATCCTCGGGCTCCTGACCTACTTCTCCGACGACGCCCAGCTCCGCAGCATCACGTTCTGGAGCCTCGGGTCCATGGCCCAGGCCACCTGGCCGAAGGTCGTGGTGGTGGCCCCGTTGGCGATCGTCGGTGTGCTCGTCGCCCCCGCCTTCGCCCGCCGCCTCGACCTGCTGGCCCTCGGCGACCGGTCGGCCCGCCACCTCGGAGTCGACGTCGAGGGCACCCGCCGGATCGTGCTGCTGCTCGTGGCGGTGCTGACCGCTTCCGCGGTGGCGGTGTCGGGTCAGGTGCTGTTCGTCGGCCTGGTGATCCCGCACCTGGTCCGCATGGTCGCCGGCCCCGGCCACCGCCTGCTCGTGCCGGCGTCGACGCTGGGCGGGGCGACGATCCTCGTCGGCGCCGACCTGATCGCCCGCACGATCGCCGCGCCCGCGGAGATCCCCCTCGGCGTGCTCACCGCCCTGGTCGGCGCGCCGTTCTTCTTCTGGCAGCTCCGCCGGATGCGGTCGCGGCAGGGAGGCTGGGCGTGAGGCGGCTCGGCGCGCCGCGCCCCCGCCCGCCCGAGACGGTGGCGGCCGGCACGGTCGTGCTCGCGGCGCGGGACGTGGCGGTGTCGCTCGGCGGGATCCCGATCCTCCTCGGCGTCGACCTCGAGATCGCGGCGGGCGAGGTCGTCGCCCTCGTCGGCCCGAACGGTGCCGGCAAGTCGACGCTGCTCGGCGCGCTCGCCGGCGACCAGCCCGTCGACGCCGGGCGGGTCGAGCTCGACGGACGACCGCTCGACGAGTGGTCCGGGACCGACCTCGCCCTGCGCCGGGCGGTGCTGCCGCAGGCGGTGACCGTGTCGTTCCCGTTCTCGGTGCGCGACGTGGTCGAGATGGGGCGCGCGCCGTGGGTGGCCGTCGACGGCGACCCGGACGGCGCCGCGGCGGTCGACGCGGCGCTCGCCGAGTGCGACGTCGGGCACCTGGCCCACCGGTCGTATCCGACGCTGTCGGGCGGCGAGCGGGCGCGCGCCGCGCTGGCCCGCGTCCTCGCCCAGGCGTCGCCGATCCTGCTGCTCGACGAGCCCACCGCCGCGCTCGACCTGCATCACCAGGAGCTCGTCCTCGGCCTGGCCCGGCGCCGCACCGACGAGGGGGCGGCGGTCGTGGTCGTCCTGCACGACCTGGCTCTGGCGGCAGCCCACGCCGACCGGATCGCGGTGCTGTCGGCGGGCCGCATCGTCGCCGCCGGGCCACCCGCCGCCGTGCTCCGCGACGACCTGCTGAGCGACGTGTACCACCACCGGATCGAGGTGATCGCCCACCCGCGCACGGGGGTTCCGATGGTGATGCCCCGGCGCTGAGGGCGGACCGTCGGTGGGGCTTCCGTTACATCTGGGGTCTGACCCCGGATGTAACGCGTCCGCGCCGAGCGGGCGACCGATGCCGAGGACCTGCGGGCTGCGCCCGGATGCTCAGCTTCGGGGGCGGGTGCGGGGGAGGCGGCGGGCGTTGCCGTCGCGGTCGAGGCGAACGCCGAGCGCCCGCAGCAGGAACGTCTCCGCCAGGTCAGCGGCGCGGTCGAGGTCGTAGCCGTTCTCGTGGAGGGCGCTCGCCCGGGCGATGCAGGCGTTGATCAGCGCCGCCGTTCCGGTCACGTCGTCGGCCACCAGGTAGCGGGCCTCGTGTCCCTCGGTGAGGATCCCGTGCAGCTCGTCGTCGAGGGCCCGGACGTGGTCGAGCATCTCCTCGAACGCGGTGGGCGGGAGCATGTGGCGCAGCGCCGGCCCCGGCGGGAGGTGGTGCTCCGCGAAGTAGGCGATCTGGCTGCGTACGTAGGCCTGGAGCGCGGCGACCGGACCGTCGACCGCCGCCAGCGCGTCGTGCAGCTGGGCGACGTAGCGGGCGGTCTCCCGGCCCGCGTAGGCGATCAGGAGGGATTCCTTGTCGCCGAAGTAGTTGTACATGGCGGTGCGGGCCAGGCCGCTCGCCGCCGCCACGTCGGCCAGGCTGATCGAGTCGTAGCCCTGCTCGTACATCAGCCGGGCGAAGGCGTCGAAGATGCGCTCGCGGGTGACGTCGCGGTGCGTCTCGAGCGAACCCCCGATGACCCTGGGCACGGTCAGTGCCCTTGGATCTCGAGTCCGAGCGCCGCGCTCGCCTCGGCGAACATGCGCACCACCTCGGCGCGCACCTGGGCCCGCTCGGAGATCGGTTCCGACCAGGGGACCACCACCGGCACCGTGTCGTCGCGGACCGTCGCCGCGAACTCGATGCCGGCGGGGGACATGCCGGTCATCGTCGCCGCGGTGGCCTCCGGCTGATCGCCGAGGCCGCGGCAGATCACGACGTTGTCGGCCGCGTGGTCGTCGTTCATGTGCCGCGAGATGGCGGCGACGACCTCGGGCGAGAACGGATCGGTCGGGGCGGAGTCGGACATCGGTGGCACCGGGGCGATGGCGGGGACGGGTCGCGGCCCAGGATACGGCGACGGGCTGCCGCGGCCGAGGTCGGACCGGCCCGGCATGATGGCCCGATGACCCCCGCGCTCGATCCGATGCCGACCGACTGGACCACCGCCCTGGCGGTGGTGGCCCACCCCGACGACATGGAGTACGGCGCGTCGGGCGCGGTGGCGGCGTGGACCGACGGTGGTCGGAGCGTCTCGTACCTGTTGATCACCGCGGGCGAGGCGGGCATCGACTCGATGGATCCCGACGAGGCGGGACCGCTGCGGGCCGACGAGCAGGAGGCGGCGTGCGCGGCGGTCGGCGTACGCGACCTCGAGATCCTCGACCACCCCGACGGCGTGCTCACCTACGGGCTGGAGCTGCGCCGTGACATCGCCCGCTCGATCCGCCGGGTGCGGCCCGAGCTGGTCGTGACCCTGAACCACCGCGAGAGCTTCGGCCCCGGCCGCCTCAACATGGCCGACCACGTCGTGACCGGGCAGGCGACGATCGACGCGGTGCGCGACGCCGGGAACCGCTGGGTGTTCCGCGACCTGCTCGACGACGAGGGCCTCGAGCCGTGGGGCGGGGTGCGCTGGGTGGCGGTGGCCAACTCCCCGCAGGCGACCCACGCGCAGGACCTCTCCGAACGTGACGTCGAGCGGGCCGTCGCCTCGCTCGCCGCCCACCGCGCCTACCTCGACGCGCTCGGTCCGGGCCCGATGAGCGATCCCGGCGCCTTCCTGCGCAACCTTTTCACCGCCCGAGGCGGCGACCCGCTGATGACCTTCGAGCTCCTCCCCATGTGACCCCGCCCCCTCCGTGGTGGCGCGCGTTTCCCGCCGTGGGCGGCAGGAAACGCGCGCCAGTTCGGGGAGGGGTGGGAGGGTCAGGCGGGGGCGGCGTCGTGGGCGGCGACGAGGGCGCGGGCGATCACCTTGATGCACAGCGTCTCGTCGGCCCCCTCGAAGATCGACAGCACGCGGGCGTCGACGAAGTAGCGGCTGACGTCGTACTCCTCGGCGTAGCCCATGCCGCCGTGGATCTGCATGGCCTCGCGGGTGACCCACTCGGCCGCCTTGCAGACGTACGCCTTGATCAGCGACGCCTCCATGCGCCCCTCGCCCTTGGCCATCAGCCGGGCGACGACGTAGGCGAACTGGCGCGACGCCTGGATCACCACCGCCATGCGGCCGAGCTTCGCCTGGGTGAGCTGGTACTCGGCGATCGGCTGGCCGAACACGGAGCGGTCGAGCGCGTACTGACGGGCGGCCTCGTACGCGGCCTGCATCACGCCGAGCGCCCGGGCGGCGGTCTGGATGCGGCCGTTCTCGAACCCGGCCATCTGGTAGTAGAAGCCGCGCCCCTGACCCTCGTCGAGGCCGATCAGGTTGGCGGCGGGGACGAACCAGTCCTCGAGGGCGATCTCGTAGGAGTGCATGCCGCGGTAGCCGATCGTGTCGATCGGGCGGCCCTCCATCTTCCCGCCGCCCGGCGCCCCGTCGACCGCGTCCTGGACGATCTCGAAGCCGTGGCCGTCGCCCCTCGGCTTGGGGGCGATGAACATCGACAGGCCCCGGTGGCCCTTGGTGCGGTCGGGGTCGGTGCGGGCGAGGAGCAGCAGGACGTCGGCCCGGGCGCCGAAGGTGCACCAGGTCTTGACGCCGTTGACGAGCCAGCCGCCGTCGGTGGGCGTGGCGGTGACCTTCACGCCGGCGACGTCGGAGCCGTAGTCGGGCTCGGTCACGGCGACGGCGTTCATCACCTCGGCCGAGGCGAGCCGGGGGAGCCACTCGTGCTTCTGCTCCTCGGTGCCGCCGGCGAGGAGGGCCCGGGCGAGGATCTCGGGCCGGGTGATCAGCGAACCGCCGGCGCCGAGCGACCCCCGCGACAGCTCCTCGGTGGCGACGACCATGCCGATGTACTCGCCCTCGCCGCCCTCTCCGTAGCCGCCGTACTCGACGGGGATCGACAGCCCGAACGCACCCAGCTCGGCGAGGCCGGAGATGATCTCCTCGGGGATGTCGCCGTTCGTCCGGTGGATGTGCTCGGCGATCGGGGCCAGCTCCTTGTCGGCGAAGCGGCGGAACGTGTCCTGCACGAGCTCGAAGTCGTCGTCGAGGTGGCGGGGGCCGGGCTGGTCGATCGCGGCGAGGAACGCCGGGTCGCGGTAGGCGGCGAGGAACCCGCGGGTGCCGTCGAGGGCGCCGGCGTCGACGCCCCACTCGGCCTCGCGGCCGAACACCTTCCCGGCCAGGTCGCCGACCGCGTCGGCGACGAAGGCGCAGGTGATGGCGGCCTCGAGGTCGCCCTTGGCGCCGTAGTCGAGCAGGCCGCGCCCGGTGGCGACCGCGGCGGCGGCGTGGGCGGCCTCGTAGGCGAGGACCTGGCGGGCGTCGATGCCGTCGCGGGCGAGCACGCCGACGGCGGCGTCGACGACCGCCCCGGCGGCGTCGAGGGCGTCAGCGGCGGCGGCGAGGTCGGGCGTGGCGGTCATGGCGCAAAAGTACCGACCGGCCCCGGGCCGCCCCACATCCGGTGGGTGACCGGGACCACCTCGATCGAGGTCCTCGCTCGACGCGGCGCCGCGGCCCCGGCCGGTGGCCCCGGGCGCCACCGGACGGACACGACGGGGCGGTCAGGACGACTCGACGGCGAGGGGCAACCGGGGCGCGGACCGGGCGGTGAGCCAGTCGATCAGGTCGGTCTCGGGCATCGGGCGGGCGATGTGGAAGCCCTGGGCGCGGTCGCAGCCGAACCCGATGAGGGTCGGCAGGTCGTCGGCGTCCTCGACGCCCTCGGCGACGACCTCGAGCCCGAGGTTGTGGCCGAGGTCGATCATCGAGCGGACGATCGTGTACGCCTCGTCGCGGCGGCGGAGGTCGGCGATGAACGAACGGTCGATCTTCAACTCGGTGAGCGGCAGGTCGCGCAGGTAGGTCATCGACGAGTAGCCGGTGCCGAAGTCGTCGACCGACGTGCCGACGCCGATGGCCCGCAGCGCCCGGAACGTGGCGAGGGCCACCGACGGGTCGTCCATGAGCTGGGTCTCGGTCAGCTCCAGAACCAGGTCGGCGGGTTCGAGCCCCGAGGTGAGGAGGGCCCGCTCGACGTCGGTCGTCAGCTCCCGGTCGAAGAGGTTCCGCACCGACAGGTTGACCGCCACGCCGACCTCGTGGCCGAGGGCGCGCCAGCGGGCGGTCGCCTGGGTCGCCTCCTCCAGCACCCACCGGGCGATGGCGTGGGTCGCGCCGGACACGGCCGCGAGGCCGATGAACTCGTCGGGGCCGAGGAGCCCGAGCCGCGGGTGCTGCCAGCGCACGAGCGCCTCGGCGCGGGTGATCTCGCCGGTGAGGAGGTCGAGCACCGGCTGGTAGTGGACGACGAGCTGCCCGTCGCTCACCGCGTCGCGCAGGTCGCCGATCAGGGTGAGCCGGGCGACGCTGTTGTGGTCCTCGTCGGGGCGGTACACGGAGTGGGCGGCGCCGTTGCCCTTGGCGACGTACATGGCGACGTCGGCCCGGCGCACGAGCTCGTCGGCGTCGACCGCGTGGTGCGGCACCAGCGCGATGCCGATGCTGACGTTGGTCTGGAGGCGGAGGTCGTCGAGCAGGAAGGGCGAACTGAGGCTGTGGGCGATGTTGGCGGCGGTGCGCTCGGCGTACTCCTCGGTGACCCGCTCGCCGCTCATGACGATCGCGAACTCGTCGCCGCCCATGCGGGCGACGAACGTGGCGCCGAGGAGGGACCGCAGCCGGTCGGCGACCGCGATGAGCAGCCGGTCGCCGACGGCGTGGCCGAGCGCGTCGTTGACCTCCTTGAACTGGTCCAGGTCCATCACGAGGAGGGCGAGCGGGGTGCCCGACGCCATCGCCTCGGGCACCGCGTCGCGGACGTGCTCGTCGAGGTGGGCCCGGTTGGGGAGCCCGGTGAGGGCGTCGTGCAGCGCCTGGCGACGCAGGGTGCGGGCCGCGGTGGTGATCTCGGTCGTGTCCTGGAGGGCGATGGCGATCAGGTCGCCGGGGAGCAGGAACGCCTGGATCGTCGCCGAGCGGTGGACGGTGCCACGGGCGACGGTGACGTCGTCGGCGCGCAACGGATGGCCGCGGCGGGCGACCGACAGCAGGCCGTCGAGGATGCCGTCGCGGTCGAGGTAGGGGAGCAGGTCGACCACCGAGTGTCCGACGGCCTCGTCGCACGGTCGGTCGAGGAACGTCTCCGACGCGGGGTTGGCCGACACGATCCGCAGCTCGGCCCCGCCCGGGAAGTGCTCGACGCGGGCGACGAGCAGCGCCAGGTCGATGTGCTCGACGATGTCGGAGTACTGACGGCTCTCCTGCTCGATGGCGTGCCGGGCCGACACGTCGACGGTGACGCCGTGGAGCTCGTTCGACGGTGACGCCCCGGGTTCGACCGACGACACGCGGTCGTTCACGTGGACGACCCGCCCGTCGGCGTGGATCAGCCGGTAGGTCACCTCGTGGTCGATGCCCTTGGCGACCGCGTCCGCCGTGATCGCGAGCACCCGGTCGCGGTCCTCGGGGTGCAGGCGGTCGGTCCAGAACCCGGGTCGGGTCCAGTCCTCCGGCGCGAACCCGAGCAGGTCACCGACCCGGCCGGTGACGTAGGTGATGCGGTGGGTGCGCGGGTGACGGGTCCACAGCACCGCGTCGAGGTCGGTCACCAGCGTGGCGACCTGGCGCTGGAGCACCCGCTCGCTCTCGACGAGGGTGCCCATGCCCAGGATCACCAGGAGACCGGCGACGCCGAAGGCGAGCGATCGCTCCACCCCGTCGGTGGTCTGGCCCGCCGTCTCCAGGGCGAGGAAGCACAGCGAACCGACGACGGTGGTGATGATCGCGGGCCGGGTGGCGTGAGCCGACGCGGTGAGGGCGATGACGGCGACCATCACCATCGCCACCCAGTCGACCATCGCCGGCTCGACGAGGACGACGGCCACCGCGGTGACCAGGTCGAGGGCCAGGATGCCGCTTGCGATGCGGCCGCCGTTGCGGCGGAACGACCGGGCCTGGAGGACCGTCGCCAGCCCGGAGCAGCCGACGACGATCAGGACCGCGTCGAGCCCGCCGGCGGTGCCCGCGGCGAGCGCGATGAGGGCGATGCCGGCGATCCGCAGGCGGAGGGTGCGCTCCCAGGCACGGATCGCCCAGGGGGCGGGGGCGCGCGCGGGCGCCCCGACGTCGCCCCTCCCCGTGTCGCTCGACATGGGTTCCCTCATCGGCCGCTGGAACGCGGCGGTGAGGACCCGCTCGCGGGTGGGCCGATCGGCCCCCCTCCTAGGCGCTCAGGCTGCTGCGTCCGCCCGTGGTCCACCACGACGCGGTGAGCTGGAGGCCCTCGACCGAGGACCGCGGGGCGAGCTCCTCCCAGATCCGCTGGTAGCCGGTCGCCGCGATCAGCCAACGGCCGTCCCGCTTCACGTAGGTGTCGTGGTAGAACGCGGCGCCGCGCACGACGAGGTCGAGGTCGAGGAGCAGGACGGTGTCCTCGAGGGCCCACGTCGCCTCGGCCCGGTCGGGCGCGACCAGGTCGATCTCGGGGTGGTGGCAGTGGTGCGACGAGTGGAACGTGTCGGCGCCCATCGTCCGGCGCAGGAACTCCATCACCGCGTCGCGGCCCGAGAACGAGTTGGCCCCGCCGGAGTAGGTCGCCTCGACGTCGTCGGTCAGCAGGTCGGCCAGGTCGTCCCACCGCTTCTGGTCGAGGCA
>Ga0123333_10000469_pt1 | contig 45304 bp, 38 predicted proteins | sample BioC12SIPDNA_3_FD_89957 | JGI IMG/M metagenome (GOLD analysis project Ga0123333, IMG submission 89957) | Anaerobic biogas reactor microbial communites from Washington, USA - Biogas_R2_B C12 SIP DNA | ecosystem: Engineered > Bioreactor > Anaerobic > Unclassified | place: Washington, USA...
CCCATGACGTGACGGGCGGTGTGTACAAGGCCCGGGAACGTATTCACCGCAGTATGGCTGACCTGCGGTTACTAGCAACTCCGACTTCATGCAGGCGGGTTGCAGCCTGCAATCTGAACTGAGACCGGCTTTCTGGGATTCGCTCCACCTCGCGGCTTCGCTGCCCTCTGTACCGGCCATTGTAGCGTGTGTGTAGCCCTGGATATAAAGGCCATGCTGACTTGACATCATCCCTACCTTCCTCCGGTTATACACCGGCAGTCTCGCCAGATACGTGTAACTGGCAACAAGGGTTGCGCTCGTTGTGGGACTTAACCCAACACCTCACGGCACGAGCTGACGACAGCCATGCAGCACCTGTCCAAGCTGCCTTGCGGCTCGGTCGGCTTTCGCTCCCCTACTACTTGGATGTCAAACCCAGGTGAGGTTCTTCGTGTTGCATCGAATTAAACCACACGCTCCGCTGCTTGTGCGGGCCCCCGTCAATTCCTTTGAGTTTTAACCTTGCGGCCGTAGTCCCCAGGCGGGGTACTTAACGCGTTCGCTTCGGCACTGAAGGTGTTCTCACCCCCAATACCTAGTACCCAACGTTTACAGCTAGGACTACCGGGGTATCTAAGCCCGTTCGCTCCCCTAGCTTTCGCTCTTCAGCGTCAGTTGCAGGCCAGAAAGCCGCCTTCGCCACTGGTGTTCCTCCTTGTATCTGAGCATTCCACCGCTACACAAGGAATTCCGCTTCCCTCTCCTGCCCTCTAGTTTATCAGTATCAATCGTCCCCTCTCAGTTAAGCCGAGAGTTGTCACAACTGACTTGATTAACCGCCTACTTGCCCTTTACGCCCAGTAAATCCGGATAACGCTCGCCTCCTACGTCTTACCGCGGCTGCTGGCACGTAGTTAGCCGAGACTTATTCCTGAGGTACTGTCCTTCCTCATCCCTCAGAAAAGAGCTTTACGACCCGAAGGCCTTCTTCACTCACGCGGCGTTGCTGCACCAGGGTTCCCCCCGTTGTGCAATATTCCTCCCTGCTGCCCCCCGTAGGAGTCTGGACCGTGTGTCAGTTCCAGTGTGGCTGATCGTCCTCTCAGACCAGCTACCGATCTTTGCCTTGGTGGGCCTTTACCTCACCAACTAGCTAATCGGCCGCAGGCTCATCTCGAGACGGGCCGAAGCCCTTTCATCTTGCGATCTTATGCGGTATTACCTGCCCTTTCGAACAGCTATTCCCCACCTCGAGGTAGATTACCTACGTGTTACTCACCCGTTCGCCACTGGTAAATTCGATTCTTCCCAGCGCTCGCTCCCTTCCACAATTTCTTGCTTCCGCTCGCTCCCGCTTTCTTCCCTCAGCTTTACCCGTTCGACTTGCATGGGTCATGCACGCCGCTAGCGTTCATCCTGAGCCAGGATCAAACCCTCCGTAAATTGTCCCAACGGCCTAAGCCGTCTCCTTTACGTGGTACCCCTTCGCTCTTACTCTTCGCTCTTTTGTCACTCTTCAGTTGTTAAGGTGCCTCTCAACCGCTGTGCCATCCTTGGGCACGGCGGTTCATTATACACATGCCGTCGGGCCTGTCAAATCGCCCAAATGGGCTTGTGACGTTCCTGCTCGGCCGTCATCTCCCGCACGAGAGACAACGAGGAGCCATTCTAGGCAGTTCGCCGAATCTGTCAAAATCGTTGTTTTACTCCTTTCAGGTTGCCTTTCCACTGACCGCGTACAGCACGTTCGATTGGCATGTCTGCAGGGCTATACATTATGCTGGAGCTTGCCTTTTCTATTGCGTGCCTTTATAATGACTTACTAGGTCTTTCGTAAGGAGATGGCGCGCATGGATGAGCATCAACTCATGAACAACAACGAGCCGGGCGGTGAGAACCCTATCGAAGAACACCCCATGGCAGCGCTGTTGGAGCAAGAGTCGGTCAGTCACGCCCCGCGGCGCGGTGATATCCGCGAGGGTGTGGTCGTCAATGTGTCGCCCACCGAGGTGCTGATCGACATCGGCGCCAAAAGCGAGGGGATCGTCTCCAGCTCCGACCTGGACAGCCTCGACCCCGAGTTCCGCGAGAACCTTGCGGTCGGCCAGCAGGTATACGCCTATGTGGTGCGCCCCGAAGACAGCGACGGCAACGTCGTCCTGTCGCTCAGCCGCGCCCAGGTGGAGACGGATTGGCAAAAAGCAGCCAAGCTCTTTGAAGATGGCGAGATGATCAACGAGCCTGTGGCTGGCTATAACCGCGGCGGTTTGATCATCAACGTCGGGCGCGTGCGCGGGTTTGTCCCTGCCTCGCAGATCGCCAGCGTGCGCATCTCACGCACCGGCACCGACGAAGAGCGTGAAGAGGCCCTGAGCGGCCTGGTTGGCAGGCAGATGCTTGTCAAGATCATCGAGATCGACCGGCGCCGTAACCGCCTGATCCTTTCGGAGCGCGCTGCCAGCCGTGAGAGTCGCCAGGACCTGAAAGAAAAACTGCTCGACGAATTGGTCGAGGGCACCGTCAAGCGCGGAACCGTCAGCAGCCTGTGCGACTTTGGTGCCTTTGTCGACCTGGGCGGTGCGGATGGTCTGGTGCACCTCTCTGAGCTTTCGTGGAAGCGCGTTTCGCACCCGCGCGAGGTGCTGAGCGCTGGCCAGGAAGTGGATGTGTTGGTGCTCTCGGTCGACCGCGAGCGCAAGCGCATTGCCCTGAGCATGAAGCGGCTGCAAAAAGAGCCCTGGGCAGCCATTGAAGAGCTCTATCAGGTCGGCCAGCTGGTCAGTGGCACCATCACCAAGCTGACCAATTTCGGTGCCTTTGCGCGCCTGGATGATTCGATCGAGGGGCTAATCCATATTTCCGAGCTCTCAGACGAGCATGTCACCCATCCGAGCGAGGTGGTGCAAGAGGATCAGGAACTTACCTTGCGGATCATCCGTATAGATAGCAGCCAGCAGCGCATCGGCTTGAGCCTGCGGCGCGTCAGCGAAGACCAATATTCCGACGATTACGACTGGTCGGCCGGCCAACTCGACGACCCCAGCGACTCGGAGGACACCAGCGGCTAAGGCAAAGCCTGTTGCTGCCCAACCGCAGCAGCAGGCCTGAACCCAACAATTTGTTGGCTGAAGCAAGAGGCTGGTGTAAAATGACCTAGCCTCTTGTTGTTTATCTAGAGAGAATGGATATGTCTGATAGCATGGATCGTTTCACCAGCCGCGCCAAGCAAGCCCTGGGGATGGCTCAGGAAGAAGCTCGCCGGCTACACCACAACTATATAGGCACCGAGCATCTTCTGCTTGGCTTGATGCGCGAAGAAGACGGCATTGCATCGCGCATCCTGAGCGAGTTGGGCCTCACCATTGGGCAGGTGCGCCATGCCGTCGAACGCATGGTTGGCCGCCAGGATGGCCCTACCGGCACCATGGAACTGGCCGACCACACCAAGAGGGTGATGCAATACGCCATCGCTGAGGCGCGCAATCTCGGGCAGCGCTATGTCAACACCGAGCACCTGCTTCTAGCACTGATCCGTGATTCGGACCATATCGCCTCGGCGGTTCTCTTGAGCCTGGACGTCAGCCGTGACGTCGTGCGCCGGCGTGTGCTCGCAATGATGCGCCAGGAGATGCGTCCTGCCGCGGGCAGGGAAGAGAGCCGTCCGGCAGCGGCAGCAAATGCCAAAGAACCCAGCCTGATTGAACAGCTCGGGATTGACCTGACCAACCTGGCTCGCCAGGGCAAGCTCGATCCGGTGATCGGCCGCCAGAAAGAGATCGAACGCGTGGTGCAGATCCTGGCGCGCCGCAGTAAGAACAACCCCGCCCTGATCGGCGAGCCCGGCGTCGGAAAGACGGCCATCGTCGAGGGATTGGCGCAGCGCATCATCGCCAAGCAGGTGCCCGAAGACCTGCAGGATAAGCGCCTGGTACGCCTGGATGTAGGCACGCTGGTGGCAGGCACGATGTATCGCGGCCAGTTCGAAGAACGTCTTAAAAAAGTCATCGACGAGATCAAGACCACCGCGACGATCCTGTTCATCGATGAGCTGCACATGCTGATCGGCGCCGGCGCGGCCGGCAGCACGGTGGACGCCGCCAATATCCTCAAGCCGGCCCTTTCGCGCGGTGAGCTGCAGTGCATCGGCGCCACTACGCTCAACGAATATCGCAAGCACATCGAAAGTGATGCCGCCCTCGAGCGGCGCTTCCAGCCGGTGCACGTCTCTGAACCTACAGCCGATGAAACCCTCAGCATCCTGCAGGGGATACGCAGCCGTTACGAAGAACATCACAAACTCAAGATCACTGACGAAGCCCTCGAGGCGGCCGTGCGGTTGGCAGTGCGTTACGTGCCAGACCGCTTCCTGCCCGACAAGGCAATCGACCTGGTGGATGAGGCCGCTTCGCGCGTGCGCGTCTTTAAATCCGGTCGGGTGACCGATGCAGTCCCCAGCGAGCCCATGCAGATGGTAACGGCCCCTGAACGCCCCACCATGCCGTCCAGCCTGGTGACACAATCCGAGTTGGGGCTGTGGGGTGAAAAACTGGGGATCGCTATTGAAGCAGTGCCTGCAGAGCCCGTTGAGCTGCGTGTGACGGCCGATGACATCGCCGAGATCATTGCCATGTGGACGGGCATCCCCGTCACCAACATCGCCGAAGAAGAGTCGCAGCGTTTGCTCCTGATGGAAGCCGCGCTGCACGAGCGCATTGTGGGCCAGGAAGCAGCTGTGCACGCCCTCGCCAAGGCGGTTCGGCGTGCCCGCGCGGGGCTCAAGGACCCGTCGCGCCCGATCGGTACCTTTATCTTTTTAGGGCCTACCGGCGTGGGCAAAACCGAGCTGTGCAAGGCTTTGGCAGAATTCCTCTTTGGCACCTCGGATGCCCTGCTGCAGTTCGACATGTCCGAGTTCATGGAGCGCCACACCATCTCGCGTCTGGTGGGGGCGCCTCCGGGTTACGTCGGCTACGAAGAAGCCGGCCAGCTGACGGAAGCCATCCGCCGGCGCCCGTACGCAGTGGTGTGCTTTGATGAAATCGAAAAGGCGCATCCTGAAGCCTTTAACATGCTTCTGCAGATTATGGAAGAAGGCCATCTGACGGACGCCAAGGGGCGCAAGGTCGACTTTCGCAATACCTTGGTGATCATGACGAGTAACGTGGGGTCGAGTGAGATCATGCAAAATGCCTCGCTCGGGTTTGCCGCGCTCGGCAGTGGTGACCAGATGATCGTACCACACCGCGACATGCAGTCGACGGTGATGCGCGAGCTCAAGCGCCTGTTCAAGCCCGAGTTCCTCAACCGCGTCGATGAGGTGGTCGTCTTTAGCGCCCTCTCGCGGGATGATATTGAACAGATCGTCGATATCCAGCTGCGGCAGGTGACCAAGCGCCTGGAGGAGCACCAGATTCAGCTGGAGCTGACCGAAGAGGGGCGCGCCAAGCTGGTGCAAGAGGGTTTTGACCCGCAGTATGGCGCCCGGCCGCTCAAACGTGCCATCCAGCGCCTGATCGAGGATCCGCTGGCCGACAAGCTGCTGGACGGCACCTTCCAGGATGGCGACCTGGTGGTGATCGACGTGCTCGATAGCGAGTTGGTGTTGCGCCACCCCGACGCGAGCACCGCGCTGACCGAGTTCGACCAGGCCGAAAGCATCTAGTTCATGGCTAAAACTAGCACGCGCTATATTTGTCAGCAGTGCGGTAACAGCCAGGCGAAATGGATGGGCCGCTGCCCCGAATGCGGCGAGTGGAACTCGCTGGTGCTCTCGGCCCCGGTGGCGGGTTCCAGCAAGGTAGCCAGCGGCATCAGCCAGGCGATGCCGCTGGCTGAGATCAGTGCTTCCGACCAACAGCGAATTCAGGTGCCGATCGGCGAGTTCAACCGCGTGCTGGGCGGGGGCCTGGTGCCGGGTTCCCTGGTTCTGATCGGCGGCGACCCGGGAGTCGGAAAGTCGACCCTACTGTTGCAGGTAGCCGGATTGGTCAGCTCTGACCAGCCGGTGTTGTACGTGTCGGGCGAAGAATCGGCCACCCAGGTCAAAGCGCGCGCCGACCGCATTGGAGTTACCGCCGGCAACCTCTATCTGTTGGCCGAAACCGACCTCGAACGCATCATCGGGCAGATCGAAACGCTGCACCCCGCCCTGGCGGTGATGGATTCGATCCAGTCGGTGCGGTTGGCCGAGGTGGAGTCGTCATCCGGCAGCCTGACCCAGGTGCGCGAGTGCGCCAACGCGCTCCTGCACCTCGCCAAAGGGCTCAACGTGCCGATCCTGATCGTCGGGCATGTAACCAAGAGCGGAGCCATCGCCGGGCCCAGGGTACTGGAGCACATCGTGGATACGGTGCTCTACCTAGAGGGCGAACGCTTTCATGCCTTTCGGTTGCTGCGCAGTGTGAAGAACCGCTTTGGCTCGACCGATGAGGTTGGCGTGTTTGAGATGCACGAAAGCGGCTTGCACGAGGTTGCCAACCCCTCACAAGTCTTTTTAGAAGAACGCCCCAGCCACGCCCCCGGCTCGACGATTGCCGTAACCATGGAGGGTACCCGCCCGCTGATGGTCGAGGTGCAGGCGCTGGCCAGCCGCTCAGTGCTGCAGTTCCCGCGCTACACTGGCAACGGCATCGACCTGAACCGTCTGTGGCTGCTCACCGCTGTGCTGGGCAAACGTGTCGGGCTGCACATCCATGATCAGGACTTGTTCGTTAACGTGGTGGGCGGTCTTCGGCTGCGCGAGCCAGCCGCCGACTTGGCGATCGCCGTGGCGATTGCTTCCAGCCTGCAGAACCGGCCGGTACATCCCGACCTGGTGTTGTTCGGCGAGATCGGCCTGGCGGGCGAACTGCGCAGCGTCGGGCACAGCGAGCGCCGTCTGCGCGAAGCTGCCAAGCTGGGCTTCCGGCGGGCCGTGATCCCGCAGATGCGCAGCGGGGCATCCCTCAACCTGGATGGTGCCAGCCTGCACATCGAGACGGTACGCACTGTCGCCGAGGCGATCTCCGCCTCACTCATCGGCAGTCAATAGCGCTGCCAGAATTGCCTCACCCCATAGTGCGCTTATAATAGGGCTGGAACCGCATCGGAACGAACCTATATGAAAGCTGGAATCACTCGACAACCTGTGTGCATCTGTCGCCCGGGGCGCGCCTCCTAGCGCGTCCCTCCCCGCTCCCGCTGCTCACCGACCAACACGCCCAACTATACCAGGGAGAAACAGATGGCACTCGTCATTTACAACAGCCTTTCGCGCCAAAAAGAAGTCTTCACGCCGATCCAGCCCGGGCGGGTGCACATGTATGTGTGCGGCCCAACGGTCTACCACGACGCCCACCTCGGCCATGCCAAGACCTATATCAACTTTGATACGGTCGTTCGCTACCTGCGCTACCGCGGTTACCGCGTACTGTATGTGCAGAACATTACCGACGTAGGCCACATGCTTGATAGCGGTGAAGACCGCATCCTGAAGGGCTCGCAGCGCGAGCAAATGCAGCCCATGCAGTTGACCGAGTATTACACCCGACGCTACCTCGAGGATATGGACCGCCTGAATGTGCTGCGCCCGGATATCCAGCCGCGCGCCAGCGGACACATCACCGAGATGATCAGCTGGATCCAGCGCCTGATCGAGGCTGGCTATGCCTACGAGGTCAACGGCTCGGTTTATTTTTCCGTAGCCAAGGATGAGGATTACGGCAAGCTCTCGGGCCGCCAGCTCGAAGACAGCCTGAGCGGCACGCGGGTAGACGTGCTCGACGAAAAGCGCGATCCGGCCGACTTTGCGCTGTGGAAGAACGCAGCCCCCGAGCATATCCTGCACTGGCCCAGCCCATGGGGCGAGGGCTTTCCCGGCTGGCACATCGAGTGCACCGTCATGTCGACCAAATACCTCGGGCAGCCCTTTGATATCCACGGCGGCGGGGTCGAGAACAAATTCCCGCACCACGAAAGCGAGATCAGCCAGGCAGAATCGGCCAGTGGCGTGCCCTTTGCCAACTACTGGATGCACAACGGCATGCTGTTTATCCGCGGCGAAGAGATGCACAAGTCGCTGGGCAACTTTATCACCCTGAAGCAGGCCTTTGAACGTTGGGACCCGATGATGCTGCGCTTTTTTATGCTGCTAAGCCACTATCGCGGGCCGATCGACTTTACCGAAGAATCCATCGGCGCCGCCACGCGCGGCCTTGAGCGCCTCACCAACCTGTGGTACAGCCTGATCCAGCGCCTGCCCAGCGCCCCCGAAGGCGAGGTCGATCCTGAGATCGCCAAACTGGTAGAGACTACCACTGCCAGCGTCATCGCCAGCATGGATGACGACTTTAACACCCCCGGTGCGATTGCCGCACTCTTTGATATGACACGCGAGATGAACGCGATCATGGCGGATCGTGACCCGAGCGCCGGATCGCTGGAGCTGGTGCGCACCTTTATGGCGGGCTTTATGGAAGATGCCATCGGCCTGCAATTGCCCAGTGAGGATTCTGGTGCGGGCGCCGACAAGGCCGGCGCGTTGGTCGAGCTGCTCCTCGAGACACGCCGCGAACTGCGCAGCGCCAAACAGTGGGCCTTGGCGGATGAGATCCGCGACAAGCTGACCGCACTGGGCATTGAACTGCGCGATAGCCCCGACGGCACCACCTGGAAGTACGTCTAGGTGCCCGCGCCGCGCGAGTTTCTGGCGGGGCGCAATGCGGTGCGCGAGGCGCTCGTAGCCCGTCGCCGGCGCATCTATCGCGTATTGTTGGCCGAAGGGCTGGCCACGCGCGAAATCCTCGACGAGATCACGCGCCTGTGCAGCACTGCCGGCATTCCGCAGACCCTGATGCCCCGTGCCAGCCTGGATGCCCTCAGCGCCGGTGTGCGCCACCAGGGGGTACTGGCTGAGGTAGCGCCCTACCCCTACTCGAGCCTGACCGAGATCCTCGAGCGCGCCCAGACGGCCCAGCAGCTCGCTTTTATCCTGGTGCTGGATAACCTGCAGGATCCGCAGAACGTCGGGTCACTCCTGCGCAGCGCAGAGGCCACCGGCGTGCATGGCGTGGTGGTGCATGCCCAGCAAGCGGTTGGGATCACCCCAGCTGTCAGCCGCGCCTCGGTGGGGGCTGTCGAGCATCTGCATATCAGTGCCGAGACCAACCTGGCACAGACCCTGCGCTGGCTCAAGGGCCAGGGGGTGTGGATTGTGGGCGTCGAGGAGGACGCGCGCGCCGAGGATTACCGCAGCCTGAGCTACGACATGCCGTTAGCGCTGGTAGTGGGCAGCGAAGGGGCTGGGTTGCGGCGCCTGACGCTCGAGCTGTGCGATTTCGTGGTGCGTATCCCCATGTTGGGGCAGATCCATTCGCTGAATGCTGCCATCGCCAGCTCGCTGGTGCTTTACCAGGCTGCCAGCGCGCGCGGTGCGCTCTAGGGCTGCATCTCACGCCGTCCCAGCAGCGCCTCGGAGAGAGTCACGCGGTCAGCGTATTCCAAGTCGCCGCCGCGCGGCAAGCCCAGCGCCAGGCGGCTGACGGAAACCCCGCTGTCAGCCAGCTGCCGCAGGACATACAGGGCGGTGGCATCGCCTTCCAGGGTCGGGTTGGTCGCCACGATCACCTCGTGCACCGTACCGCGCTGCACCCGCTCAGCCAGTTCACGCAGCTTTAACTGGTCCGGCCCGATGCGGTCCATCGGCGAAATATGCCCATGCAACACATGGTAGAGGCCGCGAAAGCACCCAGTGTGCTCGATTGCGAGCACGTCGAGGGGCTCTTCCACCACGCAGATCAGGTCTTGGTCGCGCGACAAATCGCTGCACAACGCGCACGGGTCGCTTTCGCTGATGTTATAGCAGTTCGAACACAGTGTGATCCCGCTATACAGCTCACCCAAGGCACTCTGCAGGGCTTGCGCTTCTTCTTTACCGCCGCGCAACAAGTAATAGGTCAGTCGCGAAGCCGTCTTGGGGCCGATGCCCGGCAGACGGCTAAAAGCATCGATCAGGCGCGTGACCGCCTTGGGAGTGGCACTCATCAGCTCAGGCCGCCCAACCCCAGGCCGCCGGCCAGCGGGCCAAGCGCCGCGTTCATCAACTCGGCAACCTTTTCGCTGGCCTCTTTAAAAGCCGCCATAATCAGGTCCTGAAGCATCTCGACATCTTCCGGATCAACCACTTCGGGCTTGATGGTGATGGCACGCAGCTGCTGGTCGCCAGTCATCTCGACAGTGACAGCCCCGCCGCCGGCCGAACCCGTCACCATGGTAGCGGAGAGAGTCGCCTGCATCTGTTCCATCTGGCTTTGCATCTGAGCTATCTGGCCGCGCGACTGAACGCCGGGCGCGGAGGGCATCTTGAAACGGCGTTTTCCTTTACTTCCCATGCTTAATCCTTTTCTTTGTTCAATGTGACATCCATCACCTGACCGCCGCGGCGCACCAACTCCTGTACGGCAGGATGGTTGCGCAGGCGCTCACGTTCAGCCTCTCGCGGATCGGTCGGGGGCGGCGCGGCTGGTGCACGCGATGCCGGACGCGTACTTTTAGGACTCACCAGCTCGCACGTCAGGCTGGTGGGCGTTACCAGCACCTCGCTCATGACTTGCTCGATCTGCTCGCGCCGGGTTGGCTCCATCAGCTTGTCGCGATGAAAGGCCGCCGGGCAACCCAGTACGATCTGGTTATCGCGCACTGCCTGCAGCGTGACCGAGTTGAGCAGCGCACGCGCCTGTGGGTTGAGCTCCCTGACTCTGGTTAAGATGTCGGTCCAGCTAGCTTGCACCAGCTCGAGCGTCAGGGCGCGCCCAGATGGCGGCGGGCTGACAGGTGCGGCTTGCGCAGCAGGCGGAACCTCTTCGTGGGGCGGGTCTGGCGCAGGCACGACTGGGCGTGCCACCGGCTCTGGCTCGCGAAAGGCCGGCTTTTCACGCCGTACCGGATGCAAGACGGGCACCTCGGAAGGGACGGCGGCTGCCGGGCTGGCATCCACCAGGCAGGATTCGATAAAGGCCAGCTCAAGCGGGATGAACGGGCGCGCCGCGCCCTTGAACCCCACAGCAGCCTCGTTAAAGCGCTTGATAGCGCTGACTATTACGTTCAGCGCGTCCGGAAAGCGCTGGGCAAGCGCCTGCAATGCGCGGATATCCTCCGGGTCGAGCGAGAGGTTGTCGGTGTTGCCGACATAGATGAACGCCAGCCCGCGCAGCTGGTCGATGATCGCCGCGGTGACTTCGCGCGGGTCTGAGCCGCCATCCAGCATGGCATTGATCACCCCCAGTCCGCGCCCCATATCGCGCTCACACAGGGCTGCCACCACCTCGCGCACCTGCTGCGAGGGGGCCGCTCCGAGAATGGCTTTGATCTGCTCGAGGCTGATCTCCTGATCGCTAAAGGCTGCCAACTGATCGAGCAGAGATTCGGCATCGCGGTAACTGCCAGTGGCGCGCCGTGCGATGTAATCGAGCGCCTCGGGAGTAATGCGGATCCCTTCCGCCTCGCAAATGCGCCGCAGTTTTGCCTCGATAGTAGCCAACGTGCCGCGCCGGAAATCAAAGCGCTGGCAGCGCGAGAGCACCGTGGCCGGCAGGCTCTGCACCTCGGTGGTGCACAGGATAAAGATCACCCGCGGCGGGGGCTCTTCGAGGGTCTTGAGCAGGGCGTTAAAGGCCTCCTTGGTGAGCATGTGTACTTCGTCGATCACATACACCTTAAAGCGGCACTCGCTCGGTAAAAAGGCAGCCCCTTCGCGCAGGTCGCGGATTTCGTCGATGCCGCGGTTGGAAGCCGCGTCGATCTCGATCAGGTCGGTTGAGGCGCCCTCGGTAAGGCTCTTGCAGATGCGGCACTGGTTGCAGGGCGGATCATCGCTTTCGCCGGTGCAGTTAACCGCCTTGGCCAGGATGCGCGCGGTCGAGGTTTTACCCGTTCCACGCAGGCCCACAAACAGGTAGGCATGCCCAATACGGCCGCTACGCACCTGGTTGCGCAGGGTCGTGGTAATGTGCTCCTGGCCAAGGATATCGGCAAATGTCTGGCCGCGCCATTTATTATAAAGCGCTTCGGTGGGCATGCTGGCCTCTCAACTCGTCTGCTTCAGTGTAAACCAAGCCCCACGGCGTGGCAAACCCTTATTACCCGCCCGTCACGCACGTGACCTGGTTTAGCGCCTCCAGGCTGAGCGCACCCTGGCGCAGCACCCTGGGCGGGGTGCAAGTGCAGTCGACGATTGTCGAAGCCACGCCGCCGCTCATCACGCCGCCATCCAGAATCAGGGGGATACGCCCCGCCAGCTGATCATACACCTGCTGTGCACTCACCCCCGAGACTGAGCCAGAGCGGTTGGCACTGGTAACGGCGAGCGCCCCGCCAAGTGCCGCACATAGCTCCAGGGCTTGTACATGGTCGGGCATGCGCAAGGCAACCGTGTCCTTGCCGGCAGTGACGATCTCGGGCAGCGTGCCACAGCTGGCGGCTACCAGGGTGAGTTCGCCGGGCCAGAAGGCATCGGCCAAGGCGCGAAAGGCAGGGTTGAGGAGCGCCAGCTGGCTGGCAGCCCGGTCGAGGCCGCTGATCAGGAGCGGGATCGCCATCTCGCGCGGGCGCTCCTTGACCTTGTAGAGACGAGCGACCGCTTCTGGTTGCCAGGCGTTACAGCCCAGGCCATAGACTGTATCGGTTGGGAAGGCGATGACCTCGCCCTGATGCAACAGGTCGATCGCCTGCGCGACGGCAGCCGGATCGCCGGCGGGCAGGATAACCGTGTTCATAGACGCCCCCTGCTAGCCTTCACCCAAGACCAGTTTTCCCAGGATGTGCGCCACGCCGTCGTCGTCGACGCTGGGCGCCACCAGGTCGGCGGCTGCCAGCGCATCAGGTGAGGCGTTGCCCATCGCAACCCCAACCCCAGCCCAGCGCAGCATCTCGACATCATTGCCCGAATCGCCGATGGCGATGACCTCGCCGGCGCTAAAGCCAGCCTGCTCGCAGATCCATGCCAGGGCGCTGGCCTTGCTGATACCGCTCGCCAGCCCCTCGATAAAGAGCGGATGCGAGCGCACGATCTGCAGTTTACCGGTAAAACGCGCCTCGATATCGGGCTGCAGGCAGTCGAGCCGTGCGGGCTCATCGGTGATCAGAAATTTGGTCGGATCGCCGGGCAGCGCCCCCAACAAAGAAGGCACCAAATGAACCGGCAAGCCGAACCAGCGGTCGTAAAAGTCATCCGACTGGCGCTTTTCTTCGCTATAGATCTCGTCGTCATGATAGAGCGTCAGCGAGAGGTCTTGCGCCCGGGCATAAGCTACCAGTTCGGGGATGAGATCTGACGAGAAAGGGTAGTCGCGCACCGTTCGATGGGTGGCTGGATCGGTCACGCGCGCCCCCTGATAGCCCACAACCGGCGCGGCGATGTGCAGGCGCTCGACCCACGGCAACAGCGACGGGTAGCCGCGGCCCGAAGCGATCGTCACCCATACCCCACGCGCCTGTACGCGTGCCAGAGTAGCTTCAACCCGCTCCGAGAGCTCGAGGTTGTGCGGCAGCAGGGTGCCGTCCAGATCCAAAGCAACCATCTTGTACTGCATTTTTCCTTTTATAACCATTCTGCACGCACCACTCTCTCATAACCAGCATAATCGCGCAGGACGCGGATTTGAGCACCCGGCCGCACTGCGCTCAGTAGGGCAGAAACTGTTTCGCCCTGTCCTTGATCAATCTCGAGCAGCACCAATGCGCGTTTTGCCAGGCGAGTCGGCAGCATCTCACACAACCGGCGGATCAGTACCAGACCATCAGTGCCGCCATCCAACGCCAATCGTGGCTCATAGTCGCGCACTTCGGGCTGGCGCTGGGTGAGGATGGCCGTCGGCAGATAAGGCAGGTTGGCGCATACCAGCGCGAACGGCTCGCGCAGCGCCGCCAGCAGGTCGCTATTGAGCAGCATGACCCGTTCCGTCACATCCACACGCTGGGCGTTGCGCTTTGCCACGCGCAGAGCATCCAGCGAGATATCCAGCCCTGCTACCATGGTTGCGCTCAGGTGACGCGCCAGCGCCAGGGCAATCGCCCCGCTGCCGGTGCCGACATCGACCGCCCAGGCTCTGCGCGCAAACTGTCCGCCCCACGCGATGGCGGCCTCTACCAGTGCCTCGGTCTCGGGACGCGGCACGAGCACATCCGGCGTAACCTCGAGCTCGAGATCATAAAAGGCGCGCTGCCCCAGGATATAGGCCATCGGTTCACGCCGCAGCCGACGCGCGAGCAGCCCATCCAGTTGTTGACGTTGGCTTGCCGTGAGCGGCTGCTGTCCCGACAGGTACAATTGGGCATGAGCCAGACCAGTGACCCGCTGCAGCAACAGGCGGCTATCGAGTTCGGGCGTATCGATGCCCGCCTGACGCAGCAACTCGCTGACCCGCTGGCGCGCCTGCACCACGGTTTCTGGAAAGCCCTCGCTCATGCTAGACTTGAGGCGCCAGCAACTGCTCGGCCTGATCTGCCTTGGTCAACTGATCGATAAACTGGTCGAGATTGCCAGCCAGCACTTCCTCGAGGCGGTGCACGCTCAGGTTGATGCGGTGGTCAGTTACGCGGTTTTGCGGAAAGTTATAGGTGCGGATCTTTTCAGCCCGCTCCGAGCTGCCCACTTGCGAACGGCGCGCCGAATCGATCTCGCTGGCCTGCTTTTGCTGCTCCAGATCAGAGAGGCGCGCGCGCAAGATCGAGAGGGCGCGTGCCCTGTTCTGCAGCTGTGAGCGCTCATCCTGGCACTGCACCACGATGCCGGTGGGCAGATGCGTGAGGCGCACCGCCGAGTCGGTAGTGTTGACCCCCTGCCCGCCGTGTCCGCCAGCGCGGTACACGTCGATGCGCAGGTCGGTGTCCTTGATCTCGACTTCGAGCTCATCGGCCTCGAGCAATACCACCACACTGGCAGTCGAGGTATGGATGCGGCCGGAAGTCTCGGTAGTGGGCACGCGCTGCACGCGGTGCACGCCCGACTCGTACTTGAGCTTTGAATACGCCCCGCGGCCTGCCACCTCAAAGATGACCTCTTTATAGCCGCCAATACCCGTCTCGTTGCTGGAAAGCATTTCCGTGCGCCACTGGTTGAGCGAGGCATATTGCAGATACATGCCATACAGGTCAGCCGCAAAGAGGGCTGCTTCTTCGCCGCCAGCGCCGGCGCGGATCTCGACAATCACGTTGCGCTTGTCGCGCGGATCCTGCGGCACCAGCAGCTCGGTGATGCGCGCGCTCTGGCGCTCGATCGTCTCCTGCAGCGCAGCGAGCTCGTCCTCTTCCATCTGGCGCAGGTCGTCGTCTTCTTCGACGGCGATCATCTGCTCAATCGATTCCTGCTCGGCCACTGCGGCGCAGTAATCACGGTATAACAGAGCCAGCTCTTCGATATCGGATTGTTCCTGGCCATATTTGCGCAGCAGCACCGGGTCAGAAGCGACCTCGACAGTCCCCAAAAGCTCGGTCAGTTCATTATAGCGCCGCAATACTTCGGCGACGTTTTCAAACATGCGTTACTCTCCATATTCGGATGTTGCCGGCTCACTGTTGACCAACCGGTTATAGAGCGCGTCCAGCTCTTCATCCGAGTAATAATACAATACTACTTTTCCGCCCTTGCGGCTGCGGTAAAGCTCGACTTTGGTGTTGAATGTGTTACGCAAAGACTCTTCAAGCGCTTCGGTCTCGGGCGAACGCGGGCGCCGTTCGCGCGGCCCTGCGGCGGCTTTGAATCGGCGCACCAACTCCTCTGCCTGGCGCACCGAAAGCTGACGCTTGACGATCTGGCGGCTGATTAATTCCTGCTCATCGGCGTCATCCAGCGCCAGCAGGGCGATAGCATGGCCCGGCTGGATCTGGCCAACCTGCAGCAGCTCTTTGATGGTATCCGGCAGGCGCAGCAGGCGCAGTGTGTTGGCGACACTCTCGCGCGAACGCCCGACGCGCTCCGCGATGCGCTCCTGGGTCATACCGAACTCATCCGCCAGCTGGCGGTAGGCACTGGCCTGCTCGAGCGGGTTGAGCTCGGAGCGCTGGATATTCTCAACCAGTGCCAGCTCAAGCATCTCGAGCGGGGTGGCCTCCTTGAGGATCACATCGACTTCACGCAAGCCGGCCATCTGGGCGGCGCGCAGGCGGCGCTCCCCGGCGATCAGTTGGTAGGTAGCCGGCCCCTCGGGGCCAGAGGTGCGCTGGACGATCAACGGCTGAATCAGCCCCATCTCGCGGATCGAATCAGCCAGCTGCTGCAGCTCATCTTCATCAAAGTGCTGGCGCGGCTGGTAGGGGTTGGGCACAATCGCCTTGAGCGGTACCCTGAGCATGCCGGCAGCGGGTTCGCCCTCCTGGGGGATCAATGCAGCCAGGCCTCGTCCGAGCGCACTGCGATTTTTCATCGTGAGGATCTCCTGCATCGCATCGTTGAGCGCATCATCGCGGCTCTCCGGATAGGAACTCTTCTACCAGAGCCTCATAAGCCTGTGCGCCGGCAGAATCGGGTGCATAGGTACCGATCGGCTCGCCAAAGCTGGGCGCCTCGCTCAGGCGCACGCTGCGCGGGATGATCGTTTCAAAGGTATGGTGCGGGAACCTGGCGCGCACATCGTCAGCCACTTCGCGAGAGAGGCGGGTGCGCGGGTCATACATGGTCATCAGCAAGCCCCGCACCCTCAGGCGCGGGTTGAGCGAATGACGCACCATCTCGATGGTCTGCAACAGCTGCGCCAAACCTTCCAGGGGCAGGTATTCGCACTGCACCGGGATAATCACACCATCGGCCGCAACCAGGGCGTTGACGGTCAGGAGTCCCAGCGAGGGCGGGGTGTCGATCATGATAAAATCATACTGCGGCAGGAGTGGCTGAAGGGCGCGCTGCAGCAGGCTTTCGCGGTTAGCAAGCGCGGTCAGCTCGATATCGGCGCCGGCCAGGGCTTGGGTTGAGGGCAACAGATCGAGTCCCTTTTGGTGGGTGATCAGCAGGGCTTCCTGGCTGGTAAGGCTGCCGGTCAGCACGTCATAGATCGAGTGGGCCAGGGCAGCGCGGTCAATCCCCAGGGAACTGGTGGCGTTGGCCTGAGGGTCCATATCCACCAACAGGACGCGCTTGCCGGCAGATGCCAGATACGCGCACAGGCTGACGGTCGTGGTGGTTTTGCCAACCCCGCCCTTTTGGTTTGCCAGTGTGTAAATGCAAGCCATACATCCTCAAAGCATGCCGCGTGCGATCAGGCGTACATCCGGCCGCTGCGCAGGCGCTCTTCGACCTGCTCACGGGTTGGGATCGTGCTCGTGCCAGTACCCTCGATGATGAACGACGCCGTGCAGTTGGCAAAGCGTGCCGATTCAAGGGCATCTTTGCACTCATGATACCTGATAAAAAAGGATGCTGCGAATACATCACCCGCGCCGGTCAGGTCGACCTCGCGCGCCAAAAAGGCCCTCACGCGCTCGCTACGCCCGTGTTGATACACGATCGCGCCATCCCTTCCACAGGTCTGCACCAGCAAAGGAGCCGCTGCAGCATATCGCGCCAGGAGCTCGCAGTCGCCGGCCAGGTCCTCCAGGCTGAGCACGACACAGCTCGACTGGGCGAGCAGCGCCTCAGCATCCGGGAGCGCGCTAAAGCTCACGCGGTCATCTGGCCCCCACTGCCTGAGCCAGCCCTGCGGGGTGATGTCCAGCACCTGCCCGGGTGCCACCGCCATAAACTCGCGGCTGACCTCCTGGGCGACCGGACCGAGGTGCACAATACCAGCCTTGCGCCAGGCACTCGGGAGCGCGGCTAGCTCGAGCGGAGCCGCCACCGAACGCAGGTATTGGATACGCCCCTCGGGGGTATAGACGTTCTCAAAGACGGTGTCCTGGACGGAGGGCAGCGACAACACCTCTATGCCCGGGATATCCAGGGGCGCCGGCGGGGTGTGGGTGCTGGTCAGGACGGCCACACGCTGGCCCAGGCGCTGAGCCGTAAGGGCGCAATAAGTGACCGTGCCGCCGTAGCGCCAGCCTCCAGGCACCAGGTCACGAGTGACATGGCCAATGACGAGATAGTCGGGGATTTGTTCAAACACGCTCGCCCCGCTAGCGCAGCAGGATTTGGACTTTGCGCTCCTCGTCCTCACCGGTGCTTTCGGTGTAAACGTCGGGGTCGTTATGCAACGCCAGATGGATGATGCGCCGTTCGTGAGCGGGCATTGGTTCCAGGGTGACGGCGTTGCCAGTACGCTTGACCTGCTCGGCCATGCGCTCAGCCAGCCCCCTGAGCAAGCTCTCACGGCGAGCTTTGTAGCCTTCTACATCCAGGAGCAGGTTTGGCCACGAGCCAATCTTGCGGCTGATCATCAGGCGCACCAGGAACTGCAGGTCGCGCAGGGTCTCGCCGCGCCGGCCGATCAGCATGCCCAGGTCGTCGCCAACAATATTTAACACCAGTGGGCTGGTCTCGCCATCTTTACCGACCACCCCGCCGGGGTCGCTAACCTCGACGGCCGCGAGCAGGCCCATCTTGTCAAGCAATTCGGAGACAAGGTCTTCGGCGACGTGCTCGAGTTTGGCGCCGTGGGCAGGCGGCACGGAGGGTGCCACCGCTGCCTTTGCTTCGGAGGTAGCCTCGGGCTCTACCTCACCAGCCTCTTCAAGGTCGGCGTCGATGATCGAAACAGGCAGCCATACGCGCACGATCGCCTCACCGGTACGCACCAGGCCCAGCACGGTGCGGCTAGTCTCTTTGATAACCTGGTAATCGAGCTCGTCGAGCGTCAGCCCGAGCTCGGACGAGGCCCTTTTCAGGGCTTCGTCGACGGTCTTGCCGGAATAATCAGCGCTTGGCCTTGCGTCTCTGCTTTTTTCGCTCATGGATAACCTCGCGTGTTGCTGGTGGGGCTGTAACAGTCTCCGGCAGTTTGAGATCCGCCGGTTTGATAATACGGTCAATAGCAAACTGCATGCCAATGCCAATGATGTTGGAGATGATGAAATAGATCGCCATGCCCGACGAAAACTGGGTGGTGAAATAGCCAAACATCAACGGCATCATGATCTGCATGGTCTGGTTCATCGAGGCGGTCTGGGCATCAGTCGAGGGCGGGGTCATCAGCCTTTGCTGCAGCCACATCGTGCCGCCCACTAAAATCGGCAGCACCACCGGCGACGGATCGGGCAGCGCCAGGTTGAGCCACAGAAATCGGTTCTGGATGGGAATAATACTGGGAATGACCCCCAGATTGCGGTAGACGGACATCCCCAGGCTCATGAGCTCGATGGGGGTATCCGCCAGCATTGCGTTGATCGCCTGGACCAGCGCGATCCAGATCGGGAACTGGATAAAGGTGGGCAGACAGCCCGAGAGCGGGTTGACCTTGGCTTCGCGGTAAAGCTTTTGCTGTTCCATCGCCATCCGCTGGCGATCGCCCCCGTAACGCTCCTGCAGCTCTTTGAGGCGCGGTTGAATGGCAGCCATACGTCGGGTAGTAGTCAGCTGCTGGATCTGAAAGGGCAGTGTGATCAGGCGCAGGAAGAGGGTAAACACGGTGATGGCGACCACAAAGCTGCGTCCGAGATGAGCATAGAGGAACAACAGGGCGTTGAGCACAGGGCGGATGAAGACTTCGCGCCAGATGGTGCTCCACCCAACTTGAAAGCCAAGGATCACCACAACTGCAACTATCGCCCAAATCAACAGCGTCTTGCGCAGCTGCTTGGGGTTAATACTGGGCCTGGTGGCTGGTGTCACTGATCAACCTCCGCCGAACTCTACTTGGTAACCGCAGGATACTGCCACACCGGCGCACCACCCACCACGGTGGTATCGAGGGCAAGTATCTGGCCCGAATCAGTGCCGACCAGCACACGGTTGCCGCTGACAGCCGGGCGCGAAAGGATGCGGCCGGCCGACTTGTAGAGCAGCTCTGCCTTGCCGGTCGCCTTTTCGACGCGATAAATATTGCCCTCAGCCGTGCCGATCACCAGATAGTCTCCGGCAAGGGCTGGTCCGGAGCGGGCTGCCCCTTGCAGCACGGTATCCCACTTGGTCTCGCCGGTGCGCGGGTCGAGGGCATGCAGTTGGCCATCCAGCGAAGAGACATAGACCACACCGCCATCCAAGAACGCCTCGCCCCACACCCACTGTTTAAACTGAGATTCCCAGACCACGTCACCGCTGGCAATCTCCAGGGCGGTGAGCTTGTTGGCGACCCCGCCAACCAGCACCAGGTCATCGGCCAGGGTGATGTCGCCGGCGACGGCAGCGCCCATGTCGTGATCCCACACCAGTTCACCATCGGCGCGCTTGAGCGCGTAGACGTAGTGATCGAGTGAACCCACGATGACGAGGTCGTCGGTGAGGACAGGAACACCCCAGATAGCGTGCTTGGCTGCCTGAGTGCTCCATAACAACTCAGCCCCTGCAGCCGAGGTTTTGAGGGCGTATACACGGCCATCCGAGCCGCCCAGATAAACCTGCTCGCCATCGACAACCATGCCGCCCATCACTGACCCCTGGGCGACATATTCCCAGGCTTTCAGGCCTGTGGCCTGCACAAAGGCCACCACCTTGTTGTCATAGGTGCCGGCCAGGACGAGTTCATCGGTAAAGACGGGCACGCCATAGACGGCATTAAGAGGAGGATCACCGGCGGGCTGGCGTCTAAAGAGCCCACCTGAGGCCTGTGCGATCGGGTAGACCCACTTCTCTGAGCCGGAGGCAGCGTCCAGCGCTACCACTTTGCCGGTATTTAGTACGGCGTAGGCGATATCCTGGTTGATAGCCAGCACCGTCCACCCCGGGTTGGACACTCCGCGCGAGACACATCCGCTCACCAATAGCCCGAGGCTGACAACCAGAATCAGCACAAACCCCAGACGCTGTTTAACCTTCAAACCATATCCTCCTGGTGGATACCTACACATCAGGGAACTGGATCATAGCCACCCGGGCAAAACGGGCTGCAACGTAGGATGCGCTTAAAGCCCATCCAAAAGCCCTTCGCGGCGCCATATTTATCCACCGCCTCGTACATATACTGTGAGCAGCTCGGCGTAAAACGGCACGAAGGGGGCAACAATGGCGAAATGCCCCATTGGTAAAAGCGCACAAGCGCGAGCAGAATGCGTTTACCCACTGGTATTCTGCCGAATCCCTGAACGCTCAAACAGCTCGAGCAGGGCACGTTCGGTACTGGCGTAATCGAGCGACGATGGTGTCCTGCGGACGATGACCAAGTAATCGTTCCCCGGGCGAATAGCGCTCAGATGCCTGAAGACAACCTCGCGCAGTAACCTCTTGATGCGATTGCGAACGACAGCGGTCCCGATACGGCGGCTGACAGAAAATCCAAAACGGGCGTGTTCCTGTGTGTTTTCGGCAGCTATCAACACGAATCTGCTGTTGGCCCATGAGCGCCCTTCACGATGCAAGCGCCGGAAATGCTCGGAGCTTGTCAGGCGGTAGGGCTTGGCTAACACCTCGTCAAATCAGCGCGGCACCTTGTAGTTCTTTTGGACCGTCAGCACATGCCGACCGCGCGCGCGACGCGCCTTGAGCACATTACGTCCGCCGGTGGTCGACATGCGTTTACGAAAGCCATGCACACGCACACGGCGCAGTTTTTTTGGTTGCCAGGTTCTCTTGGTTGCCATATTGTCACTCCGTTAGGAAGGTCAGCCGCATATCGACAAGCTTGCGGATTATAACCCGGCTGGGCATAAAATGTCAACTTGCTCACCGCGTTGATCAATGCGTACCCCCTCGCACGGCTTTGGGAAAAACACCAGTTCTGAGCCCGCCTCTTTGAGCGCAGCGATTACCGGTTCCGGATCAAGGCAAAGCGCGATGATGGTACCGCCATTGCCAGCGCCAGCCAGCTTGGCGCCCTGAGCTCCGGCAGCCAGCGCCACCTGGATATAGCGCTCGTTGACCTCGCCCGATCCGCCCAGATCGCGCTGGATGGCGTGGTTCTGGTTCATCAGCGCCCCCAGGCGCAGCCAGTCGGCTGCCAGGAGCGCCTTTTTACCCTCGCGTGCCAGCTGCGCGATTTCTTCATAGGCACTGCGCACCACCGGGTCGCCTTCCAGCCAGCGTTCGCGCAGAGGCTTGTGCACTGCCCCCGAAAGATGCGCCACACCCGTGTGTGCCAGCACAAAGGGTAACTCGCTGACATAGTCATGCAGCGGTTCGATGGTGGCATATAGCTCTTCGGATTCCTCGCGGTAGAACTGCTTGCCGCGGAAATCCATATAGTTGAGACCGCCAAAGGTACACATGTAGGCATCCTGGTAGCCGCACACGATCTTGAGGTGGTTGAGCTCGATATAGCGCGCCAGCTCTGCCACGCGATAAGGATGATAATGTTTGCCCTGGTAATCGAGCAGCGCCACCAGCAGCGCCACCGTCAGCGCTGTCGAGCCCGAAACACCGGCCTTGATGGGGATCTCGCTCTGATAGGAGATGCGGCAGCGCAGATGCTCGCCGCGTAAATAGTCGAGCACCGAGCGGCCTACATCGAAAAGATCGTCGCGCAACAAAAGGTCGTCGTCATTGCGGATAAAAAACGATTCGCCGTTGGTACGCAACTCGAGCGTATCGGCCGGCTCGATCGTCACCTGGGCGCGCTTGTCGATCGAGCACGAGATCACCGATCCGCCGTACATGTCCGTAGGATTGCCGATGATCCCGCACCGGCCGGGTGCGGAAGAGCGCCAGATGGGCATTAAAACTCCCTGACTTTGCGCTTTAAATACTGCCGCACCAAGTAGCCATATTTTTCATCACTCAGCGCAAAATCCATAAAGGCCTTGAAATAGCTTTCAAAGTTGCCAATATCATAACGGCGTTCGCTGCCAGTCAGGCGAATGGCCTGCACAGGATATCCCAGCTGGATCAGCAGGCGGATCGAATCAGTCAGCTGCATCTCGCCGTTGCGGTCGGGCAGGGTACGGCTGATGGCATCGAAAATCACCGGGCTAAAGACATAGCGCGCCGCAATCGCCAGGTTGCTGGGGGCGTTCTCGGGTTTGGGTTTTTCCACCAGATCGCTGACTGCAAAGCTGCCGGCAAGGTCGGCCCCGTCGGAAGGTTTGACAACCCCATAGCGATAGACCTCATCAGGGTTGACCTCTTCGACGGCGATGGTGCAGGCTGCGCCGTTCTCGAGGTGGGCACGGATCATCTTCTCTGCCAGGGAACCATCTTCGTGATTGCGGATGATCGAATCACCCAAGGCCACCAAAAATGGGTCGTTATCGACAAACTCTTTGGTATGCCCGATGGCATCTGCCAGACCGTTGGGCACACTCTGGCGGGTATAGTAAAAACGCGTGTCGGTCTCGGTGTAGGCCAACTCTTCGAGCATGGCATAGCCGCCGCCGGAAGATAGGATGCGCACCAACTCGGGGTCGGTATCGAAATGGTCTTCGATGACAGTCTTTTTGCGGCCGGTGATAAAGAGGATCTGCTTGACCCCCGCAGCCTGCATTTCCTCAACCACATACTGCACCACGGGCTTGCGCCCCACCGGCAGCATCTCTTTAGGCTGCGCCTTGGTGGCCGGCAAGAGGCGCGTCCCCAGACCCGCTACCGGCACAACTGCCTTGATCACTTGTCTGGTCTCCATCACTTGCCCTCCTTGACGCCAACAGCCGTGAGCACACTGCGAAACGCTTCGACAGCCCTGGTAAATAACTGCGGACCCGAAAAACCGCTGAATGCCCCGGCGCTCGCCAGGTGCGGCTCAAGCGAGGCAAAACCGTCAAAGCCGCGCTCAGTCAGCGCTGCAATCAGCTCGCGGATCTGCCCATCGCCTTCACCGGCTGGCACCACGCGTTTTTCCGCCATGATGCCATCTTTGATGTGCAGGTACTCGACCCAGTCGGCCAGCAACGGGTAGGCATGCGTATAAGGCGCGATGTCGTTCATAACAAAGTTGGCCGGATCAAATGTGGCGCGCAGCTGCGACGAGGCGATCGTCTGGTGCAGGTCGAGGCAGCGCTCGGGTATATCGCCATAGATGTGGCTTTCGTTCTCGTGCAAGAGCACCACCGAATGGCCTTGAGCAGCCTCCACCAGGGCATGCATGCGCTCCATAACCTGCCCGCGGTACTGTTCGGCCTCACCGGCTGGCACGAAAAACGAAAAGATGCGGATGTAGGGTGCCTGCAGCAGCTCGGCGATCTGCAGGGTGCGCTGGAAATCAACCAGGTGCGGTTCGAACGGGGCGGTAATGTCGATCTTGCCGATCGGCGAGCCGATCGCTGATACCCTGATGCCGCTGGCATCCAGGACACTTGCGATAGTGCGCAACTCGGCATCATCGAGCGCCAGGACGTTCTTGCCCCACACGCCGCGCAGCTCGAGGTAGCGGATCTCCAGCGTTTGCAGCGTAGCGAGCTGTTGATCCAGGTCGGGCGAAATTTCGTCGGCGAAACCCGAAAGTATGTACATGGCCTGCTCCTGTGAAGACAAACCGGCAGCGTGTTGCGACGCTGCCGGCTCGGTTAGCTATTCAGGTTCAGGGGTACCAGGCGGCGAAGCAGGCTTGAGCCTGCAGCGCCTAGACACCCTGGTCAGCCTGGTCCGCTATCGGGGGCGCAGAAGGCCGCTTGCGCTGGGGCAGGCTCCAAAAAGAAGCCCCAAAATGCGGTGTGCGCACCAGGCCGATCACAATCATGCCCACGATCAGCACCAGCGCAACATCCAGCGGATCCATAAAGCCCATGGGCAGGATCCTGCACTAACTGACTCAGGCAACGGGGCCGGACGGTGTGTCGTCTTTCGGGGCTGGCGGGGGCTCAACCGGCGGCACCGTGCTATCCGGCTGCGGGGCAGGCCTTTCGGGATCTTTGACGGCGGTGCGGAAATCCTTGACCGCCTTGCCCACCGATCCACCGACGCTGGCCAACTTGCCGGCGCCAAAGATGGCGATTACGATCAATAGAATAATTACCAGTTCGAGTGGACCAATACGAAACGGCATGCCAGTATCCTCCAGATTCCTTGGTATGTAAATTTTACGTTGCAGAGAGCGTTCGTCAAATACTCCAGCTACGCTGAATCCATTATGTATTGTAACCGATTTTGTCGGCGGTGTAAACTGGTTTTTCATCTGTGGCGCTCTTGGATACAATGACATTATCATCTGATCGGAATACAGTCGCTCGTGTCGGATTCTGAACGTGAAAACTGCCAGATCGCTCAAGCCTTTTCGTTGAGCATAGTCGCCCTTTTCAGCCCGGTGCTGTATTGGGTTGGCTTGCTGACGCGCGGCGTCTCGTTCTTTTACCTGCCGATGGCCAAGCTGGCCGGTACCTATCTGCTGATGGCCGCCGCGGCAGTGGCAGCCGTCTGGCTGCTGTTGCGGCCTCCGCGTGTGCTCTTTCGCATTCTGGCGGTTGTGGCGCTGCTAGTGAACCTCGGCGGCATTATCTATGCCGGACGGCTGTGGCGTGCAGATGCCCGGCTCCTCACCAGTGGTACCCTTTGGACTCCCTTTGAAGAAGGCAAACTCGGCATTGTCATCGCCCCCGCCGGCGATAGCGCCCAGGCACTGGCAGTAGCACGCACCATCGAAGAGACCATCCGTCAGCAAGTGTCCCTGGCTGGCCTGGATGGGCTCATCGAGACACGCCAGGTCACTTCCTTGAGCACTGTAAAAGCCGCCCGCCACGTAGCGCAGCGCATGCAAGCCTGCGTGATCATCTGGGGCGCCGAAGAGGGTTCCGAGCTGCGTCACACCAAATATTATGTCACCTCGCTGGGGGCGCGTCTGGCGGCCTCCAGCCTGGAGCCCTCGGCGCTGATGATGCTCCTGGTCAGCGATACCACCCTGGCCCTGGCCGAAAACAGCCTCACCAGCGAAGGACCTGCCGTGGCAACCGCCAAACAGGTGATCGTGCCGGCAGCGCTCGGCTTTGCCACGTTGGCGGGCAATCAGCCGCTTTACGCCGCCAGCTTTTTCCAGGTCGCCCAGGTATCCCAGCTGCAACCCGCCGTACAGAGCCAGTTGGCTGCCAACTATGCCCTGGCACTCCTGTATGCCAACCGCGCCGACCTGGCGGCCGATGCGGTCGCCGCCGCCGATCCGGCCGGCAACCTGCAAAGCGCGCTGGTGGCAGGAACACTGGCCCTCGTACAAAACGACAGTGCTGCTGCCGAGGATGCCTTCCTGGCGGCGCGCATCCTGGATGCGCACTCGGCGCAGGCCTATTGCGGATTGGGGATCATCGAAGCCTCGCGCGCAAAGCTCGACCGCGCCAGCGCGCTCTATAACCAGGCGTTGACGCTCGAACCTGGCTGGGGGATTATCCAGCTGCTGCGCGCACAGGTGTTTGAGTTGCGCGGCGACGTCGAGGGCGCCCGGACTGCCTATGACCTGGCAGGCAGCAGCTTGGGCCCATTTGGCAATCTGAGGGGCGTGATCAGACAGCGCGTCGACCAGTTGGCGGCTGCACCTCCGGCACCGGTCGCTACTGCCACCATCGCGGCGACGCCCTCCCCCATGTCAGTGCCGGGGCAGCGTCAGCATGTCGTTACACGTAATCAGACCATCCGCGAGATCGCCGGCATCTATGGCGTCTCGGAAGAAGACCTTATCCAGCTGAACAAACTAGAGGATCGCAATACCCTCTTTATCGGTCAGGTGCTCGTGATTCCCGACGAATAAGGACATCGCCGTGCCGACCATTGACTTGAGGCACCACTGGAGGTGCTGCGCGCTGTGTGCCGTGCTGCTGGCTCTGACAGCCGGCTTGGCTTGGCCGCTTAAAGCGCGGGCTCAACAGCCGGCGCTCACCCCGCCATTGTTGGTGAGCGATGCCATCACCCCTGGCACTCCCTTTGCACTGGAGGTTGATCCATACGGTATGGTAAGCCTGGCCTGGCACCAGGAAGGTGTCCTGCACGTTGCCAGCCCCAGCCTCCTGCCGGGCAAAGTCTTTACCAGCGAAGGCGAGATCGCCACTAACCTCGCACCCATGCTCAGCCGCGACCGCCTGGAGTGGCAAGCCGCTCGCGATGGTACTGCATTCGTGCAGTCGCTCGATTTACCGCAGGGAGCACGCCGTTCTTACGAACTGATCGCCGGCGCGCGCTGGGCACTGAACCCTTCTGCCGAGCTGGTGAGCGCCTGGGCCGACGGCACCACGCTGACCTATACTCTGCCCGCGGGCGCACCACAAATTCGCCGACTGGGCGGAGAAGTCCGCAACCTGCAGCTTTCGGCGGATGCCGGCTACCTCGTTTGGGAACAGACCAGCGCAGATGCCTCCCTGGCGGGCATCTATGTCCTGGAGCTGATGCCCGATGCAATGCCTCTGCGGATTGCTGCTGACGGTTCGCCGTTGTTAGCCGATGCACAGGGCGGAGTGCTGCATGTGCTCTATCGCGTAGGCGATAGCCTCATATACCGCAACAGCGCCAACTGGGAAGAGGATGTCATCGTGCTGGAGGAGCATAAGGCGGCATCACCGCTCGCCCTGGCTGCCGATACCGATGGCAGCGCCTGGTTGGCTTGGGCTGATGGCGCACGCATCATCCTGCAAAACAGTATCGATCGTACCGCCAGCCAACAGGTCTTGACGGCAACCGGAGTTGTCGAGCACGTCACGCTGGCAGTGGGCAGCCGCGGCCAGCTACACCTGGCTTTCAGTGCCACGGGCGAGGAGGGCACGGCGCTCTACTATCTGCCGGGCGAACACCAGCCCCTGCAGCTCGCCATCAACGGCATCACCGCCGGCGAGGTCTATCGTGCGCCCCACACTGTGCATGCACAGACTAACCTGCCAGCCACCGAGATTTTGCGGATCAGTTTTCGCCTCGAATATACGGATGCCTCCGAGCAGCGTATCTACCAACCTGCAGGCACCGATGCCGATGGCCGTGACGGCTGGAGCACCCTGCTGGGCTCCGAGCTGAGCACACCTGTTTTAGCGCGGGTGTGTGCCCTGGCAACTGCCAGCGACGACCGCCAGGCAGAAGCCTGCAGCGGCGAGTTCACGCTGCTGCCAACCGATCAGGTGCCGGTGCAGCTATACTATCCTGCCGATCTGAATGGGATGCCGATTATCTATACCCTGGTCGATGCCGAACTAGGGGGCCAGCAGATCGACCTGTATGTCCAGCCTCTGACCTGCCGCGAGAGGCTGGTACGCTGCACGAACAGCGACATACATTATCTGGGGCGCCAGACGCTCGGTCAGCCGCGCGCCGCCGGGGTCTATCGCCAGCGCCTGCTGATCGATTGGGACTCCATCGCAAGCGGCAGCTATTACCTCATCGCCGCCATGGCTGGCACTCAGCCGGACCTGGCGACCACACCCGGCATCGTAGTACAGGTAGCGCATGAGCAGCCCCCTCAGGTGAGCTTGCTGCCATTCCGCAGTGCCATCACAGTGGGTGAACTGCTCGAAGTGCGCACCCTGATCACGGCCAGTGCCGAACCCGTCAGCTATGTGGATTTCTACCTGGTTCGCGAGGATCAGCCCGGCTTGGCCGAGCATGCCGTCAGGTTCCTGGGCACAAGCACGCTGGCAGACAAGTGGCGTATCCAGGTACCCGTCAACAGTACCTGGCTTGGCACGGGTTGGCACATCCGCGCACAGGCCTACGATCGTGCTGGACTGGCCGGCACCACCACCAGTGATGCGACGATCGATATCCTCACCTCTGGCATCCCGCGGCTTCAGTTCATCGGCCTGCCCAGCGAACCGATCAGCGGTATTGTCGCGGTGCGCATCGGCGCCAACGCCCCACTGGAGAGCAGCCCGGCGTTGTATGTTTCAAATGACGACGGGGGCTGGACCAAGCTGGGCGAAGCCATACCCAGCGCCGAGGGATGGACGTTCGAGCTCGATAGCCATACATTGACCAACGGTGCTCATCAACTGTGGGCGGCCGCTTCATCTGCAGAACCATCTGCGTATCCAGCGCGTGCCACACTCATCGTCGCCAACCAGCCGGGTACTGCCGTTCTGAACACCTCGCTGGATCAGCCCCTCTCCGATAAGGTAACGCTCAGCACTATATCACCAGATAGCTCTCCCTATCGGTGGATCGTATCGGGCACCGCGGGCAGCTGGGAACTGCCGCGCCCGGCTGCCAACAGCATCGCCAGTAGCTGGTTGTGGGATTCCCGCTCGCTCTTGGATGGCCCCTATACCCTTACTCTGGTTTCCGGCGAACCGCTCCAGCCGCTCGTGACGGTGCAGACCCCCATCACCGTGCAAAACCAGGCGCTGGACATCCGCCTCATCAGCCCGAGCGGCCCAGCCGCGTTAGCCGGCACAGTCGCGGTCTGCTGGGAATCCTCTGAGGCGTCCGAGCAGGTGCGCCTGGAGTACAGCCCCGATGACGGCGCGTCCTGGTTAACGATCGTAAGCGGAGAAAAGCCCTCGGGGTGTTACCGGTGGGATTCGACGCGTACGCCCGATTCATCGCTCGGGCGTGTGCGCGCGGTGGCGCTCGCAGGCCTGGCTGAATCCAGCGCCACCAGCGGGTTGTTGGCGGTCGATAACATCGCCGAACAGCCCCTGCTGCGCCTGCTTGCCCCCAGCACGGACACCGTTACCGAAAGTGGTGTGCGAATCGCCTGGCGCAGCTGGAACCCGGATGCTTGCGCCGTGCAAGTGCGCCTCAGCTATGCCCTGGAGGGCAGCGACCAGTGGAAACCGATCGCCCAGAGATTGCCGGCTAATGGCGAGTATATCTGGGATGTCGCCGGCCGTGCACCCTTTACCTGTACGCTAAAGGCTGAGGCCGTCAGCGATAACGGCCGGGTGACCACCGAGACACATGAAGGGTTGCACATCTCGCCCGAAAACCCGCTCAGTATCCGGTTGTTTTCGCCGATTGCAGGGCGCACGCTGCAAAACGAGGTACTGGTGCTGTGGAACGTGCCGGCCCTGACCCCCATCCAGGACTCTATCGACCTGTACTTTAGTGACGATGCCGGCATTACCTGGGTACCATTGGCCGAAGGGTTGCGCAACACCAGCAACTATCGCTGGCTGCTCTCATATCTACCTCCCGGCGAGAACTATCGCATCAGGGCCAGAGTCTCGACCGCCAATAATAGTGCCGGAACCACCTCGGGCACTTTTATCATTGGCCGCAGCACCGAACTGCAGGTACAGCTGAGTGACCCTCCTGCTGCAGGGTTGCTGCGCGGCATTACGCCCATTACGTGGCGCTACGAGGGGCGTCCGCCGTCCGAGCGCCGCGTCGAGTTGGCACTTAAAAGCGCCCAGGATGATGCCTGGCTGGTTGTCGCAGAAGCGGAACGCGATACCGGTATGCTGCTGGTGGACACCAACGCGCTGGCAGATGGCGCCTATCAGCTGCGCCTGACCGTCTCGGCTCCTGATCTGGCACCGCTGGAGAGCATTCTGCCGGTGACGATTAACAACCAGCTCAATCTGGCGCCCATCACCGAGCTGCATGTGCCGGAGCGCCTGCTGCCAGGACAGCTGGTGCCGATCAGCTGGCGGGTGTGCGACCCGGAGGGTCTGCCGGTCGCCATCCGTCTGCGCTGGCGATCGGATCTCAGCCAGGAGTGGGTTAGCCTGGGCGAGGACTTGCCCAGCCAGGGCGAAAGCTGGTGGCAGGTTCCGACAGATGTGCCATCCGGCTTGCTGGAGTTATCGGCCAGCGATGGCGTCTCTGAAAGTATCCTCCAAGCAGCCACCCTCCATACCTGGCTGCCGGATGCCCTGCTGGTAACCGCTCAGAATGGCGCTCGCGCGCTCACCTGGGAGCTGGGCAGCCCGGCTATCCTTGCGCCGGGATTAACCGCAGTCGGTCAGCCCGTAGCAGTCGTGCTGGCTACGACTTTACCTGCCAGCATCGAGCTGACACCGCGGTTGGTGATCTCTGGGGTGGTGCTGCCCTCTAACCCGCCGCTTCTGGAAACCCAGTTACCAGATCAAGCGGTGGTCTGGCGCGGCCAGCATGAGCTCACCTGGCAGACCGATGACCCGCTGGGGCGCTCAGTGGGCATCCGCATCGACCTGAGCGCTGACGGCGGACATAGCTGGGACACCCTCGAGAACAAGGCCGAATCGCAGGGCTCCTATATGTGGGATACTACTCGCCATACCAATGGCACTTATCTGGTGCGCATCCGCGCCGATAACCGCGGCGTCTTTACCCAACACATCAGCGCGCCGATCACCCTGGCAAATCCGCAGCGTGACCGCCCTGCGGTAGCACTCATCGAACCCGATGTGCGCACCTGGTGGGGCAACCGCACCCTGCGCTGGAGTTCGCCGCAGATGCCTTTGGCAAAGGTGAGTCTGCTCTATAGCGAGGATGGCACCACCTGGCAGATCATTGCCGGCAACCTGCCTGATAGCGGCAGCTATACTTTTGACACGCGAGCCCTGCCCAACAGCGCGGCGCTCTGGCTGCGCCTGATCCATACCAGTGAGTTGGGGATGGTGGCGGATATCACCGACACGCCCATCGCGGTCGCCAACCCCGAGTCACCCAACATCCTGGTCGCAGTTGCGCCGGGCTTATATCCGGCTGCACTGAACATCACCTGGCAAACCAGCGAGCAGCGCAATGTATCAAGCCGCGTGCGGCTTTACTATGCGGTGGAGGGCAGCGCCGTGTGGGTACCCCTAGCGGAGGATCTGGCTGCCAGCGGCAGCTATAGTTGGGATGCAGGCGCCCTGGCTTGCCATCGGGTAACCGTCAAGGCGGTTTCGAGCAACGATTGGGGAAGTGCTGTAGCGCTGAGTGACCCTGTGGCCCTCCCGTGCCAGGTGCGTCCGGGCGAGGCGAACCGTACCCCCTAATGCACCGTCCAGCGTTGGGCGGTGCATCAGGGTATCTCCTTACTTGAGCGGGTACTTGGTCAGACGCGCGTAACGCATCAACGGTCCTCCGATGAGCGGCCGGGCATAACGGATAAAGGCTTCCGTGACGCCGTTGCCCTGCGCGTTGATATACTCGGCCGGCACAAGATGCTCATAGTTGGCAACCTTGGATAGAGGCGCCAACCCGTATTCGCTCTGGTAGATCTCGCCGGGAGCACGCTGGATTGTGACCATCATGCCCGTCTTGCCCTCGGTAGCAGCGCGCACTGCTCTACGCCCCACCTGGTAGGCCTCTTCGCGGTCGACCGGCGACTGCAAACTGGCGAACGAGCGCTGCAGATAGCCGGGCTTGTCATAGCGCGTGCGCAGCTTGAGGTGATCTTTGATTAATCCGTCGACAAACTCGACCACACCGCCCTTGAGCACGTGCCCAAAGGCATCCACATCGCCTTTGCCAGAGCCCAGGTCCTCGCCCTGGTCATCCTTGGCGCCTTCTGAGATCGCCATCACGCAATAGCCCAGGCGGCGGTAAACCTCGTCGACATCCGAGACGATCTGATCAACCGAAATGCCATGTTCGGGCATGTAGATCAGATGCGGCGGATCATCAGGGGTCTCTTTGGCCAAGGCGGTTGAGCCCACCAGCCAGCCGGCGTTGCGTCCCATGATCTCCATGAACTTGATCGGGCTGCTGTCGCCCATCGCCAGGGTATCGACGCCGGTATCGCGGATGGCTGTCGCGACAAAGCGCGCCGCGCTGCCAAAGCCGGGGCAATGGTCGGTCTCGGCCAGATCGTTATCGACTGTCTTGGGCACCCCGATGGCATACATCTCATAGTTGCGGCTGGCAGCCAGCTGGGCGATCTTGTTGGTGGTATCCATCGAGTCGTTGCCGCCGATGTACATAAAGTAGCGCACGTTGTACTTGATAAAGACGTCCAGCAGGCGCTCGTAATCCTGGTCCTTGACGCGGTAGCGCACCGTTCCAAGGGCTGAAGCCGGCGTATCACGCAGGATTTCGAGCGTTTCGGCGGATTCGCGCCGCAGATCGATCATCTCTTCATTCATCAGCCCCTGGATACCGTGCACCATGCCATAGATGCCTTCGATCTGGGGAGATTCGAGCGCCTCGTGGATGACGCCCACCAGGCTATTATTGATCACGGCAGTCGGCCCGCCCGATTGTCCAACGACCAGATTCCCTTTAACAGCTGCCATATGTGCCTCCTTCAGATGTTTCAACGCCCGATCATACAACCAGTATGGTGAATTTGTCGAATCAGCGCTCAAGGCGCATCAGATGATAGTTAGGGCCAAACGAACGATCAAGGGTATAGCGGCTTTGGATGTAGCGATCCAGCACAAATATCCCGCTGGATCGCCCCGAGTCGTTCGGCTCCTGTACATCCTCAAACATCGAAAATAGTACTATCAATTCTGGCTGCTGGGCCTCCAATTCGGCAATGATCTGTGCCTGTACCGCAGCCTCGGTAACCACTCCCGGGTACATCTCGTGATGGCGAGTGACACTTGGCCGCCCCACCAGGAAATAAAGCAGCGGATCGTTAACGAAAACGCGATCGTGGCGCGAAAGCCCCTCGAAAAAGGGTTGTCCACAGAGCAACCCGCTCGCGACCGCCGGCACCACCTGCACCTGCTCGATGGCCACAAAAGTGCCACAGCCAACACCATCCCGATGATGCTGGCTGCACGTCCGTGAGCGCGCAGCGCGCCAACCAAAAGCGACAAGCCGGTGATGGTAAACACCAGCAGGCCAGCCAGATGGATATAATCGGCGCGGGTGCGCGCCTGGTTGATCGACACCACCGCCGTGAGTACGATCAGCCCCAGGACAGTCGCACACCCCACCTCATCCGGCGCCAAGCGAAGGTGCCCCAGGCGCATCGCACGCACCAGGGCATACAGCGCCAGCAGGATCGTCACCATCCAGGTCAGGTGGTAGGGTCAGTTGGCGGAGCACATCGGCAGTTAATGCCGGATAGAGCAGCGCGCGCACACGCGGAAAGACAGTCGCCGGAAAGATCACCAACTGATCTGCCAGCAGCGGCCAGGGCACCGCTATAAGAGCATTGCCACCGGTACCGTCACGAGGGCTGTGCCGGCCATCATGCTCAGCCAGGCTTTATCCAATTTGCGCCAACCACGCCCCCACCCAGCCGCACCGCCCAGCAACACGAGCGCCATCACGATCAGGGCAGAGGCAATCCAGGCATAGGCGCCCAGATTGTGGCGAAAGAGCCGCCAAACCCAACGCTACGCCCGCCCAAAACAGGCAGCGCTGCGGTTGTGGTGAATCGAGCATCCCTAGGAGCAGGTTAAAGCCCACCAGTGTTAGTCCGAGAGCAGCATATATCGGGTAGCCGTAAAACTCGTAAAAGCCCAGCCACGCTATGAGGGCGACCCAAGCCAGTAATCCAGCTGGCCAGGTGCCGCGCCGCCATAACGGCGCGCAGGAGGGTATCCCAGATGCGCTCGACTAGTACACTCGAACCAAACATCCTGAACAGACCAGCCAGGACATAATACTGGGCGGGGCTGTAGAGTGTCCAAAAGTCGCGGTAAGGCACCTGCCCCAGGCTACCCGTTGAGCGCCGTAGAGGATCAAGCCCTCGTCATAGATATTGAGCGCCCGCGTGGTGCCGCTCGCAAGATAAGCAAATGCCAACAGAAAGAACCCTGCGTATATCAAACAGCGAGAGAGGGCACGTGAACGGGTTTGCACGCGGCTATCCACGGGGCGCCTCCTATAAAAAAAGCTCCCGTGCCGCACTACGGCGGCTGGAGAGCTGAAAAAACAGAGCGGGTGGTGGGATTCGAACCCATGACATTCTGCTTGGGAAGCAGACGCTCTGCCAACTGAGCTACACCCGCGTAACCACAGTATAAACAAGCTGGTTGGGATGTCAAACTTTTTCGCGTGTAAGCCTTGGCCTATAATAAATGAGAGGTGTTGTATGCCAACGACGATCACTCTGGTGGGCCTTGGCCCTGGCGACCCGCTCCTGATCACCCGCGCTGCCTGGGAGGCACTGGCGGCCTCACCGCACGTGTATCTGCGCACCCGCCAGCATGCGGCCGTTGCATCCTTGCCCAAAGGCCCCAGCTATGAAAGTTTTGACGATCTCTACGACCAAATCGATGATCTGAGCGAGGTCCATCACCAGATTGCCGAGCGACTGCTCGACCTTGCCATCGAACAGGAGGGGCTCACCTATGCCGTACCGGGCGATGCGCTCAGCGGTGATGCCACCACCAGCGCCATTCGCTCAGGTGCCGCTGAGCGCGGCATTGAGTTGGTGACCCATGCAGGCATCTCCTGGGTAGACGCTGCCTGTGCCTTGCTTGAAGTCGACGCCCAAAGCGGCTTGCAGGTGCACGCATGCGAGCAGGTGATCGCTCGTCTGCATCCCAACCTCGATCCGGACGTGCCGGCTCTTATCATGCAGTTGGGCAACCGTTACCTGGCATCCCAGCTCAAGCTGACCCTGATGAACCTCTATCCGGATGGCCACCCGATCCGGCTGATCACCGCGTTGGGTACTCCGCAGGCACATGTAATCTCCGCCAGCCTGCACGAGCTCGATCGTCAAGCATCGCTTGACCATCTGGCGTGCGTGTACCTGGGGGCGCTGCCCGAGCGCAGTTCGGTTGCCAGCCACCAGGATGTGATCGCCCGCCTGCGCGCCCCGGACGGCTGCCCGTGGGATCGCGAGCAGACCCACACCACAATGCGCACCAACCTGCTCGAAGAGACCTATGAAGTGCTGGATGCGCTCGATTCTGGCGATATGGACAAGCTGTGCGAAGAGCTGGGCGACCTGATGCTACAGATCATCATGCACGTCCAGATTGCTACCGAAGAGGGCGATTTCCGGCTGGTGGATGCTGTGGCAGCTAATATTGCCAAACTGGTGCGCCGCCATCCGCACGTTTTCGGTGATGCAGCGGTAAGCGGCTCCGAAGAGGTGCTGCGCAACTGGGAACAGATCAAACGCCAGGAACGCAACGATGCGGCCAAATCATTGCTGGATGGCGTCTCGCGGGCACTGCCATCGCTGCTGCAGTCGTTCGAGATGCAGCGGCGCGTGGCGCGCGTGGGCTTTGACTGGCCCAACCTGGCCGGCGTGCAAGCCAAGTTCGATGAAGAGCTCGCCGAATGGTGCCAGGCCCAGACGGCTGCTGAGCGCGCCAGCGAATTAGGCGACGTGCTCTTTAGCCTGGTGAACCTGGCACGCTGGTACGAACTCGACCCCGAATCGGCCCTGCGTGAGACCAACCAGCGCTTTGCGCGGCGCTTTGCCTACCTCGAGCGCTGTGCCCATCAACAGGGCGTGGCGCTGGAAGATTGCACGCTGGAGACCATGGATGCCTGGTGGGATCAGGCCAAGCAGGAAGAGGAGCGCAACCCATGAGACCCTCGCCTCAGCCCACCCGTAATCCGTTGCGTTATACCTTGGTAGCGATGCTGATCGCCCTGACCACCGTGTTTACCCTGCTGGTGCGCATCCCCATTCCTGCCACGCAGGGCTATATCAACTTTTCAGACGTGGCCACTTATTTTTCGGGCTTTAGTTTTGGTCCGCTGGTGGGCGGTCTTGCGGGCGGGGTTGGCGCTGCGATTGCCGACCTGTTGGGCGGTTACGGCCAGTTTGCGCCGCTTTCGCTGCTGGCGCACGGTTTGCAGGGGCTGGCAGCCGGCTGGATCAGCCGGCGCGGCACCATGCTGGCCATGTTGGCCGGCTGCCTGGTCGGCACACTCCTGATGGTGGGCACCTACCTGCTCGGTGAGGGACTCTTTTTTACCAGCTGGGCTAACGCCTGGCTGGAGGTGCCTTTTAACCTGGCTCAGAATCTGGCCGGCGCCCTGGTGGGCATCCCGCTGGTTTACGCAGTGCGGCGCGCCTATCCGGCCATCAGCGCCTTTCGCCACAAACGCGGCTGAGCGCGGGCACTCACCATGGCGATCATTGAGGTGCGCGGGCTCTCTTACCGTTACCCGCAGGCACTGGATTTGCAGCCCCCTGCCTTGCAGGAGATAGACCTCACGATCGAAGCCGGACAAATCGCGGTGCTGGCGGGCGCCACAGGCTCCGGCAAGACCACACTGTGCCTGACATTGAATGGCATGATTCCACATCTGGTAGGCGGTGATCTCAGCGGCGAGGTGCGCATTGACGGTACCGATACCAGCCAGATCGCCCCGGCTGACCTGGCAGATGTGGTCGGCATGGTATATCAAGATGCCGATAGCCAGCTGCTGAGCGCCTCGGCGGCCGAAGAGGTGGCCTTTGGGTTGGAGAACCTCGGTCTCGATCGCCAAGAGATCAGCGACCGCACCAGCTGGGTACTGGATGCCGTGGGCTTACACGACCACTGGCACGTGCCGCCTGCACAGCTTTCAGGCGGACAAAAGGCCAGGCTGACGATCGCCTGTGCGCTGGCCCGACGGCCGAGGGTGCTGATCCTGGATGAAGCTCTGACCAGCCTCGATCCGGCTGGCCGGGAGGCGCTCCTGCAGCTGTTGCGGGATATCAACCGCCAGCAGGGCACCACCGTGCTGATGACCGTCAACAAGCTGGATCAGGAACTCGCCTTGGCTAACCGGCTGATCCTCATCGAGAGCGGCAGGCTGCTAGCCCAGGGCGAACCGCGCGAACTGCTGAGTGATCCCGCGCTGTGGTCGACATTTTCCGCACCGACGCTGGTGCAACTGGCCTGGCAACTGCGCAAACAACTGCCGGCGCTGCAGCCGGCCGACTGGCTGGACGTTGCTCAAGCCGAACGTGACCTGCGTGGGGGTCTGCATGCCTGAGCCGGTCATCCGCCTGGAGGCGCTCAGCCATGCCTACGAGCCGCAGGTGCCGGCTATCGAGGCGGTAACGGCCGAGATATGGCCCGGCAGCATCGTCGGCATCATCGGGCACAACGGCGCCGGCAAGACCACCCTCGTCAAGCATCTCAATGGCCTGCTCAGGCCTACCAGCGGTACGGTCTGGGTCGACGGGCAGGATTCCCGCACGCGCACCACCGCCGAATTGGCCCGCAAGGTTGGGTTGGTATTTCAGAATCCTGACGACCAGCTCTTTGCCGGCAGCTGCCGTGAGGAACTGGCCTTTGGGCTGCGCAACCTTGGATTTAAGCCGGACGAGATCGTTCGCCGCAGCGAGGCGATGCTAGAGCAGATGGGGATCGAACGCTGGGCGGATACCCCGCCAGCCATGCTGGGATATGGCCAACGCCGTCTGGTGGCGCTGGCGAGTATCCTGGTGATGCGGCCGCCCGTGCTGGTGCTGGACGAGCCCACCGCCGGGCTGGATGCCCGCAGCGCCAGCGCGCTGCTCGCTCAGGTGCTCTCCTTGGCAAGCTCGGGGCATACCATCATCCTTGTTACCCATGACATGGCCCTGGCTGCCGAGCACTGTCAGCGCTGCCTGGTGATGTGCAGGGGCAGATTGCTGCGCGATGATGCCACCCGCAGCATCTTTTCCGATAACGCGCTGCTGGCGGAAGCCGGCCTGATGGCTCCGCCCCTCATTCGTCTGGCGCGCGCTCTGACTGACCTTGGTATGCCCGGCGATGTACTCACCAACGCCGAGTTCTCAGCTGCTGTGACGCAGCTGCGTGGGGGTACCCAATGAGCGCCGTCTTTGACTTATATCAGGCCGGCGGGTCGTGGCTGCACCGTATGGATGCACGCGTCAAGCTGGTTACCGCGCTGCTGGCCTCGGTGGTGATCCTGACACAGCGCAACCTGTGGTTCACCCTGGCAGCGCTGGGGCTGATCCTGCTGGTTGCCGCCAGTGCCGGTATCCTTGCTACAGTGTGGCGCTCGCTCAGGCTATTGTGGGGTGTAATGGCCATGATCGCGCTCTTTACCGCGCTGCTAACCCCTCTGCCCGGCGAGGCATGGCTGGCATTGGGGCCTGTGCACCTTTCCGCAGCCAGTCTGTTGTTAGGTGTGACGCTGGCTTTACGCATCGGGGCACTGGCGGGGGTGGTGCTGGTATGGCTCATCACTACCAGCCAGTCGGCCACCACGCGCAGCCTGGTAGGGCTGGGGCTGCCCTACAGCTGGGGCATGACGCTGGCGATGGCGCTTAGCCAGCTGCCAGCCTTGGCTGATACCTACCGGCGCATCAGCGACGCCCAAAAGGCGCGCGCCCTTGAGCTCGACCGGGGCGCGCTGCTGGTACGTCTGCGGGCGCTGATCCCGATTGCGGTGGCGATGGTGATCGCCTCGCTGCGTTCAGCCGAGGCGCTCAGCCGCAGCCTGGCCTCGCGCGGATTCGGTTCACACCACCGCCGCAGCGACTGGCAGCCGCTTTGCATGCGCCCGAGCGACTGGCTGGTGCTGGGGATCTTGTTGGCGGCCTTTGCCGGCTACCTCGTGTGGCGCTGTAACTGGGGACTGTCTTTATTGGGCTGACGCCTTGCCTTCGGCTGCCCAGAGCATTCCGCGCGTCATAATGGTGATGATCTGCGGATCCTGCTCAAATACCTGTGCAACATGCCCCAGCGAGCAGTAAAAAACGCGCCCTTTGCCATAGTGCTTTTTCCAGACTACCGGCATGACCGTTTCGCCAAAGTTGGTGGTCGCAAGCACCTCGATGACCGGGTCGACGTGCATATAGTATTGCTCAGAGCACACCTCGAAATCGGTAATGCCCTGCATGATTGGGTCAAAGGGTTTGACCACGTTCACCATGTAGCGCACGCCGTCGTTGCCAGGATGCGCCACCCACTGTCCACCGACCATGTACTGAAACTCGGTCTCGTTGCGAAAGGCGTCGCCCATACCGCCGTGCAGCCCGGCAATGCCAACACCGCTTTTAACCGCCTCAAGCAGCGGGTTGAGTTGGGCGCTCGTGATGGTGCCCATCGTCCATTCGGGGACGATTAGACCAAGCGCTTTAAGCGCCTCGCCATCTAAAAAGGCGTCCAGCGTATCCGAGACCGTTACCTCAAAGCCCTCCTTGCGCAGCGCACCTGCCAGGATATCTGCCACCGGCTTGGGCTCGTGTCCCTGCCATCCGCCCTGGACAATCAATGCTCGTTTCATCTCGCTCCTCGTCCACGATGATACTTTCTTCTACCACCGCACCCGGCACCCGTCAACCCTGGCGCAGTTCGAGGTTTGCCAACCGTTGCGGACAAGCTATACTTTTCCCAATCAGCGCGCCAAACGCCAGTCATGCTCTGCAACAGGTGCTTGAGCCGCTGCCGGATAATTCAGCTGGTTAGACTTGGAGTCCCTATGGCTAAAATGACTTCGCGCGAACGTTTTATCGTCGCCATGCAGCGGGGTATCCCGGATCGCGTCCCCTGCACACCCGATATCTCCAATATGGTCCCCGCCCGGCTGACGGGCAGGCCCTTTTGGGATATTTATTATTACCAGGCACCGCCCTTGTGGCGCGCCTATATCAATGCCGTCAATGAGCTGGGCCTCGACGGCTGGTTTTTCAATGGCTCGCCGCGCTTTACGTACGATATCGACCTCGAGCACGAGCAGCTCGCCTATCACTGGAGCAACGAACGCCTGGTGATCGATTCGCGCATCGGCACCCCTGCCGGTGACCTCACTCAACAGGTGACCTATTACATCGCTGATCCACCCACCGTCACCATCAAACCGATCAAGGATTTCAAGACCGACTGGGCCAAGCTGCGCTACCTGATGCAGGTTCCTACCGGCTATGATGCCTCGATCTGCGAAATCCAGCGCCGTGAACTGGGAGAATCGGGCGCCTTTGGGATGGCGGTCGGCATGCCGGGTTTTCAGGGGTGGTTTGGCCTGGCCGAAGGCACTGCCATGGCGCTGACCTATCTCTACTACGACGAACCAGACCTGATCGAAGAGCTGCGCCAGATGGATGACGCGCGTCAGGTCAAGATGATGGAGATGCAGCTAGAACTCAAGCCCGATTTTATCCTGATCGGCGCCTCGGGGGCGATCACGCTGCAGTCACCGGCGCTTGCGCGCCAGCTTTCGCTGCCGACTCTCAAAAAGCTGTCCCGCATGGCGCGCCAGGCGGGAGTGCTCACCATCCTGCACAGCTGCGGGCTGGAAAAAGACCTGGTCAAGATGTGCGCCGAAGAGACCGAGTTGGATTGCATCAACCCGCTCGAGCCTCCGCCGATGGGCGACTGCAACCTTTCCGAGATCAAGCAGCTCTATGGCGACCGGCTGGCGCTGATGGGTAACCTGCACACCACTGATGTGATGCTGCGTGGGACGGTGAAAGAGGTCGAGCAAGCCGCCAAACAGGCGATCGACGATGCCGGTGCGGGGGGCGGGTTCATCCTCTCAACCGGCGACCAGTGCGGGCGCGACACCCCGCTCGAGAACCTGCGCAAGCTGGTTGAGGTGTGCGAGACATACGGCCGCTACGACTGAGCGAAAGCGCGGCGCCTAAAAGAGACGCTGCGCTTTCTCGTACTCGATGACCGCCTCGATCAACCCGCGGAAGAGCGGATGCGGCGCGTTGGGGCGCGACTTGAACTCGGGATGGAACTGGCAGCCCACCATATAGGGGTGATCGCGCAGTTCGCCGATCTCAACCAGCATGCCATCCGGCGAGAGCCCGCTCCAGACCATGCCAGCCGCTGCGAGCTCGTCTCGGTAGGCGTTGTTGATCTCGTAGCGATGGCGGTGGCGTTCGTTTACCAGGTCTTTCTGGTAGAGCCCCGCGGCGCGCGTGCCCGGCACCAGCTGGCAGGGGTATGAGCCGAGGCGCATCGTGCCGCCCTTGTCCTTGATACCGCGCTGCTCGAGCATCATATCCACCACCGGCATGGGGGTATTTTCGTCAAACTCTGAGCTGTTGGCAGCGGCGTTGCCAATGACATGGCGCGCGAAATCGATCACCATCACCTGCAGCCCCAGACACAAGCCCAGGTAGGGCACCTTGTTTTCGCGCGCATAACGCGCGGCAGCGATCTTGCCGGCTACGCCGCGTTCGCCAAAACCGCCCGGCACCACAATGCCGTCCACGCCGGCCAGCACCTGGCTGCAGTTTTCGCTGTCGAGTTGCTCGGAATCGATCCACTCGAGTTCCAGGCGGCGATGTAAAAAGCTGGTGGCGTGCAGCAGTGACTCGCTGACGCTCAGGTAGGCATCGTGCAAGCCGACATATTTGCCCACCAGAGCGATACGCACGGTCGGCCCAGGCTCGAGGATGTTTGTGACCATCTTTTGCCACGCGCTCATGTCGGGCGGACGCACATCCAGCTTGAGGCGGCGCACAAGATACTCACCCATGCCATATTGCTCAAGCTCGAGTGGCACCTGGTAGATCGTCTTGGCGGTTACCAGTGGAATGACGGCCTCGCGATCGACATCCGCAAAAAGCGCGATTTTATCGAGGTTGCCTTCGCTGATCGGATAATCGGCGCGGCATACCAGCACATCCGGCATAATGCCGATACTGCGCAGCTCGCGCACAGAGTGCTGGGTGGGCTTGGTCTTTAGCTCGTTGGTCGAGGCGATATAGGGCACCAGTGTCAGATGGACATAGCAGGTATTGTTATAGCCCACGTCCTTGCGCATCTGGCGGATGGCCTCGAGAAAAGGCAGGCCTTCGATATCGCCGACAGTACCGCCCACTTCGACGATCACGATCTCAGCCCTGGACGAGTCAGCCACCGCCATAATGCGGCGCTTGATCTCGTCGGTAATGTGCGGGACTACCTGTACGGTGCCGCCCAAAAAGTCGCCGCGCCGTTCTCGCGCCAGCACTTCGGAATAGATGCGCCCGGTGGTGACGTTTGAGTACTTGCCAAGCGATACATCGACAAAGCGCTCATAGTGACCCAGGTCGAGATCAGTCTCGGTGCCGTCGTCGAGCACAAAGACCTCGCCGTGCTGGAAAGGTGACATGGTGCCCGGATCGACGTTGAGGTAGGGGTCGAGTTTTTGGATGACGACGGAAAGCCCACGGGCTTTGAGCACCTGCCCGATCGATGCGGCGGTGACCCCCTTGCCCAACGAGGACACAACACCGCCAGTACAAAAGATGAATCGCGCCATGGGGCCTCCGCGTTGCAAGAATGCTCAACTCGGGAGAGCAGTATAACTCGAGCTCCAGCTCCTTACAAATGCAAGTCCGATCCAGGCCAGCATAACATCAGGCAACCAATGAAAGTAATTGACAAGAACGATATCGTGAAACGGATATTAAACCTATGGGTACATACGCCCTAACGTGCGCGGAAAAGCGATCGTCTCGCGGATATGATGGATGCCGCACAGGTAGGTAACCGTACGTTCGATGCCCAAGCCAAAGCCCGAGTGCGGTACCGAGCCATAACGACGCAGATCGAGGTACCACTCATAGGCCTCGCGCGGCAGCTGGTGCTCGGCAATGCGCGCCTCCAGCAGTTCCAGGCTGGCGATGCGTTCTCCGCCACCGATGATCTCTCCATACCCCTCGGGCGCCAGCAGGTCGGCCGAAAGCGACAGCTCGGGGTTTTCGGGGTCGGCGGCCATGTAAAAGGCCTTACACTTGGCCGGGTAGCGGTGCACAAAGACGGGCTTGTCGTAGCGCGCAGCGATGGCCACCTCGTGCGGCGCCCCGAAATCCTCGCCCCACGCCAGTTCCTCGCCAGCCTCCTTGAGCAGCTGCAGAACATCGTTATAACTGATGCGCGGGAAGGGCGGCACGATCTGTTCGAGCTTGGTCGTGTCACGCTCGAGGATCTGTAACTCTTCCTTGCAGCTCTCCAGCACGCGCATCACCACATACGAGAGCAGCTCTTCTTCGACGCGCAGGCACTCTTCCAGTCCGGCATAGGCCATCTCGGGCTCAACCATCCAGAATTCGATCAGGTGGCGGCGGGTCTTGCTTTTTTCGGCGCGAAAAGCCGGTCCAAAGCAATAGGTGCGCCCAAAGGCCATGATGGTGGCCTCGTTGTAGAGTTGGCCGGATTGTGTGAGATAGGCCTTTTCGCCAAAGTATTCCGTCTCAAAGAGGGTGGTAGTGCCCTCGCAAGCCGAGGGCGTCAGGATCGGGCAATCCACCAGCAGAAAGCCCTGGTTATCTAAATAGTCGCGGATGGCCCTGACCACTGCGGCGCGTACCCGCAGCACGGCCCACTGTACCCGCGAGCGCAGCCACAGGTGGCGGTTATCCATCAAAAAGTCGATGCCGTGCTCTTTGGGGGTGATAGGGTAATCCTGTGCGAGCTGCACGATCTCGACATTGCTGAGCGCCAGCTCATATCCGCCGGGCGCGCGCGGCTCCTGCTGGACGGTGCCCGTCACGATCAGCGACGATTCTTGCGTCACCACCTGGGCCGCCTGAAAGGCTTCTGCCGGCAGGGCTTTATTAAAGGCCACTGCCTGGATCAGTCCGCTGCCATCGCGCACCATCAGAAACTGCAGGCGCCCTTTGTCGGTCTTGTTATACAGCCACCCGCGGATGGTGACTTCCTGGCCGACGAAATTCGCCACATCGCGAATCAATACGCTGGACATCCTGGTTCCTCCTTGTCCATCAAGCGGCAAATGGCAGCAGACGCGCCAGGCGACTGCACAACCGCGAGAGAGGGATGACACGCTCGATCACCTGCTCTTCCTGAGCATCAAACACGTGTAAAAGCTGCATGAGCACAATATAGGCGACGGCACCCACCAGGAGTGCTGCCAGGCGCCAAACTCCCGAACTGAGCGCCAGCAAGACAGCCAGCGGTAATGCCGCCAGGACGGATTTCCATACCAGCGCCAGCCAGTTGATCGGCCTGAGATAGCGGCGTATGCCGATGTAAAAAGGGATCAGCAGCACCAGCTCGGAAACCACAGTGATGTAGGCCGAGGCCATATAACCGATACGCCGGATCAGCACCAAGTTGGCGATGATGTTGAACACCAGCCCGATGGTAAAAGCCAGGGTCAGGTAGCGCTGCTGGCCGAGGGCAATCAGCACATATTGCGTGACAGAATTGATGAAACCCATCGGCATATACCACACCATGATGCGCAGGATGCTGGTGGCATAAGGCTGGTACTGTGAGCCCCCCAGGATGGTGATTAGCGGGCTGGCAAACGCCCAGCCCAGCAACGCCCCTGGGAAGGCTACCGTCAACAGCAGTTTGATCGAGAGGATATAGGCACGATACAAACTATCTTTGGATTCAGCGGCATAGCGCGACATCAGCGGAAAGATCGCCATAGTGAAAAAGGCCGGCACGATGCCTACCGCATCGATATACTTGTAGGCTGTGCTATACCAGCCCACCACGCGGATATCGGGCACCATCCATTCCAGCAAGATAACCGCTACCTTGAAAAGGAGCGTCGCCAGCAGGTTGTTGAGCATCAGCGGAAAGGATTCAGCCAGCATGGCTCGCTGAAAGGCAGGGTCCCATTCCAGGCGCGGTTTAAGCGCCAGCTGCCGCAGCAGCAGCACAAAGATCAACAGGGTGATCAGGTTGGTGATAATCGAGACTACCGCCAGGCCGATAAAGCTGGTAGCCATCAGGAGCGCAATGGCACCTA
>Ga0123333_10000475_pt1 | contig 44945 bp, 32 predicted proteins | sample BioC12SIPDNA_3_FD_89957 | JGI IMG/M metagenome (GOLD analysis project Ga0123333, IMG submission 89957) | Anaerobic biogas reactor microbial communites from Washington, USA - Biogas_R2_B C12 SIP DNA | ecosystem: Engineered > Bioreactor > Anaerobic > Unclassified | place: Washington, USA...
CCGCCGACACGCTCCTGGAGTGCATCCGCGCCGCGCAGCGGCTGGAAGCGCTCCACGCGCAGCACGACGCCACGCTGCGGCCCGAGGCGTGGGAGCACGAAATCGCCGGCGTGCGCCGGGCCTACGTCGAGTACGGCGGATCCTTTTGGCGCGGCTTCTCCGGCGAGTTCCGCGAGGCGCGCAAGGCGCTGGCAGCGCTCTGTGTCGACAAGCTCCCGCGCGGCGTCGAGCGCCAGCGCGCGCTGGTTCTGGCGATTGACGAGGCCCAGCGGCTGGCGCAGCAGATCGCGCGGAGCGACGCGCTTTTGCGACGGCTCTTCGGGGGCGCCTGGATCGGGCCCCACCGCGATTGGGCGCGGCTCGAGACGGTCACGCTGTGGCTGGCGGCGCTCCACCGCGACGTGGCGCTCGCCGACATGCCCCCCGGGATCGTCACCTATCTGGCAAGGGCGCTCGACCGCGGGTTCCTCAGGCAGGCAGGGGCGCGGCTGGCCCGCGCGCTGGCCACGCACCAGGCCGCCGGCGAGGCGGTGCGCGATGAGGTGCGGCTGGACGAGGGCCTTCGCTTCGGGGAGGGCCTTCAGGGCAGCGACGGCCTGCGCTTTGGCGAGGGCGCGCGCTCCGGTGCGGCCCCGCCGAACGGCGAGGGTGCGCGCGCCGCCGGCACGCTGCCCTACGACGATGCCGCGGCTTCCGGCCATGCCGCGCTTGCAGGCGATGCCGCCCCTGTAGGCGATGCCTCGCCCGTGGGCGGGGGCCCGGCGGGCCTGCCACCTGAGGGGGTGCGCCCTGACGGCACCGGCCCTGCCGAGCAGGTTGGCCTCATTTGGCTGCCCTATGGCGCGCAGCAGGCGCTGCTCGAGGCGTGGGCCGCCAGTCCGGACCGCATCCAGGAGATCGTGACCTACAACGACCGCGCCCGCCAGCTCCGCGAGGCCGAGCTGGGTGGCGTCGTCGACGTTGCGGCGCGCTGGCCCGCGGCCGGCCGCCACCTGGTGCATCTCTTCGAGCGGACGTGGTACGAGGACCTGCTCGACGTGGCGATCGCGCGGTCGCCCGAGCTGGCGACCTTCGAGGGTGACGCCCACACGCGCTGCGTGCAGCTCTTCCGCGAGCTCGACCGGCGCCAATTCGACTACAACCGCGCCCGCCTGGCGGCGCTGCACTGGCGGCACCTGCCCCGGTCCGCGTCCGACGGGCAGATGGGCATCCTCAAACGCGAGTTCGAGAAGAAGCGGCGCCACTACCCGATCCGCAAGCTGATGCAGACCGCGGGCAACGCCGTGCAGGGGCTCAAGCCGGTCTTCATGATGAGCCCGCTCTCGGTGGCGATGTACCTGCCGCCGGGGAGCGTCACCTTCGACCTGGTGGTCTTCGACGAGGCCAGCCAGGTCAAGCCCGCCGACGCCTTCGGCGCGCTGCTGCGGGGCCGCCAGGCCGTCGTTACCGGCGACCAGAAGCAGCTCCCGCCCACCAGTTTCTTCGAGCAGATCGTCGTGGCGAGCGAGGAGGAGGACGAGAGCCCCACCGCCGATATGGAGAGCATCCTGGGACTCTTCGCGGCCCAGGGCGCACCCCAGAAGATGCTCCGCTGGCACTACCGCAGCCGCCACGAGTCGCTCATCGCCGTCTCCAATTACCAGTTCTACGAGAACGGCCTGGTCGTCTTCCCCAGCCCCGACCGGGCGCGCGAGGATATCGGGCTCTTCTTCCACCACCTGCCCGGCACCCACTACGACCGCGGCAAGAGCGCGACCAACCGCGGCGAGGCGCGCATCGTGGCCCAGGCGGTGATGGCCCACGCGCGCGAACGCCCGCACCTCACGCTGGGGGTGGCGGCGTTCAGCGTGGGGCAGAGCAACGAGATCCAGGACCAACTGGAGCGGCTCCGGCGCCAGGACCCCAGCTACGAGGCGTTCTTCAACAGCCACCCGCACGAGCCCTTCTTCGTCAAGAACCTGGAGAACGTGCAGGGCGACGAGCGTGACGTCATCTTCATCAGCGTGGGGTACGGGCGCACGGCCGAGGGGAACGTGGCGATGGCGTTCGGCCCGCTCAACAATGAGGGCGGCGAGCGCCGGCTCAACGTGCTGATCACGCGGGCGCGCTATCGCTGTGAGGTTTTCAGCAACATCACCAGCGACGACATCGACCTGCGGCGCACGCAGGCGCCGGGCGTCGTGGCGCTCAAGCGCTTCCTGAAGTACGCACAGACGGCGGATCTCGATCTGCCCACGGCGAGCGGACGCGGGCCCGAGTCGCCCTTCGAGGCCGACGTGATGGCCGTGCTGCGCGAGCGGGGGTATCTGGTCGAGCCGCAGGTGGGGTCGGCGGGCTTCACGATCGACCTGGCCGTGGTGGACGGCCGGCGCCCGGGCCGCTACCTGCTGGGAATCGAGTGCGACGGCGCGACCTATCACCGTGCCCGCTCCGCGCGCGACCGGGACCGGCTGCGCCAGGAGGTGCTGGAGGGCCTGGGCTGGCGCATCCACCGCATCTGGAGCACCGACTGGTTCAACCACCGCGAGCGCGAGATCGACCGGCTGATGGGCGCGATCGAGCAGGCGCTATTGGCGACGCCGGCCGGCTCGCTGCCCGGCCCGGCGGGGAGCACCGCGAATCCGGGTCCTGGCGCTGGGCAGGGTGGGGTGCCCGCCGCGCGAGCGACTACGCATACGCCCGCCGCAGACGCGCGCACGGAGCACGCAGACGGGCGGACGGCGCACGCAGACGGGCGCGTGCCCCCCGCAGACGGGCGCATGCCCCCCGCGGACGGGCGGACGGCGCAGGCCGGTTTGCCCACGGCGCCAACGCCGCGCGCGGCCGCGCCCAGATCGCAACCCGCCTCGCCGGCGCCGCGGGCGGGCACCGGCCCCAGGGCCGCGACCCTGATCCGGCGCGCCGAGACGCGCACCAATGCCGCGGCGACGCAGATCCAGCCGTACCGCCAGGCCGAGCTGACGCTGCGCCTCGGGGGCCGGGCGTTCCACGAGGTCCGGCCCTCACAGATGGCGTCGTGGGTGGCCAGGGTCGTCGAGGTGGAGGGGCCTGTGAGCCCAGACCTGCTCGTCTACCGCCTCTGCCGCGCGGCCGGGGTTGGCCGGGCGGGGTCGCGGATCCAGCGGGCGATCTCGCAGGGCATCGCACACGCCGAACGCGCCGCGAAGGTCGTGCGCCGCGGGCGGTTCATCTGGCCGCGGGCCATGGCCCGGCCCCCGGTGCGCGACCGGTCGGCGCTGCCCGTCGCCCAGCGCAAGATCGAGCTGGTGGCCCCCGAGGAGATCGCTGAGGCGGTCGTGATTGTCGTGGGCGACGCGATGGGCATGGCCGAGGCGGAGATCCCGCGCGCGGTGGCGCGGCTGCTGGGGTTCGGCCGCAGCAGCGACGCGCTCGAGACCGCCGTGGCCCGTGCCGTGGCCGGGCTGCGCGAGAGCGGCGCGCTAGCGGAGCAGGGCGACAGCCTCGTGCTGGGCGATGTGGAACGCCCAGACTTCCGGTGAACCGCGATCGCCTCGCCCGTCGGCTGCACGAGATGCGCAACCGCGCCGGCGACCTGCACAACCCGGGCGCAATCCGACAGGCGGCCCCCCCGCAACAGCGCTCGCGTGGCACCGCTCTCCCCCAAACAACGCTCGCACGGGACCGCTGGACTGCGCTCCGCGACGGCGGGTTTCGTTCTAGCAGACAGCCGCGCGGGGCGACGCTCTGTCCCCCCGCCGTCGCCCCGCGCGCTCGACCCGCCCTCCCGCCCCTCGTCGCTCTCGCTCCCCGCTCCTTGCTCCTTGCTCCTCTCGCTCTACCCGCTGCAGTACTTCGCAGCGAAGAGCAGTGCCCCGAAGACCATCACGAGGACCAGGACCGTGCTACACCCGCCCCCGGTGTTCTCCACCCGGTCGTACCCGTACCCGTACCCGTCATCGACCACGTACCGGCGGCGGGGCGCCGGGCGCGTGCTCCGCGCCGACCCCGACGCTGCCGAGATGGCGAGCGCGGTCGCCAGGCCTCCCGCGTAGCCCACAGCGAGCAGAACCAGCCAGAACTCGAGTGTATTGGTGTTCATCGCGGCCCTCCTTCCTGTGACGGTGAGGCACAAATCCTAACCTTTCATGCCCATGGTAAGGAGTTTTTGCCATTTTGTCAATAGCGTGAGCCGATATCCGGAGTATTTCGTGACATGCTGACACAGTGTGTTGACAAAATGTCACGTTCGTGGTATAGTAGGGTTGGTTATTAGTTTACGGTATCATCGTAGGATAGAATCGCTCTGGGTGGTGTGGATGCAGGAGTTCCATCAGGTACTCGCCGAGTTCCGTAAGCGCTCTGATCTGTCGCAGAGCGACCTGGCCCGGCGAATCGATCTCAGTCCCAGCTACGTCAACCGGCTGGAGAGCGGCGAGCGGAAGCCCACAAGCCGCACGATGGTCCTCGCCATTGCCCATGCGCTCGATCTCCGGCTGCCCGAGATCGACACGCTCCTGGTCAGCGCGGGCTATGCCCGCGAGTCCGAACCCGTGGCCGAGGCACATCCCCTCATCGGTCTCGTGGCCGAGATCCTGGACGACACCACCGTCCCTCCCAATCAGATTGAGGCGCTCCGGTTTCTGGTGGAGGCCATCGACAGGGAGCGGCACAAGGGCGGAGAGGCGCCCCCCAAGAGCTGACGTCTACCCGACGCGCGCCGGCCCCTTGCCCCGGGAGCCCGGCGCGTTCCATTCGAGTGAGGTATCTATGTCGCATCGACCGCACGCGCTCACGAGGCCTTCCTGTGATTGAGAGAGGGCTTGGCGAACAGAGTCGCTTTATCACGTACGTCTTGCTGATCGGCCGCGCCCTGTCTACGCTGGCGGAGTACCGCCAACTGGCCGACTATCGCCGCCCCGCCGATTTCCGGCAGCTCCCCGAGTACCGCCAGCCGGCCGAGTTCCGCCGCCAGTTCGACGAGGAGCGCCCGCAGACGTTGAGCGATGTCCAGCGGGGGCGCCTGAGCCAGGCGGCGGACCACTTGCGCCGGGCCGCCCGCGCACATGCCAGCCTCGACGTGGCCGCGGGCCAGGGCCTGCCCGATCTCGAGGCCGTGCAGATCTACCAGTCGGTCTACGAGGCGGTGGCGCTTGCCGGGATTCGGGCCGGCGACCGCGTGGCCGAGACCATCGCCGGGCTCATCGCCACGCTCGATCGCATCGTCGAGGGCGCGCCTGTCGCCGCCATCGACGAGCAGAGCCTCAACGACCTCGAGCGCGTGCTGGACACGCTCGCGGTCATCTATTCGCACCGGGCCGAACGCGCCAACACCGCCGACACCTTCGAAAGCCTGCTTCAATGGCCCCAGCCACTGCTCATTTGGATGTAGACTATCTCGCCTCAGCGGCGATCCATCAAGCGCTCACCCTGGGGGATTCCCTCCGGGAGCTGCGTGCGCGGGAGTATGCTACCCAGACCCCACTGATCCTGCTCGATCTGCTCGAGGGCATCGTCGACGACGTTCGCGACCAGCTGCTGGAGCTCACCGCAGGCCGTCCACTGGAAGCTGCCCGGCGGATGGAGCTGCGCGGCCTGGGGCAGGCGCTCGACCAGGTGACCGAGCTCTCGGAGTACGTGGTGCGCTGCGCCGACGCCGACGTGCCCTGGGGCCTCGTCTATCCCCTGGAGCTCTTTTGCCGCCAGCTCACCCCCGAGTCGCGCATGATCATCTATCCCGCCTGGCGCCACGGCTATACCTATGGCGAACTGATGGGCACGCTCTACCGCATCATGCGCAGCGTCCGCGAACTGCCTGAGGGCGAGTTTCTACCGGGTTACCCGCGCTTTCTGGCGGTCTTCTCCTTCCCGCCCATCCAGGGTCCCAACATCCTGCAGAACGCCGCCTGGGGCCACGAGATCGGCCACCATCTGGACACGGTCTTCAACGTCTCGGCTGAGGTGTTGAAGGCGCCGGCCTTTGTCCAGCGCGCCGGCGGCGTCCTGACCGCGGCCCAGGTCGAGGCGCCCAGGGCCGCCCGCGCCCCCCAGGGCCAGTTCGACCCCAACTACGAGCGCGTGAGCCATCTCACGCCCATCGTCAAGATCCTCGGTGGGTGGGTGGCGGAGCTTGTCGCCGATATCTTCTCGGTGCACGTCTTTGGCCCCGCCAGCCTCTTCGCCTTCTCCGAGATTCCCTCGGCCCTGGCGTGGAGCGAGCCCAGTTGGTCCCATCCGCCCAGCTGGCTGCGCATCGCCGCGATGCTCGACGAGCTGCGCTATCTGGGATACGATGCGCTCCTCGACGCGGCGCAGTCCACCGGCCACCGTGCCGCGATGTGCGCCGCCGTCGGCGAGCGGCTCGCGACGCTGGCGCAGGTCGCGGCGCGCGGCGCGGTCGAGCCCGCCACCGGGCGCTTCTTCGCGTCCATCACCGGCGTCTTCGCCGGCGCCCGCGGCGAGATGGCGTCGCACGTCCGTGGGGTCGTCCGCGACTGGGCCTGCCGTGCCGAACGCATCGCCGGCGACGTCTTCGAACTGGTGGAGCGGCTGGATAACGTGATCCCGCCCTGCGAGGTCGACCTGCCCGGCGAGCTCGTGGGGCGCGCCACCACGCTCGCCGCGATCGTCAACGCCGGGTGGTTCTATCGCATCTGGCGCAGCCTCGACCGGGCGCCGCGCGACGGCACCGAGGCGCGCGAGCTGCACGCGGAGCTGGCGCGCCTCAACGAGCTCGTGCTGAAGGCCATCGAGCTCAGCGCCGCCAAGCGCCAGCTCACCGAGGTCGGCGGAGGCGTGGATGATGCCCTTTAGGATGGATGGTGTGCTCACCCGGCCCGATCTCGTGGCGCGGCTGACCGCGCCGGTGGCCGAGCGCCTGGTGGTCACGCCGCTCACCGATCCCGAGCGCCAGATCGGCTCCAACACCATCGATTTGAAGCTGGGGACCGAGCTGCTGGTGCCACGCCACGGGCGGACCGCGTATCTGGACCTCCACCAGCGAACCGAGGCCATCGCCGCGTCGTTGGAGGCGGCTCACGAACGCATCCCCCTGCAGATCGGCGACGAGTTCATCCTGCACGAGCACCAGTTCGTGATGGCCACGACGCTGGAGTACGTCGGCATGCCGCAGAATCTGGCGGGGTACGTGATGGGCCGCTCGTCGTGGGAGCGCGCCGGGCTCCACGTGCGACCGGCGCGGGTCGCGCCCGGCTACCGCGGCTGCATCCAGCTCCAACTGGTCAGCCACAAGGACCTGCCGATCACGCTGGTCACCGGGGCGCGCATCTGCCAGCTCATGCTCTTCCCGGTCTCCAATCCCGTCAGCAGCGAGACGCCCAACCCCGTGCGGGCGCGGCCCTACTTCTCACCGATTCTGGACGACGAGGAGCTGGTGCAGCTCCAGCAGAGCCGCCGCGGCTTCATCCTCGGCGTCGTGGGCACGCTCGCGTCGGGCCGGTCGTTGTTGGCCGAGCACCTGGCGCGCGTGCACGGCTTCGTCCACCTTTCGCTCTCCACGCAGCTCTATGCGGAGGCGCGCCAGCGTGGCCGCCGCCCCACGCTCGCGGCCATGCAAGAGCTGGGGAACGCCCTGCGCCACGCCAACGGCAGCAGCGTCCTGGCCGACCGGCTGCGGGGCGACATCCAGGAGCTCCAGCGCGTCAGCAACCTGGTCATCACCGGGATCAAAAACGTGGCGGAGGTGGAGGCGCTCAAGCGGTGGTCGAACTTCCGCCTGATCGCCGTCGATGCTCCTGTGGAGCGCCGCTATGGCTGGTATCTCGATGCCAACCGTCTCACCGAGCCCGACCTCTCGCCCGCCGCGTTCGCCGAGTTCGACCGGCGCGACCGCGGCGTTGGGGAGCCGCCCTGGGGCCAGCAGGTCGACGCCTGCATGAGGCTGGCGGATCGCACCTACACCCGCGACGGCGCCATCAGCGAGCTCTACCAGAAGCTCGACGCCTACCTCGACGAACTCCGCGGCATGCTCCTCTGAGATCGGGCCGGCGCCCTGCCCATCAGGGCAGCGTGCCGACCGGCGTCGGCGTCACCGGCGTGACTGCCGTGGTCGACGTCCGGCGACCCAGGCCGAACCACAGCCCGCTCACGATGAGCAGCGCCGCCAGCAGCCCTGCGACGGCGTAGCGCAGCACGGTGTCACGAACGCCGGCGACCAGCCAGCTCACCAGTGTAAGGATCGCGAGCGCCAGCGCGACCGAGATCGTGAGTACCAGCGGAGTCAAGAAGTCATCCATCAGGTCGAGCACCACCGACGTCGCCGCCATGTTGGCCTCGCCATAGATGGCCAGTTGCGCAGTCAGTAGCCGGTTTCCGATCACGAGCCCAGCGACCATGCCCACGGTCAGCAGACTCAACGCGGCCAGGATGAGCGGCAGCGCTGGCGGGCGCCGCCCGGCACTGCCGGTGGGGATCGCACGGCGGGTCTCTTGGTTGGGTGTCATCGTTGCCTCCTGGAGCACCTAGAAGCAGCTCCAGCCCCCATACTACAGGATCGCGGCGTCCCCGTCACCTGTGGAGATCTACAGGACCAAGTGCCTGTATCAACCCAGCCGCTCCGCCGGACCACGTCTGAGACATATGTGCCTAACCGGGCTCTGCTGCTGCGGAGCCGCCGTCGGGAGGGGCACACCTTAGGCCGGCGCGGGGCGAGGGCGCCCGCCTTCGCCCCGCGCCGGTCACAGCACGCTCAGGCCAGGCGACCGCCTTCCAGCTTCGCCTGCAACGCCTCGAGCGCGTCCCACTCGCCGTCGCTTGCGAGCTGCGCCTGCTGAGGCCAGGTCCCCGGATCGGCCATGCTGAAGCGCGGCCCGCCGGAGCTGAGGATCTCGCGCAGCATCTCCACCGGAGTCGCCGCGAGCTGGGCGAAGGTGAAGATACCGTGCTCGTTGAGCAGCCCGTTGATCTTGGCCCCGATCCCCTCGAGGCGGGTCAGGTCATCCGGCTTGGCGGGCTCCGCGGCCGGAGGCGCCACGGCGATCTCAACCTCGGGCGCGCGGCTGGCGAACACGCCCGAATCGGGCTCCGTCATCGCGACGTCAGCCTCCGGCGCGCGGCTGGCGAACACGCCCGAATCGGGCTCCATCGCCGCGACGTCAGCCTCCGCAGCCGTGGCGTGCGTGGGCGCCTCAACTGCCGCTGCGACCGCCGGCGCGCCGACGCTCAGACGCTTGACTTCGGCGTCCAGATCCATCGCCTGCGCCCGGCACGCATCCAGTTCGGCCTGCAGTGCCCCCACGTCGACGGCCTGCGCCTTCAGCGACGCGATCTCGCTGTCTGCTGTCTCCAGGCGCGCCGACGCATCGCGAAGGTCGCTGACTTGCGTCCTCAGCCAGTCCAGCTCCACGTTCGCGCCATCCAGCCGCACCTGGACATCCTTCATCTCATCGAGCTGCCCTTGCAGGTCCGCCGTCTGGCTTTGGGCGCCCTCGAGACGTGCCTGCAGGTCGTGCATCTCCGTCACCTGGGCCTTCAGCGCCTCGACCTCGGCATTGGAGCTCTCGAGGTGCGCCTGAAGCTCTCGCTGGTCCACGAGCTGCGTCCTAAGCGCGGCGGTCTCCGCGTGGGCGCGTTCCAGCTCGGCATTGAGCCGCGCTTCCGCCGCCACCTTGCCCCGGTACCAGATGAGGTAGCCGATGATCAGGCCGATGACCAAGCCCACCACGACGCCGATCAGAAAGCTAAGCCAATCCATGTCACCCTCCTTCGTTCACTACCACCGCCCTGAGTTGATCGAATGGGTCAATCCATCATGTATCATTGTACTACCGATCCTACCAAATGGCCGGGCAGGTCTGGGCGCACGCTCTCGCAGAGCCAATAGTGCGCGGGCCGCCACGCCCGCTCGACCAGTCGGGCGCTCCGCCCAGACCATGTCTGGGCCACATCCCTTGCCGGGCTCTGCCGCGGCAGAGGCGCGTCCCAGCGCCACGAAGCGAGCCCGCGGCCGCAACGCCCGCTCGACCAACCGGGCGCTCCGCCGGGACCCTGTCTGGGCCATATCCCTGGCCGGGCTCTGCCGTGGCAAGTGCACCCGGGGCGGGCGCCGCTTTGCCCTTCCTGTCTCCGCGCCTATACTTGGCCGCATGCAATACTACAAGCCGTCGGGCGATCTCAACGTGGGCGACTGCATGCCGTTCTTCCACGACGGCCTCTTCCGGCTCTTCTACCTGATCGACGAGGGGCACCACCACGCGCTCGGTGGGTTGGGGGGCCATCAGTGGGCACAGGCGACCTCGCGCGATCTGGTCACCTGGACCCACCACCCGCTCGCCATCGCCATCACCGACGAGCGCGAGGGGTCGATCTGCACGGGCTCGGTGCTCTATCACGCGGGCACCTACTACGGCTTCTATGCCACGCGGATGCGCGACTGGACCCAGCACCTGAGCCTGGCGACCAGCCGCGACGGGGTCCACTTCGACAAGGTCGAGCCCAACCCCTTCGCCTCGCCGCCGCCGGGCTACAGCCCCTACGACTACCGCGACCCCTGCGCCTTCTACAGCCCTGCCGATGGCCGTTTCCATCTGCTCGTCACCGCCTCGCTGGCGGCGTATGCGGTGCCGGGGCGCGGCGGCTGCCTGGCGCATCTGGTCTCCGCCGACCTGGCGTGCTGGGAGGTGCGCGAGCCCTTCATCATCCCCGGCCTTCCCGGCGCGCCGGAGTGCCCGGACTACTTCGGGTGGCGCGGGTGGTACTACCTGATCTTTAGCAACGAGGGGATCGCGCGTTACAGGATGTCGCGCGGGCCCTTTGGCCCGTGGCTGCGCCCGCCGGTCGACACGCTCGACGGCCCCGCCGCGCGTGTGATGAAGACCACGGCCTTCACCGGGGATCGCCGCATCGGCGTCGCCTGGATCGGCACGCGCGAGGGCGACCGCGACGACGGCGGCTTCCAGTTCGGGGGCAACGCCCTCTTCCGCGAGCTGGTTCAGCGCCCCGACGGCACGCTCGGCGCGAGCTTTGTGCCCGACATGGCGCCTGCGGGCGAGCCGCTGCCCGCGCTGCGCATCGAGCCGCTGGGACTCGGCGCATCGGCCGAGGGCGACCGCATCCATCTCTGCGCGGGCGCGCCCCTGGCCGCGGGGTCGGGCGCTCACCGCGAGCCGCCGGCGTTGCGGGCGTGGCCGCCCGTGCCCACCGGCGCCGCCCCTGGCGACGCTACGGAACCCGGCCCTGTCGCCGCGGCTGTTGGCGAGCCCGAGTGCGACTCCGCGCGCGGGCCGCATGCCGGCGCGGGCCTCGCCGCAGCCCGTTTGACTGGTGTGCCGCGCCGCGCGCGGATCGCGCTCCACGTCACGCCGGCGCCCGGCACCGCGGGCTTCGGCCTGCGCCTCCGCGCGGGCGAGGCCTTCGACGAGGGCTACGCCCTGGACTTCGCGCCCCACGACGCGACCGTCCGCTTGAACCAGCAACGGCTCACCGGTGTCGCCGGGCTCGATCGCCCGTTCGACCTGGAGATCGTGCTCTACGACGACCTCATCGATGTCCGCGTCGACGCCGGCGGCGGTCATAGCCGCACCCTCACCGACCGCTGCCCACAGCGCGTGGGGGAGTCCGCGTACGTGTACGTGGCGGACGGCGAAGTCGCGGTGTCGGGCGTCGTGGTCGAACGTCTCGGATCCGAGGTCACGCGCGGCGCCGCGCTTCGGACGCCGGCCCCCGGCCAACCCGTCACGTGAACCGTGCCTCACCGTAATCCTGTCCCAGGAGCTTGCTATGCACATCACCCATGACCTGCACGTCCATACTTACCTGTCGTCGTGTTGCAGCGACAAGGCCCATCAAATCCCACGCGAGATCCTCCGTATCGCGGAGGAGATGGGGACCACGACCATCGGCTTCTCCGACCACCTGTGGATGAACCCCGACGTCGCGCCTTCGGACTGGTACCGGCCCCAGGACGCGACCCAGGTGGCGCGCTTGCGCGCCGACCTGGCCCAGATCGACACGCCGGTGCGCACCATGGTGGGCTGCGAGGCCGACATGCGCGCGCCCGGCGCCTTCAGCATCACCCCGGCCTTCGCCGAGAGCCTCGACCACGTCCTGCTCGCGTGTAGCCACTTCCACATGCGCGACTTCGTGGTCCAGCCTGCCAGCCACGCCCCGCGCGACGTCGCCGAGCACCTGCTGGCCTTCTTCGCCTCGGGCGTGACCTCGGGCCTGCCCACCTCCATCGCGCACCCCTTCGTGCCGCTGGGGCACATCGAGGACCTCGACGCCATCGTCGCCAGCATCTCCGACGCCGAGTTCACCGACGTCTTCGGCCTCGCCGCCGAGCACGGCGTGGCCCTGGAGATCACGGTCGACTATCTGCCGCCCGCCCCGGGCACCGGATCGGCCTCGTTCTCGGTCGAGACGCCGCTACGGCTGCTCACGCTGGCCAAGGCTGCCGGGTGCACGTTCACCTTCGGCAGCGATGCCCACAGCCCTGCCCGCCTGCGCGATCTGCCGAGGCTGGCGTTCTTCGCCGGCGCGCTGGGGCTGACGGAGGCGGATCTGCATCCGGTGGTACGGGGCTAGAACAACAGTTAACAGTTTTCAGTTGTCCGTTGTCAGTTGGCGGAGGGGCGGAGAGGTGGTCCGAAGGCGATAATCCCATGCCGGCAGGGCGGAGACCTGGGTGGGTCTCGGCGGCTTTGGAGCTCGTAGCGCTGCTCAGTGGCGCGTGACGCGGTAGTGGAGCCAGAGGAAGTTGTTGGGCTGCGGCGTGGCGGCGACGAGCTCCAGAACGGCCGGGCGCTCGTCGGAGGCCAGGTCGGGGCAGTCGGCCAGGGTGGGCGTGCGGTGGCCCCCAATGAGCACCGGCTGCACGAGCAAGTGGATCTCGTCGATCAAGCCGGCGCGGAGCATCGCGCCGTTGAGCGTGCCCCCGCCCCACAGGCGCACGGCCCGGATGCCGAGCTTCTCGTAGAGCGAGTGGAGCGCGCTCGCCAGGTCCGCGTGAGCCTCGCCGCCGATGAGGTAGGGGATCTGCTCGCGGTGTAGGAAGGCCAGGTGCTCCGGCGGGGCTGCGTGCGAGACGAGATGGAGGATGTGGTTGCCGGGGGTCTCGGTGGCCTTGTAGCCGCCGCGACAGCGGCCGCGGCCGTCGACCAGGACGGCCCACGTGCGGGTGGCCGCGACGACCTCTTCGGGTAGGTAATCCTCGTGAAGCGCTGTGGGGTCGCCCGCGAAGGGCGGCAGCGCGCGCAGCGGCACACCAGGCCGCTCGACCGTGCCGCTGCCCATCATAGTGGCCGTGGGGTGCCACGCCGCCTCGATGGCGGCCTCTACCCTGGCCCACAGCCCGGCGTCCTCCGGAATGGCCTCCTCGGCGGGGTGGTGGTCGAACATCGTCAGCCCTGGCCCCAGCGCGATTCTGCCGTCGATCGACACTGCCATCTGCATCACGACGTGGGGGCGGTGGTTGTTGTTCATCTTGCTCACTCTCCTTGACCCATGATCTGGTCTCTGCCGCCTTCTGACTTTCCGGCGGTACGGTGGGCCGGCGCCGTCACGACTCTCATACCGGCGCAAACCGCTTCAGGAAGTCGCGGTCGAGTGTCACGCCCAGGCCTGGGCGGTCGGGGATCGCCAGGTAGCCATCCTCGACGGTGAACTGCTCGTGCGTCACGCCGGCGCGCAGTGGGTTGGGCGAGCGATCGAGCTCGAACCAGGGCTCGGCGGGGAAGCGGCGCTCGGGCGTGTTGGGGAGGGCGGCGAAGAGCTGCAGTGCCGCGGCCAGGCCCACATTCGTGCCCCAGACGTGTGGCATCACGGGCAGGTTGGCGGCGCTGGCCATGGCGACGATGCGGCTCATCTCGGTGAAGCCGCCGGTGGCACAGAGGTCTGGCTGCAGGATGTCGACGGCGCGGCGGGCGATGAGCTCGCGGAAGCCGAAGCGCGTGTACTCGCACTCGCCGCCGGCGATCGGAATGGTCGTGGCGCGGCGGAGCTCGACGTAGCCGTCGATATCCTCCGGCGGGACCGGTTCCTCGGACCAGGTGACGTCGTAGGGTTCCAGCAACCGCGCGACGCGGATCGCCTCCGGCGCGTTGTAGGCGTGGTTGGCGTCGACCATCAAGGCGAGGTCCGGGCCGATCGCCTCGCGGATGGCGCGGACGTAGCGCTCGTCGGTGCGCGGATCGTAACCGATCTTGAGCTTCATCCCGCCGAAACCCTCCGCGGCGTAACCGAGTGCCTCGTCCACCAGCGCGTCGACGACGCTGGGGACGCCCTGCGGCTCGTAGAGGCCGGTGGCGTAAGCCTGCGCACGGGTGCGGTAGGCGCCGCCGAGCAGCTTGTGGACCGGTAGGCCCAGCGCCTTGCCCTTGATATCCCAGAGGGCGATATCGACGGCGCTGATGGCGGAGATCGTCACACCCTTCTGGCCCTGGTCGCGGGTCAGGTTGTAGCAGCGATCCCAGAGCACGGCGGTGTCGAAGGGATCATTGCCCACCACGAGCGGTGCCAGGCCGCCCTCGATGAGCGCCGCGACGACGGTCGGCGGGCCGCCGAAGTAGAAAGCCTCGCCGACGCCATCGATCCCGGCGTCGGTCTCGACGACGCATAGGACGGTCTGGCGCGTGTTGCCGACGCGCTGCGACCAACCGAAGGAGAGGTCGCCGAGCGTGGTCTGGAGCGGATAGGTGCGGACGGCAGTGATGTGCATTGGGCCTCCTTTGGAGGCGTTGTCAGTTGCGCGAGCCGCCCGCGCATACGAGTCTGCGTGAGGCTTTCACGGCCCTTGCGTCTACGGATAGGGCATCCAGTTGCCTGAGCCGGGAGCGCCGCCGAGGCCGGTGAGGCGGATGATGCCGCTGCCGGAGGCGCGGTAGTACTGCACCCCACCCAGGCTCTCCGTGATCTCGCGCTGGTAGCTCACCGTGACGGCGGCTTCGGGGCCCGTGGCCCAGCCCAGCCGGTCGCGCAGGCCGGGCGTCTCGCGCCAGGCCTTACCGAAGCCGCGAATGGGCTGGTACAGCCCGGCGGGCGGCACGATGGCGGGGTCGTCCTCGGGCTGGCTTTCGTCCCACGTGTCGACGACGTGCTGCCACGCGGTGTCGTTGAACGTGACGTAGATCATATCGCGGCCCTCCACGCCCGGAATCCAGACCATCAAGCCGTTCTGGAACGCCTGTTGCGCGCCCTGGGTCGTGTAGGGCGCGTCAACGGGGCACGCCGCCGGGATCTCGGAGACCTCGCCCTCGAAGAAGTAGGTGTGCGGGCAGGGCCAGTCAAGCGTGATGACCTCGGTGACCTCGCCGCCGAGGCCGTCGTAGGCCGTCAGCGTGACGGTGGGGTAGCGGTAGACCGTCGACTGGAGCTCGAAGGTGGTGGAGCCGTTGGGCGGAAGCTCGCGCCACGGCGCGAAGCGCAGCGACGTGCCCACAATGATACGCGTGCCCAGTGCGCTGGCGGTCTGCCAGGTGCACGTGAGCAGCTTCCCGCCGCCCGAGCGATCCTCCAGTTGCACCTCAAACGATACGATGCCCAGCCCCGGTGTGGCAGAAGGCTGCGGCGTGTCGGTCGGCGATGGCGGCGTGGGGGGCGCGACCGTGGATGTCGCGACCGGCTCCGGCGTGGCGGAAGGCGTCACGCCCGGCTCAGAAGTCGCGGTTGGCGTCTCGCCGGGTTCGGGCGTTCCGGTGCTCGCCGCGGCACCCGGCGTCTCCGCGGGCGCGGAAGGCGAGGGTGTCGGAGTGGCCTGGAGCACTTCGGTGAGGCCGCACCCGAGCGATAGGACGCACAGGACCAATACGCCGGCCCACAGCATGGTACGTTGGCTCACGTCACACCTCCCGGTGGCGACTTGGGTAGTGCCGTATGTGTACCATGGTTTGCGGGTTCGTCAAAGAGGCCTGGCAGTGGTATGATAGGGACCGCTCTCCGTCTACGCGATCATCTCCCCTAGCGCCCGCATCTCGGCAACCTCGTCAGCGGGTAGGAGCGCGGGGTTCACGCCCAGCAGGCGGCACGTCACCAGCTTCGACGCCGTGGCCTCCACGATGTAGGTGAGATCCGCCGCGCGCCGCAGGCTGCTCGCCGCGACCACCAGCCCGTGGTTCTGCATCAGGACCGCCGACCCCTTGGGCCCCAGTGCCGCCGCGACGGCCTCTGCGAGCTCGGGGCTGCCCGGGCGCATATAGGGCACCACCGGGACGTCCCCCAGGAAAGCGGCTTCTGGCGAGATCGGCAGGAACGGGATGCCCGCCAGCGCCATCAGCGTCGCCTGTGGCGCGTGCGAGTGGATCACGGCCTGCACCTCCGGCCGCGCGCGGTAGATGGCGCAGTGCACGTGGCGCTCGCTCGACGCGCTGTAGCCGTTGTCACTCACCACCCGCCCCGCCAGGTCGATCTGCACCAGCATCTCGGGGCGCAGGTCGCCTTTGAAGACCGCGCTGGGCGTGATCCAGACGTGGTCGGGGTCGCCATCCACGCGGACACTCACGTTGCCGCCCGTCGGCGAGATCAGGTGCGCGCTGTACAGCTCCTGCATCACCGCGATGACGTCGTCGCGCACGTCGCCCAGCGTGGTGATCGGCGGAGCGGACGGTGCCGCCGATGCGCCTCCCTCCGCGGCCCCGGTCGCCGGCGTGGCTCCCGGAGCCGCACTTCCCGCCGCCGCTGGCACGAGTTGCGTCAGGTCGCCCGGATCGCCCACGGCCTCCCGCGCGGCGCGGTAGAGCCGCCCCAGGTCGCCCTGGAGCCGCTGGAAGGCCATCGCCTTGTTGGTGTCGCCGCTGAACGAGAGCTTGCCTGTCATCGCCGCGCGCATGCCGTTGATGCTGCCCATGAAGACGCCGTCCAGGATCGCGGCGTTCATCTTGAGCGAGACGTTCGGCTCGTGGGGCGGCGCGCCCAACGCGGCCGCCACGTGCCCATCGACGAAGCTGAGGTAAAAGTCCTGCTCCACGTCGCGCAGCGTGAAGCGCATCGTCACGTCCTTGCCCCGGGCGAAGGCCGCCATCCCGGCATCCGCGGCAACCGCTGCCGTGAACCGCTCCAGGATGCGCTGCAGCGTCTCCAGGGTCTCGCTGCCCCCGGGTGTGGGGGTGGGGGACGGCGTGGGCACGCGTGATGGCTCCGGGGCTGGCGCCACGGGAGACGGCTTGCGGAAGGCCCGGCCCAGGCGTCCGAGCAGCCCGCCTCTCTCCCCCGCGGGCGGCGGTTGTGAGTCTGCCTGAAGACCCGCCTCCAGATCGGTCACTGCGGGGCCGGGGCCGGCGGCCAACTGGCGCAGCGCCGCCTGGTCCACGTGCCGCGGGCCGGTCCACGCGAACCCTGCCAGCGTCTCGGGATTGGCGGCGTGGGGCGGACGTTCTCCGGCGAGCAGCTGCTGCAGCGCCGCCACCACCAGCGCACCCTGGTGCGCCGCCACGTCGCGGGTGTTCCCGCCGATGTGGGGCGTGGCGATGACGTTGGGCAGCGCCAGTAGCGGATCGCCGGCGCCCGGCGGCTCCACGGCGAACACGTCCAGCGCCACGCCGCCCAGCTTGCCCGAGCGCAACGCGCCGATCAGCGCTTCGTCGTCGACGAGTGCCGCGCGCGCGGTGTTGATCAGGAAGGCGCCGTGCTTCATCTGTGCCAGCGCCGCATCGTTGATGATGCCTCGGGTCGCGTCTGTGACGGGCGCGTGCAGGCTGACGAAGTCACTCTCGCCCAGCAGTTGCGCCAGATCCACCTTCTCGGCGCCTAGCAACGCCACCTCCTCGGGGCTCAGGCCCGGGTCGGACACCAAGACACGTGCGCCGAACGGCAGCAGGCGCCCGATCACGCGGCGGCCCACCGCCCCCGCGCCCACCAATCCGACCGACTTGCGCCAGAGCTCAGCTCCCTGAAACTGCTCGTGGGCCATCCCCATCCGGCCCATATCCCCGGGCTCGCCGCCTGGCAGGCGCAGAAAGGCTGTAGCCTCGGGGAGCTTGCGCGCGAGCATCAACATGAAGGCGACTGTCAGGTCGGCGACGGCGTCCGCGTTGCGCCCCGGGGTGTGGATGACGGGCACGCCCGCCGCCGTACACGCCGCCACGTCCACGTTGACGGGATTCCCGCGGCACGCCACGATCAGCCGCAGGTCGGGCAGCTTCGCCAGCGCCTCGGCGTCGACCACGTCCACCTCGGTGACGAAGACGTGGACCCCGGCGAGCGCCTCCCACAGATCCTCGCCCACCAACAGGCGGCTCTCGCGGCGGTAGCTGGCGTATGTGACCTCGCCCAGCGTGCGCAGCGCCTCCAGCGCCGCATCGTCCAGCTCAGCGCTCACGTAGATCCGTGGGCGGAAGCCGGCGGGTGGGGCGGGGGCTGCCTCGCCCGGTTGCTCCAACACCGCTTGAACGATCGCCTCAGCGACCAGCGTGTCGGCCCCAGCGCGCTCGTCACGCTGGGCCAGCCAGCGCGTGTAGCCGTCTCCATAGAGCGCCACCGTCGACGGCTCCGGCGTGTGGCTCCGTTCGACCGCCGCCAGCCCTGACGCACCGGCTGCCACATCGGCGTATAGCCCCGCGCCCACGCCCGCGCAGATCGCCGCGCCGTGCGCCGAGGCCTCGGGCGGACGCGCCACGTCGACCGGGCGACCCAGCGCGCCGGCTACGATCGCCGTCCAGACCGCGCTGCGCGTCATGCCCCCCGCCAATCGCACCGGCGCCGCCGCCGGTCCGGCCAGCCGCTGCTCCTGCTCAACGTTCGCCCGGAGCGCGTAGGCCATCCCTTCCAGCACCGCCCGCGCTAACGCCTCGCGGCCCTCGCCACTGCGCATCATGCTGATGGCGGAGAAGGACAGCCCGTCCACGGGCAGGTCCAGGCCCGGCGCGTCGAAGACCTGCGCGCCCACCGTCGACGCAATGCCGCCTGCGCCGGGCGCCGCGTGGCCCGCCTCGGCACACAGCGCTGCGACGGGGCTGGGCACGCCGGGATACCAGATCGCGGCGAGCCAGTCGAGCGTCTGACCGGTCGATCCGGCATTGCTCTCCAGCACGTGGAGCCCGGGCACGACGTGTGGGCCGGCCCACAACCGCCGCTCCGGGTCCACGACGGGTTGGGGGGTCACTTGCATCACCGATGTCGTGGTGCCCGCGATGATGCCCAACTGCCCGGTCGCCACGGCGCCTGCTGCAACCAGGGCACACTGCGTGTCGGCCCCCGCCACCACGACGGGCGTGCCGGCCCGCAGGCCCAGGTGTGTGGCGGCGGCCTCCGTCACGCCGCCGATCACGGTCCCGGCATCGGCCAGAGGCGGGAAGATCGATCGCGGAAGGCCATAGGAGGCCACCAGGTCGTCCGCCCACGCGCCGGCTGCCAGGTCGAGCGCCAGCATCTCGGCGGCCTGCGAGCGCGCGGCGACCGCCGTCCCGGTGAGCCGGTAGCCCAACCAGTCGCTCATGCTCAACGCGGCGGTGGCGCGCTCCAGCGTCGCGGGGAGCGTCTGCGCCAGCCACATCAGTCGGACCGCGCCGAGGATCGGGAGGGGCCAGCGGCCCGTCCGCTGATAGAGCTCGGCGCCGCGCTCGTTGCGCACCTGCAGCGCCAGCATCCCGGCCCGCGCGTCCATCGTCGGCACGGCGAAGACAGCCACTCCGTCGCCGTCGACGACGACCAGTCCGTGCCGCATCGCCGTCACCGCCACGCCCGCCACCTCGTTCGGCGGCGCGCCGGCCCGTCGCAGCGCCTCGCGGCACGTCTCGCCCACCACGCGCCACGTGAGGTCCACATCGAGATCGAGCGCCCAATGGCCATAGGCGGGCGCCGGGCGGTGCGTCCACGCCCGCGTCGCCACCGTCGTTGTGCCCGTCTCCACATCCAGGACGAGGCAGCGACCGCCGCTGCCCCCCAGATCGATCCCCACCAGATAGCGTCCGCCTGCCGCGTCTGCGTCCACGCCCTCTGCCCTCGCCGATTGTGCGGTCATGGTTGGCCCTTTCGCTCCCGTCCCGGTACCTCGCGGGACCCGCTGTGGATACCCGCAGAGTACTTCACCCGGGCCCGCCGGTCAAGCGTCGCGGGGTCTGGAAGAGCCCAAAGGTCTGCGGAAGTGGGGGGTGTCGCAGGGCGTGGAAGACCTTTGGGCTCTCGTAGTCGAGTGGCGGGGCGTCGGGGGGGGCGACGTGGTACAGGGGAAGAGCCCAAAGGTCTGCGGAAGTGGGGGGGTGTCGCAGGGCGTGGAAGACCTTTGGGCTCTTGCGGTCGAGAGGCTGGGCGTCGCGGAGGCGACGCACGTGATGTCGGGGAAGAGCCCAAAGGTCTGCGGAAGTGGGGTGTCGCAGGGTGTGGAAGACCTTTGGGCTCTCGCGGTCGAGAGGCTGGGCATCGCGGAAGCGACGCACGTGGTATCGGGGAAGAGCCCAAAGGTCTGCGGGTGCGGCGGGTGTATAATGGGCGTATCATCTGCTATCTGGGGCGACGGTCGGTCGCGAAGGAGGCGCACTGATGGATGCGTCTGCCGCTCTGCTCTATGAAGAGCGCCTGACATCGAAGAGGACAGAGGCGCTGTTCCGTGCGTTGACGGTTCTATTCGTGCTGCTGTCCATCTGGCGCGTCGTGGTACGCGGCCTGGATGGCCTGGCCATTGTACTCATCCTTCTGGCCGCGTTCTTTCTGTTCTACGCCATCAACTACCGCACCCTCATCGTGCGCCTCGCCGCTGACGCATTGAGGCTGAAGTTCGGCCTCTTCACGTGGACGGTCCGCATCGACAACGTCGAGGATTGCGGTGTCGATGACGTGCCGCTCGTGATGCGGATGGGCGGGGCCGGCATTCACTTCATGTTCGTGCGGGGGCGGTACCGGGTCTCGTTCAATGTCCTTGAGTACCCCAGGGTTGTGCTCGCGCTGAAGAAGAAAGCGGGGCCCGTGTGCGACGTCTCCTTCTCCACGCGCCAGCCCGATGAGGTTGTGCAGCGCGTCCGCCAGCAGATGGCGGCTCAATGAGATCGCGTAGGGTCGGCGTGTGCCGCCTATCCCGCCGCTCGCGGTGACCCATCGCCCATGGACCCCATCACGCGCCTCACGCTGATCACCGTGCTGCTCTTCATGGCCCGCGGCATGACCGGGCCGCTGAGCTCGCTCTACTGGCGCTCGCTGGGGGCAAGCTACCTCGTGATCGGTCTGTTGGGCACGGTCACCTCGGTCACAACCATCGGTGCGAGTGCGCTCTGGGGCCGGGCCTCGGACCGGCGGGGGCGGCGCGGGTTCCTCGTTGGGGGACTGGCGGCGCTGGCGGCGGGTTTCGGGCTCGTCGCGATGGCGCCTGGCGCCGGGGCGCTCTTTCCCATCTACGCTCTCACCGCCGCGGCCCAGGCCGCGTACGACACCGCCAGCCTCGCGCTGATGGGCGACTGGCTCGAGCACCGCGCACACGCCGCCGGGGCCACGCGCGGCGACGGCGGTCTGCGCATGGGCACCTATCGCGGCCTCGCCTCGCTCGGGTTCGGGGTGATGGCCTTCGTCTCGGGCGGCCTGGCCGACCGGCTGAGCCTGCGAGCGCCCTTCGCGCTCGCCGCCGGCATCTACTCCGTCGCGGTCGTGCTGGCGTGGGCCGTGCGCGAGCCGCCGGCGGTGGCGCAGTCCGAGGCCCTGAGTCGCGAGTCGGGGCGTGACGGGGCAGGCGCGGCGCGTCCCTCAGCGGCGCAGGCGTCGCGCTGGCGCGTGCGGGAGCAGCGAACGCGGTCGGGACGGTCGCGCTACGGCGAAGCGGATGCGCCGCGCGGGCAGGGCGGTCTGCCGCGACTGCCGCTGGCGCCATTGTTGGTCGCGGCGCTGCTGTGGTCGCTGGTGACGGGCGCGGTCTATGCCGTATGGGGCAACTACATGGTCGACGAGCTGGGCTACGCGCCCGCCGAGATGACGCGGCTCTGGGCGCTCGCCTCGCTGGCCGAGTTCCCGCTGATGATCGCCGCCGGCGCGCTCTCGGACCGCCTGGGGCGCCTGCCGATGCTGACCCTTGGCTTCGTCGCCTGGGGGCTCGTCTTCAGCGGCTACCTGGTCGCGCCGGTGATGCCGTGGATTGTCGTGGTGCAGCTCATTCGCGGCTTCGCCTACTCGGCGCACACGGCCACGACGATGATCTATGCCGCGGAGGTGCGCGAGCGGGCCGAACGCGGGCGTGTGAGTGGCCTGCTGGGAACCGCCGGGGCGCTAGGCGCGATCCTGGGATCGTCGCTGGGCGGGGCGGTAACGGAGATCGTGGGCTTCCGCGCGCTCATCGGCGCCGCGGCCGCCGTCATCTTCGCCGGGGCGGTCTATCTGGCGGGCGCGGCGCTGGCGTTCGTGCGGGCGCGGCGTGGTCGGGCGCCAATCCCCAGCGCGGGGCAGTGAGGCGCCCGCTCCATAGACCGCGGCGGATTAGGCGTCGCGGGAGAGCAGGGCGAGCGCGTTGAGCAGCGCGCGGCCGAACGGCGTGACGCTGAACGCCACGAGCTCGGGCGGAAGCCAGGGATCGTATCTGTTGCTCTCCAACTCCACGATCCCGAAGTCGGCACAGGGTTGGAGCACCATTCTGCGTACTGCATTCATCAAGATGCCCCGGTTCATCTCGCTGTCGACCACGTCGCGGCCGAACCCCGTGCGCAGGATCAGGCTCTCGGCGAAGGGACGGAAGTCGGTCCTGCGTCCCACGGGCAGCATACGCATCCGGTCAAGCGTGATGAGCTCGAAGTCGTCGGGCAGGAACTCGCCCAGGTCGAAGGCGCTGAAGGCGACGAGCCAGTTGACCCGGAACCACCAGACGGTGAGGAGGGTCAGGGTCTGCTGTAGCGGATCGACCTCCAGGAAGCGCGCGCCCTCGCCGGTGAGCCGTATGCGGCGCGCCGGCCCCCCGGTCACCAGATCGCCGATCTCGGCAAGCAGGTGCCGGAAGTAGAGCGGCCATACGTCATACTCGGTGCGCAGGGAGAAGACCTTATCGCCGATCTGCTCGTCCAGCACCGGCGGTTCGACGAACAGCGGTGCGAGCTCGCGGATGACCTTCCGGGGGAAGTTGCCCGAGGTTTTGGCGCCGGTGATCTTGTTGTCACGTACGTAAGTCAGCAGCGTGATGATGTCGCGCCGCAGGGGCAGCGCCCTGGCCTGCTCCAGCACCTCGGGGGTCAGGTGCTCCGCGATCCAGACTTCGTACTCCCAGTCGTCCGATCCGACCGCCGTCTTCATCATGTCATCCATCATGTGGGGTCTCTCCGTGAGGGCATCACGCGCCGGCCTCGCGCAGGCATAGCCGTGTTATCCGTTGAGCTTGCAGGCCGAGCCCATTATCGCGCAGGTCGGCGCTGAGTCAAGGTGAGAGCACGGGAGCTGCGTCGCGGCGGGGTGGCATCGACAAAACCAAGGACGATCGTCAATCCGTTCGCCTAAGGTTCGCGACCCCCCACGTTCAGTGTGCCAGGGTTTGGCGCCGTGCCGGTGGCCGTCGTGTCTACGACGTCGCCTGCATCAGGGGCATCGGTCATCCGGGCTTCCAGCGGGCCCCGGCCTCCCAGCCGCATCGCGGCCCGCTCTAGCGGGCCAAGCGTTCCATGAGCAGGCTGAGGCCCATGCACACCACGCCTGCGACCGCTGTCTTGATGCCGTAGACGATGACGTTCTCCTTGGAGATGTTGCCCAGGTAGGCGCCCAGGCCAAAGAGCGCCACGAGCGCTATGGCCAGTGATGCATAGAAGGCGTAGTCGATCGAGGGTAGCAGTGGGGCGAAGAAGAAGGGGATCACCACCAGGAGCGCGGCGAGGAACGGGGAAAGCCCGTCGACGGCCGCGACGACGTAGACTGCCGACCGCGCGGCCTTGCCGATCTTGGTGTCATGCATGTCGGTAAGGGTCACCCTCTCCAGCTCGGCGATCTCGTACCGGCGTTCCGCCGCTTCGGTGAGGTAGGCACCCCATCCGCCCGAGATGCCGATCGCGAGCGCCGTGGAGAGGCCGGTGACGAGGACGATGGCGGCGTCCTTGACGCCGACGACGAAGCTCCCCATCACGACCCCGACCATGGTCAATATGCCGTCAAAGGAGTTGTTCGCGAAGGCGCGGCGCGCGATCCGCCCCGCCTCCGAAATCTCGATCAGCTCCTGCCATCCTTCTACTCTTTCGCGAAATGTCGCCGGCTCATTGGTGCGCTTGTGACTGGGCCTGGCAAGCGCCCCCCGCGCGCCCGTGTCTCCGGCGACGCGCGTACGCCCCACTTCCTCACTTGTTGCTTGACCACCAACGTCCATCCGGAATTAGCCTCCTAAAGCTTCACTGGGTTACTGAGTGTAATGATACCACGGATTCGCAGTTGCGACGTGGATTCACCGTCTACCGCCACTGTACCACGGAGCCGCAATAGCACCACCCGCACGTTGATGGGCCACGCACCCACTCTCAGCGGCATCAGCGGTTCAGCTGATAACGGGGAGGCGCCACCGCGCCAGCCGCCTCTTGCGACGCCGCTCCCCCTGACGTATACTGACCGGGTGAGGCCGATTTCCGAACACGGCCAGGCTAGGAGGCGCTATGACGCTCTATCCGGGAGATGATTGGGATCGCGCTGCGCCCGAGGATGTCGGGATCGACTCCGCAGGGCTGGACCGCGCGCGCCGTTGGCTCGCCGACATGGCCGGCGACCGCGGGTACCGGCTGGCGATCGTGCGCGACGGTTATTTGGTGGTGGACGAGGCGCGCGGCATCGCGCCCGACGCGCACCTGGCGATTGCCTCTGCGGCGAAGTCGATCTACTCGAACGTGCTGGGCATCGCCATCGCCGAGGGCCGGATCCTGTCGCCCGACGCGCCCGTGGTCGATGTCTACCCCGAGATGATGGACGTTCCCGAAGGCGAAGGGCCCAAGGAGAACCGCTATGCCTTCCCCAAGGACCGCGCGATCGTCTGGCGCCAGTTGATCTCCAACACCTCCGGCTACATGAAGCCAGGGGAGGAGCCGGGCAAGGTCTTCAACTACCAGACGTATGGCATGAACGTGATCACCCACGGTGTGGCCAAGGCCTACGGGCTCTACGACGTAGCGGACCCCGAGGGGTCGCCGGGCTTCGCACAACTGATCCGCGACAAACTGGCGCGCCACATCGGCGCCCGCTGGACCTATACGCTGACGAACTTCGACCTGCATGCTCGCGCGCGGCTGCCCATCTTCGGCTACTACACCCAGGTGCAGACGACCGCACCCGATCTGGCCCGCGTGGCCTGGCTCTGGTGCAATGGCGGTCGCTGGGCCGACCTGCAGGTGGTGCCTGCGGCGTGGCACGCTGCCGCGGTGCGCGTCAACGCCGACCTGATCGCCAACGCACCCAGGGACCAGTGGCAATATGGCTACGCGTTCTGGACCAACGAGCAGGGCGTGTTGTGGCCCGACCTCCCGCGCGATGGGTACACGGCGAGCGGCGCGGGTGGCCACTACGCCACCGTCTTCCCGAGCCGGCGGCTCGTGATCGTCCAGAATCCCGGGCCGTATCGTCAGGACGCCCCCGGCGGGGTCACCTCCGCCAACCCCGAGTTCCTGGCGATGGTTCTTGCGGCGTGTGCCTAGCGACATCGTTACCGGTTGATCGTTGGAGCAACCGTCGGGAGCCCGTAGTCCCGAGCCCTGGAACGGGCTCTGGCTCGCGGCTTCCGGGTTGCTACGCCAGGAGGGCGTATGACGACCACGTGGACGCCGTTTTCGGTTGAGCAGCTGGAGGCGATGGCTGCGACCATCCGCTGCGACATCATCGAGATGATCGCGACGGCGCAGGCCGGGCACCCCGGCGGGTCCCTGTCGGCTGCCGACATCGTGACCGCGCTCTACTTCCGGGTGATGCGGCTCGATCCCGCGCGCCCCGACTGGCCCGACCGCGACCGCTTCATCCTCTCCAAAGGCCACGCCTGCCCCGTCTGGTACGCGGCGCTGGCCGAGCGCGGTTACTTCGACAGGGCGCACCTGGCGACGCTGCGGCGGCTCGACAGCATCCTGCAGGGCCACCCCGATATGCGCAAGACGCCCGGCATCGACATGACCGCCGGGTCGCTGGGGCATGGCCTCTCGGCGGGCCTGGGGATGGCGCTGGCGGGCAGGCTTCACGGCCGCGACTACCATGTCTGGGTCGTGCTGGGCGACGGCGAGGTGCAGGAGGGCTCGGTGTGGGAGGCCGCGATGGCCGCGTCCAAGTGGCGGCTCGCGACCCTCACGGCGATCGTCGACCGGAACCGGCTGCAGAACGACACCTGCGTCAAGGACGTGATGCCCGTGGGCCCGCTCGCCGATAAGTGGCGCGCCTTTGGCTGGCAGGTGATGGACATCGATGGCCATGCGATGGATGAGGTCGTCCGTGCGCTGGAGGCGGCGCGCGCTGCGCGGGGGGCGCCCGTGTGCATCATCGCCCACACCGTCAAGGGCAAGGGCGTCTCGTATATGGAAGACGTGGCCGAATGGCACGGGAGGGCGCCCTGCGCCGAGGAGGCCGAGCGGGCGCTCGGCGAGCTGCGGGAGGCGGTCTGTGACTGACGCGCCTTACCTCTATCTGCTTCCGGGGGCCGTCGAGCACCTGCGCGCCGGCACGCTCCTGACCGCGGCGCCCGGCCAGGCCACGCGCTATGCCTACGCCGAGGCGATCGTCGCGTTGGGGCGCCGCCATCCCGACGTGGTCGTGCTCGACGCCGACGTCGCGAAGTCCATCGGCACGACGGCGTTCGCCGCGGCCTTCCCCGAGCGATCGTTCAACTTCGGCATTGCGGAGCAGAATATGGTCGCCGCGGCCGCGGGGATGGCCACGACGGGCCTGATACCCTTCGTGTCGAGCTACGCCGTCTTCCTGACGATGCGCGCGCTCGACCAGGTGCGCAACAGCGTCCACTACCCGCGGCTCAACGTCAAGTTCGCGTCGAGCCATGGGGGGATCACGGCCGGCCCGGACGGCCCCACGCACCAGGGACAGGAGGATCTGAACCTGATGCGCGCGATCGCGGGCTCGACGGTCGTGGCGCCCGCCGACCCGGCGACGACGCAGCGGGCCACGTGGGCCGCCGCCGAGTGGCCCGGCCCGGTCTACCTGAGCTTCACGCGCGACCCGGTGCCGCACCTGTTCGCGCCGGACTACCCCTTCGCCATCGGCAAGGCCGTCGTGATCCGTGAGGGAAGCGACGCCACGATCGTGGCGATCCGCGACATGGTAGCCCAGGCGCTGGTGGCGGCCGAGCTGCTTGCCGCACGCGGGCTGAGCGTGCGCGTCATTGATTGTCACACGCTCAAGCCGTTGGACGAGACGACGCTGCTGCAGGCCGCGCGCGAGACGGGCGCGCTCGTGACCGCGGAGAGCAACATTGGCTATGGAGGGCTGGGCAGCGCGGTCGCGGAGCTGCTGGTCGAGCAGTACCCCGTCCCGATGCAGCGGATCGCGCTCGGGGACACGTTCACGGAGTCAGGGCCGTACCTGGATCTGCTGGAGAAGTACGGGATGTCGGCCGGGCATATCGCGGCGGCGGTGGAGAGGGTGGTGGGGAGGAAGCGGGCCTGAGACCGCAGAGGCAGAGCGGCGCGGTGGGCGCAGTCCCGGGTTCATGGGAAGACCGGCCGCGGCAGGAGGGGGGCGGCCCGTGACTTGCTCCCCGTAATCTGCTTGTGGCTGAGGGCTACTTATGAAGGGAGGCGACGTGTGAAACCGAAGGTGTACGTGACCCGCCTGGTCCCGGAAGCAGGCCTGAACATGGTATTGAAGAGCTGCGATGCTGAGGTGTGGGAGGACGAGCTCCCGGTGCCGCGGGAGGTGCTGCTGGAGAAGGTCGCCGACATCGAGGGGCTCTATTGCCTGTTGACCGAGCGGATCGATGCGGCGTTGCTCGATGTGGCGCCCAAGCTGCGCGTGGTGAGCAACTACGCGGTGGGTTACAACAACATCGATGTGCCCGCCTGCACGGCGCACGGCATCCCCGTCGGCAATACGCCCGGCGTGCTCACCGACACCACCGCCGATTTCGCCTTCGCGCTGTTGATGGCGGCAGCGCGACGCGTGCCCGAGGCCGTGCGATACGTGCTCGATGGCAGGTGGAAGACATGGGGGCCCAAGCTGATGCTGGGCGTCGATGTCTATGGCGCGACGCTGGGCATCATCGGTTTCGGGCGCATTGGCCAGGCCGTGGCGCGGCGGGCACGCGGCTTCGACATGCGCGTGTTGGCCCACGACCCCTTCCTGGAGGCGCTGCCTCCGGCGCTGGACGATGTGGAGGTGGTGGATCTGGCGACCCTGCTGGCGCAATCCGACTTCGTGTCGGTGCACGTGCCGCTGACCGAGAGCACGCACCACCTGATCGGGCCATCGGAGCTGGCGGCGATGAAGCCGCACGCTGTCCTGATCAACACGGCGCGCGGCGAGGTCGTGGACCCCGACGCGCTGCTGGCCGCGCTGACCGGCGGCCAGATCGGCGCGGCGGCGCTCGATGTGACCGAGCCCGAACCCCTGCCGGTCGACCACCCGTTGCTGGCGCTCCCCAACTGCCTTGTGGCGCCGCACATCGCCAGCGCCAGCATTGCGACCCGCAACAAGATGGCCGTGATCGCGGCGGAGAACCTGCTGGCGGGGCTGGAAGGCCGCCACCTGTCGCACTGTGTGAACCCGGAGGTCTACGCCCGCAGGGAGTAGGGGACCGGGCGGCGGCGTGGACAGGGCTCCACGCCGAGCTGAGGGAGGCGGGCGCGCCTCGAGCCGTGTGGCTGGGCGACGGCGCGCGGTCAGCGACTGTGGATCAGCGCCTCCGCGATGGTCTGGGCGAGGTCGGGCAGGTCGACTGGCTTGCGCAGGTAGCGGACGTGGCCCAGCTCTCGCAGGGCGCTGCTGTCATCTTCGCGCAGGTGTCCGCTAATGATGACCACGGGGACGTGCGATCCCAGCCCGCGCAGCGCCATGGCTAACGCCTTGCCCCCCATCTCCGGCATGGTGAGGTCGCTCAGGATCAGGTCAATGGGCTCTGCCTTCCCGGCCAACTGCGCCATGCAGAGGGTCAGGGCCTCGCGCCCGTTAGCGGCGGGCAGCGGCTCGTATCCCAGCATCTTGAGCGACTCTACCAGCGCGCTGCGCGTCGCCGCGTTGTCCTCGACGACCAGGATGCGCTGTCCGGCGCCGCTCTGCAGGGTCCCGGCCTCGGGCGGTTTGGCCTCGGGCGTGCGCGGCGCCTCCAGGGCGGGCAGGTAGACCGAGAAGGTGGCGCCGTGGCCCACAGCGCTCTGTACGTGGATCTCTCCGCCGTGCTGCTTCACGATGCCGTGGATCTGCGCCAGCCCCAGACCTGTGCCCTGGCCACGTACCTTGGTGGTGAAGAACGGCTCGAAAAGGTGCGCCAGCACGTCGGAGGGCATGCCCACGCCGTCGTCTGCGAAGTCGAGGCGGACCCACTCCCCCGGCGCCAGGGTGGCTATGGGCGTCTCGGCTCCGGCTTCGACCGCTACCTGCCGCAGCTTGATGCGGATGCTGCCGCCCTCGGGCATGGCGTCGCGGGCGTTGGTCGCCAGGTTCATCAGCACCTGCTGGATACGGGTCGGGTCGGCGTCGATCCAGCAGGGTTGCTCGTCGTGCTCCAGGATGACGCTGATGCTCTCCGGCAGCGTCCGCTCCCAGAGGCGCAGCATCTCCTTCAGCAGGGGCAGCAGCTGCGTAGGCCGACGCTCCAGCGGCGCGCGGCGGCTGAAGTCGAGGATCTGGCTGATCAGGTCGGTGGCCCGATACGCCTGCTCCCGGATCACGTCCACGCTCTCCTTAATGTCCGGCGGGATCCCCGGTCGCCCGGCGACCAGTTGTGCGTAGAGCACAATGGCGGCCATGATGTTGTTGAAGTCGTGGGCGATGCCTGCTGCGAGCTGGCCGACGGCAGCCAGCCGCGCCTGTTGCTGCAGTTGGTCGCGCACCTGGCGCTCCTGGGTGGCGTCGTGGATCACCATGACCCAGTGCTTGGGGCCGGAATCGCCCGGGACGGGATGCCCGATCACCTCGTAGATGCGCGTGTCGGTCCGGATCTCGTGCCACAGTCCTTGCTCGGGCGGTGCCAGGAACGTGTGGAGCGGCTGACCCCCGAGCGTGGTGAGCCGGTCGAGCGGCTCGGGGGCCAGCGCGGCCAGGTGCCTGCGGGCCACCGGGTTGGCCGTGAGCACGTTGCCCGCGCCATCGATCAGGAGCACGCCCTGGGGCACGGTCTCCATGATCTGGAGCATCTGGCGCGCCTGCGCCTCCACTTGCTCGTGCAGCGTGGCGCGGAGGATCGCGTTCGCCGCGATATCGGCCACGGCGGCCAGGACCCGCAGGTCGTGGCCCGTCAGCCGCCGGCGGCTGCCGATCCAGAGCAGGCCGATGGTCTGCCCCTCCGCGACCATAGGGGCGCCGGCCGCCGCGGTGCAGTCGCCGAACAGACCGGGCATGAAGAGGCGCGCGTCGTTGCGCGCATCGTTGTTCAGGTAGGGCTGGCCGGTGGCCAGCACCTCCGCGCTCAAACCGCTGCCGGGCATGATCTCGTGGCCGGTGGCATCGGCCCAGACGCCGCGACCCAGCTCGACCCGCACGATGCCGGTGCCTGCGTCGAGCAACTCCAGCGTGGCCCCATCCACCTCGAGAAGCGCCAGCAACTGGTCCAGGATCACCGTTGGCATCTCGGCACGCGTGTCGGCGGTGCGTAGGGACGCGCTCACGGTGGTGATCAGAGACATTTCGTGCATGCGCGCCTGCTCGCGCTGGTGGAGGTAGGCGTTGCGGATCGTGGAGGAGAACTGCGCCGCCAGGGTCTCCAACAGCAGGCGGTGGTGCTCGGTGAACGCCCCGGGCTCATACGTCTCGGTCAGCAGCGCGCCGCTCACCGCGCCATCGCTGCGGAAGGGCACAGCCAGGACAGACCGGACGCTGAGCTCCGTGCCGAACTGCACCAGCGGCACATCGAGGTCGTTGGTGGCATCGTTGATGAGGACCGACTCGCCGCGCGAGATGACGTAACCGCTCAGCCCCTGGCCCGGCGACAGACGCTGGTCCGGCCAGCGACCCTCCTGGTCGTAGAGGTAGACGGCGTGGCTAACGTCGCCGGACTCCTCCACCAGCACGATAGCGAACGCCTCACACGGCATGAGCCGTGCGACCGCCCGGTGCACGGCGGCGTAGGTGGCCTCGGGATCGAGCCCGGCGGCCAGAAGCTGCTGGCTTGCCTGATGGAGGGTCTCCAGCTCGGCGGAGCGGCGCCGCCGCTCCGCCTCAGCCTGCTCGCGATCGGTGATGTCGCGCGCGAAGACCAGCGCGCCGTTCTTGCCCTCGAACGCAATGGGCACAGCTGTGACTTCCACCGGCACCTCGGAGCCGTCCAGCCGCAGGTAGATCTCCTCCAGCGCCGGCACCCGCTCCTGGCGCTCGTTCAACCTGTGCATGCGTTCGCGGATCGCTGTATGGATCGCCGGATGGAAGCGCTCCATCACCCGCTGCCCCAGGAGCTGGTCGCTCGATGTGGCCCCAAAGAGGCGCAACGCCGCACCGTTGAGATAAGCAAAGCGGTGGTCGGTCTGCACATAGATGGCGTCCGGGGCGCCCTCCACCAGTGAACGGAAACGCGCCTCACTTTCGCGAAGTGCCGCCTCCACCATCTTGCGCGGCGTGATCATTTCTGTGTAGAGCACGATGCCGCCGATGGCCCCGCCGGCCTGAACCCAGGGCCGGCACTCCCACCGCGCGTAGTCGACCGTGCCGTCGGCGTGAACGATGCGGTCCTCCTCTTCGCGCAGGACCTCGCCCGCCAGAGCGCGCCGGTGGACCTCTCGCACCCGCTCCGGCATCTCGGGGAAGACATCGTAATGGTGCTTGCCAATGATGTCCTCTTCTGTGAGATCGGAGCCTTCCAGAAAGCGGTCGCTCACGAAAATGAAGTGCAGGTCCCGGTCGAGCACGGCGATGGCGCTGGGATCGTGCTTGATGACGGTCTGCATCAGCGCCTGCCACGCCTGAGACTCGCGCTCCGCACGCGCGCGCTCGGTGATGTCGTGGACGATGCCGTAGAGCAGCGGCCGCTCACCCAGGGTGATCGGGCCGCTGTAGACCTCGACGTCGCGGATCGAGCCGTTGGCGAGGCGGTGCTGGAAGCGATACGGGTTGCGCCGCGCCTGCTGGACCAGCCGCAACACGCCCTGTAGCTGCGCCGCGGGCAACGTGTTGATCTCGCTCAGATGCATTTGCCGGAGCTCTGCCAGGGACCATCCGTAGTACGCCGCGGCCGCGGGGTTGGCGTCCACGACCGCGCCACTCTCCGGATCGACGAGCAGCATCACGGCGTGGTTGTTCGTGAACAGGCTGCGGTAGCGCGCCTCGCTCTCGCGAAGCGCCGCTTCCGTCCGTTCGCGCTGCGCGATCTCGGCGTAGCTGGCCTCCAGGGCCAGCCGGAGCTCCGCCTGCGTATTCTGAAGCGCGGTGTTTGCCAGGGTCAGGTGCCTGGTGCGCGCGCGCACTTGCGCCCGCAAGAGCAGGATCGCGCCGATGGCCAGCGCCAGCATCCCCAGCGTCGTCAGGATGACGCCGACAACCTCCCGAGGCAGGCTCTGCGGCGCCGCCGGCTCGGTCCACCGGCTAAGAATGGTGTAGTAGACGGAGCTGGGCTCGTCTCGCCACGTCACCAGATGACGGTCGATGGCCTCGAGCAGGTCGGCGTTGCGCCCCAGGGCGGTGGCGTAGTACAGCGTTACAGCTTCAAAGACAATCGGGGTACTGACGAGCCCGTATTCGTCGTGGAAGTAGTCGCCAAAGAAATGGTTGGCGATCGCGGCATCGGCCGAGCCACCGGCAGCCAGCGCGAAGGCCTCCGTTAGCGATCCGGTCTGCACGATCTCGACGGCATAGCCGTAGCCCTCGACCATCCGCGCGAAGCCGACCTCCTGGATCGAGCCGCGCAACACGGCCACGCGTGTGCCGCCCAGGTCAGCGAGCCGGTCGAGGCCCGCGCCACGGCGGGCGTAGAGCCGCGACCAGCTCTCGACGACGGGCACGCGATGGAAGTCGTAGCGCGCGTCGCGCTCCACCGAGTAGGCAACATCCGGCAGCAGGTCGATCTGCCCCGTATCCAGCGCGGCGAGGCACACCGACCACTCGCACGGGACGTAGACCACGCGCCACGACTCTGCGGCGGCGATCGCCTCCAAGAGCTCGACAAAGAACCCCGCGACGCGGCCATCTTCGTCGAGGAAGATCTTCGGTGCGTTGCTGTAGACGCCCACGCGCACCGTGCGTCCCTGGGCTTGGATGCGATCTGCAGCGAAGGCCAACACCACGAGGAGCGCGGCCCAGATGCGCATGACATGCAAAGCGCAATCCGCGCCGCGGGCAGCGCGCCCGCGGCGGAGACGGCACGCCGGGCGCTGGTTACCGGCTATGCTGGCGTTGTGAAAGCCTATGGGTCCCGTCCCTGGGTTCCTCAATGACCGACCACGTATCATCGGTGTGCTCCTCGACGATGGCTGCGGGCCGCCATAGACGGCGTGTACTGTATGTGTTTGAGAAAGGTTTGACTGTGCCTGAAGTGTACACCCCTGTGGGAGAGACGCAAACTGAGATAAGTGGAAGGTGGTTAGTTGGCGCGACACCTAGCTGCAAGTCGCATGTTCGGTTTCTGGACCCCGCGAGTGCGCGTCTCAGGCTGGGCCGATCTGCTTGACACCCCCGGCTTCCCCCCTAGAATTGCTCCATTGTGCATTCATGCCACGGGAAAGGATGCGATTATGGATATCTTCATGAAGTGTGGGGAATTCACGGCGGCGGATGAGGCCCGCGAGCGCGGGCTCTACCCGTACTTCAAGCCACTGACCAATAACGAGGGCACCGAGGCGGTCGTTGGCGACCACCACCTGATCATGATCGGCTCGAACAACTACCTGGGCCTGACCGTTCATCCCCGCGTGCGCCAGGCCGCGATCGAGGCCGTGCAGGTCTACGGCACGAGCTGCACCGGTTCGCGGTTCCTCAACGGCACGCTGGAGATGCACCTGGAGCTGGAGCGCCGGCTGGCGAAGTGGGTCAACAAGGAGGCCGCGCTCGTCTTCAGCACCGGCTACCAGGTGAACCTGGGCACGATTTCGGCGATCGTGGGGCGCGACGACTTCGTCGTGACCGATAAGGACGACCACGCCAGCATCGTCGACGGCTGCAAGCTCTCGTACGGCACGATGAAGCGCTTTCCACACAACGACCTGGAGGCCCTCGACCGGCTGCTCGCGTCGCTGCCCGCGGACCGTGGCAAGCTGGTGGTCGTCGACGGCGTCTTCAGCATGGGCGGCGATATTGCGCCGCTCCCGGAGCTGATCGCGATCTGCCACAAGCACGAGGCACGGCTGATGGTGGACGACGCACACTCCATCGGCGTGCTGGGAGGCGGGCGCGGGACCGCGGCCGAGTTCGGCGTCACTGAAGGCGTGGATTTGATCATGGGGACCTTCAGCAAGTCGTTCGCTTCACTGGGCGGCTTCATCGCCGGCGACGCGGATGTCATCGACTACATCCAGCACCACGCGCGGTCGCTCATCTTCAGCGCCAGCATCCCACCGGCGAATACGGCTGCGGCCATGGCAGCGCTGGAGGTCATGGAGAGCGAGCCCGAGCGGGTGCAGCGCTTGATCGACATCGGCACCTTCATGCGCGAGCGCTACCGCGCGCTGGGGTTCAACATCGGCGTCAGCGAGACGCCCATCATCCCGATCATCATCGGGGACGATGACCGGACGCTCATGTTCTGGAAGGCGCTCTTTGACGCCGGTGTCTATACCAACCCGGTGCTCTCGCCGGCGGTCCCGCCGGGGATGCAGTTGCTGCGCACCAGCTACATGGCCACGCACACCGATGAGCAGCTGGAGCGTGTGCTCGCAACCGTCGGACAGGTGGGCAAAGCTCTCGGCGTCATCTAGGGCTGGGAACGTCCAGCCTGACCCAAGCATCTCGCGAGGCGGCCCGCTCTAAGGGCCGCCTCGCCCGTCCACGTAGTGTGCCCCCACCGTAGTCCATTCAATATTGGGAATGCCTCGCCCTCTGCGCTGCAGAGCGTCGCGTCCGGTGGTAACGTGCGGAGCAGAGGGCGACTCACGCCGGCGTGCGGCCAGCGTAGCGGCGGCCTGTGGGGGGCGAACTGAAAGTTCGCCCTACGTAGGGGAGGGCAGCAGGGCGCGGGTGGGGCGGCTCGGAATCCGGGCACCCCTGAACAGAACGTGCATGGCGTGCGCTGAACCTGGCCTAGCTTGCTGCACACGGGATGCCGCTCTCCTTGCCCCGTCCCGGCGCTGTGTTATCATAAAGACGATGAGTGTCATCTAAATACAGGGCGCGCCCAGCCTGTGGCGTCGCCGCGGCTGATCTCGGCGGTGGCGGCGGCCGGAGGATATGGCACCGATTCAGGCCGTCCCGCGCTTGCCGGTTGGCCGCGGGGGAGCCGGATAGCGACGTCCTAACGGAGTCGGCGAGGCCGTTGGCGAACTCGAAAGGAGGTCGCGGGATGGACACAGTGACGTCGCGCGACGGCACGCGTATCGCGTTCTGGCGCAGCGGTGAGGGCCCCCCCTTGCTGTTGGTGCACGGCGCGACCGCAGATCACACGACCACGTGGCGGTTCGTGTTGCCCGCGTTCCAGCGGCATTTCACAGTCTACGCGATGGACCGCCGCGGGCGCGGGGGGAGCGGCGATGCGCCCACCTATGCGTTGCAGCGTGAGGCAGAGGACGTGGCAGCGGTCGTCGATCGTGTCGGCGAGCCGGTCAGCGTCCTCGGCCACTCGTACGGCGGCCTCGCCGCGATCGAGGCCGCCCTGCTGACGCCCAACCTACACCGGCTGGTTCTCTACGAGAGTGTGCCACTCCGCGGTGCCGACGGTTACCAGCCCGGGATCATCGAGCAACTCGAGGCGCTGCGCGATGCGGGCGACGTGGAGGGTGTGCTCGTGGCGATGTACCGCGATCTGGTCGCGATGCCCGCGGAGGAGATTGCGCTGCTGCGCGCTCAACGGGCTGCGTGGGACACACGCCTGCGGAACGTACCCTCGCTCCCGCGCGAGCTGCGGGGCGAGGCGGGCTACGTTTTCGTACCCGAGCGGTTCGCGGCGATGCGGACACCGACCTTGTTGTTGGTGGGCGGCGAGAGCCCGCAGCGCGAGTGGGATAACGCCCGGGGCGTTGCTGCGGCGCTGCCCGATGCACGGGTGGTGGCGTTGCCGGGGCAGCAGCACGCCGCGATGTACACAGCGCCCGAGCTCTTTGTGCGTGAGGTCCTGCGGTTCCTGGAAGCATAACGACTTCTCGCAGCAATTGCTGGCAATCGCCCGCCGTCCGAAGTTCCTCGGCGGCACCGGGGCCGATTTCAACGCCGAGAAGCGCAACTACAGAGCGATCCTGATCGGCGAGCGCCTCCATCGCCTGGGTGGGATCAAGCTGATGCGCGAGGTCTGGCGCGAGGTCGACGCGCGCTCGGACCAGGGGCGGAATCTGGAGTGGTGCTGGGGCGGCGTCGACGATTGGCGCGGGTAGGTCTGCGTCGCCGAATTGAAGTAAGCGGGGCCGGTTTGGCTCTTCCTCCGGTTTGATGCGACGGACGACAAGGTCCAAGCGCGCCATCGGAGCGCCCGCTTCCTAAGCGCTCGCTCTCCGAGCGCCCGCTCTCTGAGCGCCCGCTCCTGGAGCGCTATGACAGCACGACGCGCCGCCCGTCCACGTGGGCCACGGTGACGGGCACGTCATAGGTGCGCGAGAGGTTCTCGGACGTGAATACGTCCGCCAACGCGCCGGCAGCCAGCGTCTGCCCGGCACGCATCAGCACGACGTAGTCAGCGGCGGCAGCGACCAGATCCGGTTCGTGGGTGGTGAAGACGGCAGTGACCCCGTCCGCGACCATCTGTTCCATAATCCGCAGCACACGCCCCTTGTTCCCCAGGTCCAGGTGCGCGGTGGGCTCGTCGAGCAGCAGGATCCGCGGCTGCTGCGCCAGCGCCCGGGCGAGCAGGACCAACTGCTGCTCGCCGCCGCTGAGCGTGTCCGTCGTGCGCCGTGCCATGTCCGTCAGCCCCAGCCGCTCCAGCGCCCACTCCGCGATCCGGACGTCCTCCTCACCCGGGAGAGCCAGGACGTTTAGATAGGGCGCCCGCCCCAGGAGCACATACTCCAGCACCGTGAAGCTGAAGGGGATGACGTCGGTTTGCGAGACCATGCCTACGAGGCGTCCGAGCTCCCGCCGGGAGTAGCTGTGACGGCGACGTTGGTCCAGGCGGATGGTGCCCGCGTGGGGCTTGAGGAGGCCCAAGACCAGATGCAGCAGCGTCGACTTGCCTGCTCCATTGGGCCCCAGGATCGCCGTCATGGACCCCGCCGGAATCTCCAGGGACAGATCCTTGAAGAGGGTCTGCTCGCGCCCGTCGTAGCTGAAGCGGATGCCGGATAGGGTGATCATGGCTGGCGCGCCATCATCAACACGCTGAAGGCGACGGCGCCGATCAGCGAGGTGAGAATCCCCAGCGGGATCTCGCCGGACAGCGCCGCGCGGGCGACGCTGTCGCACAGGACGGTGAAGGCCCCGCCCAGCAGCAGGGCCCCCGGGAGCGCATACCGCGCGTCGGCGCCCAGCAGGCGGCGCGCTAGATGCGGCACGATCAGGCCCACCCACGCCACCACGCCCGCCACGGCCACCACGACGGCTGTTGCCGCAACCGACGCCGCGAGCAGCGCCAGGCGCTCGCGGGCCGGGGCGGTCCCGAGTGAGAGGGCGGTAGCGTCGTCGAGCGCCAGCAAATTGAGCCGCCAACGCATCAGCCACAGCCAAGCCAGGGCCAGCACAGTGACGGGCAGGATCGAAAGCGCCTCGTGCCAGGTCACACCCCAGAGCGCGCCCAGCATCCAGAACACCAGCTCGGGCAGCTGGGTCAGCGGGTCGGCCACGTACTTGAGCATGCCCACCCCCGCAGCGAACAAGGCCGACACAGCAATGCCCGCCAACACCAGGCGCAGCGTCCAGCCTCCGTAGCGGATGCGAGTCGCCAGCAAGACCGAGAGCGCCAGCCCCAGGCACCCGAAGAACGCTGCCGCAAGCTGAATCCCTACGCCCGACGCGTTCAGCGCCACGATGCTCAACGCGGCGCCAAACGCCGCGCCCTGCGAGACGCCCAGGAACCCGGGCTCGACCAGGGGGTTGTGGAAGATCATCTGCATCACGGTGCCCGCCCCCGCCAGCGACATGCCCAGCAACGTCGCGACCAGGATGCGGGGCAGCCGCAGGTTCAGGACCAGCCGCTGCGCCAGCGTATCCTCGAGCAGCAACCGGGGCGGCATCCAGTAAGGTGCCGGGTAGCGCCCGGCAAACAGCGCCAGTCCGATGCTGAGCAGCAGCAACGCGCCCAGGCACCAGAGGAGATGCCGCGATCGAGTCGTGGTCAACGCTGCACCTGCGACGCAGCCAACAGGGAGAGCAGCTCCGCGTCCACGGTGGCGCGCTCTAGACCATAGTAGGTCTCGAAGAAGTGGACGGCTTCCGCCTCGATATCCACGTCGGCGAAATGCTCCGGCTGGATCTGCGTCGCCAGCCACAGGAGGCCGAGGCCCCAGCGGGTGTCGGGCTGATCCCAGCTGTGCAGATCTCCGGCAAAGGGGATCAACTGCCCGGCCTGCACCGCCGGCAGCTCTGACCACTGCGGGTCCGTCTGCAGCCGCTCAACGACCTCGACCGCGCTGCCGAAGTAGTTGATGATGAAGACCTGGTCCGGGTTCCACGCCGCGATCTGCTCCAGGTTTACGGTGGCCCATCCACCGCCTTGAGCCGCCGCGATCCAGACCGGGTCACCACCTGCCAACGTCACCATCTGGGTCTGAATCCAGGGTTCAGGCGGCACTTTGAACGCCACCTCGCCCCCTGTGTCCGAGTATTGCAGGAGCAACACGCGCGGCTTCTGAGCGTCGACCAGCCCTTCGGTCCCCTTTGTAACGCGCTCCAGGATGTCCTCATAGTACCGCCACATCTCCTGTGCGCGCCTCTCGTTGTCGAGGAGCTTGCCCAGAATCGCCAGATCTCGTTCATACTGCTCCGGCGTCTCGAAGTCCAGGTACACCACGGGAATGCCCAGCTGCTCCAGCGTATCACCCAGGGGATCTTTCATATAGCTCTTGAGCAAGACGAGGTCGGGCTGCACTGCCGCCAGCTCCTCCGCGGCGGCATCCGCCATGAATCTCGTCTTCGCCTCCGCCTCAGGGTCGAGCAGATTCACAAAGGCGCTCGCCGCCTGGGTAGCTCGGGTCAGCGCCACCACCCTTTCGGGCGCTTCGGGGAACAGGTAGACCGCGTCATTGAGCATGAAGTTCGCCCGCCCGCCGATCGCGATCTTCTCCGGCAGTGCCTCGAGCCGCACCGTGCGCCCCAGGGCGTCGTCCACCACCACGCCCGTTGCCAGGACACCCGGCCTGCACGCCGACAGCGCTGCCGCCAGCACGATCAGAGCCAATCCCAGCCCGCGTCTGCCCGGTCTCATTGTTCTCCTCCTGCCACAGTGAAAGTGTAGGTCAGACCTCTACTCCGAAGACTGCCGCGCACTCATCGAGCCACGCCGCCATCGCCTGGATCTGCCCGAGACGGAAACGGTACACCAAGCCCTCGTAGGTATCCCGTCCTCGCTGCGCCACCAGCGCCTCGAGCTCCGCGCACCATGCCTGGCACGCCGCGCGTTGTGCCGCCAGCAGCGCACGCACGGTCTCCCCTTCCCCATGCTGCGCAAAGAAGAGCTTTGCCAGGAACTCCAGTCGGAAGTCGCGTCCGTGGTCGACGGGAGAGCTCAGCCAGGTGTGCAGTGCGGCGTCACCCTCTGGCGTGAGGCTGTAGACCTTTCTCGGGGGGCGCGCTTCCTGGGGCTCCAACACGTGCGCAATGTACCCGCGATCCTCGAGGCGCGACAGAATGGTGTACAAGTGGCTCTGCTTGATGTGCCACACAATGCCCAATCCTGCCGCTTCGCTCAGCCGCTGGTAGATCTCGTAGCCGTGCATCGGCGCCTCGGCGAGAAACCCGAGCAGGCTCCACTCGATGGTAGGGGGTAGCTTTTTCTCACGTCTCATCGTTGCTTGCCCGGGTGGTGAATACTCACGCTATGAGTATACGACCAATGGGCAAGCTGTCAACCAATCAAGGCGCAGGCGGATCTCCTGCGCAGCAAACGGGTAGCGGTAGCAGTTGATTGTCAAGAGGGTGCAGGGAAGATTGGGTCAGACGGACGGGGCGAGCGCCCAGGCCGCGTGATCGCGCACCAGGGCGCTGGGGTGGGCGGCTGCGGCGCGGGTGAGTGCGGGACGCGCGGCGGGGTCGTGCAGGTTGCCCAGGACCACTGCTGCGTTGCGGGCCAGCCCCTCCGGGGTGGCCCGCCAGAGAGGCGTGTGGCGGAAGCGCGCGCGGAAGGCGTCCGCATCGAGGGTCAGCAGCTCCGGCAGGCTCAGCGTCGCTAGCGGCGGCGCGGCCTCCGTGGCGTGGGCCGCCAGCGGGCGCCGGTTCCAGGGACAGACCTCCTGGCAGATGTCGCAGCCGAAGACACGGTCTCCCAGCGCCGGCCTGAGTATCTCCGGGATCGGGCCGCGGTGCTCGATCGTGAGGTAGGAGAGGCACCGGCGCGCGTCCACCACGCCTGGTGCCACAATGGCGCCGGTGGGGCAGGCCTCGATGCAGCGCGTGCACGTGCCGCACGTGGGCATCGCTAACGGGGGGGGTGGGGGCAGCGGCACCGGCAGAAGCGCGACGCCCAGCAGCAGGTGGGAGCCCAGCCGCGGGTGGATGAGGCAGGCGTTCTTGCCGGTCCAACCCAGGCCCGCGGCCTGGGCCCAGGCGCGCTCCAGGACCGGGCCGGTATCGACGTAGACCCGGGCATCCATCTCCCGATCGACCTCCGCGGCGATCCGGCGCACGAGCGCCTTGACGCGGCGCAGCAGCCAACGGTGATAGTCCTGGCCAATGCGGCTGTCTGCCGTCGCCGGGCCGTCTGCAGCCGCCCGGCTGTCTGCAGCCGCCCGGCTGTCTGCAGCCGCCTTGGCCTCGAAGGGTGGCTCTCCCCACGCGTAGCGGGCCACGCGCCCGTGGAGCCGCGGCAGCGGGGGGTGGGGTGGCCCCGCGTAGGACGCCGCGACGACGAGCACGCTCTCCGCCGCCGGCCAGATGGCTCGGGGGTCGCGGCGGCGCTCCACCGCGTCGGGGCGCGCCAGGTAGGCCATCTCGCCCGCGTAGCCCGCCGCCACCCACTCACGGTAGCGCAGCCAAGAGGGGCTGGGCCCCGCCGGCGCTACGCCGGCCAGGTCCAGCCCCTCCTCGATTGCCAGATGGTTGAGCCGTTCGGGGGTCACAGCCTCTCAGCCGGTGAGCCGGAACTTCTGATGTCCGTCGCCGTTGCGGGCGACGGCCCTGCGGCTCGCTTGTCGGGCGGCACGGCTACTCGCCACTCTCCATGGTGATGATGACGCTCGTCCCATCATCGCCGCTCGTGATCATGAGCGACAGCGACTCACCGTCCTTGCTCCAACTGCTGCTGACTACCTCGTCGGTGACCATAGCGCCTTCCTCCTGCGACCAATCGGCGCCCTCGAGCGCCGCTTCGTAGAACGCGTTGACGGTGGCGACGGAGTCGGCTGACGTGAACATCGTCATGGTGCCCCAGGTCGTCAGGTCCGTCGCGCCGGGATAGACCTCGACGCCGTCAGGCATCCCACCCGCCTCGACGCCCTCGGGCGCCTCGATCGTGAACGGCGCGTTGACGTCGTAGATGTCCTGGCTCAGCGTCACGGTGCCGGCCTCGCCGTCGAAGGTCCCGTTGGCCTCCACCACCGAGCGCACAACGAACGCGGGCAGGTCAGACTCGTCGGCGATCCATACATCGACCGTGCCGTCCTCGACATTCTCCTCCCCCTCGGTCGAGCTGAAGAAGCTGCCCATCCAGCCTTCCCGGTACTCGGCCTGGTAGTGGCGGCACGCGATGTCGTTGACCGTCTCCTTGCCCAGATAGGTGTAGTCGCTCTCGTCGATGTCGGCGATCCAGTCGTCGCTCGAGGTCAGCATGTCATCGAACTCGCTCATCGAGCTATCCTCGGAGCTGGTGCTCATCCACTCCTCGCCAAAGCGCATATACATCTGGTCTCCAAGCTGGATGAACTCGATCGTCTCGCCGTCCGACGTCATGCGGAACTGCTGCGCGGCGGGATCGCGGGTGGCGGACTGCTCCATCTGGAACGACTCGCCCGTTCCATCGGCCTTTTCGATCGTCCACGCGATGCGCGCGCGGTAGGTGCTCAGTTGCGAGAACGCGTCGGCGTCGACTGCCAGGACCCCATCGTCGCCCTCGGGCTCGTCATCGACGACTTCCTCGGTCGAGATGGGCTCGTCCTGAACCGCGGACTCGGTCGCCACGGCCACGGGCCCCTCGTTGTCGTCGGGCTCGCTGCCACGCGAGGTGAGTGAGCAGGCGAGGGTCGATAGGAGCAGAACGCCAATCAGCAGCGATAACCACTTCTTCATCAGGTGCCTCCTTTGCTACATAGTCTGCTGGGTATCCATCCGGGGCCGAGCGCGGGTCCACTGGCTTGGCGGTATCTGTAGCTGGCAGGCCCTATCGGGGCTGCCCGGCGGCGGGTGGTGGGCGCATTCTACCACGCAAGTTGGACAACACCAAAGTCCGTGGCATAATGGTTAGATTGTAGGCTGAGGCCGTGACAGGCACTCACAGGACTGTACCATCTGACATCTGGAGGCGACGCATGCTTGACATCCAACTCATCCGCGACCATCCGGACACCGTACGCGAGGGCCTTCGCAAGCGCAACGACGACCCCGCCGCCGTCGACGCGCTCGTCGCGCTGGACGTGCAGTGGCGCGACCTGCTGCAAGAGGTCGAGACCCTGCGCGCGGAGCGCAACCGCGTGTCCAAAGAGATCGGGCGGATGAAGGACAAGGACGCCCGCCTGGCCCGGATCGATGAGATGCGCGCGCTCGGCGAGCGGCTCTCCGAGCTGGAGGAGCGGCTGCACGGGGTCGAGACGACCCTGCAGTCACGGCTGGCGTGGATGCCCAACGTCCCCGATGCCAGCACGCCCATCGGACCCGACGAGAGCGCCAACGTCGAAGTGCGTCGTTGGGGCCACATCCGCGACTTTGCTGCCGAGGGGTTCGAGCCCGCGGCCCACTGGGACCTGGGCCCCGAGCTGGACATTCTGGATTTCGAGCGCGGCGTGCGCCTGTCCGGCAGTCGCTTCTACCTGCTCAAGGGCGCCGGTGCGCGCCTGCAGCGCGCGCTTATCTTCTGGTTCCTCGATGTCCACACCCGCGAGAACGGGTACACCGAGTTCTACCTGCCGTTCGTCGTCAAGCGCGACATGCTCTTCGGTGCGGGCCAACTGCCCAAGTTCGAGGACAACCTCTACCACGACGTGGAGGACGACCTGTGGCTGTTGCCCACCGCCGAGGTCGCGCTGACCAACCTCCACCGCGACGAGATCCTCGACGCGGCGGACCTGCCGCGCTACTACGTGGCCTATACCCCCTGTTTCCGCCGTGAAAAGATGAGCGCCGGGCGCGACGTGCGGGGGATCAAGCGCGGGCACCAGTTCGACAAGGTCGAGATGTACAAGTTCACGACGCCCGAGACGAGTGCTGCCGAGCTGGAGTCGATGGTGGCGACGGGCGAGGACCTGTTGCGACGGTTGGGCCTGCCCTACCGCGTGCTCGAGCTCTGCACCGGCGACATCTCCTTCGCCGCCGCCAAAGGCTATGACCTGGAGGTCTGGGCGCCGGGGCAGGGGGCCTGGCTCGAGGTCAGCTCGTGCAGCAACTGCACCGACTTCCAGGCGCGTCGCGCCAACGTCCGCTACCGGCCCGAGCCGGGCGCCAAGCCCGAGTTCGTCCACACGCTCAACGGGTCCGGTCTGGCGCTACCGCGCGTGATGATCGCCATCCTGGAGACCTATCAGCAGCGCGACGGTTCGTTGGAGGTCCCCGAGGTATTGCGGCCCTACATGGGCGGCATCGACGTCATCCGGCCCGGCGAAGCGTAGCGCTCCGGTCTGCGTAAGCGCAGACGCGGCCGGCGATGCTTCGGTTGTCGTGTGGGCCTCTGGCCCGCGTTCCGCCGGTGACGCGGCCTAGATAAGGGCGCCGCCGCAGCCCCCGTCGCGGGACCTGTCGGCACGTGTCGCGCAGACCCAGCTAACCTCAGCCCGGGCCGTTGCACAGGGGCGCGGGCCGACTACAATACACGCTACAATGCCATTGACGTACCGTGAGGCAGCCCGCGCTCGCGGTAAGGTGGCCGCACTGCCGATGTGCGCTGCCATCGCGCCCTGATAGGTCGCGGCACACTCCAAGGGGGATGGGGATGTCCAAGCAAGCTCTCTTGCCTACCTGGCTGGTTGTGTTAACAGGGGTGATCGTCGTTGCCCTGATCGTCGGGGGCTCCGCGCTTCAGCGCAGCCAGGCCTCCCGGCTGCAGGCGGCGTGGCACGACCAGTTGCTGTCCATCGCCGAGCTCAAAGTTCAGCAGATCACGACCTGGCGTGAGGAGCACCTGGCCAGAGCGGCTATCCTGTCCGGCGGAACGTTCTTTACCGAGGGGCTGGCGGAGTGGCTCGAGCAGCGCGACGTCGAGACAGCCGATAAGGTGCTTGTGCGGCTGCGCGCGATGCAGGCTGAGTATGGTTACGCCGATGTGCAGCTCCTGGATCGGGATGGGCGGATAGTCCTGAGCCTGGAGGGCGCCACCGGCGAACCGGTGCCGGAGGCCCTGGAGGCGCTGTCTGTCGCGCTTGCGACCGGGCGCCCGGCGATGACCGAACTCCATATGGACCAGCACGAGCGCACACCCCACGTGGGCGTGATCGCGCCGGTGTACTTGGCGACCAGCGATTCCGACCCGATCGCTGCTGTGCTGTTGCGCATCGACGCCTCCCAGTTTCTCTACCCGATGATCCAGTCCTGGCCTGTGCCCAGCACCTCGGCCGAGACGCTGTTGGTGCGCCGGGAAGGAGACGCGGTGCTGTTCCTCAACGAGCTACGCCACC